>Ga0187893_10012997_pt1 | contig 11683 bp, 15 predicted proteins | sample MA1701074metaG_FD_139574 | JGI IMG/M metagenome (GOLD analysis project Ga0187893, IMG submission 139574) | White microbial mat communities from a basaltic lava cave in the Kipuka Kanohina Cave System on the Island of Hawaii, USA - MA170107-4 metaG ... | reverse complement strand
TTGAAAAACTAGGCTGTTTTAATGTAAACAACAAAGATCAAAGCGCTTCGTCGCTTCGCTCCGCCCGAGTTCAGTGGTCCCCTAAGTTGAAATCGGGTGGGTCCCTAAAGTGAAATCGAACAGAATGCGCCTGCGGCAGGTTCAATCTCCCTTAGAGCTTGCTCGTATCCCGGTGTGGCCGAGTTCGTAAGGACAGCAACCCGCAAGAGCTTAGGAACAATCTCCTTAAGAAGTTCCAATTGCTTCCCGCTTATCTCCGGGTAATGGTAAGACAATCCCGTAATGTTTCCACCAGGTCGCGCAAGGCTCGCGACGAACCCGTTTCCAACAGGATCACTATCTTGCGCCATGACTATGGGGATCGTTGCTGTTGCCTCCTTCGCGGGCCGGGTAGAAGTCGAACCGGCCGTGACGATAACGTCAACGTTAAGACGCACTAGGTCGTTTGCTAGTTCCGGAAGCCGATTTCTGCTCCCTTCGGCCCATCGATACTCAACTACGATGTTCTTTCCCTCCAAGTATCCAAGCGCACGCAGACCCTGCCGGAATGCCTCCAAGCGCCCCGAGTTAGTGGAAGCGGAACCAGCACTCAGGTATCCTATCCGCGGCACTTTCGCCGTCTGCTGCGCCGCAGCGGGAGAAACAGTTGTCAGGAAGACAGTTGCCAGTAGCCAGAAAATTACTTTCGGTCTCATGGTTATTTCTCCTACTATTGCCTGTTGCCTCGTGCCTTACGCCTTTTGCCTACCGATTACCCTTTGCCTCCCGTATCTCGCAGCACGTTCTTTAAGGATAAAACCAATTCTATGTCTCTTCGGCTCAGGTGGTGTCATGAGTTGCCTTATGGCGTGGAAGAGAGACTGGATATCCTCGTCATGTTTTTCAAACCTCCGCTCTAGCTCGGAGAGTTTTTGATCAAGAATTCTGTGCCTCAAAAGAGTCTCTCGCAAATTAACAAACGCCCGCACCACGTACATGCTAACCTCGATCGCTCGGGAACTATTCAAAACACTTGCGAGCATAATCGCTCCGTGTTCGGTAAACGCATAAGGCAAAACAGGTGAAAATCTGAGATTCTTGAGGTGGTCGCACTTTGCGACCACCTCGGACTTTTCTCGTTCTGAGAGTTGGAATTTAAAATCACTGGGAAATCGCTTGCGATTCCGTTTCACCTGCTCGTTAAGACGCTTGGTTGAGACACCGTAGAGTTGTGCCAAATCAGCGTCCAACATTACTTTTTGATTTCGGATCAACAGTATTCGCCGTGCAATTGTTTCTATGGGAATAATCGATCTCTTTTTGGCCATGGATTTCCTCTGGTTTTCTCACTCACCCCTTTCGCTTTTTGCCCATTGCCTGTTGCCTTGTGCCTAATGCCTTTTTTTCAGTCGCGGTAGGGACCGCCCTTTGCGAGCGGCCCCCCGCACGGATCCGTACGTGAAGGATTCCCTCATACGGCTCTTACCTCGGGTTCATCTGACGGCCAGCCGCTCGTTGGGATACGGATGCAAAATGCGCGCGGCAGGGAGCCAATAGCGAATCAGCCGTGCCATGTATTGCCAACGCCGGCGACGAAATTTCTGACTGCGCCGTCGCAAAACGCCAAACCAGAGGCGGCCCACCTCGTTGCGAAACCGGCCCAGACTAAGGCTGTTTCCAGGTATCGCATGATAGTTGAACCAACCCCGAACAACCGACCGCAACCACGCGCCCATTTCGGCCACCGTGCTGTGCATGTGCCTCTTGAGCTGCGCTTTGATCTCCCATAGCTTCGCGCGCATGCGCTTGGCCATGGACTGTCGCTTGATCGTAAACGCTCCCTTCTTAGTCTTCCCGCAGTAATGCGTGAAACCCAAAAACGAAAACGTCTCCGGTTTGCCCAGGCCCGCTTCCGATCTTTTCTCCGCCGCAAAACGACCGAATTCGATCAGGCGGGTCTTCTCTGGGTGCAATTCCAAGCCGAACTTCCCCAGTCGCTCTCTAAGCTCCTGTAGGCATCGCTCCGCCTCCCACCTATGTTGGAAACCCATGACGAAATCGTCCGCGTAACGCACCACGATAACGTCACCCCGCGCATGGTGCTTGCGCCAGTGCGCCACCCACAGATCCAACACATAGTGCAGGTACACATTCGCTAAAAACGGTGAAATCACCGATCCCTGCGGCGTGCCCACCACCGTCTTGGACCACTCGCCCTCTTCGGATACTCCCGCCCAAAGCCACTTCCGTATCAGGCGCAGTACCCGACCATCGCTCACACGATGCTCGATAAACCTCATCAGCCACCCGTGGTCGATGGCGTCAAAGAACCCACGAATGTCACAATCGAGCACCCAGTTTATCCGCCGCCCCATCAAGCCGACCCATAGCGCGTCCAAGGCATCGTGCGCACTGCGCCCAGGCCGAAAGCCGTAGCTCAAACCTAGAAACTCTACCTCGAAGATCTCTTCGAGCACCCGGCGCACAGCCTGCTGGACGATCTTGTCCTCCAGAGCAGCAATCCCCAGGGGTCGTTTTCCCCCAGCTTTCGCAATCCATGCCCGCTTGGACGGCTTAGCTCGATAGGTCCCACGTTGCACCCGCTCGTGGAGGTCTAAAATTCGCACCTCCATCTGCGCGCGGTACTCCTCCCACGTCTCACCATCAATGCCCGGTGCGGCTAAACGATTCAGTTCCCAATAGCTCGCCCTGAGCAACTCCGGCGTCACGTGATGTAGTAGAGCGGTAAACCGCATCCGCCTATCCCTTCTTGCCGCTTGCCGTACGCGCCACAAACCCTGTGACTCGCATCTCCGGCTCTGAGTCCGGTACGAGTAAGCCTGTGGTGCGTTCCCCTTGGTCGACCTCCTTTCCTCTGCGGACTCCGCTGCCAACCTATATCGGTCGGCTTTGTTCGCCCGCTTCGTTGGTACTACGAGGCCGTCCGACTCCCCACAGACGTCCATGTCGATATTACGGCCTTTAGCCTTCTTCGACCGTCCCACACTGCCATCCAGTGCGGGCGTCTGCAGGGCCTCCCGGTTCTCGCGCATGGAGTTTCCCCACATGCCTAGGGTCTCTGACTCCGCGGTGCCAAAGAACAGCTCGCGCCTTACGCTGCCCTTCATGTTGCCTTCCCCGTATTCAGACACGGTCGGCACACCGAAGTGGTGATTTCGGAGCTCAATACCTGGCCTGTGTGTACCCCTGTCAACGCTTCGCCCGCGTCCTTGCGGACCCAGACGCATGACTCGGGGCCAAAATGGTGCGCTACTCCTTTCTTGTACGGCTCTCTCATCCGCTACTCCATGCCGGTTTATCTCGGCGCATCCTGTATCACCCGATCCGCTCTGACCAACACATTCGGTGGAATTGTCAGGCCGATCTGCTTCGCGGTCTTGAGATTGATCACCAGCTCGAACTTTATCGGTTGTTCGACCGGCAGATCGGCGGGCTTCCTGCCTTTGAGAATCTTGTCCACATAAACAGCGACCCGACGATATAAAGCCGCAACGTCGGAGTCATAAGAAAATAGCGCACCTTCCTCGACTCGGCGGCTTCCTTCAGCCATCAACGGGAGACGGTTCTTAATCGCAAAATTAGCAACCTTTTTTGCATGTGGATTTAGCACAGAATTTGTTACCGCAATTACTCCGTTCACGCGCGCCTTAATTGCGGCTCGAAATGCCCCCTCAAGATCGGGATTTGGGCGTTGCATCTGGAGCGATTGAAGCTCGATGCCAAGTGCCTGCGCCGGAGCCTCGTAATGTTGAAAAGCACGGCCCAGCCCAAGACGGCTTGGACGAATCCAAAAGATCCCGACCCGCGAGATCGAAGGAGCTAACTCTTTAAACAACTCTAACCGTTTCCCGCTCAGCTCTCGGGTAAGGCTGGCAACGCCAGTTAGATTTCCGCCCGGTCGCGCCAAACTATCAACGAGACCGATGGCAACCGGATCCTCGTTTAACCGCATAACGATTGGGATTGTCTTGGTAGCCTGCTTCGCAGCGCGAACCGCCGCGCCACCGCTCACGACGAGGACATCGACCTTAAGTTTAACGAGTTCCGTGACAAGGTCCGATATACGGTCCGTATTACGCTCGACATTGCGATATACAATTTGAAGGTTATTCTCTTCGACGTACCCGAGATCTCTTAACCCTTGTCGAACTATGTCAACACTACGGCTAGCTGGACCTGCAACTCCGATGACAGGGATTTTCTTAGGCTGCTGCGCCTCGGCGGGAGAAACAGCTGTCAGAAGAACAGTTGCCAGTAGCCAGACAAAGATATTTACGCTCATAGTTTTCACTCCAATTTTTGCTGAAACCTGACACCCGAAACCTGATAACCGACGAGCGTCATCTGATCACCCTACCGTCTTACGCTACCCAAGTTGGTTATTGCGTTGTTTATTGGCTGCGTTACAATGGCCGTGTCTTTATAAGGCATCATGCTATGGGACTGTTCAACGTGAAGGGCCGTTTGACCGGTCCAACGGGGCGAGTTGAAGAAGTTGAGCTTCTTGTGGATGCCGGCGCAACGCTCAGCGTGGTACCACGATCGCTCGCCGAAAAGCTCGAGCTCAAAGCCACTCGCTCTCAACGCGTCGTAATCGCGGGCGGACAGCGAGACGTCTGGCCCATAGCTGAAGCAAGGCTGGCGCTGAATGGCAACGAAATTACGACTCCATGCTTTATTGCGCCCGAAGGTCCAATTCTCCTCGGCGCCGTCGCCCTCGAAAGTCTCTGCCTCGCCGTCGACCCGGTAGCCAAGCGCCTGATCCCCGTAGACGGGTTTGTCGGTTAGTCCCCGATTTGCACGCCGATTTCTAAACCTTTGTACCCGTGGCATTTGCTTCACTGTATCACCCGATCCGCTCTGACTAGAACGTTCGGCGGAATCGTCAGGCCGATCTGCTTGGCACTTTTCAAATTTACCACGAACACAAACTTAACTGGTTGCTCGACAGGTAGTTCTGCGGGCTTAGCGCCTTTGAGAATTTTGTCCACATAGGTAGCAGCGCGGCGGTCCAAGTCGAATACGTTCACCCCATAGGATATAAGCCCCCCGGCTTCCACAAATTCTCGGTTGAAGTATATCACCGGGAGCCGGCTGCTCACCGCGAGGTCCACAATCTTTTTTCGGTGAGGATTCCCAATGGAGCCCGTTACGATCCAGAGTGCTCCGTCCGTCCGCCCCCTAACTGCGGCTTGGAATGCGGTCTCAATATCTTTGGGACTTAGGACGTCTAGGTATTGAAGTTTCACCCCGAACGCGCTGGCGGCCAGTTCCGTCTCTTTTAGTTGTTGGGCGGTGCCGGGTCGGGTTGAAGTCCCCAGGACCGCCGCGCGCGAAAGCTTGGGAACGATCTCCTTCAGAAGTTCCAGTTGTTTTCCCGTAATCTCCGGCGAGTGTGTTGACAATCCAGTGATGTTCCCACCTGGGCGGGCAAGGGTGGCGACGAACCCGCTCCCAACAGGATCGGGATCCTGCGTCATGACAATGGGAATCGTAACAGTTGCTTCCTTGGCGGCACGGGTTACTAACGGGCCACCCGTCACGATGACGTCGACCTTGAGGTGCTCTAGCTCGGTAGCAAGCGCCGGTAGGCGGTCACGTTTTCCCTCTGCAGATCGCCACTCTATCACAATATTTTTACCCTCCACATACCCCAGATCGCGTAGACCCTGCCGGAATGCTTCGATGCGTTCCGCGATAGAGAAAGGCGGGCTACCACTTAGGTATCCAATCCGGGGGACTTTCGCCGTCTGCTGCGCCGATGCGGAATTGCTGAGCGCTAAAAGCATGGCGCTGAGCGTAAGACCTACGATTATTTTCTTCATAAGTTTTCTCCCGGTTGAAGCCCTAAAACAACTGGAAAATATGCGCCTTGACTTGAAAACGGTCTAGACCCTATAGTGATTAAAAGTAAAAGTGGCTCCGTGCAGAGGGCGATTAACATGGATAAGGATGACCTTTGGATTGTCGAACATTTCAGCGAGCTTGTGACCAAATATGCCGGCAAATACGTTGCCGTTGTCAACGAGCAGCTTGTGGCTGTTGGGGACTCCCGTCGCGCCGTGGAAGCCAAGGCACGCGAGGTCGATGCCGAGAAAATCCCGTCCGTGCTAAGGGTACCTAGAGAAGAGGATATGGTGTGCCTGTTATCGAATTCCCCTACACACTGCACAAAGGCTACCTGATGCCGATCATCCCGATCACGATCCAGGATCATAAAGTTTGGGTCTACGTCGATTCGGGAGCCACCTTCAGTATGATCAGCGCCGCTGAAGCCGCAGATATGGGGATCAACTGGCAAAGCGGCAGACGACAGATGGTCGTGGTTGGCGACGGCAGCTTCATTCCCACTTTCATTCACGATCTCGCCGTCCAAATTGGCGATTCTCAAATCACTGCTCCTATTGGTTTCTCCGAGCGTCTCGGCGTCGGTTTCAACCTTCTCGGCCGCACCGGAGTCTTCGACCGATTTGAAGTTTGTTTCAATGATCATGCGCGCAAAGTTACGTTCCAACTATTAGCGTCAGATGCGATTTGACCCCGGTTGATCGTCCGCTCTGCGGTAATCTAAGATAACCCGATCAACAATTCATTCACTCCTCACTGTATCACCCGATCCGCCTTCATTAGCGTCCACTGCGGAATCGTCAGTCCGATCGCTTTTGCCGCTTTTAGATTAATCACAAACAGGAATTTCATCGGCTGCTCCACCGGCAGATCGGCAGGCTTCCTATCTTTTAAAATCTTATCGACGAAAGTGGCCGCCTGGCGAAACTGCTCCGGGATATTCGTCCCATACGCCATAAGGCCTCCGGCTTCCACATCCTCACTTGTGGGATACATTACGGGGAGCTTGTATTTTACGGCCAGTGCGGCAGTTTCCTTTCGTAGCATGAATTCGAGGGGGTCTATCATACGGAGCATAGCGGCGGCACGTGCGCGATCCGCTGCTTCAAAAGCTTTCTCGAGATCGGCGGGGTTGCGCACCTCCAGCACCGGCCCAAGTTTTACCTTCAACAAAGGGGCCGCCGCTTCCGCGCTTTGCAATTGCAGCGGGGCATTCTGGGAGTTGGGATTTATCAGGACAGCGATACGTGAAGCGGTCGGGACTGCTTCTTTGAGGATTTCTAGCCGTTTGCCCGCGAGTTCCGCCACAATGTTGGTGATCCCAGTGATGTTCCCACCGGGTTGAGCCAGGCTTGAAACGATGCCTGCACCAATTGGGTCGGCAACCAAAACCATGACAATTGGGATGGTCGCGGTGGCGGTCTTGGCGGCCAGATTGCCCGGCGTGGTGGCAACCAGGAGGACGTCTGGGTTACGTTGGATAAGTTCCTGCGCCAGTGCCGGCAGTCGCTCCACCTTCCCCTCAGCGTATCGTTGGTCAAGCACCAAATTCTTCGGCTCGAAATATCCCAGCGCGCGCATTCCTTCGCGAAATGCATCCACGAGCGGTTTGCTAGCGGCTTCGCCGCTCCCAGATAAGTGGCCAACCCGGTACACCTTCCCGGCCCTCTGTGCCTCTGCGGGTGAGGCAGTTGTCAGAAAAACGGTTGCCAGTAGCCAGATAAGAAATTTTATACTTATCGTTTTCACTCCTGCCTTTTCACTCACGCCTTCCGCCTCATTCCTCTGGCCTTTTGCTATTGCCCATCGCTAGTTGCCTAGTGCCCGTTTTCATCGAATCACTCCCCTCTCTTTTTACTCCTTACTCCACACCCCTTACCCTTCACCCCTCACGCCTCACTGAAGAAACTTCTTGATCTTCTTAATCAACTCCGCATCGTCGATGGGCTTGGGGAGGTAATCGTCGCACCCGGCCTCCTTAGCCTGGATCTCGTCGCCGACCATGGCGTGGGAAGTAACGGCTATAACCGGAATATGCTTCAAGTCGGGGTTCGCCTTGATTTTCCGCGTCGCCTCCCATCCGTCCATGATTGGCATGCCGAGGTCCATGAGGATTAGATCGGGTTTTTCCTGTTCGGCTTTCGCCACTCCATCCGCGCCGTCCACCGCCTGTAGCACCGTGTACTCGTCCTCAAGCAACTGGACGATCAGATCGCGATTCCACTCGGTATCGTCAACCACTAAAATTGTTTTCTTGGCCATGGGTTTCTCCTCTTTTAAATTACGTAAGGCGTGAGGCGTTAGGGGTAAGGGGATTCGGAGCTCATCACGCACTTCCCAACCTCACTTTGTTGATAAGTGACGAATCAATCCGGTGATTGTTTTGTCTATTCGTTCCATTCGTGACTCCACGGTCTGCCGGCTAGATTCATCCATATAACTAAGCCGTCTAGCCAACTCGATTTGTGTGTCCAATTCGCTGAGAGATGCTTGGGCAATATGAAGGTAGTTCATAAATTCCTTCTTTGTCTGTCTAGCGGCACCTTCTGCGATATTACTTGGGATACTGACCGCGGCTCGACGGATTTGGTCGATCAATCCGTACCTTTCGTGGTTCGGGAATTTCTCTGTTTCTTTATAGACTTCGATTACCAGATCCATCGACAGTTTCCACGCATCGAGATTTTTATGCGGCTTCTCCATCTTCATCTCTCCCGGTAACTCTTTACTCCTTACCCCTGACGCCTCACCCCTTACCCCTTCTATTTACCCCTTACCCTTCACCCCTCACGTCTTTTGTTCTTCTAGCGGAAGCGTCACCGTAAACTTCGATCCTTTGCCGACTTTGCTCTCGACCGTGATATCGCCGCCCATGAGATTGATGAATCTCTTGACAACCGCCAAGCCCAATCCCGCGCCGCCGTATTTTCTCGTAGTCGACATATCGGCCTGGCAAAACTCATCGAAGATATATTTCAAGGTTTCTTTTTTCATGCCGATACCGGTATCAGAGACTTCAAACTTTAACATACCGTCATCCTTCCACGCCGCGAGCTTGATCTCTCCTTTCTCGGTGAATTTCACCGAGTTGCTGACGAGGTTAAATACCACCTGCTTGAGTTTGTCGCGGTCAGTCTTCAAAAGTGCAATATCCTGGGCGACGTCGACGACCAACTTGACGCGACCGTCCTTTAACAGCGGCTCGACAGTGGAGATCACCGAGCAAATGACGTCGTCGAAACTAAAGGGTTCGGCAAAAACTTCCATCCGGCCCGCTTCGATTTTAGCGAGATCGAGGAGCCCATTGATAAGGTTGAGCAGATGCTCGGAGCTGATTAAAACCTTCTGCAAATTTTCTTTTTGCAGCTCGGCGATTTGCCCTTCCGTGCGGCGCAATACGATACGGGTAAAACCGATTATGGAATTGAGCGGCGTGCGCAGCTCATGGCTCACGTTGGCGAGAAACTGCGACTTGTGGAGATTGGAGGCTTCCAACTCCTGGTTCTTCTCCTCAATCTCATGAGACAAGCGCAGGTTCTCGATAGCGATCACCGCCTGGTCGGCGATGGACTCTCCCGCTTTCTTTTGTTTTTTTTTAGTGGGATCCATGGATTACCTTCCCCGATGTCCTCCGGCCTGGACAGCAATATCATAGTTGATTTAGACGAGGGTACCCCAACCCCGTCAACTCCATAGCGCAAGCCCGATGCCAGGTCATGGCACGAGGCCTGTGAAATAAAAACCACTGATATTACAAGGGAAACATTCGCTCCACCTCCCTGGAGCAGGCGGGCATGGCGGGGCGGTGTAGCATTTTGGAGACAGTGGTGTAGCCAAAAGGAGACAGCGAGTTGGTAATGGTTTTTAGCCGCCTTGAAGCTCCTCATGGATCCCCATATAGTGTGATGGTTACAGATGAACAAAGACCGGCTGGTAACAGGCTTTTTCTTTGCCCTATTGATTGCCATTCTTTACGGCGCCTTTCTGATTCTCAGCCCGTTTTTAAAGGCGATTACCTGGGCGGCGATTCTCGCCGTTTTATTCTATCCCCTCTACGCCTGGTTGCTCGGACTGCTAAAAGGCCGCGCCACTGCCGCGGCGTTGATAATAATCTTATTTATTACTCTCGTTCTCGTTTTGCCGGGGGTAAGGCTCACCGGCTTTCTGTCCAATGAGGCTGTGGATCTGGTCAAAACACTGGGCGCTCTTCTAACCGGTGAAGGTGTCGAGATCTGGAAACAAAAACCTTGGGTGCAAAAACTGCTTGGCTGGTGGGACATGCTCGGCGTCGAATTGGCGACCTTCGAGCTGCAAATCAATTGGAAGCAACTTTTGGTTCAAGGGGCACAGCTGTCCTCGGGAGTGCTGGTGTCTCAGATTACCGGCGTGGCTCAGAACCTTTTTCTCTTCGTCGCCAACTTCATCATCGTTCTGATCACCTTGTTTTTCTTTCTGCGCAACGGATCGGAGTTCATTTTCCAGCTGCGCCGGCTTTTGCCGATGGATCAGGAACATCAGGAACGATTATTTCGCAATATCGTCAACGCCATGACAGCCGTGGTGCATGGTTGCCTGGTGGTCGCCATGATCCAGGGGCTGCTCGCTGGGCTGGCGTATTGGTTCTTCGGCGTTCCCTACGCCGTTCTATGGGGCGTCGTGACTGCCTTTGTGGCCTTGCTGCCGGTCGGTGGATCGACCATCGTTTCCATACCCGCCTCGCTATTTCTATTCCTGCAGGGGGAAACCCTCAGGGGCGTTTTCCTATTGATTTGGTGTATCGGCGTGGTCGGCATGGTTGATAATATATTGAAGCCGATGTTTATTGGTACAAAGCTTAAGATGCCAATAATCTTTCTTTTCTTCGGCATTCTCGGCGGCTTAGCCACCTTCGGCGCGTTGGGGCTGATCCTTGGCCCCGTCCTTCTTGCCTTGCTTGCCGCTCTTCTGGATCTTTACTTGGAAGAGTACAGCGGCGCTAGTCAGCGAGAGTGATTGCGAATTGCTTCAGTCTCGGTTATGTAAAGCTTACTCGGATTATTCTTGGTCAAAAAAACACGCGCTGTAATTGACATCGATATCGGGAGGGAAAAATGGCCGAAGATATTCAAGTGAAACGAGAAATCGTGCTCGAGGCGGATGCCGAGGCCTTGCAAAAGATGCGCAAGGAAGGCCATGCGAGGGGATTTACTGTTTACTGCGATGAGGCGGAGCGCACCGGAGGTGAGAACAGCGCGCCGCCGCCGTTGGCATACTTCGGACTGTCATTGGCCTTTTGACTGCTCACACAACTTTCCCGGTACGGGGAGATGATGAAAACGCACATTGACAAGGCAAAGGTGTACGTTAAAGCAAATTTCAAGAGCGAAGGCTCGGTGTTGCGCGAGACGGTGCAGGCCGAGGGCTTGGGTTTTGAAACCCGTTGTGAACTGGAGTCAAAGGAGCCGGCGGAGAAAGTCGCCGCAGTGGTGCGCAACGCGGAGAACGGCTGCTATGTAATGCAGACGATTCTCAAGCCGACGCCGGTGGAGCGGCAGTTTACCCTCAACGGCGCGCCCTTCGATCCCGATGCATTGAAGAAAAAATAGGTAGCGGGCATGCAACCAGAAGGGGGCAGTCCCCCATTCCGCTTTGAACCGGTCGAAGCGTAAACGCATACTTCCCAGCGCGGCGGCGCCGCAACCAAAGGGGAAAGGATGTCTTCCACCACGAAGGACGGTAGAGTAGGCGAGTGAGCGATGTTAATGGCAACACGACTCACTCACCCCTCGTCGAACCGGACATGAAGATTTCCCTCATCCGGCTCTCGCAAAGGCTCTCCTCTCGGGCCATGCGCAGA
>Ga0187893_10012996_pt1 | contig 11683 bp, 9 predicted proteins | sample MA1701074metaG_FD_139574 | JGI IMG/M metagenome (GOLD analysis project Ga0187893, IMG submission 139574) | White microbial mat communities from a basaltic lava cave in the Kipuka Kanohina Cave System on the Island of Hawaii, USA - MA170107-4 metaG ... | reverse complement strand
CCAACCGGGTGAACCCGTCGCAGGACACGCGCGTGTCGATCCGCGGGTTCGGCGCGCGCTCGCAGTTCGGCGTGCGCAGCCTGCGCGTCCTGCGGGACGGCATGCCGCTGACGTTGCCGGATGGCCAGACGCCGATCGACTACCTCGACCTCGAAGCCGTGTCGCGCGTCGAGACGATCCGCGGCAGCGCGTCGTCGTTGTACGGCAATGCGTCCGGCGGGGTGATCGACCTGCGTTCGGCGCCGCCGCCGTCGGATGTCCTCTCGGCGCAACTCAGGTCCTGGTTCGGCGACAACGGACTGCGCCGCAACACACTGATGCTCGGCGGCACCGCCAGTCGCGCGTGGTATCAGGGCAACGTCGGGCGCACGACGAGCGACGGCGTGCGGGACTACTCGAAGCAGGAACTGACAAACGCGTTCGTTCGCGCGGGCACGGAGCGGTTCGGTACACAGTGGACGTTGACCGCGATGGGCCTCGAGATGCCGGTCGCCGAGAACCCCGGTGCGCTCACCAGGATCCAGTACGACACCAACGAGACGATGGCGGACCCGCAGTCGATCTCGAAGAGGGCGAGGAAGTCCGTGCACCAGGTCCAGGTCGGCTTGGGCGCGACGCGGCCGTTCCGGCGCGCCGGCGAACTCAGCGCGCAACTGTTCGGCTCCACGCGCACGCTCGGCAACCCGCTGGCGTTCTCGATCGTCGGCATCGACCGCCAGTCGAGCGGCGGATCGGTGCGCGCCATGTTGCCGGCCGACGCCCTCGGCCTGCGGCACCGGTTCACGGCGGGCGTCGACGTGCAACGCATGAGCGACGCTCGAAAGAACTGGACCAACTGCAATGCGGTCGTTTCGGCGGCATGTCCGGCCGGTGGTCCGGAGAAGGGCCCGGTGACCCTCGACCAACGCGAAATCGTGATGAGCGTCGGCGCCTATGTCCGAGATGAAATCGAGCGCGGTCGCGTGCGCTACACCGCGGGCGTTCGCGCAGACAACTCCACGTACACCGTGGACGATCACTATACCGGCGAGACCGTTCCGCGCGACGATTCCGGCGAGCGGACCATGGCGGCGGTCAGCCCGATGGTCGGCGTGTCCGTGCGGGTCTTTCCGCGTCACTCGGCGTATGCCAACGTGTCGACGGCATTCGAGACGCCGACGACGACCGAGATGGTCAATAAGCCCGACAGCTCCGCCGGTCTCAATCCAACCCTCGAGCCGCAGAAGTCGATGACGCTCGAGGCCGGCTATCGCGGCGAGTGGAGGTGGCTGCAGTACGACATTGCGGCGTATTCCACGGTCATCCGCGACGAACTGACGTCCTTCGACATCGGCAGTGGCCGGTCGGCGTTCCGCAACGCGGGCCGCACGAAGCGGCGCGGCGCCGAGGGCACGCTGTCGGCGTCCCGCGGAGCTCTCACCGTGACGACCGCGTACACGTACTCGAACTTCACGTTCGAGGACTTCGAGGTGGGAACCTCACAGTTCGGAGGACTCCGCATCCCTGGCGTGCCCGTGCACCAGGGACAGGCAAGCGTGTCCTGGCGCTCACGCTATGGATTTGCGCTGGCCGAGTGGGTGGCGAAGGGCAAGGTCTTCGTCAACGACACCAACGCGACATTTGCCTCGGGGTACGCGGTGGTCAACCTGCGCGTCGGCGCGCGAGAATCGCTGGGTGAGCGGTGGCTGTCGCCTGTGTTCGGCGTGCAGAACGCACTGGACCGGAAGTTCGTAGGCTCGGTCGCCATTAACGCTGCCGTTCCGGGTGGCGTAGTCGCGAACGCCAAGTTCTACGAGCCCGGCGCCCGCCGGACGTGGTACGCGGGCTTCTCCGCGGCGACGAGTCGCTGGTAGGGCGGGAAAGCTGAAAGCGGAAAGCGGCAGACGCCTTCCGCCTTCCGCCTTCCGCCTCCCGCCTCCCGCCTTCCGCCTCCTTCTATCTCGACGCCAGCCTGGCGCGAGAGGCCAGGCCGTCCTCGACGTCCTTCATCACGACGGCCGCGGGAACGAGCCACTGACCCTGCCGCTTCGTGGGCACGTCGACGGACGCCACCTTGCCGTTGGCGTTGAGCTCCACGATCGCGTACACCGTGTTCCCTTCGCCCTGACCCTGCGTCGCGCCGATGACGAGTGTCCAGACGCCGTCGCTGGCCCACTGCTTGTGCAGTGCGTAGACGCCCGGGCGGCTCGTGGACTTGAACTCGAGCGAGACGGTCCTGCGGGCGCCTGCGACGAGGCCCTCGGCGGTTCCGGACACCGGGAAACCGACCGGTGTGCCGTGATGGAACGCGTGCACCAGCAGCACCGCGTCCCGCGACGCGGCGTCGTACGGGTTGGCCGGATACTCGATCGAGATCCAGGGCGGGCCGCTGGTGGCGAAGGCGGTGGCGGCGAGCAGCGAGCTGAGGGCGAAGAAACGAAGTGAGCGCATGACTGACTCCTGATGACTGATGGGTGATGGTTGATGGGTGATGGTTGATGGGTGATGGTTGATGGGGAGACGGGTCATCGACCATGAACCATCAACCATCAACCATTCACTGTTTTCCGATCCTCACGTTCCCCTTGAACGTTTTCACTAGGACGCGCGCGCTCCCGTTTCCGCTTGAAAGCATCAGCTCCATGCCCCGCCCCTCCCGGCCGACTTTCGGCTGCCGCGCCGAGAACGCGTTCTCGATCGCGCCGGTCAGGGTGGATGCCTCGATGTCCACGTTGGCCTGGGGCTTGAGCCGCAGTTCGATCGCGCCGCTGTGAGTGTCGAAGCGCGCATCGCCTTCGCGCGCAACCTCACCGGCGAACGTGATGGGCCCCGTCACCGACTCGAAGCGGCCGCGCTGGACGGCGAGCTCTGTGACCGTGATGGCGCCGCTGATGGTCGTGAGCAGCACGTCCTCGCCGCGGCCGGACATCATGATGTCACCGGTGGCCGTCTTGACGCGTGCGAAGTCCGCGCCTCCGGCGACCGTCACCGAGCCGTCCATCGACTCGATGATCAGTTCACGCGGCCTGGCGTTCACCTTCACCGACCCGCCGACGATGTTGAGGTCGAGCCCGCCGGTAACGCCCGTCGCCTCGATGTCGGCGCTCCCCGTCTTGACCCAGACGCGCGCGTTGCGCGGCACGCGCAGTTCCAGCCGGTTGCCGCGCAGCGCGGACTCGTCGGCCGCCTCGACATAGAACTTCATGCCGCTTGTCACGCCCGTCGGAAAGAGCGTGCCGCCGTCGAGCCGGCTGCCTGCGCCCAGGCCGCCGACGATGGCGACCGAGTCGCGCTCCCACGCCGTGATCTTCACGCTGCCGAGCGCGCCGCTGAGCCGGACGGAGACGTCCGGCGTGGAGGGACGGCCGATGTCCACCTTCTGCTGCGCCGCCAGCGGCGCAGCAAGGGCAAGGGCAACAACGATGTTGGTGAGTCTCATAGGCTGGAAATGGTGGAGGCGCGCTTGAGGAACTCGATCTTGCGCCGGTAGTAGGACGCCAGGATCTCGGCGAGCGCCGGACTCGCGGGATCAGCCGCAAGCGCAGCGCGCGCCTCCGCGATGGCGGTGTCGATCACGGCAAGCGAGCGTTCGAGGGCCTGCACGGTGGATGGCTTGAGCGCGGAGCGCTGCGACTCGAACGCCTCGCGCAGCTCGAGCAGCGTGGGCTGGTAGTGACGCTCGACCGAAGCCACCACCACCGGCGTTTCCGCGGCCGCCCGCATCGCCGCGATCTTGGCGGCCTTGGCGCTCGAGTCGCCGCCGAACGGCATCACGACCAGAGCGGTGCCGACCACCAGCACGACCGCCGCCGCGGACGCGAGCCAGCCGTTGTGCCACCAGCGGCGTGCCACGCGCGATTCCAGGCCCGTGATTCGGCCGCGAACGCCGCGCCAGAGTTCCGGCGGCGGGGCGACTTCGCGGGGCAGCGCGCCAGCGGTCGCGACCACGGAACGCAAGCGCGCCAGCGTTGCGCGGCAATCGGCGCATTCGGCGAGGTGCTTCTCGGCCCGCGCCAGCGCGACGGCCTTCAGTTCCCCGTCCGCGTATGCGCTCAGCGTCTCGGCGTCGGTGTGTATGTCGTCAGTCATCGATCCAGTGCCTCCATCAGCAGCTTGCGGGCGCGGTGCAACTGGGCCCGGCAGGTTCCTTCCGCGGTTCCGGTCATCCTGGCGATCTCGGCGTGCTGGTAGCCCTCGACGTCGTGCAGCACGAACACCGTTCGCGCGCCGGGCGGTAGCGCGGCGATGGCGTTCTCGATGTCGATGGCGTCCTCCACGGACCTGGGCCGAACGGACGGCTCGGGCCGCCCGGTCACGCCATCGTTGTCCGTTATGCGTTGTCCGCTTTCCGCCTCCTCATACGTCAGCCGCCGCTTCTCGGTACGCAACGCGCTGAGCACGAAGTTCACCGTCAGCCGGTGAATCCAGCTCGAGAGTGCCGACTCACCGCGCCACGACGGCAGCTTCTCCCACACGTGCACGAAGACGTCCTGCGTCAACTCGCCTGCCCGATGCCGGGTGCCGCTCATGCGCAGGCAGAGCGCGAAAACTCTCCCGGAATGTGCGTGGTACAAGTGCTCGAACGCCCCGTCGTCGCCGTCACACGCGCGGCGTACAAGAACTCGTTCGTCGTGCGGGTCGTCGGGGACGAGAGCCAATCGGGCAGGCATCTGACTTGAACGTAAGACGCGACGACCGGCCAGCGTGCGTAACGCAACCTGCGGCGGCGTGTGCAGCGCGTCACGCTGGGCTGGCCGCCGGCACGGGTGGTCAAGAATGGCTCCGTTCCGTGGAATCACGTCGCCATCTCATAACGTTCGGTTTGGAACGTCCGTTATTGACAGTCGTTCTGTATTTGCTACATTTTGGAGTATGATCGACGAAATGGACAGGCGGATACTCTCACTGCTCCAGCAGGACGCCCGTCTGCCCAACGCCGAGATCGCGAGGCGCGTCGGCATGGCGCCGAGCGCCACGCTCGAGCGCCTGCGGAAGCTCGAGGAACGCGGCGTGATTCTCGGCTACGAGTTGCGCCTCGACCCGCGCAAGCTCGGCTACGGCGTCACGGCGTTCATCTTCATCCGTGCCGCGGACAAGCCGGGCGAACTCGACACCGGTGAGCGTTTGACGCAGCACCCCAACGTGCTGGAGGTGCATCATGTCGCCGGCGAGGACTGTTACCTGGTAAAGCTGCGCGCCACTGACACCGACGAGCTGGGCCGCCTGCTGAAGGCCGACTTCAACACCATCCCGAGCGTTCGCTCCACGCGCACGACCATCGTGCTCGGCACTGTCAAGGAGACCACCCGCCTTCCGATTCCTGGCGACGGGGAGGGCGTAGTGGCCGCATGACCCCCGCAGCACTGGCCGCGCGCGACCGGGCGCGCGTCGTCCTCGCGTTTCTCGCAGTCTACATCCTCTGGGGCTCCACGTACCTCGCGATCCGGTTCGCGGTGGAGACAATGCCGCCGTTCTACATGGGCGCCACGCGGTTGCTGTTCGCGGGACTGCTGCTGTACGGCGCCGCCCGGATGCGCGGCGCACCGGCGCCGACGATCGTCGAACTCAAGGGCGCGCTTATCACCGGATTCCTGATGCTCGGCATCGGCAACGGGTCCGTCGTGTGGGCGGCGCAAATCGTGCCGTCCGGCCTCGTTGCGCTGATCATCTCGGGCGTTCCGTTGTGGATCGTCCTGGCGGACTGGGTCCGTCCGGGCGGCACGCGACCACGCGCGTCGGTGCTCGCCGGCGTCGGCATCGGCCTGGCGGGCATTGCCGTGCTCATCGGGCCGCGCATTCTCGTTGGCCGCGGCAACGTCGACCCGGTCGGCGCGGTCGTCCTCCTGCTCGGCTCGATGAGCTGGGCGGTGGGATCGCTCCTGACACGCCATCAGGCACGGCCGCGATCGGCGCTGGTCTCGATCGCCGTTCAGATGACGGTGGCGGGGCTGGCCTTCACGGTCGGCACCCTGGTGTCGGGCGAACTCCCGCGAGTCGACCTGTCGACGGTGAGCGGCAAGGCGGTGTGGGCGTGGATCTACCTGGTCGTGTGCGGCTCGCTCGTCGGGTACACCGCCTACGTGTACCTGCTCGGAAAGGTGAGCCCGGCAAAGGCGGCGACCTACGCCTACGTGAATCCCGTCATCGCGGTGATCCTCGGCTGGGCGTTCGCGGGTGAGGCACTCGGCCTCCGCACGCTGATCGCCGCCGTCATCACGCTCGCCGGAGTCGCCATCATCACCACGGCGCAAGGCCGCGTGCCCCGGCCCGTCGAGCGCACCGTGCCACCGCCGCTGGAGAGTCAACAGCCGGCAGCGTAGCCGCAGCGCCAAGCGGGTTGCCAGCCGTACTACCATAGTGCAGTGTTTGGGCTGAGGCACTCTGGTAACCCGCACCCGGAGCGAGTGATGGCGAAGGCTGTGGCACTCTCATTCCTGCTCGCCGCGGCAGCCGCCGCGCAGCAGCCGCCGCAGGCAAGCACCCCGACGAATGACAAGCCCAACCCGTACGAGACCGTCGTCGGCTGGGCGAAGATGCCGGAAGGCCGCACGTGGGGCTCCACCAGCGGCGTCGGCATCGACAAGGACGGCGTCAGCATCTGGGTCGCCGAGCGCTGTGGCGCCAACTCGTGCGTCGGCTCGAACCTGACCTCGATCCTCAAGTTCGACGCGACCGGCAAGCTGGTGAAGGAGTTCGGCGCCGGCATGGTGCAGGTGCCGCACGGGCTCGATGTGGACCGCGACGGCAACGTCTGGGTCACCGACTGGTCCAACAATGGCGGCGCACAGAACGGCGCCACGCGCGACTCCACCAAGGGACATCAGGTCATGAAGTTCAGCCCCGACGGCCGGTTGCTGATGACCCTGGGCAAGTCCGGCGGCGGGCGCGACCCTGAATACTTCTGGCAGCCGAACGCGGTAACGACGGCGCCGAACGGCGACATCTACGTTGCCGAGGGTCACTCGAATGCCGCCAACGCCACGGCGCGCATCCTCAAGTTCGACCGCACCGGCAAGCTCATCCGCGCATGGGGCAAGCGCGGCGGGCCGAACTCGATGGCGACGGACGAGTTGCTCCAGCCGCACGCGCTGGCGTTCGACTCGCAGGGCCGGCTCTTCATCGCGGATCGCAGCAACAACCGCATCCTGATCGTCGACCAGAACTTCAACCATCTCGCCACGTGGTATCAGTTCAGCCGGCCGAGCGGGATCTACATCGACGCGAGGGACGTCATCTACGTCGCGGACGCCGAGAGCGGCACGGTGGCGCCCGACCGCAAGGACTGGAAGCGCGGCATCCGGATCGGCAACGCGAAGACGGGCGAAGTGACGGCGTTCATTCCGGACCCGGACACGACGCAGCGCAGCACCAGTTCGGCTGAGGGAGTCGCAGTGGACAGCAAGGGCGTCATTTACGGCGCTGAGGTCGGTCAGCGCGCACTCAAGCGATATGTGAGGAAGCCATGAGCGTCACGTTCAAGGTCAACGGGCAATCGCGGACGGTCGACGTCCCCAACGACATGCCGTTGTTGTGGGTGCTGCGCGACGTGCTCGACATGAAGGGCACCAAGTTCGGCTGCGGCATCGCGCAATGCGGCGCCTGCACGGTGCACCTCAACGGCCAGGCGATCCGCAGTTGCCGCCGCGCGGTGAGCACCGTCGCGGGGATGGACGTCACGACGATCGAGGGCCTGTCGCCTGATGGAAACCATCCGCTGCAGAAAGCCTGGCGTGATCTCGACGTGCCGCAGTGCGGCTATTGCCAGGCCGGCCAGCTGATGACGGCGGCCGCGCTGCTCAAGACGACGCCGAAGCCGACGGACGACCAGATCGACGCGGCGATGCAGGGCAACATCTGCCGCTGCGCCACGTACCTGCGCATCCGCGAGGGCATTCACACGGCGGCTGGCAATCCCACCGCAGCGGCTGGCGCCAGCGGCCGTTCGCAGGACCAGGAGGGCTGAGCCATGACCATAACGAATGGAACCCGGAGCCTGGAGCCTGGAGCTCGGCCGACATCGAGGCGCGAGTTCATCCGCGTCAGTTCGATCGTCGGCGGCGGCATCGTATTCGCCAGCTACGTCGACACGCTCGAGGCGGCGACGGATTTCGCGAGCGGCCTCGCCGACTTCGCCCCCAACGCGTTCATCACGATGACGCCGGACGGCATGGTCACGATCATCGCGAAGAACCCCGAGATCGGCCAAGGCGTGAAGAACATGTACCCGATGATCATCGCCGATGAGCTGGACGTCGCATGGAAGAACGTAACGGTGCAGCAGGGCGACTTTGACCCCACGAAGTTCCAGGGCCAGTCCACGGGCGGCAGCACCGCGACGCCGAACGGCTGGACCCCGATGCGCCAGGTGGGCGCGGCGGCGCGCGCGATGCTGGTGACCGCAGCGGCGCAGACGTGGAGCGTGCCGGAAACGGAATGCACCACGGAGCCGGGCGTCGTCGTGCACGCCGGCAGCAACCGGCGGCTTCGCTACGTCGAACTGCTCGACAAGGCCGCGGCCGTCACGCCGCCGGCGATGAACGCCGTGACGCTCAAGGAGCCGAAGGACTACCGCATCATCGGCAAGAGCACGATGGGCGTGGACGTCCCCGCGATCGTCACGGGCAAGCCGGTGTTCGGCATCGACCGCACGCTGCCCGGGATGATGTACGCCGTGTACGTGAAGTGCCCAGTGTTCGGCGGCAAGGTCACCAGCGCCAACGTCGACGTCATCATGAAGGAGCCCGGCGTCAAGCACGCGTTCGTCGTGGAGCCGGCGCCCAACACGCCGTACGACGGCCTGCTGGGCGGCGTCGCGATCATTGGCGACAACTGGTGGCTGGTGAATCGCGCGCGCGCCAAGCTGAACGTGGTGTGGGACGAAGGACCCATGGCAGAACAAAGCACGGCGGGCTATGACGCCAAGGCGTCGGAACTGGCCGCGAAGGCGCCCGAGCGCTCGATTCGCACCGACGGCGACGCCGACGGCGCCATGCGCTCAGCGGCGAAGACCGTAAAGGCCGAGTACAAGTATCCGTTCCTCGCCCACGCGGCGCTCGAGCCGATGAACACGACGGCGCTGTGGAAGGACGGCAAGATGGAGATCTGGTCGCCGACGCAGAACGGCGGCGGCCGCGGGCTCACATCACGCCTGCTGGGCATCCCCGAGACCGACATCACGGTGCGTTTCGAGCGCGGCGGCGGCGGCTTCGGCCGACGCATCTCGAACGACTACCTCGTCGAGGCGGCCGCGATCGCCAAGCTGGTCCCCGGCACGCCGGTGAAGCTGGTGTGGACGCGCGAGGACGACATCCAGCACGACGTGTACCGCGTCGCCGGCTATCACAACCTCGAGGCCGGGCTGGACGCGAGTGGCGCGCTGGTGGCGTTCAAGAACCACCACGTCGCGATGGGCGCCATGACGCGCAACCAGCAGGGGCAGGAGGCGATGAACTTCCTCCGCGGCGGCAACATCGGCGGCATGGAGTTCCCGCTGCGCTACGTGCCGAACGCGTCGTTCGGCGTGTCGTTCATCACGAGCGGCGTGCCGACGGGCTTCTTGCGCGCGCCGGGCAGCAACGCGCACGGGTTCGTCTTCCAGTGCTTCCTGGACGAGTGCGCGCACGCGGCCGGCAAGGATCCGGTGCAGTTCCGGCTGGACCTGCTGGCGGCGACGCCGGTGGGCCCGGAACTCACGCCTCAGCAGGCCGCCGCAGTGATGAACCCGGAGCGGATGCGCGGCGTGCTGGAACTGGTCGCCGAAAAATCGAACTGGGCCACGGCGTCGAAGAACCTGCCGAAGGGCACCGGCATGGGCGTAGCGTTCTACTTCAGTCACCGCGGCCACTTCGCCGAGGTGTTCCAGGTGTCCGTGACTCGCGCGGGCGCACTCAAGATCGACAAGGTCTGGGTGGCCGGCGACGTGGGCAGCGAGATCATCAACCCGACGAACGCCGAGAACCAGGTGCAGGGCTCGGTGATCGACGGCATCGGCGAGGCGTGGAACCAGGAGATCACGATCGAGAAGGGCCGCGTGGCGCAGGCCAACTTCAACAACTATCCGCTGATGCGGATGCGCGAGGCGCCGAAGGTGATCGAGGTACACTGGCGCAAGCCGCCGCAGTTCACGCCGTCTGGCATCGGCGAGCCGGCGTTGCCGCCGGCGCCCGCGGCGCTCGTGAACGCGATCTTCGCAGCCACGGGCAAGCGGATTCGCTCGCTACCGATCTCGAAGCACGATCTCAAGTACTAGGGGAACCGGGAATCGGGAACGGGGAAACCAGGACGGTGGGTACCGGGAAAGGGACCGGGGAAAGGGAAAGGGAACCGGGAGGAAATGGGACTAGTCCCGTTCTCCTCCCGGTTCCCTTTCGCTTTCCCCGTCCCCGTTCTCGCCGTCTTGGTTTCCCTGTTCCCCGTTCCCGGTTCCCCGGTCAGTTACGGCAGCTTGAGCGCAATCAGCTTGGTATCGCGATTCTGGCCCGTCGCAAACACGATGTACTGCTTGTCGGCGTGCATGAACGTCATTGGCACGGCGGTCGTGACGCTTGGAATCGCGACCTTCCCGACTTCCTTGCCCGTCGCCTTGTCGACCGCGAACAAGTTTGTGTTCGGCTGGTTGTCTCCATGCCGGCCGCCGCGACCCGTGCCGTAGATCATGAGCGTCTTGGTCGTGATGACCTGCGCCTGGCCCGGACCGGGACGCGGCGGCAGCGTCACGCCCGCCCACAGCGGACTCGTCGGCTTGTACGGACGAAGATACCCGCCGTTCGGCGACCACCATTTCTTGTCGCCGCTGTTCATGTCGTACGCCGTGATGCCACCGAGCTCGCGCACCTTGAGGATGGAGACGGTGTCGATCGTCGCGAATGACGCGCGGCCGCTGAAGCCGTCGCCACCGCCGCGACGTGGCGGCGTGTAGCCCGCCGGAGTGGGCAGCGCGCTGCCCTGCCGGCACACGTCACCGGACGGATGGATCGAAATGAAGTCCATTTCCGAGCACGGATCCTTGTGCACGACCGTCGTGCTCAGTCCGCTGAGCGCGGCGACATACATCATGCCGGTTTCCGGGTCCAGCGAGGCGCCGCCGTCCACGTTCACGCCACCGCTGGCGCCCGGTGCATACCACGAGCAGGTCGGGCCGTTCGGGTTGGGAGTGTGCGACGGCGGTATGTAGTACGGGCCCATGCGGCAGCGCTGGGCGATCTTGAGCGCTGAATCCTTGATGGCCTTCGTGTAATCGATGAGATCCGACTCCTGCAGGCCCATGTGCGAGTACGGCGCGGGCCTGGTAGGAATCGGTTGTGTCGGCCACGCCTTCTCGCCGGGCACGGTGCTCGCCATCACTGGCCGTTCGACGATCGGCCAGATCGGCTCGCCGGTGACGCGGTCGAACGTGTACAGCCAGCCCTGCTTCGACGGTTGCGCCACGACCTTGCGGACGCGTCCGCCGACGCGGACGTCCATGAGGTTCGGCGCCATCGGGGTGTCGTAGTCCCAGATGTCGTGATGCACCAGCTGGAAGTGCCACTTGCGCTGGCCGGTCTTCACGTCGAGCGCGACGATCGAGTTGGCGAAGAGATTGGCGCCGGGACGATGGCCGCCGTACTCGTCGGCGAGCGGCATGCCGACCGGGATGTAGACGATGCCGAGCTCTGGGTCGGCCGAGTACTGCGCCCAGGCGTCCACCTTGCCGATGCCTGGCGTT
>Ga0187893_10012995_pt1 | contig 11683 bp, 10 predicted proteins | sample MA1701074metaG_FD_139574 | JGI IMG/M metagenome (GOLD analysis project Ga0187893, IMG submission 139574) | White microbial mat communities from a basaltic lava cave in the Kipuka Kanohina Cave System on the Island of Hawaii, USA - MA170107-4 metaG ... | reverse complement strand
CCTTGCAAGATCCGACAAGGTTGGATTTCCTCAAGGCAGCGCAGACTGAATGGCTCGATCCGACACCGGTCCCAGGGCGGTCACCGAGAGCCCGCCCGTTTCGAAAAGTTCACGGCTGAGACGATGCACCTGCGCGACTGAAACTCGATCAATTTCCGCCATCATCTCATCAAGCGACACATGTCGTCCTTCGTACAACTCGTCCTTTGCGAGCTTGCTCATCCGGCTGTGCGTGCTTTCCAAGCTGAGCATCAGACTGCCTTTCATCTGGTTCTTCACCCGCCCCAGCTCCCGTCGCTCAATCCCGTTCCTACGCAGCCGCCGGATCTCCTTGCACACCAGTTCAATCACACGCGCCGCCTCTCTCGGGCGAGTTGCCGCATAGACGGTCATGTTACCCCCATCCGAGAAGGACGAGAGATAGGAATAAATGGAGTAGGCCAGTCCTCGCTTTTCCCGGATCTCCTGGAAGAGGCGCGAGCTGACGCTCCCGCCGAGCACCGCGTTAAGCGCGTGGGCCGCATAGCGATCCTTGTGCGCCAAAGGAATCCCCCGCAATCCCAAACAGAGGTGCGCTTGCTCCAATCGCTTTTTGCGGACCTGCAGGCCGCCGCTCACCTCGGGAGGCCAGCGGTCAAGGCGCGGCCAACAGTCCTGACGCCACGAACCGAAGGAAGACTCCAAAGCCGGCAGCAACTTCTTCAGGTCGAAATTGCCTGCGACGGTGACCACAGTTTGTAGGGGATGATAGTGCGCGCGGACATAGCGAAGAAGATCGGTCCGGCGCAGTCGCTGAATCACGGCTACTTTCCCCAGAATCGGCCGGCCCAGGGGATGTCGAGAGAGGGTTTGCTGTGCGTGTAACTCTTGAACGAGGTCTTCCGGATCGTCCTGGACCATCCGGATCTCCTCGAGGACGACCTGCTTCTCCTTTTCCACGTCCCTCGCGTCGAACCGGGAGTGGTGAAAGAGGTCCGACAGGAGGGTTAATGCCGAAGCCAACTGCTGGTCCAGAACCTTCACATATAACGTCGTGGTCTCGCGACCGGTGAAGGCGTTCATCTCCCCGCCCAAGGCATCAATCTCCCGCGAGATCTGCGTGGCGGTCCGGCTGCGAGTCCCCTTGAAGAACATGTGCTCGAGGAAATGGGATAGCCCCTCCTCGCCGTTCCCTTCATCGCGAGATCCGACGTTGACCCAGATTCCGACCGTCACCGACTTCAGCGCCGGCATCCGCTCGGTGACGATTCGGAGCCCGTTATCCAGGATAACCTTGCGATACACGGTCCCTACCCCGCAGCCGGCTCCTTGGCCGGGGCGCTCGATGGGGGCGCCATGGCTTCCTTGCGGCTCAGCCGGATCTTGCCTTGCCGGTCAATCTCCAGCACCTTCACCATGATCTGATCGCCCTCTGCGACTTCGTCCGAGACGGCCTTTACCCGATGGTGCGCCAGTTGCGAGATATGGACCAGCCCGTCGGTGCCGGGCAGAATCTCGACGAAGGCCCCAAAATCCATGATCTTTCTGACCGTACCCAGGTAGATCTTTCCGACCTCGACTTCTTCGATGATGCGGCTGATCACGTCGATCGCCTTTTGGGCCGACGCTTGGTCCACCGCCGCGATCGTGACAGTCCCCGAATCCTCGACGTTAATTTTGACGCCGCAGTCGGCGATGATTCCGCGGATGGTCTTGCCCCCCGGCCCGATCACTTCGCGGATCTTGTCTTGCTTGATCTTCAGGGTGAAGATGCGCGGTGCGAAGGGGGAGAGGGTCGGTCTGGGGGCCGCCAAGGACTGCTTCATCCGTTCCAGGATATACAGCCGCCCCGTCCTGGCCTGCTCCAATGCCTGGCGCATCAAGGCCGGCGTGATGCCGGCGATCTTGATGTCCATCTGCAGGGCGGTCACGCCGTGCTGTGTGCCAGTCACCTTGAAATCCATATCGCCGAGATGGTCCTCAAGGCCCAGGATGTCGGACAGGATCATGACCCGATCCCCTTCCTTGATCAGCCCCATCGCGATTCCTGCGACGGGCTCCTTGATCGGCACGCCTGCATCCATCAAGGCCAGACTCCCACCGCAAACCGTAGCCATGGACGAAGAGCCGTTGGACTCCAGAATATCCGAGACCAGCCGTAACGTATAGGGAAACTCTTCCTTGCTCGGGATGATCGGCCTGAGCGCCCGCTCCGCCAGGGCACCGTGACCGACCTCCCGCCGCCCAGGCGATCGTAACGGCCGGGCCTCCCCGACGCTGAACGGCGGAAAATTGTAGTGGAGCATGAAGGTCCGGTAGTACTCCCCTTCGAGCCCGTCGATCCGTTGCTCGTCCTCGCTCGTACCGAGCGTCGCGACCGCGAGGCTCTGCGTCTCCCCTCGCGTGAAGAGGGCGGAGCCGTGCGTGCGGGGGAGCACGCCGACTTCGCAGGTCACGTGACGGATGTCGGTGGGACCACGACCGTCGGCCCGCACCCCTCGCTCCAAAATCATGCTCCGGACTTCGCTGTATTCCAGTGCATGAAACACGAGTTTGATATGCCGGGTTCGATTCGGGTCGTCGGTCTTGAGCTTTTCGATCGTCTCATCCCGGACCTGATCCATGCGCTCCTGCCGGGCCGTCTTGTTCGGAATTAGAATCGCCGCTCGAATTGGCGCAGCCACCAGTTGGCGTACCTGCTCGGTCAACTCGGAGGGAATCGCCTCCGGTTGCACCGTCCGCTTCGGACGCCCGGCCAGCGCCTGCAGCTCGAGCACCTTGGCGACGATCTTCTTGATCTCCGAGTGGGCAAGCTCGATCGCGTCGATCATGACCGCCTCAGGCAATTCATTGGCCCCGCCTTCGACCATCATGACCGCATCAGCCGTCCCGGCCACGATCAGATTCACGTCGCTCGTCTCGAGGGTGGCAAGATCCGGATTCACCACGAACCGCCCGTCCACGCGACCGATCTTGACTCCGGCCACCGGGCCATGAAACGGGATGTTGGAAATGGTCAGCGCCGCCGATGCGGCCGTGATGCCCACCATGTCCGACGATCCGGTTTGATCTGCCGAAAGGACCGCCGCGATCACCTGAGTTTCATAGTAATACCCGTCCGGGAAGAGCGGCCGCATGGGCCGATCGATCAAGCGGCTGGTGAGCACCTCCTTCTCCGATGGACGTCCCTCGCGTTTGAAGTATCCACCGGGAATCTTGCCCGCCGCATAAGCTTTCTCCTGATAGTCAACGGTCAACGGAAGAAAGTCCACCCCGGACTTTACATTCTGTGAGGCCACCGCGGTGGCCAGGACAACCGTGTCGCCGTATGAGGCCAGCACCGCACCGTCCGCCTGTTTGGCCACTCGTCCGGTCTCCAGCCGCAACGTCCGGCCGGCCAGGTCTATTTCGACCACATGCACCATCCTCGGATCTCCTCTTGTTCCTGCCCCACAGATGTCCACTGAGATGAACTCAAGTCCTAAGTAAAAAGTGACTTGAACCCATATCGGTGTTCACCTGTGGCGGCAGCCCCCTTCCGCTCCCGCGTGTCATCGCGCGAGGGCGCGGGGAATGTGTTATTTCCTGATCCCTAGACGCTCCACTACGCTCCGGTAGCGACTGTCATCAATGCGACGCAGATAGTCCAGCAGCCGGCGACGACGGCCGACCAACTCCAGGAGGCCGCGCCTGGAGTGATGATCCTTCTTATGCAGCTTGAAATGGTCGGTCAGATAGGTAATCCGGTTCGTCAGAATAGCGATCTGAACCTCCGGAGACCCGGTGTCCGTATCATGCTGCCGGTACTGCGTGATCACGTCAGACTTTGCCGCTTTCGCCAACGCCATACTCTTCTCCTCCGTTCACTGTGTGACCTTGTCAGCTATTCTCCTGCACGTCCGCGAACACTTTCAGAATTCGTATCTTTCTGTCCGCCTCTCTGTTCTCGCCCCCCGTCCCTTCAGCCAGCGGGATTTGCCCGAGTCCAAGCAATCGCCCGGTCTGATCCTTGAGACGAACGACCTCCCCCGCCGTCAGGGGAACCGCCCTTCCAGATTCTTGGCGTATGGCGTGAAACGGGAGGGGCATTCCGTGAACGACTCGTGTCGCTGTGGCCGCATCCACCACCAGAGCCGGCATGCGGTCCAGAGCCTCGTCAACCGAGAGCAGCGCTTCGCCCAGCCGACCCAGCTGCACGCAAGCCCCGATCTCGTCCACGCTCATCGCACGATCTACCGTCAGGGGCCCCACCCGCCGTCGCTCCAGCGCCAGCAGATGCCCGCCGACACCCAAGGCTTCGCCGATGTCCGCACAAAGAGTCCGCACATACGTGCCCTTGGAGCACTCGATTGACAGCGATACATCCCGGCCGTTGATCCCCAAGACTTCGACGCGGTGCACCGTGACTTGGCGGGATTCACGTTCGACGGTGCGCCCCGCCCGCGCCGCCTTGTACAAGGGCACGCCTCCCACCTTCACAGCCGAGTACATGGGCGGGACCTGGGTGAGCCGACCCTGGAACCGGAGGATGACCTCGCGGATCAGTTCTTCGGCGAGGTGTTCCGTCGGGCGGGACTGCAGGACGACGCCGGTCGCATCCTGGGTATCGGTCGCTTCCCCCAAGCGCAGCAGCGCCCGATACTCCTTGTCCCAATCAATCAGGTATTCGGCGATGCGCGTGGCCTTCCCCACCAAGACCGGCAGGACCCCGGTGGCCGCCGGATCGAGCGTGCCGGCATGGCCGATCTTTACTCCCCTCAGCACCCGGCGCAGGTTGGCGACGACATCGTGGGAGGTGCCCCCTTTCTCCTTGTTGACGTTCAGCACGCCATCAGGAACGGCCGTCATCGCGGCCACGCCGCCCTCCCCGGTGCAGACTGCTTCACCGATCATCGCGCCTGCCCTCGTCTTGGTCCTTCGCCGTCGCTGGACCCGGCTCCGCACCCACCTGGTCAAGCAGGGACAAGATCCGATCGCCGCGCGCCCCCGTCAGGTCTCGCTGAAACACCAACTCCGGCGTATAGCGCAATTGCAGGCGCCGGCCCAATTCCGAGCGGATGAACCCGGCTGCCTTCTCTAGACCCGCCAGTGCGTTCGCCTGGGCCTGGTCATCTCCGAGCGCGGTGACGAAGACGCGGGCGAGCCTCAGATCGTTGGTCAATTCCACGTCGGTCACGGTCACGTCCCCGACCCTCGGGTCCTTGGTCTTGCGCATGAGAATGTCGGCAACTTCCATCCGGATCTGGTCCGCCACCCGCGTCGCCCGCTTGTACATCGCCTTCGCCATGCCGACCCCATCACCCAGCTAGAGCATTTCAATGCGGAACTGCACCAGCTCCACCGCCGGCACGGATCGAACCAAGTTGACGGCCTGGTCCAGCACCTGATTGACGTACCCACCTTCATTTGCCACACAGGCGATTCCCAGCACTGCCTTCTGCCAGAGGTCCTGTTCTCCGACCTCCGCGACCGACACGTTGAATTTGTCTCGCAGGCGGTCCTTGAGGCTCAAGAGAATCTGCCGCTTCGCCTTCAGGGAGTGGCCATCCGGAAAATACAGCTCAACGGTACAGAGCCCGACGATCATGCCAATGAGTCGGAAGGCCGAGGACCTATCCTCAAAGCTTGGCCGCCACCTTGTCGACCACGTAAGCTTCAATGACGTCGCCGGGTTTGAGATCGCTGAAGTTTTCGACGCCGATGCCGCACTCGTACCCCTGCTGCACTTCGCGTACATCATCCTTGAATCGGCGCAGAGAGCCGAGCTTGCCTTCGTAGACCGTCACGTGATCGCGGACCACTCGCACGCCGGCGCTCGCACGGGAAATCGTTCCATCCAGGACGTAACAGCCCGCGATGGCTCCCACTTTGGGAATCGTGAAGACTTGTCGCACCTCCGCCCGCCCCAATGCGCGTTCCTTCAGCGTCGGTTCCAGCAACCCTTCCATGGCCGCCTTGATGTCACCGAGGGCATCATAAATGATGGTGTACAGGCGGATGTCGACGCCGTCACGCTCTGCCAGGGCGGCAGCCTTGGGCTCAGGACGAATATTGAACCCGATGATGATGGCCCGTGAGGCAGACGCGAGCAGGACATCCGTTTCTGTAATCCCACCGACCCCGCTGTGGATCACCCGCAACTTGACCGCCGGAGTGGAGAGCTTCTCGACTGCCTCCGACAGAGCTTCGGCTGACCCTTGCACATCGGACTTGATCACCAGAGCCAGTTCCTTCACATCGCCCTCTTTGATCTTTGCGTAGAGATCATCAAGGGTGACCCGACCCGCGCCGGCCGCCAGGTCGGCGATCCGCTGCTTCTGCAAGCGGGCTTCGGCGATTTCCCGAGCGATCCGTTCGTCGCTCACCACGACGAAGGGATCGCCTGCGGCAGGCACGCCCGGCATGCCGATGACCTCGACCGGCACGGACGGACCCGCCTCGGAGACCTTCGCACCGGTGTCGGTGACCAGCGCGCGAACCCGACCGCTGAAGGTGCCCACGACAAAGATGTCTCCCACACGGAGCGTGCCGCTCTGGACCAGAACGGTGGCGACCGGCCCACGGCCTCGGTCCAGCTTTGCTTCCACCACCGCCCCCTTGGCCATGCGATGGGGATCGGCTTTCAGTTCCAGCACCTCCGCCTGCAGCAGAATCATCTCGAGAAGAGCATCGAGCCCGATTTTTTGCTTCGCCGACACCTCGACAAAAATCGTCTGCCCTCCCCAGGCTTCAGGGATCAGGTTATGCTCTGTCAAGGCGTTCCGGACCCGCTCAGAGTTGGCGCCCGGTTTATCGATCTTGTTGATGGCGACGATGATGGGCACCGCGGCAGCGGCGGCGTGATTGATCGCTTCAACCGTCTGGGGCATGACGCCGTCGTCGGCCGCGACGACGAGTATCACGATATCGGTGATCTTGGCTCCCCTGGCCCGCATGGCCGTGAACGCCTCGTGCCCGGGCGTGTCCAGAAAGGTCACCTGCTTCCCGTGTACGGTCACCGTGTAGGCGCCGATGTGCTGCGTAATCCCGCCCGCTTCCTGCTCCGTCACTCGTGTCTGACGAATCGCGTCGAGCAATGAGGTCTTGCCATGATCCACGTGGCCCATGATGGTGACGACCGGTGGGCGCGGCTCCAATTGTTCCACTTCCCCGGACTCGACGGCCTCTTCCAACAACTCCTCCCCCTGCCTCTCACTTGAGACCTCGGCCTTGATTCCCAACCCCTCGGCGATCAAGGAGGCCGTTTCCAGAATCATCGGCTGGTTCAGGGTGAGCATCTGCCCCAGTTCCATCAGTTTTCGAATGACGTCGGCCGGGCGTTGCCCCACCAGTTCTGCGAACTCCTTGACAGTGAGACCCGGCGTGAGCTTGATCCCCTTCTTGCGGGGCTTCGTAACTTCGGTGATGGCGGAGGGCTGGAGATGCCGTGACCGATCCTCGCGCCGATGCACCGGGATGGCCCGAAGGTCCTGCCAGCGTGCCGCATCTTCCCTGAACTTGAGGGCTTCCTCGTCCCAGCCCCGACCCGGCTTCTTGGCCTTCTTCAGCTTGTCCCGCAACCCAACTGCTTCCGCCGCGGGCTCCAACACGCCGCTTTTCTTCTTCTCACCACGCCGCTCTTCCGGTCCCGTCCCGGGCAGGGAAGCCGGCGCACCGGCGGACACCGCTACGGGAGGAGACGGCGGTGCGGAGGCCGCAGCAGTGCCGGGACCGCCTCCAGACACCATAGTCTCCTGCAAGGGGCCGGGAGGTTCGACCCCAGGCGGGGGCATCAGATCAAGGGAGGGCTCGGAAATGAGAGCGGTGCCGCTTGCCGAAGGCCGAAGAGACGGCTGCGGCTCACGGAACACCGACTCCAGGGACACCGGTGGCTCCAGAGCTGGACTGACGGTTCTTACGGCCTCGGCTGCAACCTCTTCATCCGTCTTCTTGCGCTTGAACAGAATGCGTTTCTTGTCCGGTTTGGCGGCCTCTTCCACCGGAGGCGGGGCCGATCTCAAAACCACGCCCTTCGCGGCCTCACGCGCGTTCGCCCGGGGCTCGCGTGCCGTGCCGGCCGCCTTGCGGGGGCCGGCCTGTCCCTTGTTCTCCTCCGTTTGTCCATCTTCTTTCCTGTCAGGCTTACTGGCAGCCCGGCTCGCTGAAGGCATTAGTTTCTCAAGGACTCGCTCAACAGTCGCCTCATCCAGCGCACTGCTGTGTGAAGCCACCTTGACCCCCATGCGCTTGAGCTCAGGGATCAAGTCTCGATTCTCCATTCCGATCTTCTTGGCCAGTTCGTGAACTCGCATAGGTTGGTCGTCGCCGGCGGGCCTGTACCGTCAGAAAACCAGGCCCGACCTAGTTCTCAGAACCTCGCTCCGATGACAGAGCCGTGGCCTCTTCGCCGGCCACCTTGGCCTCCCCTTCACGCTGAACCCGAGCGGCTTCATCCTGCTCCCGCTGAGCCTCAGCCTCCTCCGCGAGCGCGGCCTTGATCTCGCGATCCCGTTCGACCTTCTCTTTCTCGTATTCCGTCGCGCTGATGATGTCGATCTTCCAGCCGGTCAGTTTCGCAGCCAAACGGACGTTCTGACCATTCTTTCCAATTGCGAGCGACAGTTGGGAATCCGCCACCACCACGAGGGCTGATTTTTTCTCTTCGTCAATCCCGACTTTCTCGATGGAGGCAGGATTCAGCGCTTCGGCAATGAACACGCGGGGGTCCGAAGTCCAGGCGATGATGTCAATCTTCTCACCTCGTAGCTCCCTGACAACCGCCTGCACCCGGGAGCCCTTGATCCCGACACAGGCCCCGACCGGATCCACCGCTTTGTCGCGGGAAGCCACCGCGATCTTGGTTCTATCACCCGGCTCCCTCACGATGCCTTTGATCTCGACGATTTTCTCGGTCACCTCGGGCACTTCCAATTCGAACAGCTTGACCACGAACTGCGGATGGGTCCGAGACAGGATGACTTGGACGTCCTTCGGTGTTCGCCTGACCTCGAGCAGATAGGCCTTGATCCGGTCGCCACGCCGGTAGGTTTCCCGCGGAATCTGCTCCTGGATAGGAAGGATGGCTTCCGTCTTTCCCAGATCCACCAGGTAATTTCTGCGCTCCTGGCCCAAGATGATGCCGTTGATCAGATCGCCCTGCCTTGTGGAGTACTCCTTTTGGACCGCCTCCCACTCCGCCTCACGGACCTTCTGATAGATGACCTGCTTCGCAGTCTGGGCAGCAATGCGCCCCAGTTCCTCCATCTCGATCACGGAGCCGATCTCATCGCCGATTTCCGCCTCAGCATCCACTCGTCTGGCCTCCTGGATCGAGACCTCAGCCTTGGGATTCGCCACCGTTTCAACGATGGTCTTGAGCGAGACCACTTCGATCGCACCGGTCTTGGGGTCGATCTGGACCTGGATGTTCTCGCCCTGGCCGAACCGTTTCTTGGCCGCCGTCTGCAGAGCCGCTTCTACCGCTCCTATGACTTTGGCCTTATCAATCCCCTTCTCCCGTCCGATCTGGTCGATGACCGCGATAAGTTCACGATTCATGGTACGACATCCCTTACTGATCGTTCCCTCCACCCGCGTCTCCGGCGAAGGAACCTAAAATTCGATCTCCCGTCTGCCCTCGGCAATCATGGTCCACTCGAGGTGAAGCAGGACCTCGGTTTTGCGGCCTGGAACACCCACCGTCACCCCTGAGTCATCGGCCGTCAGCAGCGTGCCTACCACCCTCCACTCGCCGTTCAATGGCGTTCGAAGCTTGAGCCTCACCCGTTTCCCGCACCATCGTTCATACTCCGCGCGCTGCTTCAGGGGACGGTCAATCCCCGGGGAGGACACCTCCAATGTATAGGCATGGGGAATAGGATTTTCCACATCGAGGGCGTGGCCAAGAGACACATGCACCTGCTCGCAATCACCCAGCGTGATCCCTCCCGGCTTGTCGATAAACACGCGTACCAGCGTACCTTCGCCTCGACCGGAACAGACGACATCGACGAGTTCGAGTGCCAGCGCCCGTATGATGGGCGAAGCGATCGCCCGCACAAGGTCTGCTATGTGCTGGGAATCCCGCACCCTACCCGAGGAAGTTCCGCAGCCAACCGCGGCGGATCGCAGGCGATCGAAACAAAAAAGTGGGCCAGAGCCCACTTTCAGCGGGAGCAGGCTATCATTCTTTGCCGGGCAATGCAAGGGGCCGAATTGAGTCATCTAAAATCTTACCGAGCGACAGATCGTTGCGCCATTTGCAAATCTTACCCTCCAGCCCGGCATGGTGCGGGGCCAAAGGAGGGCGAGGATGGAGGCCAGTGGCATGGCGCGACGATCGAAGCAGGAGTATCTGGCCGTGATGTGGCACCACTACCAACGTGGGGGGCGGGCGGAGCGGGCGGCGTTACTGGACGAGGTGACGCGGCTGTGTGGGTATCATCGCAAGTATGTCATTGGGCTGTTGAATCGGCGGCATCCCCTGCGGCCTCGCCCGCGGCGAGTCCCACGGCGGCGGCCGACGTACAGCGCCGAGGCGATCGGCATCCTCGCCTGGATCTGGGAGCAGTCGGGCTATCTGTGTGCGACGCGGTTGAAGGCGGCGTTGCCGCTCTGGCTCCCGTGGGTGCGGCAGCGGCGGCCCCTGCCGCCCGCGCTCGAGCAGCAGCTCCGGGCGATCAGTCCCCGGCAAATGGATCGCCGCCTGCAGGCGCGCAAGCGGACGCTGAAGCGGCGGCTCTACGGGACGACCCGGCCCGGGACCTTGCTCAAACACTTGGTCCCAATCAAGACGGAGCACTGGGATGTCACGACGCCCGGCTATCTGGAGATGGATTTGGTGTCGCACTCCGGGGCCTCAGCCGTGGGCGACTTCCTGCACACGTTGGATGCCGTGGACATTCACACGGGCTGGGTGGAGCGGCAGGCCGTCCGGGGCAAAGGCCAGCACGGGATCCTGCAGGCCCTGACCACGATCGAACAGCAACTCCCCTTCGCCTTGCGCGGCCTGGATTCGGATAATGGCAGCGAGTTCATCAACAGCCACCTCGTGGCCTTCTGCCAGCGCCCCGGGGGCCGGGCCATCCAGTTCACCCGCTCGCGGCCCTATAAGAAGGACGACAATGCCCACATCGAGCAGAAGAACTGGACGCATGTCCGCAAGCTGGTGGGCTGGGATCGCTATGACACGCCGGAGGCCCAGCGGGCCCTCAACGCCCTGTATACGGACTTGCGGCTCTTCCAGAATCTCTTCCAACCCTCGATGAAATTGCAGCGCAAGGAGCGGCGCGGCTCGCGCCTGCTGCGGCGCTATGATCGGCCGCAGACGCCGTTCGCGCGGGTGCGCGCCTGCCCGGGGGCCGATCCGGCGAAGGTGATCGCGCTGGCGCGTGTGCTGGACCGGACCGATCCCTTTGCGCTCGCCCAGCGCATTGACGAGCACCTCGACCGCGTCGCGGCGTTGCGCAGTCGGGCGCCGCAGCCGGCCCCGCGGGCGCGCACGCCGTGGCGCGGCTGGACCTTCAGCCCTCGTGCCCCCCAGGCGCAGGCCAGGTCGTCCGGAATTTCGACGCACACAGTTGGCTCAGGATCACCGATCGCGCCCTCGGCCAAGGCAGGAGTCGGGAGGAAGTCAGGAGCCGTCGGCGGTCGCCGCCCTCGGTAAGATTTTCAGATGACGCAACGATCAGGGCTCGGGTAAGAAATTCGGATGGCTTGATAGGGG
>Ga0187893_10012994_pt1 | contig 11684 bp, 13 predicted proteins | sample MA1701074metaG_FD_139574 | JGI IMG/M metagenome (GOLD analysis project Ga0187893, IMG submission 139574) | White microbial mat communities from a basaltic lava cave in the Kipuka Kanohina Cave System on the Island of Hawaii, USA - MA170107-4 metaG ... | reverse complement strand
GGCTTGCACGTCACCGTCATCGAGTCTCTTCCCGCCCCACTTTCCCCGAGCCTGGGACCGACGATCTGCGAGATGGTTGCGGCCATACACTGCGACCACGGTGTGGATCTTCGCACTGGGGTAGCCGTCACCGATGTGTTCGGCGAGTCGCGCGTCGCCGGGGTCGCCCTCTCTGACGGATCACGGATCGACGCCGACCTGGTGGTGGTCGGAATCGGGGTCACTCCAAACACGGAATGGCTCGAAGGCAGTGGCCTCACGCTCGACAAAGGCATCGTCTGCACCGGCTCGGGTGAGGCCGCGCCAGATGTGTATGCAGCGGGAGATGTGGCTCGGGTCGCGAACCGGTGGCACGGCGATTCGCCGCGAATCGAGCATTGGACCAACGCGGTCGAGCAAGCGGTACACGCCGCGGAGAACGCGCTCGCCGGTCCCGCGGCAGCCACGAGCTTCTCGTCGGTGCCGTACTTCTGGTCGGACCAGTATGATCGCAAAATCCAGTTCATCGGTCGCGTCCGTCCGCATGACGAGATGGTGATCGTCGAAGGGGCGCTCGCCGACCGACGGCTTACGGCGCTCTACAGGTACGGCGATCGCGTGGTGGCGTGTCTCGCCGTAAATCAACCGCGCGCGCTGATCAAGTACCGGAAGCTGCTCGCGGCCGACGCCACGTGGGAAGCCGCCCTGTCGGGAACGGCCGCTTTGTAGCTGGTACTCCTTTGGCGTCGCTGGTTTCTCCAGAACGGGCCGTCAGCCGCTCACCTCGCGGGTGTCTTCTTGAATGTCCCTGCGCCGTTTATCGTGATCGAATTGCTCGTCAGCAGGTGGTGGCTTCAGGGGCTTGAGGATCGCTTTCCCGGCCTGGATGCAGAGGACGGCTACGCCGGGTCGGCCACCAGCCAATCAGCCCCACCACGTCGCCGATGCGCGTCACGCCGCACGAGTAGCTCCATGGCCTTGAGCGATCCATCGCCGGGTCACATCGCAGCTGCTGACGGAAGGTAGAGTTCCACGATGAGCGCGACGGCGCATGGAACGGTCGCCCGCTATGATGGTCAGAATGGCAGGCTGGCGCCTCGAGCACACCTACACGGAGCTGCCGCAGCTCTTCTACTCACACGCGGTACCGACCGTGGTCCGCGAGCCGCGCCTTGTCGCGTTCAACCGGCCGCTTGCCACAATGCTTGGACTCGAGCCGGATACCCTCGAACGTGGGGAAGGCGCCGCGAGCTTCGCCGGCAATGTCCTGCCCGACGGCGCCCGCCCGATCGCGCAGGCGTACGCGGGTCACCAGTTCGGCCACTTCACGGCGCTCGGCGACGGCCGCGCGATCCTGCTCGGCGAGCAGATCACCCCCTGCGGTGATCGCCTGGACATTCAGCTGAAAGGGGCAGGCCAGACGCGGTTCTCACGCCGGGGTGACGGGCGCGCCGCGCTCGGACCAATGCTGCGGGAATACATCATCAGCGAGGCGATGCACGCACTCGGCATTCCGACCACCCGGAGCCTGGCCGTGGTGACGACGGGCGAGCCTGTGTATCGCGAACGGGTACTCCAGGGCGCGGTGCTCACGCGCGTCGCCGCCAGTCATATCCGCGTCGGCACCATGCAGTGGGCGGCGGCGCACAACGACCAGGCAGCCACGCGGGCGCTGGCGGACTACACGCGGGCGCGACACTACTCGGAACTCGCTGATTCGCCGGAGCCGTACCTCGCATTGTTCGATGCGATCCTCGCGCGGCAAGCGTCCCTGATGGCCCGCTGGCAGCTGATCGGCTTCATCCACGGCGTGATGAACACCGACAACATGGCCCTCTCCGGCGAAACGATCGACTACGGCCCGTGCGCGTTCATGGACGCATATGATCCCGCCACGGTGTTCAGTTCCATCGATGCCGGCGGGCGATACGCTTATGGCAACCAGCCGGCGATCGCGCAGTGGAACCTCGCACGGCTTGCGGAGGCGATGTTGCCGCTGTTCGATCCAGACGCCGATCGAGCGGTGGAGCGGGCAACAGCGGCGCTCGACCGCTTCCCGGCGCTCTTCGAGCAGCACTGGCTGGATGGCATGCGAGCGAAACTCGGACTGTTTACGCGGGAACGTGATGATGAGCGGCTTGTCAACGATCTGCTCGCGTCGATGCTGCGACAATCTGCAGACTTCACGAACACGTTCAGGTTGATCACCACCGGGCGTCTGCTCGCGCATTCCACGAATACCGATCCTGAACTGGAGGCCTGGTATCGCCGGCTGGAGGCGCGCCGCGGGCGCCAGCCGCAGTCTTCCGAGGCCGCAGCCCTGATGCGGCGGCACAACCCAGCGTTCATCCCGCGTAATCACAAGGTGGAGGAGGCGCTTTCGGCCGCGAGCAGCAGCGACGATTGGTCCGTGATGGCGCGACTGCTCGCGGTATTGGCGACGCCGTACGATGACGAACGCGATCTGCCGGCGTTCAGTGCACCCGGCGTGGGCGACGGGGCCTACCGCACTTTTTGCGGCACATAGCCACTCTCAGCTCGCCAGATCTGGCGTCCCTCGGCCGAGACTGTTTCCACCCATTGGGGGTCGAGCTTCATCCGGTGACTCCGCGCGGGCGAGAGCTGATCCTCGGGAAGCAGATCGCGAACCCTCACGAACAGGAGGTGTCCTTCTTCCAGTCCGACGAATTGCATCCCGCCAAATCCGACTCGCGCACGACCGCCGGCGTCATCAGCAAAAACGATCTGGTCCGTCGGCAACGACACTCTGAGCCCGTGTGGGAAGTGCACGAACGTGCCAGGTGGACCGTTGCCGAGGATCCGAAGCATCGAGATCCGGTTGCGCTCCTGCACGATAGACGAGGGCGCCACGAAGTCGATGAGCAGGGGAAGGTCGTCCAAGGGGAGGCTCGATCTACCCGCGTCGTCAGTAGCGCCGCACGGACGGGTCCACGGGCGCGGACCAGACGTCGATGCCGCCGCTCAGGTTGTAGAGATTCCTGAATCCCTGACGACGGAAGTACTCGGCCGCGTGTTGGCTGCGTATGCCGTGATGGCACAGGAAGACGATCGGCGTGGCGCGATCGCGCAGGAGGAGCGCATCGTGATAGGCCTGGTCGAACAGGCGCGAGCCGTCGATCGCCGCGATCAAGCGCTCGTGGTCGGTGCGGACGTCAACCAGTTCGATGGCGGCGCCGCTCGCGAGCAGTGCGTTCAGTTCAGGCGCGGACAGCTCACGAATCGGCACAGCCTTCTGTGTCAGGGTGTTGTCGTTCAACGGATCTCGATTTTCGCCTGCAGGTGTCATCCGGTCAATCTGCTCGTAGTCCGACTGCTCATGGCAGTCAGGTAGCGCGCATCGGCGCCGATTGTAATCGGCCGCATTGGAAAGTGCCTGAGGCGGCTTGACGCGTTCCGAACCGAATGAGGTTCCCACATGTGTCATCGAACACGGCGTACGTGATCGGTTCCATCGTTGTCGGTATCGTCTTGAAGACCACGCCGAACTTCTTCAGCCGCTCATACTCCTTCTGCACGTCCTGAACGAAAAATGCCGTCGCCGGGATGCCTTGCTCGTAGAGGGCCTTCTGGAACGTCTTGGCGGCGGGATTCTCGTTGGGCTCGAGAAGGAGTTCGACGCCGTCCGCCTCGTCGGGCGAGACAACCGTCAGAAACTTGAATTCTCCGACTGGGATGTCCTTCTTCTTCACGAAGCCCAGAACGTCCGTATAGAACTTGAGCGCTTTGTCCTGATGGTCCACCAGTACGCTCGTGAGTTTGATCTTCATCGCCGATTCCCAATTATCAGCTCTGGGCTGACAGTGTTGATGGGCTTCCGATTAGTCGCCTACCGCCGACCGACTCGCCAACTGGCCCATCGGAACTCAGATCGGCGTCACACAGGATCTATTCCCAATTTTGAAGCTTCCGCGGGTGCACAGAGGTTACTTCGGGCAGATTTGTAGATCGTCGCGGCCAGATCTCTGCACGATTTCGGTCGACGGGCCCGAAGGGCTGTTCCCATGACAATCGAAAGGAAAGAGGCATATCCTTTCGTTCCACGATGCGTCGACATCGACAATCGGCGATAGGTGTCCACTTCTCCTCTTGAGAACGATGACCCGGCTCACGATCTGAGATTATGGTCGATCTTGGAATCAGGGCTCACGACGGCCCGATGATGTAGCGAGGCTCGACATGGCGGTTGCCCTCCCCAGCCAAATCGTTGGCTACCTTGATTCACGGTACCCGGCTGCCGGGGAAGAGAAGCCGTTTTACGTCGGGCGCGACCATGCAGCGAGTGTTGCTTTCATACTGCGCCAGATCGACAACCTGCCTCCCGGCATTATCACGCTGCAAGGCACCGCGCTCGCGGAGTTCGGGGAGGCCGTCGAGGCGGTGCGCGTGGCCGTAGATGCTTGGGCCAGCGGCGACAATCAGTATCAATTGAAGAAGATTCCGGGCAGCAACAAGCTCAACCCGCTGACCTTTATCCGAAAACACCTAGCGAGTCTGCACGACGATGTGTTCGGCCCAGCGTCTGCCGATCTGCCCTTTATTGCCGACAAGGAACTGCGAGATAGCCTGCGTGTCGATATTGCGTCGGCGAATCGATCGTTGAGCGTCGCGGACTGGAAAGGGTGCACCGTTGTCGCAGGTTCTGTCGTAGAAGCCTTGCTCTTGTGGGCGCTCGAAGTTCACAAAGCGAAAGCGCCCGGCGATGTTGCCGCCGTTGTGAAGTCGCTCCACCCCGCGGTTCTCACTCAACAGCCGCCGACCGACATTCTTCGGTGGGGATTACATGAGCTGACAGAGGTGACACACGCGTTGACGATCATCACCTCAACCACTGCGGCGCAGTGCCGCATTGCGAAAGATTTCCGAAATCTTATTCACCCCGGCCGAGCGGCGCGATTGTCGCTTAAGCCGACGTTGGGCACGTCGCTCTCAGCACTTGCGGCCATTGAGCACGTCATCGAGGATTTGAGCTGAGGCGCGAGCAAGTGAGGCGATGCCATGCGAGGAACCGTCCGAGGAAAGCGAACCGCGAGTTTCGTAGCTGGCCGCGTGCTCATGGCAGCGTACTTGACAACGCTTGCCGGGGGAGCGATCCATGGTGTGTCCCTGCAAGTCCAGAGCCCTGACACGACCGTCGGTTCCTCATCCCCAAACGCCAGGGCGGCGCCGTCGGTCCTTTCTGAGGACCAGTTTCGAGCTTGGTTAGTTGTCGTGATTGCGGCTGTGGCTGCCGGCTTCGCCCTCTGGAACGCGAGAAATACTTGGGGCGCCTTGAAACTGAATGCGAGGACCGCGCAGGCCAACATCCTCTCTGGGTTATTGGCGGAATACGGCAAAGACGATTTTCGGACGGCGCTGGAAAGTTTGCAGCTCTTTGCAAGAACCAACAGTGAGTTTGTTAAGGAATACGCCAGACTCTTTAGAGAACGTGAGAGGCTCCGAGAACTGCAGGAACGAAACAGGCTCCGGAAAATAGAAGTGGAGGGCACTGAACCCGTCGACGATGAAGAACGGCTCAAGACCGATGCGGAGAAGGCAAACGAACTGGACTCTTCGCGCCGGCTTCTTGCGCGCTATTTTTCAAAGATCACCACGTTTGCTCGTGAGGGCATGCTCGAGCCCCAATTGGTTTCGGCCGCGTTCGGCAAGGAAGATCTCAAGTTTGTTGTAGACGTCCTGCATCCGATTGACCACGTCCATCAGCAGGCGCGGGGCAAGACATGTGACTGCGCCACCGATAAATTTTTCGTCAAACTGTTGGCATTGCACAAGGAGTAATTCCGCGCCTGCGCGAACGGGCTCCATGGATGATGGTAAATCGCTGGACGTGTGAGACGTTGGCGGATAATCACTGCCGATTGGTCCTGAGCAGTCGCCCAGGACATTTCAACCGACTCGGCGGGCCGGTCGGAAGTCCCTGCGGCGTTTGTCATTCCTAATCGCCCGCATGAACGTTAAGTTCGTTAATCACGGGTTCTCTGACGATGGACCAGACGGCGACCGTCGCTGAAGTCGTGCGGGTCGTCATGCGTCATCCTCTCCAACGCCTCGACGGAGTTGGCGATGTTGTCGGGCCACTCGGATGGCCGCAGCATCTTGCCGTCCGGTCCAAACAATCGGCGTGGGTCCCCCTGGCGTCTAGCGCCACACGCATCAGCGCCTCGTCGCCGTCTATGTGCAGGGCTTTCCAGCGGGTCCGGAGCTGTTGATCAAGAAACGCGCGAATGCAAGGCTTTGCAAGGGCCCTCGATCCCTCCATGCGCGTCATGGCATAGATCACTTTCGGGTGCGCTGCCCGATATGCGGCTGTCGCGTTGAAGCCGTGGGCCAAGTACTCGAGCGCAAATTGATATTGCGCTGGCGTCAGATTCCACGACCTGTCTGGACGCGCGACGACGGCTTGACAGCCACCCTTTCCCAGAATCACCATCTGCACCAATTTGCGCTGTGAAAGGCGCGGTCGAAATGGGGTGCCTTCGATCGCGACGGATGAGCATGAGTCCCCCGCTGTCTGCAACTGGTCGAGGCCAGTGGTTGGAGCCATGTCCAGTGCCAAGCGCGTTGAATTCTCGGTGAACTCCTCGTGGTCCGCCCGGCAGATTGCGAATGAAGCGCGCAAGTTCGCCGAGAGCCTGTACCGCGACAGGCCGGAAATTGTCGGAATGTGCCAGCTGGTCGGGCATGACGTCTCGGAAACAGCGTTCTGGCGGCTCCTCAGGCCAGACGAGAGATCGATGCTCGGCGATGCGCCGGTCGTGGTCGTTCCGACCGGCGAGTTCGACGTGCAGACTGCCCCTGCGCCGTCTGGCGACGGAAAGTACATCGTTTTCGACCTGTGCATTGTCGTCGAGCTGCTCGACTTTCTTGCGTCACTGCCGGGCCAGCACGTGGGGCGCTGGGCCGCGTGCGTGTTGAGCGGAGCCCGTCGGCAGGCCACTGGACCGCGGACAAGTCCGGCAGCTTGGGTGCAGGATCGCCTGCGGGAGCTTGCCGGCCATCTGGAGAACCAGGAAGGAGTACCGTACAGCTCGAGCATGCTGTTCGGCTTCGAGTTCGCCGTCAACTTTCTGCTCGGGCACGAAATGGGACATCATGCGCTGGAGCATTTCTCCGATCAGCGAATCGGGCTCGATGGCAACAGGGCGCAAAGACCGGCGGGTCGGCACACGGCCAGCCATCAGATGGAGTTTGCTGCCGACGCTTGGTCGCTAAACGTGATTTCGCGGCTGCCCGCGTTCGAATTGAGTTCCTGGGTGCTCTCGATCGAGGTGATGTTCCTGTATCTGCACCTGATCGCGACGTTTGACGATAAACGCCGAATCATCGAGGGCGTGAGCGTGCCGGACAGCGATCATCCGCTCTTGATTGGACGTTCGGAGCGGATTTCGCGGCTGGGCGAACGTGTATTCCAAGCTGCATGCAACGACGGCGGGGATCTGCCGAAGCCGCTGTTCAACAACCTTCAGGATCGGCAGACCATCTTTGCATCTCTCAGAGCGTTCGAACGATACATGCCCTGTCTTGCAGAATGCTACTGCGGAGATCCGGACCGGACCATACAGCTGCACGAAGCCGTCAGGGCAGGTGAAACGGATGAAGCAGGCTATATCGCGGAGATGAGCGCGATTGAGTCGAACCTTCGGGTGGGCTCCCGCTTGAGTGCGATCAAACGCACGATTGATGTCATCAGACACAAGCTGTTCTGAGCGGTCCTCCACAGCGGCTGCGTGGCCGCGGTGGACTACAGGGAGTTTGTCACATGAGTGGATTCGATTATCTCCAGATCTTCGGGCTGGGCGCCCTAGGCGGCTGCCTCGTCGAGCTTGTGCGATGGTGGAAGCTGCGAACGGCCGCCGAATTTCCTGAATACGCGAGGAAGTTCGGCTACTGGGCGATTACCCTGCTCATGATCATCGCGGGCGGCATCGTGGCGACGCTGTATGGCCTGGATTCCAGCGACGCTGCCGCCCTTGTGAACATCGGTGCATCGACGCCCGCGATCCTTGCCGCGCTGGCATCGAAGGCTGAGGTTGCTGCGCCGGCGAAACCGGAATCGTCTGGACTCGGCCAGAAGTCGTTTACCGGGTCTCGCCCGGCGGGTGAGCGACAGCTGGACAGGATAAGAAGGTTCATCGCTTTCGGTAGATGACACCAGCACCCTATGAGGAGTCGACCAAATGTCAAAAGATGAGTTGTCCTCCGCTCAGGTGGTAGGCATCCTCGAATCGCTTCCCAAGTGGATCGAACAAGAGATCAGAACAGTAAAGTCCATCGAGCACCTGGACCGTTTATGCGACATGCACCCACCATTGCGTCCAGCGATCCAACACGTCTGGGCGGCGGTGCAGTTGTACATCCAGGCCAGGCACGCACCGAGACCCATCGTGGAGGCACATCCGGAGCTCCTTACGTCGACGGCTGACGCAGTGCTGCGGCTGTTTGCGGAAAGTCAGGATGATCACGGTGCGAAGATCACCATCTGGGCGGGACAGACGCTCCTTTCGCGTTGCAGAGAAGAAGGGATCGACGCGGTCTGGGGCGATTAGGGCGCCTGGGCATGCGCCCCCAACGAGCGACAACCAGGTGCTTCAGGCGCCCTGGAACGTCCCCTCCTTCGGGCCGCGCGCCCGTGCCGCGATCTGGAGCATCGCGCCCAGGTGGTAGGCACAGTGCGCGACGCTCGCCACCATCCCGGTGAATTCGATCCCGGTTCGCCGAGTCGGAAACGAAGTTCTTCCGGAGAGATCTCGATGTGCAATTCGAGTTCTCCGTGGACGCCTGAGGAAAGGCGACGCAACTCGTCACATCGGCCGGAGTCAAGGCTCTGCGAAAACCCGAATAACACGACGCCGCCCGATGTGCGTCCGAATTCCCGCGTGGACGCTTCGAGCTGCCTAGCAGCTCTGATCCCTTCGTGCTTCGAGCCCATTAGCGCCCCGTACGCAGGAGCGCGTGATTAGCTGCGAGTCGTGGCAGCCAGACGCGTTTTCACGAGCGCGACGGTTACTCCTGAGTAGTCGCCAAGCGTATTTCGATCGAAAGGGCGACAAGTTGGAAATCCCTGCGGCGTATCCGTATATCGCGAGTAACGCTGCAAATGAGCCGCGCGCCTCAGCGACCATCGCCCTTCGGACTGGGCGCGTTGGCTCCACTTGCGTGTTTTGCGCCCAACTCTGTACGTCGCCGATTCAGACATCCGGACGAAGAGCCTGTTCGTACCGCGCAGCCAAGGCCTTTAGTTCCTGAGCTGAGTTCTGGCCTGGCCAGGGAGAGAGATTGTAGTGCCGGTGAAACACATCGGTTGTGACTCCGACGAGATCATGAACGTGCTGCACCATGGCCCAGTACGTTGTTGCCGCAAGAATCCCGTGTCGTAGTTCGAGCAATCCGCCGACGGGATCCGGAAACCGGTTGTTGTAGCGCTTTGTCGAGCGGTCCGCCCCGTAGGTTACGACTTTGTCGTGGACGTGGTCGTCGCGGAATCGAAAGAGAACGTCAAAATCCTGCCATGGACTGCGTGACCGATCGAAGCCTCCACCTTTACCGAGACGAGCAACGGCACCCCACTTGTCGCGTGGGCTCATGCGCTCGATGGCCTCGAAGAGAACATCGGCACTGCTCTTGTGCCCGTCGTGAATCAGCCTGAGCACGTCCCTTTCGGCCAGGAGAAAGTGCGCCAAAGAGTTGATATATGACTCAAGTGTGAAGCAGCACAACAAGACCGTCGTTAGTGCTTGGCAGTGGATGCGCATCTGAAGCCCCGCGGCCCGTTCAGCGACATCCATCGGGATTAGCGGAATGGGCATGGAAGCCATGGCGTCCTGCCCAGCCGCTAAGGCAGCGTTGGCTGCCCGTCGGGTTGTGCGAATTGTCTCGCTGTGCGGTTCGAACTCAGCAATCGCGTCGAAGGTCATCGAGGCGAGAGTATCCAGCGATAGCTTCACGGTGTCAGAAAGGCGAACTAGCGCAGAAGACCCCTCAGGAAACAGCATGGTAATCGCCGCTCATGTTCCTGTCCCGCTGAAAGTTCGCGTAACGTTTCAAATGAGCCGCGCGCCGCAGCGGCATGATTGCACCTACCGTCAGGGCGCGTCGGCTCCACTTGGCTGTTGGGCGGTCAATCATTTGCCTTCTGCCTTAACCAAAAGAATCTGTCGTCCGTCGCCAGAATATAGCAATTCGCGACGCCAAGTTCGTCGGTCAGTTTCGAACAGTTGATGCCCGCCTTGAGCGAGGTGGTGATTGAGGCGATCGCGCATTCCGTAGCTCGGAGTCATACCGGCCGCGCGCAGGGCATCGATTAGGCCTGCGGGAGTTGGCACCGGCGGCCGATCGTCGAGGGAATGCAAGGCTGGCCCCGACCAGGCAAAGTAACGGCCCTGAAGTTGCACACATTGCCACGGCTCTGGCGGCGCCGACGCGTGGCCTGAAATTACTTCAACGATCCGGACAGCCGACTCAACTCCGGCAACGACCAGTTCGGCATCGATTCTCTGCGCCGACCGTCGATGTTGTAAGGATTCGGCCAAGGCGACGGCAGACCGAACAAGACGACGGGCCTCTTCGTTGCCGGACCCAGGTAGGACAGCCGCCACGAAGGCTTCCAGCATTCGCTTTGCATCGGTCGGACTGGGCGAGACTCCGTCAAGTGAGGGATGATCCTGCTTGTGATAGACAGATTGAGCAAGAGAGATCAGAGCCCACGACACGCGGATTGGCGCTGGCGACATAAGCACGGGATTTCGAGATTAGCCCGCGAGCGCCAATTGGCTGGTCCCGTTTGCCAGCGGTGAGCCACAGATCGAAAACGAGTAGTCGCCAAGGGTATTTCGATCCGACCGCCCGACGTCCGAAGCCCTTCGGCGTCAATTAAGCGGCCCATCCGTCGCTCAACTCGCTCCTGCCTTTGATCAGCCCACGTAAGCGTCTCTGTAGTCCTCGTCGGCGGTAATCACGGTGAATGGCCAGCCGGTGGATACTGCCACGCCAGCCATCCCACCGCCTATGATGGAACCAACAACGTGTGGGCCGTCCCAGGCACGAAGAAGCAACCGTCGATCCCGGCGTAGTCGTCGCCGCAGCGCAGGCAAGTTGTCAGTTACGCTCGGAATCGCCTCGGCACGTTTCCACAGCGCAAGAACATCGGCGAGATCGGCTGCGCGACACGGGCGAATGCCGATGCGGCCATGTCTCACCCCCTGTGCGGCCCATCCACCCCAGCAACCGCTTCCGTTCCACCTCCGCCCACGCCAGCGCCTCTTCGGCTTCGGCGAAGATTCTCGACATCAACAGCTTCCCGTTCCGAAGCATCCGCACCTCGGTGCCGTTCGGGACAAGCCTCACTTCGGAAGACGCGATCTTCCCATCGACGTCAAGACTCCACAGCACGGACGGTGACGAATCGAAGGGCAGCGGCATCATGCAGGTTGCTCCTGCGCCCTCCTCACCACGAAGATCTGCCTCGAGTACCACAGGAGTCTCGATCGTGGCGCGGGGGGCTCGACGGCGAACACTCGCACGTGAACGCCGCTGCCTTTACTCCTGGCAGGTGGTCAACTGTCGGTGAAATCGGGTTGCCCACCCAATCGGATCATGCGTGCGAAACGCTTGCGAGGCGACACGCCGCGCTCGCCGCGGGTCGACGCGCCCGATCAACTCCACGATGCGATCGTAGTTCGCGACATAGC
>Ga0187893_10012993_pt1 | contig 11686 bp, 8 predicted proteins | sample MA1701074metaG_FD_139574 | JGI IMG/M metagenome (GOLD analysis project Ga0187893, IMG submission 139574) | White microbial mat communities from a basaltic lava cave in the Kipuka Kanohina Cave System on the Island of Hawaii, USA - MA170107-4 metaG ... | reverse complement strand
TGATCGAGCACAACCTTCGGCTCGTGGTCAGCATCGCGAAGAACTACCTCGGACGCGGGCTGCCGATGACCGACCTGATCGAGGAAGGAAATCTGGGGCTCATGCACGCGATCGGCAAGTTCGAGCCCGACAAGGGGTTCCGCTTCTCGACCTACTCGTCGTGGTGGATCCGCCAGGCGATCGAGCGCGCGATCATGCACCAGGCGCGGCTGGTGCGGCTGCCGGTGCACGTGGTGCGCGAACTCAACCGCGTGCTGAAGGCGCGGCGCGCGCTCGAGTCGGAGCTGGCGCACGGCCTGCAGGCCGACAAGGCGGTGCGCGTCGAGGACATCGCGGCGCTGCTGCAGCGCCCGGTGCACGAGGTGAGCGGGCTGCTGAAGTTCGCCGAGCTGCCGGCATCGCTCGACGCTCCGCTCGAGCGCGGCGCGGACGGCAACTCCGAGTCGATGCTCGACACCGTCGCCGACGATGCGGCGACCGATCCGATGAGCCTGACCCTGAGCCACGAGGTCGAGCACCTGCTGATGCACGGGCTCGAGGAACTGAACGAGCGCGAGCAGGAGGTGCTTGCCGGCCGCTACGGCCTGCGCGACCGCGACCCCGAGACGCTCGAAGTGCTCGCCGAGCGCTTGGGCCTCACGCGCGAGCGCATCCGCCAGATCCAGCAGGAAGCGCTGGTCAAGCTGAAGCGGCGCATGGTCCGCAACGGGATCGATCGCGACTCGGTGTTCTGAGCGTCCAAGACAAACCGATGCCCGCGTCCTGGCCGGTGCTCGTCTTCGACATCGAGACGATTCCCGACGTCGCAGGCCTGCGCCGGTTGCGCGGCGCCGACGCGGCGCTCGACGACGCCGGGGTGCTCGCGCAGGAGATGGCGGCGCGCGGCGAAGCGGGCAAAGGCGGCTTCCTGCCACCGCACCTGCAGCGCGTGCTCGTGATCTCGTGCGTGTTCCGCAACGCCGAGGGGTTGCGCGTGCACTCGTTCGTCGATCGCAGCGAGGGCGGCGCGAGCCACGAGGGCAGGGTGATCCAGTCGTTCTTCGACCGCGTCGAGAAGCACGTGCCGCAACTCGTGAGCTGGAACGGCGGCGGCTTCGACCTGCCCGTGCTGCACTACCGTGGCCTGCGCCACGGCGTCGTCGCCAGCAAGTACTGGGACCTGGGCGAGGACGACCGCGAGTTCAAGTGGAACAGCTACATCGGCCGCTACCACCTGCGCCACCTCGACCTGATGGACGTGCTCGCGCTGTACCAGCCGCGCGTCGCTGCGCCGCTCGACGCGCTCGCGAAACTGTGCGGCTTTCCGGGCAAGCTCGGCATGGACGGATCTGACGTGCACGCGGCGTACCTGCGCGGTGAGATCGAGGCGATCCGCCGCTACTGCGAGACCGACGTGATGAACACGTACCTCCTCTACTGCAGGTTCCAGAAGATGCGCGGCGGCTTCACCGAGGCCGAACACGCGTGCGAGATGGCGTTCGTGCGCGAGGCGCTGGCCGGATGGGCCGAGCCACACTGGCAGGAGTACTTGGCGGCGTGGTCGGCGTAAGCGAAGACGGCGCATGGTTGCGCATCGACTCGCTCGACCTCGAAGCGCGCGGCGTCGCGCGTGACCTTGCCGGCAAGGTGGTGTTCGTCGAGGGCGCGCTTCCGGGCGAGGAGGTGCAGGTCGACGTGCAGCGCCGCAGGGCCCACTGGGAGCAGGGCAGTGCGCGGGCGCTGCGCAGCGAGAGCACGCAGCGCGCGCGGCCGGTGTGCCCGCACTTCGGCCTGCACGCCGGCGCGTGCGGCGGCTGCAAGATGCAGCACCTCGACGCGAGCGGGCAGATCGCGGTCAAGCAGCGCGTGCTCGAGGACGCGCTGTGGCACCTGGGCAAGGTGCGCGCCGAAGGCATCCTGCGCCCGATCGAGGGCCCGAGCTGGGGGTACCGCGGTCGGGCGCGCTTGTCGGTGCGTTTCGTCGCGAAGAAGAAGACGGTGCTGGTCGGCTTCCACGAGCGCAAGTCGAGCTACGTCGCCGACATGCAGAGCTGTCCGATCCTCGCGCCGCACGCCGGCCGGCTGCTGATGCCGCTGCGCGAACTGATCGGCGCGATGCAACTGCGCGATCGCATCCCGCAGGTCGAGCTCGCGGTGGGCGACGACGCCACCGCGCTGGTGCTGCGCCACCTCGGCGCGCTTTCCGGCGCCGACCTCGACCGGCTGCGCGTGTTCGGCGCCGAGCACGCGGTGCAGTGGTGGCTGCAACCGGGCGGGCCGCAGACGGCGCGGCCGCTCGACGATGCCGATTCGGCGCTCGGCTACCGGCTGGCCGAGTTCGACGTCGCGATCTCGTTTCGTCCGACCGACTTCACGCAGGTCAACACGCCGGTCAACCGGGCGCTCGTTTCGCGCGCCGTGCGGCTGCTCGCACCGAGCCGCGACGAGCGCGTGATCGACTGGTTCTGCGGGCTCGGCAACTTCACCTTGCCGCTCGCGAAGCGCGCAGGAGGGGTGCTCGGCATCGAAGGCAACGAGGCGCTGATCGAGCAGGCGCGGCGCAACGCGGTATCGAACGGCCTCGCGAGCACGGCGCGATTCGCGCCGTGCGACCTGTTCGAGCTTCCGCCCGGTGCCCTGCGCGCGTACGGAACGGCGCACAAATGGTTGGTCGACCCGCCGCGCGAGGGCGCTCTCGCGCTGGTAAAGGCGCTGTGCGAGCTGCGCGGTGCGGCCGACTGGCAGCCTCCGTCGCGCATCCTGATGGTGAGCTGCAACCCGGCGACCCTGGCGCGCGACGCTGGACTCCTGGTGCACCAGGCCGGCTATCGCTGCACGCAGGCGGGCATCGTCAACATGTTCCCGCACACCGCGCACGTCGAGGCGATCGCGCTGTTCGACGCACCGTAAGCGGAAGGGGCCCCGCAGGGCCCCAACCGATCACGAATCGCGGATCACCGATCCCTTCATTCGCGCTCGCCGCCGAAAATGCCGAGCAGCGCCAGCATCGACTGGAAGATGTTGTACAGGCTCAGGTAGACGCCGAGCGTGGCCGAGATGTAGTTCGTTTCGCCGCCGTCGATGATGCGCTTGATGTCGTAGAGCAGGAACGCGGTGAACAGGCCGATCGCGATCACGGCCAAGGTCATCATCAGCGCCGACGACTGCACGAAGATATTCACGATGCCCGCGGTCAGCAGCAGGATCGCGCCCACGAACAGGAACTTGCCCATGTTCGACAGGTCGCGCTTGACGACGGTCGCCAGCGATGCCATCGCGAAGAAGATCGCGGCGGTGCCGCCGAACGCCAGCATGATCAGCGAGGCGCCGTTCGCCAAGCCGAGCACCGCGGCCAGCAGCCGCGACAGCATCAGTCCCATGAAGAACGTGAATGCGAGCAGCACGCCGACGCCGACCGACGAGTGCTTGGTCTTCTCGATCGCGAAGATGAAACCGAACGCACCGGCCAGGAACACGATCGCCGACATGCCGATCCCCATCGAGGCGACGATGCCGGTCGAGACGCCGACCCAGGCCCCGAGGACGGTAGGGACGAGTGACAGCGCGAGCAGCCAGTAGGTATTGCGCAGCACCCGGTTGCGCTGCTCGACCAGAACGCCGGAACCGGCAGTGCCGGAATACGCCGGTTGCAGGTTTTGATTCATTGCAAGCCTCCAGGATGAGAATGGACCCGGTTTCTGACCCGGGTCCGGAATTGTAGTTCCCCCGGTGGCAGCAGGGGCGAGAACCCCGCACGCGGCGGCGTCGGCGGAAAAGCCCTCCGCTACAATCCCGGCGCCCGGCGCCCCTCTTGCGCGGCGCCGCTTTCCCCCGATATCGAGTCGATGACGCCAGACGAGCAGGCGCGGCCGCGCGCGAACGAAGCGACGCCCTTTGCGGAGCGGCCCGCCGCGGTGCTCGCGCTGGCAGACGGCAGCGTATTCCGCGGCGTGTCGATCGGTGCGGCAGGCCACGCGAGCGGGGAAGTCGTTTTCAACACCGCGCTGACCGGCTACCAGGAAATCCTGACCGATCCGAGCTACTGCCGGCAGATCGTCACGTTGACGTATCCGCACATCGGAAACTACGGCATCAGCGACGAGGACGCCGAGGCGTCCAAGGTGCACGCCGCCGGGCTCGTGATCAAGGACTTGCCGGTCCTGGCCTCGAACTTCCGCAAGTCGGCGACGCTGGCGCAGTACCTGGAGCGCGAATCGATCGTCGCGATCGCGGGCATCGACACGCGGCGCCTGACGCGCCTCTTGCGCAGCCGCGGCGCGCAGAACGGGTGCATCGTCGCGCACCCGGCGGGCGCCGGCTTCTCGCAGGGCCAGCTCGACGAGGCGGTCGCGACGGCACGCGCCGCGCCGAGCATGGCCGGGCTGGATCTCGCGCACGTCGTCTCGACGCGCGAAGCGTACCGCTGGACCGAGGGCACGTGGCGACTCGGCCGCGGTCACGTCGAGCAGCGCGCGATGCGGCGCCACGTCGTCGCCTACGACTACGGCGTCAAGCGCAACATCCTGCGCATGCTCGCCGAGCGCGGCTGCGGGATCACCGTGGTGCCGGCGCGCACGCCGGCCGACGACGCGCTGCGGCTCGCGCCCGACGGCATCTTCCTCGCCAACGGACCGGGCGATCCGGCGCCGTGCGACTATGCGATCGCCGCGACGCGCGAGTTCATCGCGCGCGGCGTGCCGACGTTCGGCATCTGCCTGGGGCATCAGATCATGGCGCTCGCCTGCGGCGCGAAGACGTACAAGATGAAGTTCGGCCACCACGGCGCGAACCATCCGGTCAAGGACCTCGACACCGGCCGCGTCTCGATCACGAGCCAGAACCACGGCTTCGCCGTCGATCAGGCGACCCTTCCCGACTGCCTGCGTCCGACTCACGTCAGCCTGTTCGACGCTACGTTGCAGGGCCTTGCGCACCGCGACCGCCCGGCGTTCTGCTTTCAGGGGCACCCGGAGGCGAGCCCGGGACCGCAGGACATCGGCTACCTGTTCGACCGGTTCGTCACCCTGATGGACGATCAACGCGGTGCCGAAGCGCGCTGACCTCCGCTCGATCCTGATCATCGGCGCGGGTCCGATCGTGATCGGGCAGGCGTGCGAGTTCGACTATTCGGGAGCGCAGGCGTGCAAGGCGCTGCGCGAGGAGGGCTACGAGGTGGTGCTCGTGAACAGCAATCCGGCGACGATCATGACCGACCCGGAGATGGCCGACGCGACGTACATCGAGCCCATCACGTGGCAGGTGCTCGAGAGGATCATCGCCAGGGAGCGGCCCGACGCGCTGCTGCCGACGATGGGCGGGCAGACCGCGCTCAACTGCGCGCTCGACCTGCACCGCCACGGCGTGCTCGCGAAGTACGGAGTCGAGATGATCGGCGCCAACGAGCACGCGATCGAGAAGGCCGAGGACCGCCTCAAGTTCAAGGACGCGATGACGCGCATCGGGCTCGCGTCGGCGAAGAGCGGCATCGCGCATTCGATCGACGAGGCGCTCGACGTGCAGCGCCGCATCGCGGCCGAGATCGGCGGCACCGGCTTTCCGGTCGTGATCCGCCCCAGCTTCACGCTCGGCGGCACCGGCGGCGGCATCGCGTACAACCCGGAGGAGTTCGACGCGATCTGCAAGCGCGGACTCGACCTCTCGCCGACGAACGAGCTGCTGATCGAGGAGTCGCTGATCGGCTGGAAAGAGTTCGAGATGGAGGTCGTGCGCGACAGCCGCGACAACTGCATCATCGTCTGCTCGATCGAGAACCTCGATCCGATGGGCATCCATACCGGAGACTCGATCACCGTCGCGCCGGCGCAGACCTTATCGGACAAGGAATATCAGCTGATGCGCAACGCGTCGATCGCGATCCTGCGCGAGATCGGCGTCGACACCGGCGGCTCGAACGTGCAGTTCGCGATCAACCCGGCCAACGGTCGCATGATCGTGATCGAGATGAACCCGCGCGTGAGCCGCTCGTCGGCGCTCGCGTCGAAGGCGACCGGTTTTCCGATCGCCAAGGTTGCCGCCAAGCTCGCCGTCGGCTACACGCTCGACGAGCTGAAGAACGAGATCACCGGCGGCGCGACGCCGGCGAGCTTCGAGCCGAGCATCGACTACGTCGTGACCAAGGTGCCGCGCTTCGCGTTCGAGAAGTTCCCGGCCGCCGACTCGAAGCTGACGACGCAGATGAAGTCGGTGGGCGAAGTGATGGCGATCGGCCGCACCTTCCAGGAGAGCCTGCAGAAGGCGCTGCGCGGGCTCGAGACCGGCATCGACGGGCTCGTCGAACGCAGCGCCGACCGCGAGGAGATCGTGCAGGAGATCGGCGAGGCCGGTCCGGAACGCATCCTCTACGTCGCCGACGCGTTTCGCATCGGGCTGAGCCTGACCGAGGTGTTCGAGGAGACCGCGATCGACCCATGGTTCCTGGCGCAGATCGAGGAGATCGTGCGCGTCGAGCGGTCGCTCGCCGGATCGCGGCTCGAACAGCTCGGCGCCGAGCGGCTGCGCGCGATCAAGAGCCGCGGCTTCTCGGATCGGCGGCTGGCCGCGCTGCTCGCGACCGACCAGCACGCGGTGCGCGAGCGCCGCCATGCGCTCGGCGTGCGGCCGGTCTACAAGCGAGTCGATACCTGCGCCGCCGAGTTCGCGACCGAGACCGCGTACCTGTACTCGACGTACGACGAGGAGTGCGAGGCGATGCCGACGTCGCGCCGCAAGATCATGGTGCTGGGCGGCGGGCCGAACCGCATCGGGCAGGGCATCGAGTTCGACTACTGCTGCGTGCACGCAGCGCTCGCGATGCGCGACGACGGCTACGAGACGATCATGGTCAACTGCAACCCGGAGACCGTCTCGACCGACTACGACACCTCCGACCGGCTGTACTTCGAGCCGGTCACGCTCGAGGACGTGCTCGAGATCGTCGACAAGGAACGCCCGCTCGGCGTGATCGTGCAGTTCGGCGGGCAGACGCCGCTCAAGCTCGCGCTCGAGCTCGAGCGCGCGGGCGTGCCGATCGTCGGCACGTCGCCCGACTCGATCGACGTCGCCGAGGACCGCGAGCGCTTCCAGGCGCTGCTCAGGCGGCTCGGCCTGCGCCAGCCGCCGAACCGCACCGCGCGCACCGAGGAGCAGGCGCTCCAGCTCGCGCAGGAGATCGGATACCCGCTCGTCGTGCGCCCGAGCTACGTGCTCGGCGGCCGCGCGATGGAGATCGTGCACGGCGACAAGGACCTCGAGCGCTACATGCGCGAGGCGGTCAAGGTCTCCGAGAAGTCGCCGGTGCTGCTCGACCGCTTCCTCGACGACGCGATCGAGGTCGACGTCGACTGCGTCGCCGACGGCGAGCAGGTGATGATCGGCGGCATCATGGAGCACGTCGAGCAGGCCGGCATCCATTCGGGCGATTCGGCGTGCAGCCTGCCGCCGTACTCGCTGTCGCCGTCGTTGCAGGACGAGATGCGCCGGCAGACGCGCGAGATGGCGCGCGCGCTCGGCGTGGTCGGGCTGATGAACGCGCAGTTCGCGATCCAGGGCCGCGGCGACGACGCGGCCGTGTTCGTGCTCGAAGTCAACCCGCGCGCGTCGCGCACGGTGCCCTTCGTCTCGAAGGCGACCGGCCAGCCGCTGGCGAAGATCGCGGCGCGTTGCATGGTCGGACAGCCGCTCGCCGCGCAGCGCGGCGTGAGGGGCGAAGTGGTGCCGCCCTACTTCAGCGTCAAGGAGGCCGTGTTCCCGTTCAACAAGTTCCCCGGCGTCGATCCCATCCTCGGCCCCGAGATGCGCTCGACCGGGGAGGTCATGGGGACGGGTACGACCTTCGGCGAGGCGATGCTGAAGAGCCAGCTCGGCGCAGGCTCGCGGCTGCCTGGCAAGGGCGTGGTCTGCATCACGGTGCGCGACGGCGACAAGCCGCGCGCGGTCGAAGTCGCGCGCGCGCTGCACGGGCTCGGCTTCAGCCTCGTCGCGACCAGGGGCACCGCGTCGGCGATCGGCGCGGCGGGCATCCCGGTGCGTGCGGTGAACAAGGTCAAGGACGGCCGGCCGCACATCGTCGACCTGCTGAAGGGCGGCGAGATCCAGCTCGTGTTCACGACGGTCGACGAAACGCGCACCGCGATCGCCGACTCGCGCCACATCCGGCAGGCCGCGCTCGCGCACCGCGTCACCTACTACACGAGCATGGCGGGCTGCGAAGCCGCGGTCGAAGGCATGAAACACCGTGACGACCTCGGCGTGCGCTCGCTGCAGGAGCTGCATACGGAACTACAGTAAGGACGATGGCAACGATTCCTCTCACGACGCGCGGCGCCGAGAAGCTCAAGCACGAGCTGCAGCGGCTCAAGTCGGTCGAACGGCACGCGATCATCAGGGCGATCGCCGACGCGCGCTCGCAGGGCGACCTGACCGAGAACGCCGAGTACGAGGCGGCGAAGGACAAGCAGGCGTTCATCGAAGGCCGCATCCTCGAGATCGAAGGCAAGCTCGCGGCAGCGCAGGTCATCGACCCGTCCCGGCTCGAAGCCGGCGGCCGCGTCGTGTTCGGCAGCACGGTCGACCTGGCCGAGGAGGAGAGCGGTTCGGCGGTCACCTACCAGATCGTCGGCGACGACGAGGCCGACCTGAAGCAGGGGCTGATTTCGATCAGCTCGCCGATCGCCCGCGCTCTGATCGGTAAGGAGGCCGGTGAAGTGGCCGAGGTCGATGCGCCGGGCGGCCTGAAGAGCTACGAGATCGTCGAGGTGCGCTACGTCTGACTTCCCGGGGTGCCGCGCCGGATGAAGACCAGCGCCCGCGGCGGCCGGCTCGACAAGGCGTGGCTTGCCGAGCACCTGCACGACCCCTACGTCAAGCTGGCGCAGCGCGACGGCTACCGTGCGCGTTCCGCGTACAAGTTGCAACAGCTCGACGACGCGCTCGGGCTGATCCGGCCCGGCCAGCGCGTCCTCGACTTGGGCGCGGCTCCCGGTGCGTGGAGCCAGGTCCTGCGCAAGCGCCTCGGAAACAGCGGCACGATCATTGCTCTGGATGTCCTCGACATGGAGCCGATCGATGGCGTGCAGGTCGTGCGCGGCGATTTTCGCGACGAGGACGTGAGGGCGAAGCTCGCTTCGCTGCTGGACGGCGCGCCGGCCGATCTGGTGCTCTCGGACATGGCGCCGAATCTCTCGGGGATCGCGAGCGCCGACGCGGCGCGCATGGCCGATCTGGTCGAAATCGCGGTCGAGTTTTCGAACGCGCATCTGCAACCGGCCGGCGCATTGGTCGCAAAGGTTTTCCACGGCAGCGGGTATGGACAGTTGGTGCGCCTCTTCAAGGACACGTTCGAAGCGGTCAAGGCCGTCAAACCGAAGGCTTCGCGCGCCAAATCGGCCGAAACGTTCCTGATCGGCCGCGGCCTGAGGCGGGCCGCGGCAAAAGCACCCCGCGCGCGAAGCGTGCCGGCCACTTGACTGGAATAGAATTCGCCTCATCTGCCGCGGGACCGTTTTCGGGTCTTCGCACGCAGTAGGAGCCGCAGTGAACAATCAATGGTTCTCGAAAGTCGCTGTTTGGCTGGTGATCGCGCTCGTGCTGTTCACCGTGTTCAAGCAGTTCGATCGGGGTGCCACGCAGGGCAACCAGATCGGATATTCGGACTTTCTCGAGGAAGTGCGCGCCAAGCGCATCAAATCGGTGACCCTGCAGGAAAGCCCGTCGGGCACCGAGATCATCGCCACCACCAACGACGACAAGCGCCTGCGCAGCACGGCGACGTACCTCGACCGCGGCCTCGTCGGCGACCTGATCAGCAACGGCATCAAGTTCGACGTCAAGCCGCGCGAGGAGCCTTCGATCCTGATGAGCATCCTCGTCAGCTGGGGGCCGATGCTGCTGCTGATCGGCGTCTGGATCTACTTCATGCGCCAGATGCAAGGCGGGGGCAAGGGCGGCGCGTTCAGCTTCGGCAAGAGCAAGGCGCGCATGCTCGACGAGGCCAACAACTCGACCACCTTCGCCGACGTCGCCGGCTGCGACGAGGCCAAGGAAGAGGTCAAGGAGCTGGTCGATTTTCTGAAGGACCCGCAGAAGTTCCAGAAGCTGGGCGGCCGCATCCCGCGCGGCGTGTTGCTGGTGGGCCCGCCCGGCACCGGCAAGACCTTGCTCGCGAAGGCGATCGCCGGGGAAGCCAAGGTGCCGTTCTTCTCGATCTCGGGCTCCGACTTCGTCGAGATGTTCGTCGGCGTCGGCGCGGCGCGGGTGCGCGACATGTTCGAGCAGGCCAAGAAAAGCTCGCCGTGCATCATCTTCGTCGACGAGATCGACGCCGTCGGCCGCCATCGCGGCGCCGGCCTCGGCGGCGGCAACGACGAGCGCGAGCAGACGTTGAACCAGATGCTGGTCGAGATGGACGGCTTCGAGACCAATCTCGGCGTGATCGTGATGGCGGCGACCAACCGCCCCGACATCCTCGATCCGGCGCTGTTGCGCCCGGGCCGCTTCGACCGCCAGGTCTACGTGACCCTGCCCGACGTGCGCGGCCGCGAGCAGATCCTCAACGTGCACATGCGCAAGGTGCCGATCGGGCAGGACATCCGCGCCGACATCCTGGCGCGCGGCACCCCTGGCTTCTCGGGCGCCGACCTGGCGAACCTGGTCAACGAATCGGCGCTCTTCGCCGCGCGGCGCAACGCGCGCGTGGTCGAGATGGTCGACTTCGAGCGCGCCAAGGACAAGATCATGATGGGCCCGGAGCGCAAGTCGATGGTGATGCCCGAAGAGGAGCGCCGCAACACCGCGTACCACGAGTCCGGGCACGCGCTCGTCGCGCGGCTCCTGCCGAAGACCGACCCGGTGCACAAGGTGACGGTGATTCCGCGCGGGCGCGCGCTCGGCGTCACGATGCAGCTACCCGAGGGCGACCGCTACAGCATGGACAAGGAGCGCATGCTGTCGACGATCTCGGTGCTGTTCGGGGGGCGCATCGCCGAAGAAGTGTTCATGAACCAGATGACCACCGGCGCGAGCAACGACTTCGAACGCGCCACGCAGCTTGCCCGCGACATGGTCACGCGCTACGGCATGACCGACGAGCTGGGCCCGATGGTGTACGCCGAGAACGAAGGCGAGGTCTTCCTCGGTCGTTCGGTGACCAAGCAGGTCAACGTGTCGGAGCAGACGATGCAGAAGGTGGATCTGCAGATCCGTCGCATCATCGACGAGCAGTACGTGGTCGCGCGCAAGCTGATCGAGGACAACAAGGACAAGATGCACGCGTTGGCGCGCGCCCTGCTCGAATGGGAAACCATCGACAGCGACCAGATCGACGACATCATGAACGACAAGCCGCCGCGCCCGCCGAAGGACTGGTCGCCGATCACCTCGAAGCCCGGTTCGACGCAGGCGCCGGTGAAGCCCGACAGCGCGCCCGCCGCGGTGTGAGCGCCGCCGGGCCGTTCCCAAGGCGCTCGGCTCCCCCTTGGGGGGGCCGGCGCGTAGCGCCGTAGGGGTCGTGTGAGCGCGTCTGCGATCGACCAGGAACGGGGCCATCGGCCCCGTTCTGCCGTCTGGCGCACCGCGCGCTACGCGATCGACCTGGCGCAGCCGAGGGTGATGGGCATCGTCAACGTGACGCCCGATTCGTTCTCCGACGGCGGCCGCTACCTCGGCGCCAAGGCCGCGATCGAGCACTGCGCGCGGCTCGTTGCAGAGGGCG
>Ga0187893_10012992_pt1 | contig 11687 bp, 11 predicted proteins | sample MA1701074metaG_FD_139574 | JGI IMG/M metagenome (GOLD analysis project Ga0187893, IMG submission 139574) | White microbial mat communities from a basaltic lava cave in the Kipuka Kanohina Cave System on the Island of Hawaii, USA - MA170107-4 metaG ... | reverse complement strand
TCGGCGTCCCTGGCGACGTTGCGCCTCCTCGGAATATTCCCGATATTCCTGCGTCGGCGCGCCTTGCCAGGAACGCCGATCGCTCGCCGGAATATGCACAGGACTTCTGAGACGAGACACTAGACGCCAGTGGCGACGATCCGGGCGCACCCGTGTGCGACCTCACCGCGCCCCAGCCCGCCGAGCCGCTGGCAGCCTCGACGCGCTCCACTCGCCACGACGCGGGCTCTGATCTCTCCCGCGAGCGTCACGGCAGACTCTCATAGCGAAGGTCGACGATCTCCAGCTCCTCGCTGCCGCGCGGCGTCTTCAATGTCACCACGTCGCCGACCGAGCCCTTCAGCAGGGCGGTCGCGATCGGCGAGATCCACGAGACGCGACCGCGTCCGGGATCGCTCTCGTCGACGCCGACGATGCTCACCGTCCGCTGTTCGCCGCTCTCCTCCGCGACCGTGACGGTCGCGCCGAAGTACACCCGATGGTGCGCCTTGCCGGCGTTGTCGACGACCACGGCGGCATCAATGCGCTGATTCAGAAACCGGATGCGGCGATCGATCTCGCGCAGCCGGCGTTTGCCGTAGATGTAGTCGCCGTTCTCCGAGCGATCGCCATTGCTTGCCGCCCACGCGATGGTGTCGACCAGCTTGGGACGCTCGACCTTCCACAACCGCGCGAGCTCGTCGTGCAGCCGTTGGAAGCCGGCCGGCGTGATGTAGTTCTTGAAATCGCGCGGCAGGGCACTCGGGGCGGCTTCGTCGCCGTCGTCGTCCGCGTCGGACTCCTTCGTGAACGCTTTGCTCATCGTTGTGGGCGCCGGTGTGTAGCACCCCGAATCGGTAGATACCAGATTCCGCAGGAATTCGCCGACGGCTTGACGCACCGTCTGCGCCGCGGCTGCTCGGTCTAGCCTAGGTGCCAAAAGCGCGCGGCGTTCTCCCAGAGGATCTGGCGCCGCTCGGACTCCGGGACGTTCACGAACAGGCTTTCGATCGTCTTCCGCGAGTACGGCCAGTCGTTTCCGTGGTGCGGAAAGTCGGTCGACCACGCCATGTTGTTGAGGCCGACCTGATGGCGGACCGAGATTCCGTTGTAGTCGGTGATGAACGTCGCCAGGCAGTGATCCTTGAAGTACTGGCTCGGCACCTTCTTCACCGTCGTGTTCGTCCAATGGCGATTGCGCCAGTAGCGGTCGTCGACCATCTCGAGGAAGTGCGGGATCCACCCGCAGCCGACTTCGACGAACGCGACGCGCAGGTTGGGGAACCGATCGAAGACGCCCTGGAAGATCAGCTCGACCAAGATCGGCATGGTGAACATCAGCGACGATGCACCGATGGCCACGCTGCCCTTGTTCGACCCGCCCATCTTGGTTTGTTGGGCGGCCAGCAGGAGATGGATCGAGACCGGCATGCCGAGCTGGGCGGCCGTCTCCCAGAACGGATCGTCGTCGGCACGCAGGTTGTCGCCGCCCGACGGCCAGGCTGACAGCGCGACTCCCTTGTAGCCCTCTTTCTTGGCGCGCTGGAGCTCTTTGACACTGGTGTCGATACCCACGTTCGGAGTCTGGAAGATGCCGATCAGCCGATCCGGATCTGCCGCGCAGAAGCCCTCTTTCAGCCAGCGATTGTACGCGCGGATGCCGGCGAGGTGGGCGTCGACGTCCTTGCTCTTCATGAACGTCAGCATGGCGCGCTGCGGTGGGTAGAGAATTTCCGCGTCGACGCCGTCGACATCCATCAACTCGAGTCGCTTGTCGCCCAGGTAGCAGCCGGGATGGATCTCACGCGCGGCCGGGTTGGTCGGCTTGCCGTAGCGCGCGCCGGTCCACTTCAGCTCTTCCGGTCGGGTGCCGACGCAACTGACCAGGCCGAGCGGCTCCGGAGTGGTGGCGCCCATGTAGAGCCAGCCGTGTCCGCCGTCCTTGTCTTCGACCAGCTTCGGCGCGGTATCGAGGTGCTTCTTCTCGAGCCACTTCTCCCACAGATCGGGCGGCTCGAGGGTGTGCGAGTCGGACGAGATGATCTGGTACTCACGTTTGGCCATCGTTGTTGCTCCTCCAGACTATTCGGGAACGACGCGACCCCCGCGGTGGCTGCGATAGACATCATCGCGCCAGCGGCGCAGCGGAGCCAACGCCGGATCGTCGCCACACGGCAGCCCGAACATCGATCGCATCGGCGCGTCGAGGGCGAAGAGATCATCGGGCGGATGGCCGAACACCGTCGCCAGCATGGCCGCAACGGTCACGTCAGCCCGGGTGAACGCGTCGCCAACCGTGTAGCGGCGCATTGCCAGCGTCTGCGTCAGGTCGTCGAGGAGCGCACGCAGCACCTTCGCCGCGCTCGCCTCCCTCTCCGGCGACCAGCCATATTTCGTGGCGAAATGATCGGCGAGCGGCTGCAGGTTCAAGGCCTTCGCTCGGCCGATGAAGCCGAGCCGAGCCCATGGGGCGAGCGCCTCGGTGGCCGCCAGCTCGACGGCCCGCACCTGCACGCGTTGCGCCGGATCGGCAGGAACCAGCGGAGGCGCCGCGTGGTGCGTCTCGATCCAGTCCACCGCCGCGTTCGAGTCGCCGATCAGTTCGCCGTCGGCGAAGAGCACCGGGACGGTTGTCTGGCCGGTCTGCTCTCGGAGCTCCGCCTCACCAACGAGCGGCTGATAGCTGCGGCGCCGATACGGCAGGCGCTTGGTCTCGAGCACCCAGCGCACGCGCTCGGAAAATGGCGATGGATAGAGCTCGATGAGTTCCAGATTCATGCCACCGGCTCTACCGAGTGTCCGGGTAGTCCGTCAACGAGTGCTAGCAGATCGCGGCGCGCCGGCACCACGACGCGAGCGCCCGCTTGTCGGCCATCTCCTGTCCGACGCTGGTGGCCTGCAGCCGCGATGACGGAGCGGCGAGCGAACCGACCGTTATGGGCGTACGCCTTGCCCGCGGTGGCGTATAACGAAGAACGCCTCCTCCCCCTCGGATGCGCTTGGCCAACCGATCAATTCATACTCTTCCAGAATCGCGGCTCTCTCGCCGCTCGTCTGGGACTCGTCGAGCATCCGCTTCAACCGCTTGACGAACCTGGGTCTGTCGGCCGCCAACTGCGCGAGGTGGTCAGCCGGTCCGAAGAAGCCCGCGAGGTACGTAGGTCTGTGATCGAGAAAGTCATAGAGCACGCCGCACTTGTCGTGTCCGGGCGGCTTGGCGAGCAGGTCGGGGAAGGCGTGGTGCGCGATCTCGCGATTGACCAGGCCGCAGACGTCGTAGATGTACAGGTCGGAATAGTAGCCGACCGCGCCGATCGCCCCGCTCATCAGCGATTCACCCGGCTGGGCGTAACGCAGCAGCACCTGGCCGGCGCGCGCGCCCTGCTTCGCCGTGGCGCGCTCGGCTTCCCACTGTGCCAATTCGTTCTGACCAAACCCCAGCTTGAAACCCATCGTCAGCGGCGAACGGACTCCGCCCGGGACAAGGGATCTCCCCCAGGTCGGGAGCAGCGCGATGGAGATAGCCACTCCGCCGAGGACGAGCGCAGGCGCCGTGCGCAGGCCCCAGCCCTGCCGCAGCTCATCGAGCAGCAGCCCCATCAACAGCGTATTGAACGCGAATCCGGCGACCAGTGTCCGCCCATGGGCATGTAGTCCCCACCCTGTAGGACCGCCGCGCACACCGGAACCCAGCACAGCAGGAGCAGCGTCGTCATCAACGCGCGCCGTGTACCGCGGACGACGGCGAGGATCCCGCCGAAGAGCAGGAGCGCCGGCGTCACGAAGGTCGCCCAAAATCCCGTCACGTACGCCACCCCTCGCTGCATCGACAACACCGATAGGCCGACTTTCGCCCGCGCCGTGTTGGGAACGAGGTCGCCGAAATACGCGTAGCGCCAGGCGGCATAGAGTCCGATGGTCGCGAGGGCGGCGGCCGCAAAGATCACCAACGTGCGCCGATCTCCGCGCCCAACCCGAGCCTCTCCGATCCAGACGCACCCGGTGAGCGCCAACGCCCAGAAGATGCCGTCCGCGCGCATGAGCACGATGGCGGCCGCGGCAATCGCCGTCCAGGCCGGGCGCCGCACGCCGGAACGGCGGGTCAGTTGCTCAAAGCCCAGGTAGACGCACAGCGCGAACGGCATCGTTTCCAAGCCGCTGGTCGACCACAACGCGAAGGGCGGAAAGCACGCCAGGGCGAGCGCCGCGAGGAATGCCGCCAACGGGTCGAGCCGCAGCTCGACCGTCAGCGTCCGCCAGACTCGCAGCAACAATGCGACGCCGCAGGCCGCCGACAGGACCGGGGCCCATAGGGTGACGTCGAGCGCCACGCGCTCGAGCACCGCGCAGACCGCGACCCAGAGAAAGTTGGTGAAGCCCTCGACCGGCGTCACCTCGGTCGGGTTGAACCGGAGCCCGAATCCGCGCGTCCAATTCCGCGCAAAGCGGAACGAGATGAACGCATCGTCGCACACATACCAGAAACGCCAGACCAGCGCCGCGTAGGCCGCGACGCAGATCCCCAACAGCAGCTGCCTGGGGTCGACGCGGTCCCATCGCCGTCGCTGCGCTATTCCCGGCCCCTTCAGCCAGGCTTGAGCGGCGATTTCACCCTGGTGGACTGGTGGAATGGATCCTTCGTGACGCACGCCTCCGGCTCGCATCCTCCGCCGCACCCTGATGCGAAGCGCCGCCCCGCGCAAGCGCTCGCACACCGAGAGCTTCACTCCACCAGCGGCGCCGCACTATGCTCGCGGCCACGATGCCAATGATCCGCGCCAACGGAATCGAGCTCTATTACGAACGTCGGGGGAGTGGGCCGCGCCTGCTGTTCTTCAACGGATCGGGCGCCACGCTGACGACCAGCGGCCCGTTGATCTGGTCGTTCGCCGATCGCTGCGACGTCGTCGCGCACGATCAGCGCGGCCTCGGCCGGACGGCGATTCCGCCCGGGCCGTACACGATGGCGGACTACGCCGCCGACGCGGCCGCCCTGCTCGACCACCTCGGCTGGGCCACCTGCCGCGTCATCGGCGTGAGCTTCGGCGGCATGGTGGCGCAGGAGCTCGCCGTGACCTGGCCGCGGCGGGTCGAACGCCTCGCGCTGGTCTGCACCTCGCCGGGCGGTGCCGGCGGCGCGTCGTATCCGCTGCATGAGCTCGCCGAACGGCCGGCCGCCGAGCGGGCCGCCATCGGCGTGCGTATCCTCGATACGCGCTTCACCGACGAATGGCTCGCGGCTCATCCGGCCGATCGCACACTGGCGGAGATGATGGCGGCGCGCAGCGACGCCCCGCGCACCGACGAGCAGCGTCGCGGCGAAGCCGAGCAGATCGCGGCGCGCCGGCACCACGACGCGAGCGCCCGCCTGCCGGTTATCGCCTGCCCGACCCTGGTGGCCTGCGGGCGCTATGACGGCATCGCACCCCTCGCCAACGGCGAGTGGATTGCCGCGCACGTCACCGGCGCCGTCCTGCGCGTGTACGAAGGCGGACACGTGTTCTTCATGCAGGATCCGACCGCGCTCCTCGACATCGCCGAGTTCGTCAGCGCTGACAACGGGTGACACGAACGATGCGCCTCGGCAACTGCCGGTGACGAGCCGTGTCAGCGGGCGGCACGGGCGCGCCAAGGCGCGCCCCTACGCGCGCTGGGGTGAGGCAGTCCCGGCGACGAGCGAACGATAGGCTGCCAGCGCGTCCAGATGGTCGCGGTCGGCGCGGAGACCGACGTGGCCGTCCGGCCGCACGACCAGCAGCGAGACCTCGCCGATGCCGAGCTGGTCGGCGGCGGCTGGGGAAAGCCATGCCCACGGCGGTAGATTGCGCGTCCGGGTCGTGAGCACGATCGTCGCCCCGATGAGCGGCCGATCGCTGCGAGCCTGGATCGCGTCAGCGAGCCGGGCGAGATCGTCGTCGCGCGACGACGCTCCGCCGACCAGCAGCGCGGTGTGGCCGGCGCGATGGGTGAGCTCGTGCAGGCCGCGCTGCTCACCGCTGGCCAGGCGCACCTCGATGGTATCGGGCAGCCGCTGCCCGGGTCCGAGCGCCGGGTGTGCGTCGCCCATCACGATCGGCGAGCCTCCGTAGTCGATGTCGAGCTCGGCCTCGGCGATCGCCTCGTGATGGCGGGCGCGCGGATCGGCAAACGACGCGCGCAGCTGCCGATCGCGGGTGCGACGTTCGGCCGGGTCCGACAACGTCTGGGCGTGCTCGACCTCGTCCCCCGAGGCGGCGATCTGCTCCGCCACCGGGCGGCGTTCTGCCTCGTAGCTGTCCAGAATCTCCGGGGCGCTCTGCCCCTGGCAGACGCGCGCCGCTTCCAGGCGAGATTGAAGGCGTCCTGGCAACGCGGTCAGGATCACCGGGGGCTCGTCCATATAGCAGTAGATCGCCTCGTAGGGCTCCGGCCAGTTGGTCAGGGTCACGTCGAAGACGGCCCAGGGCTCGGGGATATCGTGGCCGGCGAGCTCGATGCCGCTCAGCTCGCGGGTGGCGCTGTGCAGCCCGTCGCAGCCGACGATCCACTCGGTGGAGATCGTCTCGCTCGAACCGTCGCGATCGATCGTCGCCACCAGGCCGCGCTCCGCTGCTCGCATGTCGACCAGACGGGACGAGCGCACGATTCCCCCGCCCTGCTGCTGCAGGTAGCCGGTCAGAATCGTCTCGGTCACCTCCTCCGAGAGGCCGAGGTTGAATCCGTAGCGACTCCCGCAGATCGACAGATCGATCTCACCGAGCACCGCGCCCTCGGAATGGAGTCGGGCGAACCGCTGCTTGACCCCGGCGGCGAGAAAGCCCTCGAGCAGCCCGAGCGACTCGAAGACCTCGAGGGAGCGCGGATGCACCACCGTGGCGCGGTCCCAGTGCAGCGGGGCGGGGTTGGCGTCGATCAGACGGCACGCCACCCCGCGGCGGTGCAGCTCCGACGCGAGCAACAGCCCGGTCGGCCCCGCGCCCACCACGAGAACGCTCACATCCGCCGCCATCTCGCACCGCTGCGAACTACGCGCCCTGCTTCTTGGCCGGGAAGAGGAACCGCGTCGGGTCCTCGGCGGTCGCGGCGCCGAGCAGATCGCCGTCCAGTTCCGTCACATCGCCGAGCACGGTCGTGCGCGCATAGGCGCGGAACTGGCTCTTGGTCATGTGCACGGCCCACGGCGGCTTGGCGGCCAGGCGTCGCGCCCACTCGTAGACGGTTCGGTCGAGCGCGTCGTCGGCGACCACCCGATTGATCATGCCGTAGCGCCCGGCGCTGGCAGCGTCGAAGCGGTCGCACAGGAGGATGAGCTCCTTGGCCCGCGCCATGCCGACCTCGCGTGCCAGCCGCGGCGCACCGCCCCAGGTCAGGGGCACCCCGAGGTCGACCTCGGGGATCCAGAACGACGCGCTCTGCGCCGCAACACGCAGGTCGCAGGCCAACCCCAGCAACACGGCGCCGCCGATCACGTGCCCGTGCAGTCGCGCGATGGTAATCGCCTCGGCCCGTTCGATCGCCTGCAACACCCGTCTACCGAGCTGTGCGGCGTAGCGGCGGGCACGGGCGCTGCCGCCGTCACCGGACGGCGGCCGTCCCGGCGGGTCCTTGCGGTCGGCGCCGGCGCTGAATGACGGTCCCCGTCCGCCCAGAATCACCACCGCCGTCTGCGGCTGCCCCTGCAACTCGGTGAATGCCCCGATCAATTCCTCGAGCACGCGTCCACTCAGCGGATTGTGCTGGGCCGGCCGATTCAGCCAGACGCGCGCGATGGGCCCCTCGGACTCGACGATCAGCGTCTCGTACGCCATGCCTCACCCTCATCACCTGAATTCCGGTCGCAGCGCAATGCACCCGATGCCGGGCGGCACGGTTGACCGAAGAGTGAAATCTGGGGAAATGGCGCGCGGAGGGTGACGAGATGGGAGCGCACCGCCATGGAGTATGCTGGCCGCGGTCAGTTCTCGTTCCAGGAAGACATCTACAACCGCGTCGAGACCGACCGGATCATCGACGAGTGGAAGGCCGCGACCGGCGGGACGTACAACTAGCGCACGCCCGACGCCCTGCGGTGTTCGGCGACGCGTGATAAGGATCGACAATGACCGCACCCACCCCAGAGACCGCCAGCGCTTGGCAGACGACCGCGGCCTGGCGCGAGCTGCTCGACGGCCTCCGCGACCTCGACGCCCGCTTCCTGCAGGGGGCCAAGGCGGTGCACGGCGAGCAGAGCGTGGTCGAGGGCTACAAGTTCCTCGCCACCATGTTCGCCCTGGCGATGGACGTCTACCTGTTCGCCGATCCGGTGCGGCCGCGGTTCGTCGACATCAATACGCCGTGGCGGCGCGATCGCGCCTGGGGCGGCGACAATACCGACGCGTACTACATGTACGTCCCGCTCGATCCGGCGCGTAGTTACCGCGTCAGCGGCACGCGCGGCGACAGCGCCTATTTTTCGCTCACCATCTACAACGAGCCCGAGCCGGGCCAGTGGTCGAACCGCATCGTCGGCATCGTCAACGACAGCGATCTGACCTTCGATGCCGAGGGCCGCTTCGAGCTCCTGCTCGGTCCGTCGCGGCCGGACGGCTACCAGGGCCCCTTCATCGCGCTCAGCCCCGATGCCGCGGCCGGCGTCACCCGCGACTACCAGATCGTCCCGGCGACCGGACGGCGGGTGCTGTGGGAAATCGAGCCGCTCGGCGACCCGGGCACCTACCGCGAGCGCGACGCGCACACGGCTCGAGCCCTGCGCACCGCGCTGCGCTGGATCCTCGAGCAGTTCAACGTCGTCCCCATCCCAGTCGCCGCGCCGCCCGAGCCCAGCCGGGTGACCGAGGGGCACAACCCGCCGGTGGGCGCCAACGTCTGCGCCGACCCGTACCAGGTGCCCGATGCCGTGTTCGGCTGGTCGGCGCGCGATGCCTGCTACAGCTTCGGCAGCTACGCGCTGCAGCCGAGCCAGGCGCTCGTCATCACCCACACGCCGCCGCAGTGCCGCTTCTGGAACGTCAACGTCTGGAATCCGTTCATGGCCGGCTACAACAGCGACTACGAACGCGTCTCGGTCAACATCGGCTCGGCAGTGCCCAACGCCGACGGCAGCGTGACCATCGTCATCGCGCAGCGGCCGCTGGCGCATCCCAACGCGATCTCCACCCTCGGGCACGGCAGCGGCATGATCGCGTTTCGCTGGTTTCACGCCGCGAACGTCCCGGCGCCACTGCGCTGCACCGTCGTCGAGGCGGCCGCCGCACCCATCGCCGTGAGCTGAGCTCGTCGAACGGCCGGCTCCGAAGGAGAACGAGAGTGACCACGACTGCACGAGTTCGGTCGGCATCGACGCGACGAATGCGGCTGACCGGATCCGCCACGCTGATCGCGCTGCTGGCCTTGCCGGCGTCCGCGCCCGCTGCCGAGCCCGCCGCCGCCCCACCCCGGCCCCATATCGTCTACATCATGGCGGACGACCTCGGCCGGAAGGACGTCGGGTATCACGGCTCCGACATCCGCACCCCGAACATCGATGGGCTGGCGCAAGGCGGCGCGCGGCTCGAGCAGTTCTATGCCCAGCCGATGTGCACGCCGTCGCGCGCCGCTCTGATGACCGGCCGATACCCGCACCGCTACGGGCTGCAGACCGCCGTCATCCCGTCCAATGGCACGTACGGCCTCCCGACCGACGAATGGTTGTTGCCGCAAGCGCTGAAGGAGGCGGGCTACACCACCGCGATCGTCGGTAAATGGCACCTCGGGCACGCCAAGCGCGAGTACTGGCCGCAGCAGCGCGGCTTCGACTACCAGTACGGCCCGCTGTTGGGGGAGATCGACTATTTCACCCACTCAGCGCATGGGACCATCGATTGGTTTCGCAATGGCCAATCGCTCGACGAGCCGGGCTATGTCACCACGCTCCTCGGCACGGATGCCGCGACCCTGATCCGCCAACACGATCCGAAGAAACCGCTGTTCCTCTACCTGACCTTCACCGCCCCGCACGCCCCGTATCAGGCCCCCGAGGAGTACCTCGCCCAGTACGAGAAGATCGCCGATCCCAACCGGCGGGCGTACGCCGCCATGGTCACCGCGTTGGACGACGAAATCGGCCGCGTGCTGGCGGCGCTCGAGCAGCAGGGGATGCGCGAGCACACCCTGGTCGTCTTCCAGAGCGACAACGGCGGTCCGCGCTCGTCGAAGTTCACGGGCGAGGTCGACACGTCGAAGGGCACCATTCCCTGTGACAACGCCCCGTACCGCGACGGCAAGGCGATGCTGTACGAGGGCGGCACACGGGTCGTGGCGCTGGCCAACTGGCCCGCCGGCATCGAGGCCGGCACGGTGGTGGACCAACCCATCCACATGGTGGACATGTACCCGACCCTGGCGGCGCTCGCCGGTGCACCCCTCGGCAAGGGCAAGCCGCTCGATGGCGTCGACGTCTGGCCGGTCATCGCTCGGGATGCCCCGTCGCCGCGCACCGAGGTGGTCTACGACATCGAGCCCTTCCGGGGCGCCGTGCGCCAGGGCAATTGGAAGTTGGTGTGGCGCGCGACCCTGCCGTCTCAGGTCGAGCTCTTCAACCTGGCGGAAGACCCGTACGAGACCACCAACGTAGCCGCGCAACACCCGGACAAGGTCCGCAAGCTGCAGGAGCGCATCGAAGAGCTGGCGCGTGAGAGTGCCAAGCCGTTGTTTCTGATCGAGGCGTTTCGCGCGTCGTGGAGCGTGCTGGCCGAGACGGTCGCACTGCCCACCGACGGCACGGCGCTCGAACTCGAACCGTGACCGTCGGGGCGCGCCCCTGGCGCGCCACGGGCCGCCCAAGGGCGGCCCCTACAGATTCGTGGTATAGGGCCGCGTGCGCTGGTCGCCCTGGTCGCGCTCCTCGGCTTGCCTCTCGGCGCGAAGCTGAGCCGGGGCGACGGATACAGAAGAAGAATCGGCCTTCCGTAACGTTTGCGCCGGCTCGGTCGTTGATCCGCAAGTGACATGAACCAACCGCCGGAGCTCGAGCGGGTCTTTAGAGCCCAGCAGCGAACGCTGTGGGGCCTCTGCTACCGGTTGACCGGAGTGGCCGCCGACGCCGACGAGCTGGTCCAGGATACATTCGTCCGCGCCCTCGAACGACCACCCGCGCTCGCCGAAAGCGATCTGCCGCGCTGGCTCGTGCGGGTCGCTACGCATCTCAGTCTCGATCGCCTCCGCGCCCGGCGTCGGCGGCCGTACGTCGGGTCCTGGCTCCCCTCGCCCATCGAGACCGCCGAGGTCCCGGCCGCAGGCGAGGGCGTGTCAGCGCGCTACGAACAGCTCGAACGCGTCTCGTACGCCTTTCTTCTGGCCCTGGAGACCCTGCAGCCGAAGCCGCGGGCGGTGCTGATCCTGCGCGACGTGCTCGACTATTCCGCCGCCGACGTCGCAGCCGTGCTCGACACCAGCGAGGCCAATGTCCGCGTGCTGCACCACCGCGCCCGCCGGCATCTCGAAACCATCCGACCCGACGCGCGCCCCCTGCGCGAGATGGAAGCGCCCACACAGGCCGCGCTGCAGGCCTTGCTCGGCTGCTTCCTCCGCCAGGACGTCGCTGGGATGGAAGCCCTGCTCGCCGATTCGGTCCGGACCATCACCGATGCCGGCGGCGCGTACACCGCCCTGCCCGCTCCGCTGGTCGGCCGCGATCGCGTCACCCGCTTCCATCTCGAGACCGCGCGCCGGCGGGCGCCGATCTCGCGCTT
>Ga0187893_10012991_pt1 | contig 11688 bp, 13 predicted proteins | sample MA1701074metaG_FD_139574 | JGI IMG/M metagenome (GOLD analysis project Ga0187893, IMG submission 139574) | White microbial mat communities from a basaltic lava cave in the Kipuka Kanohina Cave System on the Island of Hawaii, USA - MA170107-4 metaG ... | reverse complement strand
ACCGATCCCATCCACCGTGAGGAGTTTCTGAAAACCTCCCTTAATCTTCATCCTCTCTTTGACCGCACGCTCAAGACGCCCGATCTCCTCCACCAGACATCGGTACACCGCGAGATTGCTCTTGACCGCTAGGGCCAGATCGGCGTTGGAAAGGAGCCGCTCTGCCTCTTCGTCGGTCAGCTGCTTGATCCCGTTCGCACTCAATCGAGCCCCACGGTTCCGACTAAACAGGTTCTCGATACTCAGAATGTGGGTCACCTTCTGGCGCACCAGCTGACCCCGCTTGCGCAGTAAGTCTCGTACTGCCCGCTCCTCCTTGGGATAGATGTACCCCTCGGGTAACAACCCCAGCCGCAGCATATGCCCTAACCACCGGGCATCGCTGCGATCGTCGGTGTACTTGAGCCCCGCGTACTGCTGAATGGCCGCGGTATTGGCCAAATGCACCCGGTACCCGGCCTCGAGGTACCATCAAAAGGTGTGTAAAAAGTGAAGGCGATGTACCCTTTCTGTAGTAACTAACGAAGAACGGGCTGCAAGGCCCGATGAGAAAGGAGCACACCGCCATGAAGAAGCAGAACACTGAACGGGTAACGAGGTCAAGGGTTGTTTGGGAGAATCTCGAGGGGTGGGGGTATGTTCGACCCCGCCTCCTTCAGTGCACAGGACGGCGATGATCTCCCGAGTATCCATTTTATCCTCCTCAATATTTAAACTGAGAAACTACCAGTAATAAAAATTTATTTTGCTCATTCTTTGGAAGAACAGTAGTCTCTTAAATAATTATCTATGGCTTCTCTTACCATTTGACTCATGCCTCTGCCGTTCACAAACGCTCGTTCTGATGCTGCTATTTTTTTAAGTCTTTCATATTGATCTTCAAAAATATCAAATGGCTGCCTTTGTTTTATTAATCTTTTTACTTTAGGTATAAGGGGTACTCCTTGGGGTACGGGACGGGGTACGGTACCCCGTTCGGTACGGGGTACGGATATTTTGGCGTTCGCCGGTTCTGGTGCAGGTTGATTAGGTAGGGGAGAATTGTATTGTTTTTGTGCAGGGAAAACCGCAGAGCCATTCAGGTCATTTAGAATTGCATCGCTGTTTAACTTCTTAGGTGTTCTTTTCTCTTCAAGTTGTGTTAGTGCGTCAAATCTCCCCATAGTTAAATGCGAAGGTTTTGTCCTTTCGCGATCTGCTCGAGTTGTTTTACATTTCCTTTTTTCTTGCGTTGGGCGGCCAGCTCAATAAATAACTCAAAACAGATCTTAATAACATCACGGGGGAGGCCTTTTGAATACGCATAAAGCGTTTTGTAGGCCTCATCAGCATCCTCAAATAGCTCACCGCGGTATCCAGCAACGCTAAGGCGAAAATTTATCATGTCCTTTAGGTCATCAAGCGACATAGCGCTCATGGATATTGGGAACATGCGGGAGGCTAGCTCTCTATATTTGATAATTTTCGTACCAAGTTCCTCTTGGCCGACAAGCACGATTTGCAAAAGCTTCGTTTTATTCGTTTCAAAATTGAGGAGGTAATGGATCAGTCGTAATGCCTCTCGATTCATATACTGTGCTTCGTCTATAAGAAGCACGGGAATTTTATTGTGTTGATATTGATTGATGAGGAATTTTTCACAATTGTTCAGGGAAGCAACGTAAGAGCGCTCGGTTTTGACATCAAAGGTTTCTAGAATTAAGCGTAAAAAAGCATTACTGCTTTTCAAATTTGGTGATATCAATAACTTGACGTTATAGCGCTCATCCTGGCTGAGCTTCTCTTGTAACCGCCGAACGAGTGATGTTTTCCCGCTGCCAATGGGGCCGTACATATAAATTGGCCCGATGCGGTCACGAGCCATAAATTCACACTTCGCGAGTGCTTCTTTAACTTGTGAGGAGAAATATAAGAACCGAGGATCAGGGCTCGTCAGGAAGGGGTGTTCGTTTAATTCAAAATATTTGATGATTGCGGATACATCCATAATATCCTTTACTATCAATAGTATTGCTGAATTGATACCACTTTGTCAATAGGGAAGTAAAAGTGGTGGCAACTTTTGATAAAAAGCGAAAAGTGATCTCGAGTCGGCAACTGCCCAATGTTGGGGATAGTGCTCCTTTTCCCATGGCGAACGAGCGCCCGGAGCCGAAGGGCTGTCAAGGGCGGCCAAAGGCCGTCGTGAAGCGATTCGGAGCGAAGCCCCGTCAGAACGCAGCGAAGCGCAGACCCTTGATAGCCCTGGAGTGGAGGGCATCCTAGGTAGTAGAGGAAAGGAGAAGAAGGGTAAAAGCGGGTAGTGTTCCCCCCGCTTCTCCTCTTTTAACACTATCCCCAATTCGCATCTTTGTACTCCGCCTGTGCACTGATAGAGCCAGCACTGCATTGATTTGAGAACTTGTATGTTTGAGCCGTGTGCAGGAGCATATCGGTAGTTAAGGTCTCGAAACTTTTTCGCTTCTCCTTCACCATAGCGATCATTGACGCCGGCAAGGTTCAGCTCAAACATGGCCTGTGCGAGCTCTTTTTTCCAATCTGGGTTACTCGTATCAAAAAGCAATACTTTCTCGAGTTTTTCTCTAAGCCATGTACTCCTGGTTATTTCCCAAGACAGCCAGGTTATGACCTTGTTGATTGTTTCGTCTTTAACCATAAATGCGCTCATGTATTTCCACCTCCTTGTCTAAGCTTGTTTTGCGCTCTCCTTCTCAAGAATATTTTGTTAGGAAAGCTGCTTGCTTTCCTTAATTGAAGAAATTAAAAATGGAAGGTGAATTTTGCAAACAGAGGAATACGGATGAGGTAACGAACCCGTAGGAAATCCTTGCAAAAGAGGAAACCTTGGTGTCCTTGCCCGTTGTTTTAGGGGAGCGCGACAGTAGAAACAAGAAGCCTTCCAGAATTTGCGCGTCAAGGGGCTGCCGTCTCTGGCAGCATTTTTCGCGCCCCTGCGAAAAATACTTGAGGCGCAAATTGAGGACTACACAAGAGAGACCAGTAGAGATCCCTGCTACCTGGAGTAATTTATGCGCGTAAGCGCTACCAACCCCAAGAAAAATGAAAGGAGGGTTAAAGGGGGGAATTGCATTTTTCTTGTTCCTTGTTGAGGTCAGCGACCGACACACCACCGCAGTGGCGGGGAGGGAGTGTCTGCTTGTTAGCTCCTGTTATTCTTAGGTGGGTTTAAGCGTAAGCTCGTCTAATGACTTACCACCCTCTATAAGGGTCTTTATCCATTTAGGACGCGGGCCTCGTCCATTCCAGGACTGTTCCGGATTGTCAGGATTAATATATTTTGGGGCAAGTGCAGGGTATTCCCTTTTGGTGAATTTCTTCTTGTCTCCAAGTACATCGTCTAGGGTAAGTCCATACTCTGCGGCAACGTCTTGCATGCGGGAAAAGGCATTTTTGCGGTCTTCCTTTTCCCGCTTCTTAAGCTCAACTTCAATTTCTTGCATAAGGCTTTTAAGTTTAGGGGTTGCGATCGTACTTATGTCTATAGCCTGCCTGCTAACAGGCAAGACCTGTTTAGGCGGCGTTTTTTTACCTGCTTGAGCCATAAGAGTTTGAAGAATCCACGTTACTTGCTCTCCATATATTAAGATTAAATTGTTGCCTGCGCCAGGGTAGGGAATTAGTTTTAGAAGTGAGTCGGTGGAGGCTCCTCCGAGGTGTAGTAAGTTGGGGGTGGTTGTTTAGAAGACGTGGTTCCTCGCAGCCTTTCCTGTCTTTGCTGAATTTCTTGTTCTATCTGTCTTCTGGGTTTGCAGTAGCTTCTCCTAGTTTGCGCTTGGATTTTGGCAAGTCGTCTTTCATATTTTTGGCGCACTAGTTGGGTTTGAGCGGGACATCATCAGGGAGCGAACGAATGCAGGGTTACAAGCAGCCAGAGCTAGAGGGAGAAAAGGTGGTAGACCAAAGTTACTTACAGGTAAAAAGGCAGCCCATCTTCAAGAGCTGTATAACAATAAAAATAACTCGATTAGTGAGATTTGTAAGACCCTCAATATTTCACGAGCTATCAAGGTAAAGTGACAGCGATAAAGAGATTGGGAAAATTGTTATACGGATACAACTCATGCTTCCTGTCAAGCCCCCAAAATAGCTTCCAAATCAATCAGTAAGGAAGTACTAGGTGTATAATAATTATAACATATCATATGCCAGAAGGAGCGGAAGGAAATCAACCACACGAAGAAGCACTACAAAAAGACGCGAACGGCCAGGCTTCAGCCCTACCTGAAAATACAGAGAGCAACATTGAACAAAAAACACAACAAGAAGCGAAACTATGGCAAGAAAATGCAAAGGATGTTCTAGGAAAGATTGATGCCCTGCCAGAAAAACCTACGCTAAGCGAAAAAGCGCAAGAAAAGATTGATCAAGTTAGGAAAAAATATGAAAAAGTAAAAGAGAAAATTATCGGGTGGACAGCACTTGGTTATGGCGTTACTGGTAATGTTACTATGGCGTCGGCAATATATGGTTTGTACGAAACGCCGAGCCGCGAAACCGCTCAGTGGATTATGCCCGCAATGATTGAAACGTTGTATACGGAAGCTGGTGTGGCTGGTGCTATGGGCTTAACAGCCATAGTTGGTGCAAAAGCCATCCAAAAAACCCAAGAATGGAAAACGAGACGTGATGTTGCGAAAGAGATACAAAACGAAGCACCTAAAGAAGCTCAAAAGTAATTTAATTTATTAAACAACTTTCATGGATGATGCAAGTCCTATCACAAAAGACGAATTTGATAAAAAAATAAAGGACATTAAAGCCGTATTAAAAGCTCTACCGCCAGAAAAAAGATTGGGGTTACTTAAAGAGTTGAATGCATATTTAAAAGAGCTGAGCGCTGACCTTACGGAATTAGACACGCTCATCAAAGAAGAAAGGCAGATCGAAGAATTGAAGAGTAAGGTAGTTGCGGATTATTCAGAATGAAACTAGAAACAAAACATCCTATTCTTTTCAAGAATCCTGCGGAATTCAGGACGATTCCGAATGTTTCCCAGATCCGAATCCTTTCTTAATGCATCACAATCGTTAAATCCCAGTTCTAATGCCTTATCTAACGCAACAAGAGCTATATCATGTTGATTCTGGAGCGAGTGCAGGGTAGCCACGTTATAGCGGATCATCGGGTTTTCAGGATCGCAATCGGCAGCCTTGTTTAAGTCAGTTAATGCTAAATTGAAACTTCCCTGTAACATATAAGTGGCGCCTCGATTCATATAAGCGTTGGCGTAACATGATTGTCGATCGTTTTCTATATAGATAGCCTGACTGAATTCGAGAACGGCGTTGTCGAAATTTTCCTCCTTGTCTTGTCTCTGTTTCGCTGATTTTGCTAAGGATATATATGTCATTCCATGCTGTAGGTGTCGTTGCGCGTCGGGTGATGGTTCTTTTTTCTGTGATACTGAATTGAGCAACTGTATGCTGTCTTTCTCAAGTGGAGATTTGTAAAGAACAATGATATTTAAAGTGGTCGGATTCTCTCCCGCGTTACGAGATCGGTCACATAATTCCTTCGCAATTAATTCAAAGAGCTCTTTCTCATCGGCCGCTGTTGTAAGTTGTAGTTCTTGCGACAATTTATCCTTCTCTACCTCACCGAATGAAGGGCTCAGAAACACTTTTGTCGCTCTGGCTTTTTCAAAAACGTTTGCAAGGTCGGCAGTAATTTGAACATCACGATTCCTGGGAATAGCGGCGACATCGCCGCTATTCTGATTCATTAGTTTTTGCAGAGCAAGGTTCCTTATTATATTGAAATCAGGTTTTTTCCCTACAAACTTCTCGGCCACAGAAAGCTGTTCTTGGGCGTCTTTTTCGAGTGAATCTGGATCGAGATTTACCAACGTTGCATTTCCATTACCTAATGGCTCTATATCGAGCCGGGTCAAGTCTACTTGTGCGAAGAAAGCGGCATCGGGGCAATTTTGCGGATTGCGCAAAGGCAACGCGAGTTCGATAACTTCTTTAGGCAACGGATCGGTTGCGTTCTTTGATAGTTGACCGGTTGATACGACAGTAAGTCGAAAAGATTTGTATGTAGTGATTACATCGGGTTTGTCGACGCATGCTGAAAAAAGGAAAAATAAAAAACCGGCCAGGGTGCAAAGGCAACTTATCCGAACAAAATGCAAATCAACACGTAGAACTGTCATAAATCATGTATTCTCAGCTTGGCGTAGGATTCGTTTCAAGGATGTTTATTTGTCGTCGAAGACCGTGGAGGGCCACATCCCGCTTTGCCCTGTCGCTCCTTTGGTCTCTTATCAAACCGCTCAGTTCGTCATCAGTGAGCATGCCATGCGTGAGAAATGCATACTGTCCGGTTTGTGTGTTTACTATCGCATGCTCACCAACCCGTAATTCAGTAAGCTCAGCGTCCGTTTTAATAATGCCCCGCCAATTTGGGACATTTGGCTCGAGCGCAAATTGCCCTCCTTTGATAAATCTATGCTCATCGATCCATAGAAATATTTGTGCAAGCACGGCAAAAAAGAAATAACCGGTTACTTTTACGTGAAGAATTGCGACGATGATGTACGATAATAATATCGTTACCGTTAATCCATCGAAACTGTCCTGTAGCCCGTAAAATAAAAAAACCTTGGCTGCAGCTAAAAGGAAAATAGATATCGCAAAAACCTGCGCCATGACTTTCCGAAAAGTAACAGTGCGTCTAAACTCTTTCTCCAATCGTTTCGCTTCGCCATCAATTGCTTTCTCTTTGTCCTCAGGCTTAACCCATGCTGTCTTCTTGCCACAAACAGCCTCTCGAGCGAGAAGGTGTGCTATCACTATTTTATTTTCAAGAACGCATGTTTTTCCCATTGAGAAGACATGATGGAAAATTGCAAAGACAAAATCAGCAAGAAAAGCTCCAGCCATATATATTATTTGGAACTGGCCGACATAAAGTAGATTCGCTAAACCCCACAGCTCGAGGACGACGATCAAAACAAACATTGGTGCATCGAAACCAAAGTATCGAATGCCAAATAAACCAGGAAGAGTAACGCCGGATACAGTCCTTTTTTCCTTACGAACATATGTCCACAGCTTCTTTGGTTTTTCTCCAGGTTCAAAATCATTATGAGTTATTTCTAACATAATTCGTGACTGCTGTTTATTCTTTTACACGGCATCAATTTGTCAGGACCGCAATAGATATATTCCAATCTCTACGGCTAGGAGTCAGTTGGGGATTTTGATCCGCCTCTTTTTCCTGTTTAACCCCTCTCTGAACTAATGGCTCCGCATAGTCAAAGGCTTCTTTAATGCTCCCTCGATAGCGGTTCAACCCTTCGACGAAGTAGTGGGTGAAAAAGCTGTTGTGAAGTTGATTGGATTCCCAAGACTTTTCCCCTGCATCACTTGCGCTGATGAGAACTTTGCCCCAACCGTTCGTGGTCTGTTCGGGTTGGCTCGAAGGCTGAGGTCTATCTTCTATAATTACCAAATCCTTCGCCCCTAAAAGGCGTTTGGCCATATCAATGCGGGAACGGCCATGTCCTTCATCGCCTTCGATACCCAAGGATTTGCCTCCTGTAGGGAGGAAGCCAGGAATCTGGCTATAAGCGCCGTTGCTGTAGCAGGCGTCCATAACGACTATAAAGCGCTTAGCCCTCACTTCCTGAATGAATTCCCGCAGCATCGCTTCCGTCAGCGAGGTTTGCCAGACTCGCTCGCGCGGTTTAACTTCCGTATCGTAGGCCACTATATGAACCCCACCAAATTTATCTGGCGGCGTCCCGTGACTACTAAAATATAGGAAGACCAAGTCATCTTCCTGCGCACGCTGCCTTATTTCATCAAGAGCGTGTTTTATTGCCTCACGCGTTGCATCTTCGGCGCGGAACAAAATGACGTGCTCTTTCTCGAACCTTCCTTCTTGAGGATCAATAAGGTAGCGATACATGTCCTCAGCATCTTTGCTGGCATATTCGAGAGTTTGTATAGATGGGTTTTTGAACTTCCCGATCCCAACAACGAGTGCATATTTATTGGCAATCGGACCCGGAGGTGTCCCCTCTGAGGATATTCTAACTATCGAAGGAGGCCCGCATTGTCTTCCACTGAAGAGGTTGGAAAGACACTGCGACCATTCCGTGACCTTAATATGCTCAGGAGTGACAGGTGAAACCCAGCGGACGCCTACCACAGTCTGGGCGATAGAGAAAGCTTTATCCACTTCGCTTTCGTATTGATATTCACCCTGGAGCTCTAGCCGCCCTTGGCTGTCTAGTACAACGTAGCCTTGGACAATTCCGGCGTTTTGAAAGCGCTGATTAATATCTTCGATATGCCTTTGGGTGACAGGTGTCGAAAAGCTCCTCTGCTGTTCTGAGGCGCAGCCGATCAACAGGAGGCTTAGCACGATGATGCCAGCGGTCATTCTTCCGGCCTGAGAGATAACTATTTTTCTACAGTGCCTAAGCTTTCCTGTATCCATGCTTCTCTCCCGTCATCGAGACGAACCTTATACCAGGTACCGGACCTTCCTCCAGTGCTGCTTGCCTTGTCCAGAAGAGGGAAACGATCCCCTCGGCTAATTGTTCCGATCACCTTATAGTTCTTGCCAGGACCAGCCCGAACGTTGCCTTTTGCTGCTATTTTAGAAGCAACGAAATAATGTTCCGCCTGGGCGGATATCGCTGCCTTGCTCCCGGCGGCTCTGGCTAAGGCCCGATCCCTTGTAACAGTAAAGTTGGCGTCCTTCTGATCGCTCAAGGCACCTTGCGTTACCTTGAGGGTTATAAGATAAGAGCCTTCTTGAGCATCGCTCTGAAGCGGAATCTCGCCGTCTGATTGACGCGTGCCAGGCTTAACCGTAATCGAGTTAGAGAAATTGCCAATCGGTCTAAATTGCGGAGTATTGTCAATGACCTCCTCCTTCAAGACCGACCAAGTTTCTGTAACGGGGGTATCCTGATTCTGATTCGGTGTCATGACGTAGTACGTCGCTTTGGTAACCGTTTGGCCGCCTGGGGTGACAGTATCTGGATTGAGTGAGAGGTCGGTTAACCGCACCACATTCCCCTCTGACGGGTTGTATCCTGAGACCTTCTTGGTTGCTTGATAGCCTTTGACTTCTTGGTTACGATAAGAGGCAATAAAATAGCAAGAACCGGCTCCTAGGAGCCCTCCGGCTAAGCCACCGATCAAGGCTCCCCTGAGTCGATTCTCACTATCAAGGGCAGCGCCCGCTGCTGCACCAGCTAATGCTCCGCCTGCTCCACACTTCAGGGCTGCAGAAGCAGGTGCTTGTGACCGCATGGTAGCGCAGCTTTGCAGGCTAAAATTCATGAATGCGATTAGAAGAAGTCCCGCGATCCCTGCTTGGTATTTTTGTTCTCGGATCATGAGGTAGTGGCTCCGGCTTCTTATCTGTGTCTAAGTTTAATTTGAAGAGAGATGATCTGTCCGTCTTGCTGAACGGATGAAAGGGGCGCTACTCCATAGCCTGCGGGCTGGGAACTCACGGTGTCTTCTTCGAGGACTAGATCTTTAGCTCCGCATTTCTCCCCTACCCGTAGCAAGTGATCCGAGTTATCGAGGACTAAGTCCTTACACCCACGCTGATACAGTGCTGTCGTAAACTGACCTGATCCACCTGTAGATGAAGCAGGGGCATCCTTGTTGCCAAAAGGGTAAGGAGACAACATGACCCAAAGAATCTCCTCGCCAGGATTTTCATCAAATCGTATCTGGGCGCCGTGCGGAACCGTATATGGAGTATGCGCCTGAACATAATTATCCTTACCCCCATAAGGAAAAAGAATGGAAGAGCGACCTGTTGAACCTTTATTGATAAGGTACAAATAACCGCTTCGGTTACTCGTAAGGTAGAGCCTGATCCTTTCGCCACCTTGAAACGTCCTCGATGTTGTAACTCTCTGCATTTGCCCGTCTTTTCCGACTAATTCCACCCAATAGGAAACTCCCATGTACATCTCCTTTTCGGGTTTTTGAGCAGCCGCTTTCCGTTGGGGCGGCTCTGGCGATGCAGTATTCATCGTCACCTTAGGCCCATAGCCGCTGTCGAAGATTGCTTTTGCCCCTGTAGGTACTCCGGCCTCTTCCAGGCCTTGTGGGTCTTTTGCGGCTGAGGCACAACCTATTAATGCGGTGGAAACAGCAAACACCATAAGCCAAGAAATCGGCCTTTTCTTCATTCTGGTCTCCTCCTTTTAAGCCAAGGTTGGATGATAGCGCTAGGTACCCATAATTGCGATCACCCTAAAAATCCAGCAGTTAGCATCGTGAACCGTTCCCTGGGGGATCACTTGGCAGCACTGCTTTAAGGGGAAGCAACCGCTATGACGCTCAACCACACACACTGGAAAGTGACCGAGCTTCCAGCCCGTTAGGCAACGTCGTCTCGCGCTTTTATTGTCAAAGCACACCTTTCAAGGCAATTGTGGTGGTTGTGGCGGCTCCGGCTGGGTCCAAAGGGTAACATTGACTTTCCGTTTGTTCTGGGGCCTTCTGCGCTCTTGTAGAGTCATTCCTTTCAGGGACTTTCCTCCCACTGATAGTTCTTGCGAACAGAAAAATTCAGGCAGCATCCGGCTGATCAACACCCCCTGGCCATGGCCGAGTTCCACGCTAGTTTTTGTGGCCCCAGACATCACATACCACAATATTTTGTAAAAACCTCTTTACTTTTTCTGATTACATGAATAGTATCATGCTTTATGGCGATTGGAGAGAGGATCAAAAAGTTCCGGACTGAAGATGGGCTAACCCAACCTCAGCTGGCTGCGAAAGCTGGTGTCGATCAGGGTGGGCTAAGCAAACTTGAGCGCGGCCTGACAACAAACCTCACTTTAGAGATATTGCGGCGTCTAGCTAGGGCGCTGGGCTGTAGCGTGGCCGATCTTCTGGATGAGGAGGACAAGAAAAGCTCGAGAAAGACAGCCGCGTGAAGTGACTAGGGTTTAATCAACGCAGGGAAAAACAGTAGCTCCAAAATGAATGAGGCCGGTGGATCACTACATCTACCGGCCCCGGATGCTTAAGAAAGAACCAATCAGGCACAGGCAAATGCCCTCAGGTATAAATAATGGTAACGGACAGTGACCTCGCTGTCCAGCCCCCTGGCAACCGTTGCGGGCACAATCCGCAACTTCCCCGCTCGTTTGAGCCCCCAGAGCGTCACAAGGCGCGGCCTGGTATCCTTCGCAAGCTAATTGAGAAATTGCGGGGTTACTACGTTTCTCCGGCCAAGATTCTGCCCAGCCTGAACTTTGCCAATGGCAAGGAAAGTCAACAGCGCTCAGAGCGCAGGGAAGCGTGTTTGCAGCTTCTTTCCTGCCTGATCCACTTTCTTGATCTTGTTAGCTTTCGCGTTGGTATCCCCCAGGCCGACGGATCGTTTCGCGGTCTCACCCTGCCTTATCTTGCTGGCCTCTCAGGGCTTGAGCTTCGGCGGGCAGAGCGTGCTTGCCATGATCTGGTTGCTGCCGGCATCATCAAAGTGCACCCCATCGCAAAAAAGACCAGCAATGAGGAGTTTAAGGGGCTTCCTGCCATCCGCAATATCTCCGAGCTCTTGTTTAAGGAACTCAAGGGGACCTATCGCATTGACGAGGTGCCCAGCCGTCGACGTTGTGTGGTCGAGGCACTCATCTACGCCGCGCTCCTGACCTGGATGGCCAGTCGGCAATT
>Ga0187893_10012990_pt1 | contig 11688 bp, 7 predicted proteins | sample MA1701074metaG_FD_139574 | JGI IMG/M metagenome (GOLD analysis project Ga0187893, IMG submission 139574) | White microbial mat communities from a basaltic lava cave in the Kipuka Kanohina Cave System on the Island of Hawaii, USA - MA170107-4 metaG ... | reverse complement strand
TGGTTCTTTTCTCCTGAAGGAAGTGATTCGTTTTGTAAGGAACGGCATAACGCACTCGGCGCGGGCCGCCCGAAGATAGAAGTGAGGGCAGCATCTTAGCACCTCCATCGACTGGCCTGTACTGATCAAGGCCCGTTCGTTCTGTCTTGTAAGAAAAGAAGATTCTCACATGAACTCAACAAAGAATCTGCTTCACCAGATAGAGGATCCGAACCTCTCGCCTGACGACCGCGCAAAGCTCCGGTGCGAATTGGCCAAGCAACTGGAAGAAGCTGGGAATTTCGAAGCGGCCAGCGAAGCTCTGGGTGATTTGTGGTCGCGAGTTGGGGAGCGTCCGGTGCTGGAAGGACTTGACCGGCAAACTGCGGCAACAGTACTGCTGCGAGCAGGAGCGCTAACTGGGCACATCGGCAGCGCGCGTCAGATCGAAGGCTCACAAGAAACCGCCAAGGATCTACTGATTGAGAGCTATGCCGCATTTGTAGGGATGCAGAAGACTGAAGGCGTCGCTGAAGTGCAGATTGAGATTGCGGTTTGCTACTGGCGTGAAGGAGCTTTCGATGAAGCGCGGGTGATGTTGAAGGAGGCATTGAAGAAACTTGGTGACACAGCTCGAGAACTGAAGGCCCTCGCTTTCCTCCGTTTAGCACTGGTTGAGACTTTTTCCAAGAGACTTCATGACGCCTTACGCCTGCACAAGGACTCGGCCGTTCTCTTTGAAGCTCTGAGCAACAATGTACTCAAGGGGAAGTTTCATCACCTGTTCGGGGTCGTATTAGATAAACTCGCCTCAGCGGAACAGCGTCTGGATTACAGAGATCGTGCGTTAATTGAATACGCCGCGGCCAGCCATTACTTCGAGCAAGCAGGACTCTCACGCCACCACGCTTGTGTTCAAAATAATCTGGGCCTTTTATTCGGCACAATTGGCAGGTTCGTCGAAGCGCATGAACACTTGGATCGCGCTCAGGCTCTGTTCACAACTCTCAAAGATAGAGTCCATCTCGCGCAAGTGGACGAAACGCGAGCTCGCGTCCTGATAGCGGAAGAACGGATCAGCGAGGCTGAAAAAGTAATTCGCTCGGCAGTGCGGACGTTAGAAAAGGGCGGAGAACAATCATTATTGGCCGAAGCGTTGACTACACAAGGAACCGCACTGGCTCGCCTCGGTCATGAACAAAAGGCTCGAACGGCGCTCGAGCGGGCCATCGAAATAGCAGAACAAGTTGGAGATCCTGAGAGTGTGGGCCTTGCGGCGTTGGTTGTGATCGAGGAGTTAAGCTCGTGTCTTTCAAACGACGATCTTAACATTGTTCTAACGCGCGCCAGGGATTGCTTACGAAGCACTCAGGACATGTCCACCTTGAGACGCCTGGCCACTTGCGCCTGCGACGCATCGTGGCGATTTCACGCTCATCCCGGCTTTCCTCCCTCCGTCGATTGGACTAACTTTTCCTTTAAAAACCTTGTGCTTCGTTACGAAGCACACTTTATAAGACTGGCACTCAGGGACGCGGGCGGGCGTACGACACGCGCCGCTCATCTGCTCGGATTCAAACACCATCAAACGCTTCTGAACCTGCTCAAAGGCCGTCACCAGGAACTCCGTCAGGGAAGCGTCGCAGTTCCGCCGCGGAAGCGAAGCATCATCCGTAGTCTACCGGTGGGCGCTGGCTCGGACAAAGAAATACCTGGGAAAGCGCGTGCGGTAAGGATTCTCCACGTCGAGGACAATGAGGTCGTTGCTGATGCAGTGAAAGAGACTTTGGAACTAGAGGGCTGGGAGGTCGACACCTGCTCGGATGGTGCGACTGCGTTGGAGAAAATTCTCAGCGATGACCACTATGATCTTTTGTTGTTGGACTATGACTTGCCGGGAGTGAGTGGAATAGAGCTCGTGCGGCGTGCGCGAGGCGCCATACATCGACAGGATACCCCAATCATCGTTCTGTCGGCGGCTTTAGGTGAAGCTGAGGCGCGCGAGGCTGGCGCTAACAAGTTCCTGCGCAAGCCGGACGATATTAAATCGCTCGTTAAAACAATCAGTGGGTTAGTTAGGTGAGCTTAAGCTTAGGCGGGCCAGCGATGAAGGGGTCCCGCAAGACGGGAAGCTTGGGCCTTGCAGATTGGAGCAAATTGCGTTTGAGGTAGCTAAGGGTCCGTTCACCGGGGAGAGTGGCAAGACCAGACGTAATCGAGAAGAGAAGATTTGATGATGGGAGACTGCATGTAAAGGGCGGGGCGTGCATCTCCCAAAGCAAAGCCATTCGTGCGGGGTGATGAGAGGGCACGAATGGTGATGCGTGAGCGCCACGTTTGAGGGGCGTGGCGTAAGGGCCGGCAGGAGAAAGCGCCCAGCACGCCGGCCCTAACATCTTGGAAGTTTGAGCAAGCGTTGTTACCCACCGCCACGGTTCCGACCGCGTGACTGATCCGATTCTGGAACGTGGCTGATGAGTCAAAGTCAAATATACCGCCCCAGGTGTGGTTCGGGGCGTCGCTGCCCTTGATTAAGGTGCAGCCGACGCCCCGTTAGTTTTAATCCGCCGACATCATGCTAAACCCCAAGGACTGGAAGATCATTCTTGAAGTTTACGCAAGAAATCCAAGTTCAGCTCTTGCTCTCGCGTATCAACTTACCTCCATAAAGCAATCTCTCCAACGTGGTCGGAAAGGCAAAGCAGACGCTATTGATGGATTAGATCTGGCGATCGAAGCTCTGTACTCACATACCAGCTTCCACAAGATGGGTCATAAAATGTACCGCCGCACACTCGAGGGCACCATTACGACTAAGCAGGAAACGAGACTTCGTGAGCTTGGCGTTAAGACATGATCTAACATATCCCTTGATGTAATTCTGCCAGATTCATTTAGCTCCGACTCGTGTTCGAATTTTGGTACCCACCATTTCCGAAAGTACAAAACTCAGAAGCTTAGCCCTTGCCGAAAGTGCAAAGCGGAACCAAGAACATTTGACGCTCACCCCAACAACAGCAGCGGCAATCTTGATTTGAATTTAATACGCGTCACCTCCTTTTGCCCGCTATTCCACAAGAAGCACTACTTTTTTGGACATTGCTCCGGCTTTTGTTTGGCTCCACTCTTTATTAAAAAGTTTAATTTCTTCGATTGATTTCGTGAAGGGCATAGCAGATGGCAGACCAACCATTTTGATCTACAGCATTGACGTCTGCTCCTCGTTCGATGAGAGCTTTAACAATCACGGGATCATCAGCAGCTGCCATCAATGCCGTCGCACCTTGATCTGTGACTAAGTCCACCTTTGCCCCGGCCTTTAGCAGCAGCTTAATTATTTCAACGTGTCCTTCGCGCGGCTGCCATCAGGGCGGTGGCTCCCGCCGTAGTCGGAGCGTTCGGGTCTGCTCCCTGCCTCAAGAGAAAATCGACGGCTTTGGTATGCCCTCGAATAGCAGCAATCGTGAGCGCAGTAAGACCCATTTCGTCCCGTGCGATTAGCTTGGCTCCAGCGTTTAGCAGCAGCTCTATAATCTCAACATTACCTACATCCGCAGCCAGGAGTATCGGTGTGGTTAAGAAAGGGCTGCCATCGGGAACATTTGGGTTATCGCCATTCGCCAACATAACCAGAACGGTAACGTACTCTTTCCTGACTATAGCCCTAAGCAACGGGCGCGCAAACACTTGTTCAACCGTTTGGACCGCTTTGGGTGGCTGCGGCTTGTCTTGCGGAGGCGGTGTGGTGACATCCTGCGACATGCAGACACGGGCACACAGAAGCAAGAGCACTGCGACTACTAACGTCGCATGGATTTTTTACGCAGCAAGTTCAATTATCTCCCTGATTAAGAACCAGAACTGGGGCTCGGAGTGGTACCGCTATTTCCCAACCAACCCCTAAGGTTTCTCTTGCCAACACGTCAGCTTGATACGTTTGCTCTTCCCTAATGATATATGGAATCTTACGGTTAGGACGACCGCGGCCTGACAGCAGTTCTTGGCAAGACGGTAGTGGGTGAGATGTTGTCGTGCGCATTTAGAAACAATGCACATCTAAATCAGCCTGACTATTCATAGGAGGAGCGGACAAAACTCAATTCACTTTCAGCGACGCGTCTTCCAGCGTTAACTCTTATCAGCGTTCCTTTGAGACTGATATAGGGACCACCAGGAAGCAAGAATCCGTCGATAAATGCTCCCTTAAACACATAATGCACCTCTTGTATCGTCTCAGTCTCAAACTCCAACAGAGTTGAGCTAGCGGCTTGCTGGATCAGAGTGGCCGATTTGAACTTGAGCCTTACCACGTTTACTACGGAGAATGCTCCATCGACGCTCAGTTCACCGCGTGGTTCAGTCTGAACTCTCGATTTAAATCCAAATGGGCGAACGAATAGCGCGCCGCCAATCACTAATTTCCCGTCAGCTTTATCAGAGTCGCGGCTGCTGACGCTTGGCGGAGTCAACTCAAACTCGTAAAACCCTTCGAACCCTTTAGGCGTTCTTCCGTGAATTCGATAAATCCCATATCTAGGAACCTCATGGTTCATGGCTTGAGAGCTTAGCTCAAGTCCGCTCCGTACGCTTGTCGTCAGGAGCAAACTATAAGCAACAAGACCAACTGTGTGGATTTTGAAAAGTTGAAACATGCTTCCACCTCACCTTTAAAAACAATTCTTCTGAATGTAGTAAGTTATCTGGCTAGTATCACGCAAATTCGTGAAACCAAAGAGCCGCAGCAAGGATCGGTCGGAGTATCGACCAAATACTGAACCCGGACCTGAACCAAATGAACCTTGCGGCAAACCTCCAGTCAGAAAGCTTCCAAATCCGTGAAGCGCTTCGTGAAATAAAAGCGCTCTCAAGTACGGGCTGTCTACCGACGATCTAATCGAGCCCGGCCGGAAAAACACCGTCAACTTTCTGACGCTAAAACTACCGCTCGTGATTCCCACTAGGCCAGGCGTCATGGCAAACAATTGTGCTAAGGTCGTATTCAATGGAAGACCGGTTATTTGAAACGGACCGATTCCCAAAGCAATCGACGCATGGCTACGCGCTCCATCGTAGAACTGAGCGCCGCGATCCAGATATTGCAGAAACAAATCTTTATCGAACCCAATCGTAGCTAGTTTGTCCAGCACGTTGGTTTTACATGATTCCCGAAGTTCGCCAAATGCCCCTCTTAACGCGAGCTTCAACATTTCGAAATTACTATCGAGTTGAATCTGATTCTCAAGAGGTAGTTGTGCGAACAAATCTTGGCCAAGAATTTGTGGCAGCCAATTACCATTACTCCTCACGTTAAATCCGACACCAGCAAAGCTTACTCCGATGTTCTGAAAGTTTGGAGTAAACGACACCGTGATCGGGGGCAAGGTTCGATAAGTGAAAGACCCATTGATCACGTTCGGCCTAAGACTGGTAAACAGTCCAGCTATGAACCTGAAAAACGCGCCCCAGAATTGTCCATCGGGATCGACGCGGTTCACCGGATCGTTACCGACGTATGTATACATGTTGAGCGTTTGCGGGTCGGCAAGACTAGCCGCTCTCATACCTATTGGATCCGGTTGCGTGAAGCGACCCTGCAGGGGGTCGTACTGCCGGTTAATTGCATAATCGAGTCCACTAGTAGCGCTGCGATCATAGCTCGTAAAGCGCCGGGTATTGCCCGGAACTCCAGCGTCCAGCGCCGTCCCAAAGGGCAGATTCGACTGACTGACTGAGGTGGTGTCGAGATTGTTCGTGACGAGCTTTGTACCCAACCGATCCGGATGATGATATTCAATCTTCTCACCACTCCCATTCGGTGTTTCTGTCGCTAGCAGTCTGGCGCCGAGATAGATGTAATTCTTGGACCACTTGGGCATTGAGGCCGTGGTTTGTTCAACGTACTCTGAGATTACCGAGTCACCTTCCCAAATGTAATAGGTCTTGTCAGTAGACGTGCTATTGCCAGTCTGAGTAATCAATCTACGATTGGAAGAGCCATACGTGTAGGTAGCAAGAACGGTGGCGCCCGCCTGGTCTCTTACCTGGGCCAGCCGGCCGGCTGCATCATAAAGGAAAGACTTACCGTTGTTATTCTTCAACTGGTTACCCGCCGCATCATACGTAAAGCCAGCGGTTGTGATGCGATTGGAAGTCGAGTCGAATGCCAAAGGACCACTCCCGTCCTGCGCGACTGGGGTCACTCCAGAGTTATTTGAGCCCACGACGTTGGTGCGGTTGCCATACCGATCGTAGCTATAGACCTGGTTCCAGTCGGTTCGGAATTCCCAGATGTTGGGGAATTTGTTACCTCCAGTCTGGATCCAGCGACCTTGATCCGCTGCTTTCAGACGTCCCAGCTCATCGTATGAGAAGTGTTGGTACTGCCACTGTCCAATCGGACCTGTATTCGTGACTCTAGTTACTTGCCCCGTGTGCGCATACACCTCCGGGCTTCCATCGCACGCTGCCAATGGATCCTCACAATAACCGGTGATGTATTGGTAGATGTAACCCATTAGCGTAGTTGTGCCGCGTTTTACGGTCTGACTGGACAATAATCCTGTCCGTTCCTCGTAGCTATAGGTCTCTGTCAGTTGATTCGCGCCAGAACCGATCAGAAGCGAAGTCATTTGATTCGCAGCGTTGTATGTAATCTGCGAGGCATAGTCGATATTGTTCACGTTCAGAGCTGTCGGCCGGCTGGCAGCGTCATAGCTCGGTATGAGAATCTTGCGCGTCGGATTCGGCGCGCCGTCGTGATACTGTTCTGGATAGGTTATGCGTTCGAATCTTCCGAGCGCGTCATAGGCATACGTCGTAGTCATCGGAAGTGGGCGCCCGCCGAACGTAAATCGCTTCTCTCGGACCCGACCTTCCGTATCATAATCATAAAATTCAGTGCTCACGTTAGTGGCGTCGATTGTAGCGACGACCTGTTCGATCTGAGTGACGTCGATCAGAGTTGAAGGAGAACTCTTGGTGCGGTATTGATAAGTCACGGTCGCTGCCGGTAGGACAGTAATGCCGGCAGGAACGGCTGACGTATCGTAACTAATGGATCGGAGACGATTCAGTGGATCGTCGACATTGTTATTGTCCTTATAGTTGAAATTAGTTTTGACTCCGCGCGCGTCCGTGTGGGTAATTATGTTGGAACGCTCATCGTAAGTATAAACATCACTCCAACGATCATCCGGACTACCCGTCGTAGTCCACTGACCCGCTAGGTTGAGTGTCGCTTCCTTTTCAGCAAGTTTCTGATGGGTCATTCGACCAAGTCCGTCGTAACGAAAGCGGCGGACCTGTTGGCCCTGTTCGACCCTGACCAGCCTGCCGGCAACGTCGTGTGTGTATTTGGTCTGGAAACCCGTTCCACCTGCCGGGTTCGGTTCCACCACCTCCGCCGGTTGCCCTTTGCAATCAACCCGGGCCCAGCGCCAACGATTCCATGGGTCGACGATGCGAGTAGTTTGACCTAACTCAGTAGAGGCGCCGGCCGGGCGCGTCACTTCGTTATAGAAGTACTTGGTTTTTGCGAATCCTTCGCCGGGCTGAAAGCCGCCAATTACCAGAGGCTCCCAATGCTCAGACACACGTCCAGCCGCGTCATATTTAGTTTCGCGCCAGATGGGTGTTTGTCCCGTGCGATATGGGCGAGACTGCTTTGCCGGCCGGCCGAATTGATCGTATTGCGTTTCCACTATATCGATTGCGTTGTTCGCTCCCAGAACTTCCTCCTTTATCACTTGGCCCAGACCATTGAAGTATTTTGTATTTTGCGCTGCGATTGTTCCATTAAGCGAGAGCCGCGTAGTCATGACTACTTTCATCGCCGCATCATCGTATTCATAAGACACGCGCGAACCAGTTGGAGAAATGATCTCTTTCGGTCGCAAAGAATTGGGAAAGTAATCTGTCTGCGTTGTGCGGCCATTCGCGTTTGTAGCTGAGAGTAGCAGCCCGGTACTCAAGTCATAGGTGGCGCTGGTGGTTATGCGCAAGAGCGAGTTGGGATCAGCCGCGCCACGCGTCTGTGAGATTGGAAACGCATACTGCGTGGCCAGGTTGTCATAGACCGTGCTCGACTCGTCGCAGCAGATCTTTGACGTGGCGATCACGTTGCCGGCCATGTCGTACTTAAACTTCTCGGCTATCGGAACGGCCGGTGCGCCCGCATTACTCGTGTCGGCGAACCTGGTCACGCTCGTGATGTTTCCTCGTCTCGTTATGTAAGTCGAGCCGGCCCCTCCGTTAAGATCGTTTTGCGAGGGCGGCAAGGGATTATAGACTGATGAGTGTTGCAGGATTCCGATAATCCCACCCGGTTGTTGCGACACGCCAAAAACAAACAGATCGAGGCTACTCTCGCCGTCGGGCGCATAAGCTTTTAGTGTCTCCGCATACTCATCAAACTTGGACTCGGTGCAGGAGACCATGATGTTGGCACTGTCATCTCCCTGGAAAACCTTTGTGGAGGCGACCATGTTGACGCGTCGGGGATGTCTTCTGATGCCCAACCCTCCTCGAGTGGGATTGAGGCCCAGGTCCAGGTCGTTATCGAGGTAGCTTACGAAAGTGTTGATTGTCGTGCGAAAGACTGCGTTCGAATAATCGAATTCACGCATGCGTCCGAGAGCATTGTTGGCGCCGTATTGATCGTAAGCTGTGGTCAGCACCTGGTCACGCTCGTCTGTTTTTTCGATTTTTTGCAGGCGTGGCGCTCCATCTGCGCCCGGATCCCAGGTAAAGACCGTCTTCTGTATCAGAGCGCCATTGGCATCGAGCTTTTTTTCCTCCTTCGTGAGTCCATTCCTGAACTTATTAGGATCGGAGTCGGCAAGATGGTTCAGGCTAAATGAGATCTGGATCGTCTTTGTGCCATCGGGATTAGTGACGGTGACCGTCCGCTCACTGGTCGTCGAGTTTTCCTCAGCCAGAAAATTTGTGACTGAAGGACTAGTTGACCCGTGCCAGGTCTCAGTGAGGGTGGTAAACACTGGTGCTGACGCTAGACTTGCAGGGGTAGCGGGATAATTGTACGTCTGCTCACGGGTCGCTGTGCCCTGCGTCACGATACCCTGTTCGGAGAAGGTTGAGCCTGGAACGAAAGTCATTCCGCGGTGCTGCGAAACTTTCTTCAGCATTCCGTAGCTTGAATACGAGTCTGGTGGAAACCAATACCCGGTTCCCGTGGCGGGATAGTAAATTGCGTCCAATGCGGGGGGAGATGAGTTGCGGATGTGAGTAGTGGCGCCGGCAAATGCACCCGACAGATTTACCGGCTGGGTGGTGTAGTGCAGCCGAACAAAAGTGTACGTGGTTGGATTACCGTTATTATCTCTCAGTCCGGGAGCGGTGATCGCGGTCAGACGTTTTTGCGTATCGTAGTGGAAGCTGATCACTCGTCCGACTGAATCCACGATACGTTCAAGCCGAGGTTCGGCGAGATCCCAAAGGTATTTGATGCTAATGCGGTTTCCATTCGCATCCACGATCAGGTATGGATAAAGATAATTCTGGGGCTTCGTGGTGTCCGTACTGTAATTCGTGTAGTAAATCACCGTACCGTTTGGGTAACGCGCCAAACCCTCGGGCTTCATCCCCCCCAGTTGCATCTCGCATCTATATTCGATGAGACTGCCATCAGTCGTTTGGCCCTTGAATGTAGTGACGTTGACAGCGGGAAGAGCCCCAATCGGAGGATACTGATGCGTAAACACTCTGCCGGTAAAAGCGTGCCGGCTTCCATCCGGCTCAATTAAAAGACACCCAGCAGTTCCCATCGTCACCATCTTGCCAAAGCCGAGATGCCAACCCGGGGCCGGCCAGTCGTGATCGATATCGAAGTACATAGCACTGCCGGACTTGTTCCAAAGCAATGAGTTGTAAACCAGGTTAAGATTGAGATCCATACCTCGTCCTGGAAGGGATAGTACCGGCGCAACCAATTGGAAATTGTTGTTCCCCGTCGACTTGTTTGCCGTATTACCCCGATCGTTAAACGGATCGTCAAGGCTGCGACGATTGAACTGATCCCAATCCGAAACGGTGGAATCTCCGACCTGCTGTTCCTGTCCCGGAGGGACACCTACCGTTACGTTTATGCTGGTCGAACTTTTGGCGCCCTGATTGTCTGTTACTGTTAGTGATACGAGGTGTACACCGGTATTCGTAAACGTAAAGCTCGCCGTCACACCCGATGCAGTAGCTAGACCGGCGAAGTCCCATTGGTACTGCACGATTGAACCATCAGGATCAAAACAGCCCGAACCGCTAAATTGAGTTGCCGTGCCCGTTACAGCAGAATATGGACCACCCAGATAGGCCACCGGTAACTGGTTCGAGGCCGGGTAGATGGTAGCGGTCGTAGCGCCAGTCGTTGTCAGCCCGATGCTGTCGGTAACGGTTAATGTGACTGTATATGTGCCGGGGGACGAGTAAGTGTGCGAAGGCGCCGGACCAGTTGCCGTAGTGTTGTCTCCAAAGCTCCATTGATAACTGTTGATTCCGCCCTCGAGATCAAATGATCCGCTGCCATTGAATTGAATTGGTGAACCGGCTGGGCCCGAATAAGGTCCGCCTGCCACAGCAGTGGGCAGGCTGTTGGCTGCCGCCTCAATGTTTAGAAAAAAGCGGAATGATCCCCCCTGCTGCACGCCGAGCACAAACTGCACATTCGTGGTTGCGCCGGGCGCCAATGGCTGAGATAGCGTGAACGCAAAAACTCCCAGGCTGGAATTCAAACCCCCTCCATTCGGTTGAGCCGGCGGGGTCTCAACAGTTGTTCCTCTTACGAGAACCTGCGTGCCGTTTGACAACGCCACGGTAGTGTCATTGGAGCTCAGTGCCCGCAGGTCGGCTTGCGAGCCTCCTGGGACGTAGCCGGGTGTATTCAGGGTAGTGATATCGACAACACGACAACGAAGTCGAGTGACCGCACCTGCGGTGTTGTTAGTAATCGTGCGCCGGATGGTTAGTGTGCCTGCGGCTGCGTTTGGACCAATGGCTGTTGTATCGCGAACCCGGTTGGGCGCCACACTTGCAGCAACTGCCGGATCAAGTAACGTCATGGGAAGCTGCGCATTTCTTTGTGTAGGACTAGCCAGGTTTTCTGGGCCAGGCGCGCCGAGCTGCGCAATTATCCCGTAATTACCAGCATCAGTAGCAATAAATACAAAATCCACTGAATTGTCACCGGTGTCCTGGGGAAATCCGGATTTCAGCTTCCGCGTGAAGCTGTATTGACCATTGGCGGTCGTCAAAGTAGGGAGTCCGGATCCCTCACGATAGAGCGCGTTTGAGGTAGTAGTGAAACCGACAGCATCTTGTCTGTTTGAAACGGTGAAATTGAGAGGATCGGCAGTAGCAAATAGAGCGATGCCAAGGTTGTCTGGCGTATCAGGGGTATAAGTCAAGTCGCCTGTTGCGTACGCCGCAAGACTGTAACCACTGCCAACGACCAAATAGTGCGCTCGCGCGGGAATGACTGTACCCGCAGGTATGACAAATCTGACTACACCATCAGAAGAAACCAGGGCCCACCCGTTCGAGCCGTCGGCAGCACAGATCGTGGCGTTCTGATCGGTGTTGTTGTAGAACTCGAAGAACTCATCGTTTACTCCATTCGCTCCGCGCAAACGAAACTCACTGATGATGATTCCAGTTGGCGGTGTGCAGGTTTGAACTGGTGACTCAAGAGAGAGACTGCCC
>Ga0187893_10012989_pt1 | contig 11689 bp, 9 predicted proteins | sample MA1701074metaG_FD_139574 | JGI IMG/M metagenome (GOLD analysis project Ga0187893, IMG submission 139574) | White microbial mat communities from a basaltic lava cave in the Kipuka Kanohina Cave System on the Island of Hawaii, USA - MA170107-4 metaG ... | reverse complement strand
TTTTAATTGACCCGATTTGGTTAACGTTGTCAAATAACTCTCTTCTTGTTCAGTTAGTTTTATGTGTTCTTTTCTCATAATGAGAATAAACACCTAATTTGTTAAATAATTTAGTTTACAGAGTACTTAATTGCAATTGAAAAAGATTTAGGATTATCTATCCCAAAATCTTTATACGATTATTATGTCGCTTTAGGTAACTTTGAAAAACTGAATAAAGTACACAATCAACTTCTCCCTCCATCGAAATGGTTCACTGACACGGATTATTTTGTCTTTATGGAGGAGAATCAATGTGTTGTTGTGTGGGGTGTTCCAATCAGAAGCAATGAATATTTTGATATTGCTGTTTATCAAGGGATAATTGGAGACTCAACTGAATGGCGCTTGGAACATAAAAGTTGCCCGAAGTTTTTATTGGTAATGATGCATTTGCAAGCGGCATTTGGTGGTCTTGATTGGGGTGGAGTGACAGAGTTAGAAAAGCCTCAAATTGAGTGTTTTAATCAGTGGAAATATGTTGGTCAGGTAAATGAGCTACAGGCTTTTTGTCGCAAAGGACAAACTGTGTGCTTAATAAAAGAGAAGGAGAAATATTTGGCTTACATGGGTGCGTTAACTGAACAATTGTTTGATGAAACGGTTAAAGAGTTTAAGTTATCAGGTATCGAATTTGAAGAAGCATAGTTGAGTAGAATCTTTTATGGAAAAATTTTTTGTTGACGGAATTTTGAAAGATAAAGTCGCTTTTGTAACGGGCGGCGGAACGGGAATAACGGGTGGTGTTGCGCGTGCGTTGGCTGAATCGGGCGCAAAGGTTGCGCTTGTAAGCCGAAGCCTTGAACACCTTGAACCTGCGGCTGAGGCAATAAGAAACGCGGGCGGTGATGCAATTGCAGTTGCGGCTGATGTTCGCAATTACGAAACCGTAGAAGCGGCCATTGCCAAAACAATCGAAACTTACGGCAAGCTTGATATTGTCGTAAACGGTGCCGCAGGAAATTTTCTCTGCAAAGCAGAAGAACTTTCCACAAACGGTTTTGGCACAGTCGTTGACATTGACACCAAAGGCACATTTAACGTCTGCCGCGCTTCGATTGAGGAACTCAAAAAAACACGCGGCACAATTTTGAACATCAGCGCAACGCTTCATTACCTTGGGACACCAATGCAGATTCACGTCTCTGCGGCGAAGGCTGGCGTTGATGCGATTACCAGAAATCTTGCGGTTGAGTGGGGACGTTACGGCGTTCGCGTCAACGGCATTGCTCCCGGTCCAATCGCAGACACCGAAGGCATGAAACGCCTTTTGCCCGAACATTTGAAAGAGAAGTTATTAAAGAAAATTCCTCTTGGGCGCATGGGCGTAATCAAAGATGTAGAGAACTCTGCAATCTTTTTGTGTTCCGACGCGGCGAGCTTTATCAACGGCGTAACGCTGGTTGTTGATGGCGGAAACTGGCTTTTTAATTCGCTCATCTGATGAACGCAAAAGACGACAAACAAAAAGCAGTTGTCTTACTCAGCGGCGGTCTTGATTCGGCAACGGCTCTGGCAATAGCCGCAAATGAAGGCTACGAACTTTATGCTTTGAGTTTTCGCTACGGTCAGCGTCACGCGATTGAATTGGACGCGGCTCGTGAAATCGCAAAAGCATTCAATGTCAAAGAACACATCATCGCAGATATTGATTTACGCACTTTTGGCGGTTCGGCGTTGACCGATGATATTGATGTTCCCAAAGACCGCCCTCTTGATGAAATGGAAAAAGGCATCCCTGTCACTTACGTCCCCGCACGCAATACGATTTTTCTGTCATTCGCCCTTGCGTTTGCCGAAGTCAAAAATGCCAGCGATATTTTCATAGGCGTAAACACACTTGATTGTTCCGGCTATCCAGATTGCCGCCCCGAATACATAGAAGCATTCGAGCGCATGGCTAATTTAGCGACAAAAGCGGGCGTCGAGGGTAGAAACAAAATCAAAATACATACGCCTTTGATTCATCTTACAAAAGCGGAAATCATCAAACGCGGGTTAGAGTTAAAAGTTGATTACGGCATAACGCGAAGTTGTTACGACCCGAATGAACAAGGCGAATCATGCGGTCATTGCGATTCGTGTCTATTGAGACTGAAAGGTTTTAGAGAGAACGGCATCGAAGACCCCGCGCCATATCAAGAGTCTCAAGTCCCAAGTTCCAAGTCTAAAGTCAATATTTGATTTCAACTTGGGACTTGAGACTTGGAGCTTGAGACTTGAGACTTGAGACTTGGGACTTGGGACTTGGGACTTGGGACTTGGGACTTTATGTATTCAGTTAAAGAAATTTTCTATACGCTTCAAGGCGAGGGGGCGCAGACGGGACGCGCCGCTGTGTTCTGTCGTTTTGCTGGTTGTAATCTTTGGAGCGGACATGAAAAAGACCGTGCCGATGCCATCTGCGATTTTTGTGATACCGATTTCGTAGGCACAGACGGCGAAGGCGGCGGAAAATTTGCGACTGCTCATGATTTGGCAAATGCTGTCGCAGGCAAATGGCAGAGTAGTTCACCAAAAGCAAAACCTTATGTTGTATGTACGGGCGGCGAACCGCTTCTTCAACTTGATGATGAATTGGTTGAAGCTTTTCATTCGTTCGGGTTTGAAGTTGCGATTGAAACAAACGGAACGCGCGAAGCACCAAAGGGCGTTGATTGGATTTGCGTAAGCCCAAAAGCAGATACGGAAATTGTTATTAAAGAAGGTCACGAATTAAAACTTGTCTATCCGCAACCGAAGGCAATGCCCGAACAATTCGGGCATCTAAACTTTCAACATTTTTTCCTTCAACCTATGGACGGCGAAGAAAGAGAAAAGAACATACAGCTTGCAATTGAGTATTGTCTTGAAAATCCGCAGTGGAGATTGAGTCTGCAAACCCACAAAATAATAGGGATTCCATAGCTTATTGATTGTTAGAAACGCGGCAAAAAACCGGACTGCGTAACATGACTCAATAATCCAAATTCAAATTGAAAAACGCGGAGCGTTTACCAAGAACGCTCCGCGCTTTTATTGTTGTCGGGTTCGTTAGCCTAGAAAATGTAACGCAGCGCAAACTGCATTACGCGCCCGGGTCTGTTTTCTCCAACGGGGGTCTGTGAACCGATATAACGTCCGAAATCGGGGTTCGGGTCGCCGCTAAACGGATTTTGGTTCAAACTGAAATCCGAAAGCACGCCGAACCTTTGTGTGTTCGTTACGTTGAAGACTTCCCAACGGAACTGCAGACGATGATTTTCTGCGTACCACATCTTGAATGTTTTACTCAGACCTGCATCGAGCGAGACAAAGCTGGGAATTCTAAACACATTGCGTTCTCCGACTTCGCCTGCGCGCGCGTTGCGGAACGCACGATAGGCGGCAGTCGGGTTTGCAAAGATGTTCGGGCTTCCGCCAACATCACGATTTCCCGTTTCAACCGGACCGGTTCTAGTTCCCCAACTTGTAATCTGCCAATTCGTAGCCCAAAAGCCGACATCAAAGGGAGTACCGGCCGGAAGACCTGTGCTGTAACGGAAGATTCCCGTCAACTGCCATCCGCCAAGCAATGCGTTTGCAACAGTCGGAAGGTTACCTAAGAATTTCTTATTGCGACCAAAAGGCAGTTCAATAAGCCAGTTTGCGTTAAAGTTGTGGCGAACGTCGAAATCCGAAACCGAACGCGATGCTCTCAAATCGAAAGAATTGCGCGTCAAATTGTTGGTCAACAGAGCATCCGATTCCAGCGCCGAGCCGTCGTCTAATGATTTTGCAAATGTGTAATTCACATCAACCAAAATGCTGTTTTTGAAACGATGTCTCAAAGAGAACGTCGCTCCGTGATAATCGGCAGTACCGACTGATGACAACACGGACAATGTTCCATACTGCGGATGGAAGAAAGCATTTGGTCCAACAACGGGTGAACCATCGTTTAAGATTGTCTGAATTGCAGTCCAGTCGGGAATATCAAATCCGCCGCGACCTGCGCTAGCAACTAACAAATATGCCGCCCGTGTAGGCGTTATTGTCGGGTCGCCAAACAGGAAATCGCCAAGTCCCGGAAACAGATTTTCAAAATAGGGAATCGGCGCAACCGAATTGACGGGAACATCGCGGAAACGCAAATCGGCAAGAATGCCCGCAGCGTCGTACCACGTTTGTCCCGAACGGGTGTCTCGCAGATTGTTGAACTGCATGATGTCGCGTTCGACCATCAGGTTACGTCCCATACGTCCGATGTAACTTGCTTCAAACGAGAAGCCCTTCGGCAGTTCGCGTCCGTATGTGAAATTCCAAGTGTATTGATAGGGCGTCACCAATGCGTCGTCAATCGTTTGTTCGATTCTGAGTGAATCATCGGCAGGTTGCGAAAGCGGGAAGCTAATTGGTCCCGGTACTTGCAAAAACGGAAAACCGCGATAGTTCTGTCCCAAGCCTGTGAACAACGGACCGAGTCTCGTTGTTGTGTTGATTTGGTTTGGTCCAATAGTGTTTGTGGAAGAAAAGCCAAGCGAATTGTTCAAATCAAAAGCAACAGCCAACGCACTTCCGATTCTGTCATAGACCATACGGAAACCGCCGCGTAGAACCGACTTGCCTTCGCGCCCGATTAAACGACCAAACCAGTTGTTGCCAAAATCCGGCGACCACGCAACGGAAACGCTCGGAGCGAAGTTGTTCCAATCCGTGTCGTAAAAACCATTATCCTTACCGTTTGCAGGACCGGCCAGTTCAAGCCTGATTAACTCATTAAGAGACCTGCCCGCATTCGCGGCCTCGATTCTGCGACGGAAGAAATCGTTCAGGCTGACAGTCGGCGCGACCTGAAAACCGTTTGTTTCATAAACGGGCGTGCCGAATCCCCAACGCAAGCCGTAATTCAATGTCAGGTTTTGTGTGATGCGCCAGTTGTCTTGCCCGTAGAATTCATATTCTTCCGTTGCAAAAGATCGCTGGCTTGGTGAACCGACCGGCAACAAGTTTCCGTCTTTGTCATAGACGACATTGAATGTGTATTCGGAAAAACGCCCCAACACGGCGGCAATAGCAGAGCGCGTATTGAAAGCCGAACCCGAAGCAAGGTCTGTCAGTGGCGCGCTTAAAGACGAACCGTTGTTTGCGTAGTAAGACGGGTTAATAACCCCGCTGTCAAATGAATTTGCAAAGGTCACGCGGTTGTTGCGGATAAAGCGCATATTTGTTCCGAATTGAATCGTGTGCGTTCCTTTGCTCCAAGACAAATCGTCCGTGATGTTATAGACGGGCGTTGTGCGTGTCAGCGTTCTTACAAAAGCAACCGGCTGATAGACAAAGCGGAAGTTGACCAGATTTGAATCCGAATCGCCCTGACGTGAAAACGATTGTCGCGTCACGCCAAAACGGACTTGGTTTACCAGTGAATTGTTTATTGTCCAGACATGCCCCGCAACCAAGCCTTTCGGGTGTACCCAGAGATTTGAAGTAGGGGCGTTTGGAAATTGTGGTGCGGCACCGTAAGTGTCATCTTGATAATTGCCCCGAACATAAATTGTCTGGCTGGGGTTAAGAACAAAATCAAGCCGCGCGATGTTTGTGTTGAGTTCCGTTTTTATCGGAGCGTTGAAACGAAACCCTGCTATGTTCAGACCGTCTCCTGTCGAGAAATCATTTGGCAGGGGTGCTGTCTGCAAGAAAGTCAAACCCGCGGGATTGACTCCGCCCGTTGCCGGATAAAGAGTGGCGATGTTGGCTGGCGTCAAGGTCGTAATGCCGCCCGAAGTGTTTCGATAACGCACAATGCCTTGACGCAATGTTGCCGTCGGCACGGTTTGAAGAACAGATACTTCTTCGGCATCGCGGCGACCTTCGTAATTGTAGAAGAAGAACAGACGGTCTTTGATAATCGGTCCGCCGACAGAGCCGCCGAAAATGTTTCTAATCAATTTTGGACGCGGCAGTTTTATATCGCCGACTTTTGCCCTGCCGTTAATGACCTCATCGTCGCTTGCGGTAAAACGACCTGCGGCATTGTTAAAATAGTCGTTGGCAGTGGTAATCGTGTTGCGGTGATATTCATAAAGCGAGCCGTGAAATTCGTTTGTTCCTGATTTTGTAATTAACGAAACCTGTGCGCCAGATGTGCGCCCTTGGTCTGCGTTTGGTGTTGAAGTTGTTACGCGAAATTCCTGAACCGAATCGGGCGTCACACGCAAAACGCTTCCGAAAGCGTCGCCCGAAACAATGTCTAATCCGGTTTGTTGCTCGTTGTTGTCAACACCGTCCAATGTGACGTTTGCTTGGTCGCGCCGTCCGCCGTTTACCTCGCCCGTTCGTGTAACGCCGGGTTGCAAAGACAATAAGGCAACAACATTTCTTGCGTTAAGCGGAAGCTCTTCGATTCTCTGAGACTCGAACGTAGTTCCGATAGTTGCGTCGGTTTTATTCACTACCGCGTCCGTGCCGCCCGAAACGGTTACTGTTTCGCTCACGTCACCGACTTCGAGATTCACATTCACATCAAGCGGCGTATCAACCAATGCCTGCACGTTTGCCACAAAAGCTTTTTTGAATCCTTGTGTCTCCGCTTCCAATGTGTATGTTCCGGGTGGAACTAATGTAAAAACATAACCGCCGCTCGCGTTTGTTGTTTGTGTACGGAGAAAATTTTTGCTTTCGTTTTTGAGCGTAACCGTCACACCCGCAATGGCGTTGCCCTGCGGGTCTAAGACTGTTCCGCGCACAGTCGCCGTGCCTGATTGGGCAGATGTATTGCTAACGAAAATGAACGCGAGCATAAGGCTCGTAATAAAAACCAAATACGATTTAATGAAAACTTTTCGTCTCATTACTCCCTCCAATTTGTTCGTTTACAGAGGAGACGCGATTAGCAAATTTTGCCGAACGCACTTGATAAACTTATCCAGCCGATGCCGAATGTTTTGTCTGGAGTGAATGAAAGGCAATGGTTATGCCCGCTTTGTCTTATTTTGAAAAAGGCTCGATAACTTTGGATTTTGTGCGTTTGTTGAAAGCGTTAAGGGAAGATTGAGCGAAAATATAACCGTGCTTTCTTATCGGATAGGAAAATAAGAAAAGTTTTTAGTTATTTGAAGATGTACGCGTAGAGTTTGAAACTTTTGATAATTCACTCTGACTCATGTTGGGCAAAGGGCTACTTTTATCCTTTGATAGTAATGCGTCAGTTTTATGAGCGCTTTTTTAGCCGCGGATTTAAGCCGATAAGCGCAGATTCTTTTTCTTTATAACCCGCCTTACGCGGAGAATGTTTTTTGCGCCGCAAAGCGCAGAATCGCGTAACGTGAGTTAATAAAATCCACGTCCATTTGCGTAAATCCGCGGCTGAAATAATTCTACGGCTCACATAACTGACCGATTACCTTTGATAATTCCGCGGCATTTACCAAAACCTATTCTTCTAAATCCTTCTCGTTCGCAGTATCCGCGCATGATAATTTCGTCGCCGTCTTCCAAGAACTTTCGCGTCTCGCCGTTTGGTAATTGAATCGGTTCAGCCCCGCGCCAAGTGAGTTCAAGCAGACAGCCGCGTTCCGACTTTTCTTTTCCTGAAACCGTTCCGCTTGCGAGCAAATCTCCCGTTTGAAGATTGCAGCCGTTTGATGTGTGATGCGTAATGAGTTGCGCGATTGTCCAATACATATCTTTGAAATTCCCTTTGCTTAATCGCACAGGCTCAACATTTTCTTCGCGCATCCGTTTTGTCTGAATAAGAACTTCAAGATTGATGTCTATGCCGCCGTTTGTTTCATTCTCTTCCGATTGCAGATAAGGAAGCGGCGCGGGGTCGCCTTCAGCTCGTTGGAAGGCTTTTGTACGAAACGGCGCGAGTGCTTCCATAGTGACAATAAAAGGCGAAATTGTCGTAGCAAAACTCTTAGCCAAAAATGGTCCAAGCGGCTGATATTCCCACGACTGAATATCACGCGCAGACCAATCGTTTACAAGACACAAACCAAAGATATGTTCTTCTGCTTTTTCAATCGAAACAGGTTTGCCAAGTCTATTCTCCCGCCCGACAAAGACGCCGACTTCCATTTCGTAATCAAGCGATTTTGATACACCGAAAACAGGTGGAGCATTTGGGTCAGGTCTTGTTTGTCCCATTGGTCTTTGAATCTCAGTGCTACTAATAACAATCGAAGAAGCACGTCCGTGATAACCAATCGGCACATATTTATAATTTGGCAAAAGAGGATTGTCAGGACGAAACATCGAACCAACATTCGTAGCGTGAAAGATTGAAGCGTAGAAATCCGTGTAATCTCGCATATAAATAGGTAAATCCATTTCTACCTTATCTATTGATAACAAGTTTTTTTCAATCGCTTCTTTATTTTCAAAATCCTCTCTTAACATTAGGCTAATATGTTGCCGCAAAATTTTCCTTGCTTCTAAAGGAAGAATCATTAAAAGTCCGGTATTTCTTGCGCCCGTACTCTGACCGGCAATCACGTTTGATTTACCCGTAAATAACCCTTGGTCAATGCAACTAGAGAAGTCTAAGATTTGATTTCCAATAACAATACCAATTCGTTCTCTTGCTTGAGAATCTTTTCTAAAAACGCAAAAAGGCAAATTCTGAATCGGAAAATCGGTATTCGGGTCGTTCGCGGATTCAACCCAGCTTTTCAATGCAGGGTCGTGTGTTTCGTTGATTTCGTAGGTCATAAGTTTAACTCTATGCCGGGAGCGCAAGACATCTTGTCTGCCAACGAGCCGAAGGCGAGTAAAAATTCTCGCTAAATTTCAAGATTGATTTTAGCCAAGCATTTTTTCGCGCTTCGCGCTCATGGCAGACAAAGATGTCTGCGCTCCCGGCATTTACAAAATTCCAAGTTCTTTCAAATCTTCAATCGGTTCTGTGAATGAACAAGAGCCAAACGAAAGCGCGAAATTCTCTCTCGTGTTTTTTACTTCGTCGGCATTCACGCGAAACGAACGCCAGGTTATCGCATCGTTTTCAAATGATAATGATTCGGCGTTTTCATCAAGCAATAATTCAATGGCTTCGCTTTCACTCAAACCTTTACTCACAAAAGCCGCCGTTAAAAAAACATTTAAGAAACCGTGCATCTTTCCACATTCGGCGTTCGCTTCGTAGGTCAAAGGCTTAACGCAGCGAATCGGATGATGCAAACCCGCCGTCGCTTTGAATGCTACGTTTGATTGATGACACGCAAAGATAAACCGCGCAATCTCTTCCGCCTTTGGAAACATCTCTTGCTTTATGCCGCCCGTTCGCATCTTTGCTTTGAATCCTGCCTTTGCGATTGCTTCGATTAAATCTCGCGGGTCTTCCGGGATAGAGATTTCGCAGAATGTATTTATTAAACTTACCCGCCCGCTACCGCAGGCGGTACTGACTTCGTTTGCGTTGTTTGCTTTTGTTTCAATTGCGTCAATGACTGCTCTTTCAGAATAACGAAGATTGAAATCTTCAATCGCTTTCATCTCTTCATCGCTTGCGCCGCATAACGCGCTCAAACGCCAGAGGTTTTTGTCAGTACCACCTGCGATAGCGGGTGGGTTCAAAAACTCTTTCGCTTCACGTTCAAACTCATCAAGCCGCGACAACGGCAGAACAAAACGCGCCAGCATCCAAGCATTTTCGCTTTTAACATAACGCGCATAATTTTTGACGGCTTCGCTCATTGACAAAGCGGCAGGCGGAAACAGCCCCGCGTAATCAATGAGTTCTGAAAACAAATCACGACATGCAACTGAGATTTTTTTCATACATATAAAGAAACGGCGTAAGGGAAAATTTTCATCCCTCATCCCTCATCCTTCATCCTTTTCCTCAGCCCTTGCCAGCACTCAAAGTAATCTTTTTGTAGAGCATCGGTTTCCATTGCAAAGGGCGTCGGGCGAATGATGTAACGCGACTCGAACATAAACGCGAGTGTGTTATCAATCTTCTGCGGTTTGAGTTTAGCGTTCGTGGCTTTTTCAAAAGCGTCAAGGTCTGGACCGTGAGCCGACATACAGTTATGAAGCGAACCGCCGCCCGGAACAAACCCCTCTTCTTTTGCGTCGTATTGCCCGTGAATCAAACCCATGTATTCGCTCATCACGTTGCGGTGATACCAAGGCGGACGGAAAGTATTTTCGGCAACCATCCAACGCGGCGGAAAGATAACAAAATCAACATTCGCCGTCCCTGCAATTTCAGAAGGCGAAGTCAGAACCGTAAAAACCGAAGGGTCTGGATGGTCAAACGAAACCGTGCCGATTGTGTTGAATCTTTTTAAGTCATATTTGTAAGGCGCGTAGTTGCCATGCCAAGCAACAACATCAAGCGGCGAATGGTCAATCTCGCAAGACCACAATTCGCCACCGAATTTTGCTATTAATTCAAACGTGCCTTCGCGGTCTTCAAACCAAGCAACGGGAGTTTCAAAATCTCTGGCGTTCGCCAAACCGTTTGCGCCGATTGGACCAAGTTCGGGAAGACGAAACTGCGCGCCGTAGTTTTCGCAAATATAACCACGCGCATTTTCTTCTAATAATTCAACACGGAATTTCAAACCGCGCTGTAAGACACACATTTCAGTCGGCGCGACTTCGATGACTCCCAACTCCGTGAGAATTTTAAGCTGTCCTTTTTCTGGAACAATTAACAGTTCGCCATCGGCATTATAAAAAAATCTGTCCGTCATCGAACGGTTGCAAGCGTAGATATGAACAGCCATTCCCGTTTGCGCGAACAAATCACCATTGCCCGCAATTGTCACAATGCCATCAATAAAATCCGTGTCTTCGCGCGGGATTGGCAAAGCATTCCAGCGCAGTTGATTCGGTGTTGTTACGACTTCATCAAAAGGCGAACTGCGAAAAAGTTTTTTATTAATCTGTGTGAAAGGTTTGTGAAGAACCGACGGGCGAACGCGATATGTCCACGTCCGTTTATTCAAAAGGCGCGGCGCAGTAAAAGCCGTACCGCTAAACTGTTCGGCATACAAACCAAGCGGCGCGCTTTGCGGTGAGTTTCGCCCTACGGGCAACGCACCCTTTATTGATTCGGTTGCAAACTCGTTGCCGAAACCTGACTGATAGTGTGTTGGTTTTGTCGAAATCACTGCGCTCATTTTATTTCGTTCTTTATTTCGTCTTTGGCGGACAATCTAGCTCCGGTGCGTTTTTGGGGATTAAATAAAAAGCATAGTACGCCGTGTCTTTTCCATCGCATTTAAGTATTTTCAATCGCCTTAAATCTATATTGTGCTTTTTTAAATAAGCATTTGTGATGTCTTTCATCTCTTTTATTTGTGTCTTTGGAGATTTCTTCCCACCACAAAAAACAGCTATGGTTGTTACATCGGCGTCTTTTTGTAAAAGGTCAATCAATACATCCAGGCAGATTCGCAAGTATTTTGTAGTTGCATAGTCGTCGCAGATTTTGGGAGGCGTGATACCTCTAATTTTGGGTTTCTCAACTCTTAAAGTAACAGAAGCCTTATTTTCATATTCGGAAGGAATGTCGCTTACAATTATACTTTCAACGGTCATAAATTGAGCTTTTCTCCTAGCCCAGTCGTTCACGGACTCGGAAAAATGTCAACCAACATTAACCTAGCCTCGTTCACCCGTGCTTAAATTGATTGGCTTTAGCCGTATTATTCAACACAAGACGGCTAAAGCATAA
>Ga0187893_10012988_pt1 | contig 11689 bp, 11 predicted proteins | sample MA1701074metaG_FD_139574 | JGI IMG/M metagenome (GOLD analysis project Ga0187893, IMG submission 139574) | White microbial mat communities from a basaltic lava cave in the Kipuka Kanohina Cave System on the Island of Hawaii, USA - MA170107-4 metaG ... | reverse complement strand
TTCTCCTGCTTTACCAATGTTCAAAGCTCGGAGAGAATCCTTTTTGCGATCTTTGATTACCTGAACCGCCGCTGGAAGGCAAAACCCTTAAAGCGCTTTACACAATTTAATTGACGTCACCTTGTTTCAAAACCTTCCCCAGTTGGATTCATCCCAGAGGGTGTCGGGGAGTTGACGCAGAAGGCGGGCGCGGCCCGTCGAGAGGAGGAGTTGGTTGAGGTTCGCGTCGCCGATCCAGACATCCGACAAATAGCGGTCGTATTTGTCGGGCTTGGTCGTGGTAACAATAATCTCTTTAATGGGTTCGAGGCGGGATTCGACAAAGCGCTTCGCGGCAAAGCCGGCTTTGGTGTCAAGCTCCGGTGCATCGATCCCGCGGAGCCTCACCTTTTGGCGGACCCAGAGGTCAAACCCGAGGCCGATCCAAAGCCAGAGGGTGTCTGCGTCCACGACTTTTTCGACTTCGGCTTGATAGGTGTAAAGGTTGGCGGTAGCGGCATCTTTTAGGACGGAGATTGCTTCGTCCTTGTCACCGCTCCGCCGGTGCCAAGGGCTCGCAATGACGGTTTGCACAATATCCCCCTCTTTAAACCGGCCGGATTTGAGGGCGGGGTGTTCGATAAAACTTGAGAAGCCGAGATCGAGAAGCAGGCCCTCTGAAAAACTCACGCGGTAGGCGCCTACGGTGCCGCGTTTGGGTTTGAAGGAAATGTCTTTCTTGACAGAGGGGGCTTCGACTGAAGCGTGTTCCCGTCCAAAATCTCTTTTGATCTTTTCCTCAAGTTGGGTTGAGGTCCATTTGAGACGACTCGCCCGATCCGCAAGCTCAAGGCGTTTTTTCTCATCCGGAATGGTAATCAGAGCCCGATAATGGGTCCAAGTCAATTGTTGCCGATCGGCAACAATTGGAAATTGCTGGGCGAATTTGACCACACGGTGAAGAACCGTCCTATTAACGGATAGGTCTTTGGAGAGCTCTGCAATCACGTATTCTCCGTAGTCCGCTCGATCTTTATGAGCAAAGAGGTGGTCATTGATCAGCTTGCCTGTTTTCCAATAGGTGAAGACTTTCTCACGTTCAATTTTTTGCCGGCCCAGAAGCAGGGTTTTGCGAACGGCGTCACGAAGCTTGGGGTAATTTGAAAGGAGTTTTGTTTTACTTACGCTTGGCGCGAGAGTCGACATAGGATGAATAACTTATCCTCTCTCTTGAATGAGGTCAATGGGTGGGATAGAATCGCCTTACATGCGCCTGTAGCTCAGGTGGATAGAGCGAGGGACTCCTAAGCCCTAGGTCGGCCGTTCGAATCGGCCCAGGCGCACGTTAGGACTAAGATTTAAGCTTTTGGGCGATTTCCTTCCGCCAAGCTTCAAAAAAACTCAAAAGCTCCCGAAAGTCGATTCGGTTGATGAGCATCAGCATATCCGCCGAATCTTGATTAAAAGTCTTGATCCTTTCAAAGGCTACTCCAAGCCAGTAGAGATCAAATCCCGGATCTTTCTCTGCCGCTTTCGCCATTAAATCTTCCCGGCTGAATCCTGCCTTTTTAACCAGGAAATACACGTCGATAAAATCCCGCAAAGTCGCCCTGCCAAATAAAGCCAAAAGTTTATTGGAGGCGATGTCCACCAGACCATCTACTTTTAATCCTGGGTACCCTGGAAATTCTTTGGAAGGCTCAAAACGAAACGCCGCATCTTGAGCCAAATGAATGAGGGTCGTTTCCTCTTTTTGCTTCACCCAAAGCTCAATAAAGGAATGGGCCCCCCGCTGCCTTTCCACGGAAATCCCTTCTGCTTTGAGCTTCTCTTCCAAGCGGTAACTGAAAGGAGTCACGATTTCTTCCAAGGAGGTAAAGAAGTCGAGGTCGTTGCTTTTTCGGTGCTGCAGGTAGAAATGGGCAAGGGCCGTTCCGCCGGTCAGATAAAATTGATTGCTGTCGGAAACCCCGCCAAAGGATTGGAGGATTCTTTTTTGGATTGAATTAATGACTTCCAAAAAAATCCTCCCAGAAATTTTTCACCTCCCTCGGCAGGAAAGGTTTGATTTCTTGAAAAGTCTCGTGGAACTGCGAGGGGGGAAGGGTGTGGAGAAGGACCTTTACTTCTGCTGTTCGACCGTCACTTAGAACCTGCTGAACCACCATCTGACGAGTTGAAGGGTCGTTGTAAGTGGAGGGATCATTGAGAGCCAAGGGAGTTCCTTCTTTTACAAACCAGAAAAGCCTTTGAGAGGCATCAGATTTCATTTTCTTTTTCCTCTAGGAGTAGTCTATCTTATGAATAAAGGTCTGACAAGAATAGAGACGCAGGAAATTGCTAGTACTGAATGACCGAGAAGACGTTCTGGCCGGCGAGCTTTTCGCGGCCTTTAAGAAAGGTGAGCTCCACAAGGAAGGCCGCGGCAACCACTTTCCCCCCCAACTTTTCCACGAGATCAATGGCGGCCCGGGAAGTCCCCCCGGTCGCCAATAAATCGTCCACCACCGCCACTTTCGTTCCCTTCAAAAGGGCATCTTCATGGATTTCAAGCTCGCTTTCACCGTATTCAAGCTGATAACGGGTGCGGAGGGTCTTGGCGGGAAGCTTGCCCAGTTTGCGGACCGGGACAAAACCGGCCCTCAATTTATAGGCAAGGATGGGGCTGAAAATAAAACCGCGGGACTCGATCCCGACAATTTGATCCGGATGGGTCCCCCCAATTTGGCCGGCCAGTTCATCCACCGCGAATTGAAGGGCCTCGGGTTCCTTGAGAATGGGGGTGATGTCCTTGAAAATAATCCCCTTTTTCGGAAAATCCGGCACATCACGGATCAGGGATTTCAGGTCTTGGGGGGATGCGATTTTCATTCGGAGAGATAATCCTCGAATTTTTCTTTCTGAAGCTGGAAACGGACACGGATTTTTTTGAGGGCCGACACCTCAATCTGACGGATCCGCTCACGCGTAATTCCGAATTTTTGAGCCACTTCCTCCAGGGTGTGCGGTTCTTCACCCTGCAGACCAAATCTCAAAATCAAAATTTTTCTCTCCCGCTCCTCCAAGGTCTGAAGGATTTGTTCGATCCGCTCGTCGCGCAGGAGTTCGCCGATTTCTTTCTCTTGCGAAGGCAGGGATTCGTCTTCGATCAGATCGATGAGTTCGGCCGTGCTGTCCAAACTGACGGGGGCATTGAGGGAACCCGGGCGGCCCGCGATGCCTTCGATTTCCTTGATTTTTTCCACCGGGACTTCCATGATCTTCGCGATTTCCTTCCGCGTCGGGATGCGGTTGAGTTTCTGCATCAGGCTTTCCCTTACCTTCCGCCATTTTGAAATCAGATCGTACACATACACCGGGATGCGGATGGTTTTTCCCTGGTTGGAAAGGGCGCGCATGATGGCCTGCTTGATCCACCAGGAAGCGTACGTGGAAAACCGGTAGCCTCTTTTGGGATTGAATTTGTCGACCGCCCTCATGAGGCCGATATTCCCCTCCTCCACCAAATCCGAAAAGGTCAGGCCCATGTTCGTGTAACGTTTGGCGATTGAGATCACGAGGCGAAGATTGGAACGGATCATCCGGTGGCGGGCTTCTTCCGATCCCCGCGTTTTGGATTGGAGTTTCTCGGCAAGCGTTATTTCGTCATTCGGCGTAAGGAGCGGGATCCGCTCGATCTGCTTCAGGTAAATCTTCATCGGGGTCCGATCGAGCGTGTGCTCGGTGTCCTCAAAGACCCCTTCGTCGTCGTCCCTTTCCTTCCGCTTTTTCGGTTTTTTGTGCTTCGCTTCCTCTGGTTTTGGAGGGATGGCCTTGGAAGCGCGGCTTTCTTTTTCGAGCGGAGGCTTGGCCTTCTTTTTAGAGAGAAGTCTCGTTTGAGGTTTTTTCTTCCGCCTCACGCTGGAACCTGCACTCGTCATTGCGAGCCCCGAAGGGGCGAAGCAATCTTGCGGAGATTGCTTCGTCGCTTCGCTCCTCGCAATGACGGTTTTTTTGTTATTCGCCTTTGCGCTCGAATTTTTTTCGTTTTTCCAAAACGGCGGCTTGAGCGGCGGCCAGCCGTGCAATGGGAACCCGGTAGGGGGAGCAGCTGACGTAATTCATGCCGACCCGGTGGCAGAACTTGACTGAATCGGGGTCGCCGCCGTGTTCTCCGCAAATTCCGACTTTAAGGTCACGTCTTACAGATCGGCCTTTTTCGGCCGCCCATTGAATCAAAGCACCCACCCCCTCCTGGTCCAGGCTTTGGAAAGGGTCCTTTTCCAGGATCCCCTGCTTGAGGTAGTCCGTCAGAAACATCGCGGCGTCATCCCGTGAATAACCAAAAGTCATCTGGGTGAGATCGTTGGTCCCAAAGGAGAAGAACTGGGCCACTTCCGCAATGCGCTCGGCCACAATCGCAGCCCGCGGGATTTCGATCATGGTCCCGATCATGAAACTGATCGAGAGTTTCTCTTCTTCGAAAACGCTTTCGGCCACTTTTTCCATCTTTTCCTTCAGGACGGAAAGTTCCTTCACCGTGCCCACCAGAGGAATCATGATCTCGGGAAGCACTTTGACTCCCCGTTTTCTGACATTGCAGGCGGCCTTCAAAATGGCCCGAGTCTGCATGTCATAAATCTCGGGGTAGGTGATCCCGAGCCGGCACCCCCGGTGCCCCAGCATGGGATTGAATTCGTGAAGGCTCGAAACTTTTTCACGGACCTTCTGGAGAGAGAGGCCCATGACTTCCGCCATTTCTTTTTGGGAAGGTTCGTCGTGCGGCAGGAACTCATGGAGCGGCGGGTCGAGGAGCCGGACGGTGACGGGCAGGCCCTTCATTTCTTCGAAGATGGCCTCGAAATCTCCCTGCTGCATGGGAAGAAGTTTTGCCAGCGCGCGCTTCCTTCCCTCGGTGTCATCCGCCAGAATCATTTCGCGGACGGCGATGATCCGGTCGCCTTCGAAAAACATGTGCTCGGTCCGGCAGAGGCCGATTCCCTCGGCGCCGAACTTGCGGGCGACTTGGGCATCGCGGGGCGTGTCCCCGTTGGTCCTCACCTGAAGCCGCCTTGTTTCGTCGGCCCAACGCATGAGCTTTGCAAAGTCCCCGCTCAACTCGGGCTCCACCGTTTTCACCCTTCCTTTGTAAACCGCGCCCAGACTTCCATCGAGGGAGATAAAGTCTCCCTCTTTGACTCTTTCGCCTTTGACGCGAAATTCTTTGGCGGCGTAATCGATTTGCATGTCCCCGCAGCCCGCAACGCAGCACTTGCCCATTCCGCGCGCCACGACCGCGGCGTGACTTGTCATTCCTCCGCGCGCCGTCAAAATTCCCTGCGCCGCGTGCATTCCGCCGATGTCTTCAGGCGAAGTCTCAATACGGACCAAAATGACGGGTTCGCCTTTCTTTCCCTGGTTTTCCGCGTCGTCCGCATTGAAAACCACTTTTCCCGTGGCGGCTCCCGGAGAAGCGGGAAGACCCCTTGTGATCTCTTCCTTCTTCTCGCGGGGATCAAACATCGGATGAAGGAGTTGGTCCAGCTGACGGGCTTCGACGCGGAGAAGCGCTTCGTCCCTGGTAATAGACCCTTCGCGCACAAGCTCCACGGCAATTCTTACGGCCGCATGGGCCGTCCGTTTGCCGTTCCGGGTCTGGAGAAGGAAGAGCTTGCCCTCCTGAATCGTGAACTCGATGTCCTGCATGTCCCGGTAATGCTTCTCAAGCCGCTCCCGGATCCTGCAAAGCTGTTTGTAGATCCCGGGCATTTGATTTTTCAGTTGATCGAGGGGCTCGGGAGTGCGGATTCCCGCGACGACGTCTTCCCCCTGGGCATTGATGAGAAATTCGCCGTAGAATCTGTTTTCGCCGGTGGAAGGGTCGCGCGTAAAACAGACGCCCGTGCCGGAACTTTCGCCCATGTTTCCGAAGACCATGGCCTGGACGTTCACCGCCGTGCCGAGAAGGCCGCGGATGTTGTTGAGCTCACGGTACTTGTTGGCGCGCGGGTTGTTCCAGGATTGAAAGACGGCGTTGATGGCCCGCTTCAATTGGTCATAAGGCTCTTGGGGAAATTCCTCATGCGTCTCTTTTTGATAAGCCGCTTTGTATTCACGGACAATTTCTTTCAGGTCATTTGCCTTGAGGTCGGTGTCCTGGTTCACGCCGAGTTTTCTCTTTTTTTCTTCAAGGATATGCTCAAAGACGCCGTGGCCGAGGCCCATGACGACGTTTCCGAACATTTGGATAAAGCGCCGGCAGGCGTCCCAGGCAAAGCGCTCGTTTTCGGTCCGGACGATCAGGCCCTGAACGACGTCGGAATTGAGGCCCAAATTCAAAACCGTGTCCATCATGCCGGGCATGGAGACCGCGGCGCCGCTTCTTACGGAAACAAGAAGAGGATTGTTCCGGTCGCCGAACCGGAGCCCCATCGCCTTTTCAAGCTTGGCGAGATTGGTCTTCACCTCATGCTCCAAACCCTCCGGCCATTTGCTTCCGCGCTCATAGAAAAGCGCGCAGGCCTGGGTGGAAATGGTGAATCCGGGCGGGACCGGGATCCCGAGGTTCGTCATCTCGGCCAAATTGGCCCCCTTGCCTCCCAAAAGCTCCTTCATTTTGGCGTTTCCCTCGGCCCGGCCGTCGCCGAAGAAGTGGACAAATTTTTGTTTCTTCGACTGCTTTGAACTTTTTGTTTTTCTCTTCATTGTGGTTAAACTCCCCATTGGAAAAATCTCCTTTCGTAGCACGTCATTGCGAGGACGGCCGAGGGCCGGACGAAGCAATCTAGCATGAGATTGCTTCGCCTCCGCCAAGAATCATGGCGGAGGGCTTGCAATGACGTCTGGCTCTATGAGTGCATCTCCCTCACCTGCGTCAGTAAAGACAGGTCGGCGACTTTTTGAGTGTAAAGCGTGTTGATCTCCTTCATCAGGGCCTGGCGGTTCCGCCGCACCGAGGCGTCCTCGACATTCACCATCACTTTTTCGAAAAAAAGATGCAGGGGATCAAAAAAAGTTTCTCCGTAAAAACGGGTGGCCCGGCGGTAGTCCTTATTGTCTACAAAGGATCGAAGCTCGGCTTTGTTTTTCTCCAAAAGACCGTAGATTTCCTTTTCCAAAGGCTCCCGAAAAAGCTTCGGGTCCACGGAGTTGAGCTTGTCCTGCACCCCTTTTAAAATGTTGCTGGTCCTTTCCACCACTTTGCTGGTTTTAAAGAAAATTTTCGGCTCCTTTGAAGAAATCTCGAGCAGGGTTTCGAAACGCTCGAAAACGTCGGCGAAATCATCAAAAGAGGATTTTAAAACGCCTTGCAGGATTTCATAGGCCCGGGAGCCCGGCTTCACCTGAAGCTCGAAGGCCATCCGTTCTTTCAGGAAACCCAGAAGTTTGGAAAGGACCTCCGAGGCGGAAAGATTCAGTTTCCCCTGATAAAAGGAATGGCTTTTCTGAATGAGTTCCGAGAGTGAAAAACGGAGCGAAAAGGCGCGGATGAGTTTGGTGAGGACACCGGCCGCGCGGCGGAGGGCGTAGGGGTCCTCGCTTCCCGTGGGTTCGAGCTGGATCCCGAAAGCGCCGGCCAAAAGATCGACCCGGTCCGCGATGCCGAAGATGGCCCCCGCAAGGCTCAATTTTTTTTCCACCTTGCGGTAGTCTTCGGACAGATTTTTCGGAAGGTACTGCTCGCCGATGGCCCGCGCCACTTCCAATGTCTCGCCGCCCGCCTGGGCATACTCTCTCCCCATGATGCCCTGAAGTTCGGGAAACTCCCCCACCATGTGAGTCACAAGATCGGCTTTTGAAAGCAAGGCGGCCCGGTCAAGGGTCTGCTCAAGCTCCGGACGGCCCGAAAGACGCGTGAATTCCTTCACGAGTTTCCGCAAACGCTCCACCCGTTCCTGCATGGTACCGAGACGGCCCAAAAACACGAGTTCCTTGAGACGCTCCACTTTGTGGGTGAGGGGTTCCTTGGTGTCTTCGTCATGAAAATACTGGGCGTCCCGGAGCCGCGACTCCAAAACATTTTCATAGTCATGCTGGATCCGGCCCAGATGGGAGCGCCTGCCGTTTAAAATCGCCACGAAACGGTTGATCAGGTTTCCCTGCGGGTCGCGGCAGGCAAAAATTTTCTGATATTTCTTCATGCAGGTTTCGAGCACTTCTTCCGGCAGGTCCCGGTAAGTGCCTGAAAATTTCCCCTGCATCGGAAAAGGCTCCTCGACAAGCTGGGAGGCTTCACGGATCAGTTCGGGATCGGCCTCCCTTTGATGAAAGCGCTTGAGCACTTTTGAAACCAGGGCTTCGCGGTCTTTCAAGGAAAGGATCACGTGATGAGAACGGAGACGCCTCGCGTAATCCTTCCAATCGGCCCGCGGAATGGGAAAAGACTTTGGAGATAAAAACCGGTGTCCCCGGCTCGTCCGGCCCACCTTGATTCCGGCGAAGGTGAGCGGAAGGACCTTGTTTCCATAAAGCCCCACGGCCCAGCGGATCGGCCGCGGAAACCGGAAGCCCGTTTTTTCCCACCGCATCATTTTAGGAAATGGAAACGAATTAAGGATCTCGGGGATAAGCCGGGGAAGGACTTTAACGGTCACCTCCCCTTTCTGGGTTTTCTCGAGCGCCGCGTAACGGCCGCGGGGAGTTTCGTGAACCCGGACCGCGCGCGGAGAAGCCCCCTGGGCTTTGAGGAATCCCTCCAGGGCCGGGGTGGGTTTTTTGTCCGCATCGTAAGCCCGGTCATAGGCCGGGCCCAAAATCATGCTTTTCTCGTCCTTTTGTTTGGGCGCAAGACTCTCGATGAAAAAGGCAAGCCGTCTCGGGGTGGCGTCAATCCGGACCGATTTAAAATCAAGCCGGTTTTTAGTCAGAATTTTGCGGATATTTTCCTCGGCAAGGCTGTCGTAAAGCTCGAGGGCCGCCACGGGCAATTCTTCGGTTCCGATTTCGATCAAACTAGAGACGGGGGGCATGAATTTATTTTGCTCGGAGCAAGGGAAATCCCAGGGCCTCGCGGCTCTTTAAATAACCTTCGGCACAGGCGCGGGCCAGGGCGCGGATCCGGCCGATCGTGCGGGGCCGCTCGCTCACGCTCACCGCGCCGCGGGCGTCGAGAAGATTGAAAACATGGGAAGTTTTGAGGCAGAGGTCATAGGCCGGCAGGACGAGATTTTCTTTTAAAAGGCCGTAGGCTTCGGCTTCATAGTCCTCAAAATGCCTTTGATAAACCGGGATCGAGGCCTCCTGGAAATTAAACCGGGAAAATTCCTTTTCTCCCTGCAGGTGAACGTCGCCATAACTCACCCCGTCATTCCATTGGATGTCAAAAACCGAATCCTTTTCCTGAAGGAACATGGCGATGCGCTCGAGTCCGTAAGTGATCTCACAGGAAATCGGATCGAGGTCAATCCCGCCGCACTGTTGAAAATAAGTAAACTGGGTGATCTCGAGGCTGTCCAGCCAGACTTCCCATCCCAGGCCCCAAGCCCCCAGGGTGGGTGACTCCCAGTCGTCCTCTACAAACCGAAGATCATGTTTTAAAGCGTCGATGCCGCAGGCCTCCAAACTTTTAAGGTAAAGCTCCTGGGCGTTGGAGGGGGAAGGCTTGAGAATGACCTGATATTGGTAGTAGTGCTGAAGGCGGTGGGGATTTTCCCCGTAACGGCCGTCGGTGGGGCGGCGGCTCGGTTCCACATAGGCGGCTTTCCATGGCTCCGGACCCAGGGCCCGCAAAAAGGTATGGGGTGAAAAAGTGCCGGCGCCGACCTCAAGGTCATAGGGCTGGACAATAAGGCACCCCAGGTGGGACCAATAGTGGTTTAAATTTTGTATTAACTCTTGAAATTTGAGGGGCTTAGGCATCTTTTGGCGAAAGAAAGTGTGTGGGATTCTAGCAGGCCCGCCTAGCCCCGTCAAGTCAAGGGCCCGTGTGGAGCACCCAAAGCGGCACGGACCGCGCGAATCCGTGCCCGCTCTAGGTTCGAGAAACCTCGGGGTCTCCTCCGGTTGAACTTACAGAGTGACTTGTTCCCGGATCTTTTCGAATTTGGCCTCTCCAATCCCAGGGACCTTTACGAGATCCTCGAGGCGTTCGAAACGGCCGTTGGCATCGCGAAATTTCACGATCCGCTCGGCCAGCATCGGTCCGATCCCCCGGATGCTTTCGAGCTCAACCGCCGAGGCCTTATTGACATTCACCTTAACGGCTTGAGCCGTCTCTGCGGCCGGTGCGGCCTGGAGCCGCTCAAGCGGGGCCATAAACGACCCTCCCAGAATGCCTGCCAGGGCAATGACGAACCATAGACTTTGCTTTTTCACGTCAATCACCTCCTTTCCTAAGCCGGGAGGCTATCAGGATTATTAATTTTTGTCAATAATTTTTTTATATAATTTAAAATACATTTATTGCATAAATGTCGTTGAATTTTCCCATACGTTTTTATAGAATGGGGCGTGATCAAAATCGGGAACCGCATCCGGGATCTCCGGAAAACCAAAAAGGTGACCCTCGTTGAACTCTCCAAGGAAACGGGCATCGCCCAAGCCACGCTCTCACGGATCGAAACGGGCCAAATGATGGGCACGGTGGAAAGCCACGCCAAAATCGCGGAGTGTTTGGGCTTGAGCCTCGCCGAGCTTTATGCCCCCGTGGACCGCCGCTATGAGGAAATCGCCCATTTGAAAAAAGACACCCCCCGGAAGGCGGTCCATCAGGCCCGCGGCTGGCAGACCGAACTTTTGACCCAGGAAGTGACCAAGAAGAAAATCACCCCCGTCCTGCTCACCCTCTCGGCCAATTCCAAAACGAGCCAGGAAGAGAACGAACGGGGCGTGGAAAAATTCGTGTGGGTTTTAGAGGGGGAAGTTGAGGCGCAGGTGGATAAAGAAAATTATCCTTTAAAAACCGGAGAAACGCTCTATTTCGACGCTTCGTTTCCCCACCGGATCGTCAATCCCAAATCCCGGACGGCCAAAGTGTTCATGGCCGTCTCCCCTTCAAAAATCTAATTTCTCTCTAGCGAAGGCTTGCGGAAAGCCAATCCAGATAGGGCTTCGTCCCTCGATCAATCGGCAGGCTGACAATTTCGGGAATACTGTAGGGGTGGTTTTTGCGGATCAACGATTCCAATTTCGAAAAAAGGGAACGGCGGGTTTTGATTAAAAGAAGGTATTCCCGGGCCCGGTCGATTTTTTTTTTCCACCAGAAAAAGGATTGAACGGGACCCAAAATATTAATGCAGGCGGCAAGTTTTTTCTTGAGGACCAATTCGGCGAGGCGGCGGCTCTTTTGGGGAGAAGGAAGAGTCGTCAGAACAAGAATGAAAGAATCGGGCATCCCGGGTTAACGTTTTGCCAGGGTTGCCCGGAAATTTTGGCCTTCGCTCAAGGTGATGTGTCCCTCCCGCGCAAGCCATCCCAAACTCATCAATAAGAGATTCCGGTCCTTTTTGATGTGTTTGGCCAGTTGATCGAGAGTGGCCGGTCCGTTGTGGTCAAGATAATGCCAGATATCCCCTGCCGCGATGCCGATTTCCGTAATCACGAAAATGCCTCCTTGTTGGGATCCATAGTATCAGATTCCAAAGCCCCCTTCAAATACCGCCGGAGATAATGTCGTAAGCTAATGAATTGTCCGGTTCCCGTAGCACATGAAGTGTCCGCTTTCACCGGAAGGGGTATGATTCAGGGCCAATTACCCTTACAGGAGGTTGGCCATGAATTATCCCCCTTCCCA
>Ga0187893_10012987_pt1 | contig 11689 bp, 8 predicted proteins | sample MA1701074metaG_FD_139574 | JGI IMG/M metagenome (GOLD analysis project Ga0187893, IMG submission 139574) | White microbial mat communities from a basaltic lava cave in the Kipuka Kanohina Cave System on the Island of Hawaii, USA - MA170107-4 metaG ... | reverse complement strand
TCGTCGGCTCGGATGCCGTATCGGGTGCCACGGGCGTAGCCGTCCAGAATGGCGTCGACTGCCGCGGCGAGCCGCCGGCGGTCCGCGTCGTCCAGACGCGGCGCCGCTTCCAGCAGCGCGTGGACCGCGATGACGTACCACAGCGCCGCATCCACGGCGTTGAACTCCGGGGCGTCGCCGCGGTCGGCGAACCGGTTGGGCAGCATGCCCTCGGACACCGCGCCGGCCCACTCGAGCAGAATGGCGCGCGCGTCCTCCGCACGCCCCGTGGCGAGGCAGAGTCCGCGCAGTGCGATGAAGGTATCGCGACCCCAGTCCGTGAACCACGGGTACCCCGCGACGATCGTCCGGCCCGTACCGCGCCGCACGACGTAGGCATCGGCCGCTCGGTCGAGCCGCGAAGGATAGCGAGCCCGTCTCGCCGCCTCGCGCGCCCGCAGCGCCATCGGATCCTCGGTCGGTTCGTGCCCCTCGGCCGCGAGCGTCAGGACGGCCTCGCCCAGTGCCAGGTCGAATCGAAACACGCCCGGCGACGCCAGGTCCTCCACGTGGTCGAGGCCGCGATCGCGCTCCTCGGCATAGAGGAACTGCCGGTACCAGAGGGGCTCGTGGGCGTACGCCCCGTTCGAGTACGCCGCCACCCCCGGGACGTCCGGGTACGGGTTCCACGCGACGCGGCGTCCGGTCTCCGTGGCGGCGAAGCGGAACGAGGGATTCTCGTGATGGAGCGCGTGATAGTCGCGCCCGGACACGAGCGGGCGCACGCGGAGGATGCCGTCCCCGCCGTCGCGCACCCGCCAGTACAGCGTCACCGCGGAACGTTCCGGCGCGACGAAGAGCCCGTGCTCGACACGTCCGCCGTCTGGAAGCTCCAGTACCCAGGTGGGCCACGGCTCGCCTTCGAAGCGCACGATCCGCGCCGCATCGGGCGGGTGCACGACCTCCGGCGCATAGGCCTGCCGCGTGAGCGCGACCGTGCGGCCACGGCGCTCGAGCCACGCCTCGACCCCGTTTACGAGCACGAAGCGATCCGTCGGCGGCCGCCTCGCCGTCAGGAGAAGTGCGTGGTAGCGCCGGGTGCGCAGCCCGCCGGCGGTTCCGGAGGCGAACCCGCCGAGACCGTCGGCTTCGAGCCACTCGGCCGCGCTATGCGAAACGGAGGACGTTCTTCACTCCCTGCGGCGGCCCAACCAGCAAATCGCGGTACGACTCGACGGGATAGCGGCCCGTGATGAGCGCGCGCAGCGGCGCGGACCACCGCTGCTCGAAGACCGCGAGGTCCGCGATGGCGGCGGCGAAGGCTTCCTCTCCTGCGTTCACCGTGCCGAAGACCACCTGGTTCTTCAGCACGAGGTTCCGCATGATCGTGTCGGTGTCGACCTCGATCGCCGCCTTGCGGCCCGGTACGCCCGTGAAGACGAAGATGCCGTTGGTGCCGAGCGCCTTCATCATCTGAAAGGCGACCTGCGAGGCACCCGTCGCCTCGTAGACGAGGTCGATGTTGCCGAGCTCCGCGACGAGGCGCTCCACCGGCGTGTTCTGCGCCGAGAAATAGCGGGCCCCGATCGCCGCCGCGAGATCGGCCTTCGGGTTCGGCGCCAGCTCCCGGGAGTAGATCGCGGTATCGAAGCCGCGCGCTACGAGCGCCATCGCGCCGAGGAGCCCGACCGGCCCCGCCCCGATCACGACGGCACGATGGCACGCCCGCCGTCCCTTGCCCGGCACGACCTCGCAGGCCCACGGGAGGCGTTCCTGAACGTCGTCGACCTGGATGAGCGCCTTCTCCGCGATGGTGAGCGGCTCCACCAGGATGCCGACGTCGCGCAGCGCCTTCGGAACGACGTGCATGTACCGCTCGTCGTCCACCACGCGCTCGGTCATGAAGCCGTGGAGGCGACTGATGCCGCGCTCGGCGAAGTCGCCCGTGAAGCAGAAGTCCTGTCGCCCCGCTCGGCACGCGGCGCAATGGGCGTGCGGACACGGCCGGCGGACCATGGGGATGACGAGGTCCCCCGGCCGCAGACGGGAGACGGCCTCGCCCACCTCGATCACCTCGCCGAACGACTCGTGCCCGATCACCAGGTGGCGCTCGCCGTCCGGCGGCGTGCCGTACTGGAAGGCACAGATCTCCCGGTCCGTTCCACAGACCCCCACGTCGAGCATGCGGAGCTTCACCTGCGTGCGCGTCGTGATCCGCGGCTCTTCGTGCTCGATCAGCGCCACTTCGCGCTTCTCCGGAATGACGGCGACCGCCTTCATGTGAGGTTCGATGCCGGCGGAGGCGGGCGCGTGACGCGCTACGCGGTGGCCGATTCCGAGCCGCGCCACGGCGGGCGCAGCCCGAGCGCCTCGAACGTCCGCTCGATCGCCTCGGGCGTCCCCCAATCGCTCCAGCCGAGATGATCGCCGCGGGTCACCAGCAAATGCTCGGGGATGCGCTGCAGGAAGTCGCGCGAGAAGTTCCAGGCGGCGAGCGATTCGTACGCCGGGGCGAGTGCCTCGGCGGTGGCGGGAACGCCCGCGAAACGCGCGACATCAGCCGGCACGACCGCGCCCAGCAGGTCGATCAACCGCGCCACCCGTCCGACCATCACGAAGGAGTTCCACAGCCCGCCGCGGCGAATGATGCCGGCCGCCGTCCCGGGATCGGGTTTCTCGTGGAATGCCCGGACGCCGAACACGGCACCGGAGGCGCCGGCGAGCCGCGCACCGGGCGCGATGTAGCCGTAGCCCGTATCCACATGGTCGGGTCGGGCACCGAGCAACGCCACACGTCCGGGATGTCTCCCGATCACCGCCGCCATCTCGGCGACGTAACGACGAAACGCCCGCTCGTCGCGGATGTCGTGGTCGCTCGGAAACATGGCCACCGTCGCCTCGGGATCGCGTCGGCGCAGCTCGAGCAGGCTGACGAGGATGCCGGGACCCGTATCGCGGTTGGCCGGCTGCACCAGCACGTTGCGCGCCGGGAGCCCCGCGAGCTGCGGCCGTGCGAGCTCCAGGTGGGCTCTATTCACGATGGCGAGCGTGCGCTCCGGCGACACCAGCGGTGCCAGCCGATCGAGGGTGGCTTCGAGCAGCGATCGGTCGCCGAGGATGCGGCAGTACTGCTTCGGAATCGGCTGGCCCGTCAGCAGACGGGTGAGGCTCTGCAGTCTGGTCCCGTCGCCGCCGGCCAACACGAGCCCCCACAGATGTTCGAGCGAGGTGTCCATGGCGGCTTCGATGCCCGGACCGCCTGCGCGTTTCGCCCGGCGGAGCCCCGAGACGCCGGGAGGTTCCCGGCATCCAATGGGGTGTGGCCGAAGCCGATCCCACGCTGCTGCCCTGGGGCTACGGACACGACCGCATCACCGCGATGGTGGTCGATCCCACTAGGCTCTTCGTCTACTGGGAGCTCACCGACGAAGGGATCGATCGTGCCCGGGCGCAGATGGCACCGGCCGCGACCCACGTCGCCACGCTGGCATTCAGGGTCTACGACGTGACGGGCATCATCTTCGACGGCACGAACGCCCATCGGCACCTCGAGCAGCCCATCGAGCGACGGCAACGGCACTCGACCCTCGAGATCGGCCGCCCGGGCTCGACGGTCGTGGTCGAGGTCGGCCTCCGCCATGGGAGCCGCTTCGTCCGGGTCGCGCGCTCGCGCCGCGCCGACTTTCCCCGCCGCGAACCGGCTGCGACCCACACGGTCGAATGGCGCACGGTCACGGAATCCGCCTGGGCGAGCGGAGAGCCGCTCACCGCAACCATCGAGCGCACGGTGCCCGCCGTACGGTCCGCCCCCGGGCTGCACGCGCCTTCCGCGCATCGGCCCGACGCCAAGATCGCCGGCGGGTCGAGCGACTGGCCCTACGCGACCGCCGAGGAGCGATAGATGTCACACGGCTACCTGGCACTCGTGCTGCACGCCCACCTGCCGTTCGTGCGGCACCCGGAAGACGAAGCCGTCATGGAGGAGCGCTGGCTCTACGAGGCGATCACCGGCACCTACCTGCCGCTGCTGCGGACGCTCGAGGGGTTGCGGAAGGACGGCGTGCCCGCGCGTCTCACCCTCTCGCTCTCGGCGCCCCTCATCACCATGCTCACCGACGATCTGCTGCGCGAACGGTACACCGCTCACCTGGACCAGCTGATCGAGCTCGCCGAGAAGGAGATCGTGCGGACGCGTCCCGAGCCGCACTACCAGCGCCTCGCGCTCATGTATCACGAGCGCTTCGAGGCGCTCCGCGACACCTGGCGGTGTCACGACGGCTCGCTGGTGCGTGCCTTCGGGCGTTTGCAGGACGCTGGGGCGATCGAGCTGATCACCTCCACGGCGACACACGCTTTCTTTCCCGTCCTCGACCGGAATCGCGCCGCGGTACGGGCGCAGATCGAGGTCGCCGCCGACCTCTACGCGAGGCATTTCGGGCGGCGCCCGCGCGGCATGTGGCTTGGCGAGTGCGGCTACGTACCCGGCGTGGACGCCGCGCTGCGAGAAGCCGGCATCCGCTATTTCTTCGTCGACGGCCACGCCCTGACGCTCGCGGACCAGGCTCCGGCGTACGGCGTCCACGCGCCGATCTTCTGTCCGAGCGGCGTGGCGGCGTTCGCGCGCGACCCCGAATCGTCCGAGCAGGTGTGGAGTGCCAGGCAGGGCTACCCCGGCGACCCCCACTATCGCGACTTCTATCGCGACATCGGCTTCGACCTGCCGATCGAGTACATTGGCCCGTACGTCCATCCCGAAGGGCATCGGCTGGCGACCGGGTTCAAGTACCACGCCATCACCCACGACCAGCTGCACGACAAGTGGGTGTACGATCCGGACGCCGCGCGCGGGAAGGTCGGCCTCCATGCCGCGCACTTCCGCCAGAGTCGGCAACGTCAGGTCGACGCGCTCGCCGCGTACATGGACCGTCCCCCGCTGGTGGTGAGCCCGTACGACGCCGAGCTGTTCGGGCACTGGTGGTACGAAGGCCCCCTCTTCCTGGACGACCTCTTCCGCCAGCTTCACCACGACCAGCGGGACCTCGAGCCGATCACGCCCGGAGACTACCTCGACCGGCATCCCACCAACCAAGCCGCGACCCCGTCCGCGTCGTCGTGGGGCGCGCGGGGCTACAACGAGTACTGGCTGAACGAGCGCAACGCCTGGATCTATCCGCATCTGCACGTGGCGGGTGAGCGCATGGTCGAGCTGGCGCGGCGCTTTCCGTCTGCCGACGGGCCGCTCGCCTGCGCACTGAACCAGGCCGCGCGCGAGCTGCTGCTGGCGCAGAGCAGCGACTGGCCGTTCATCATGCAGACCGGCACCACCGTGCCCTACGCGACGCGCCGCGTGACCCAGCACCTCTCCCGGTTCACCCGACTCTACGACGAGATCGGCGCCGGCCGTGTGAACGACGCCTGGCTCGCGGCGGTCCGTGCCACCGACAACATCTTCCCGGACCTCGACTACCGCGTCTTCGCGCCCGTGGAGGGTGCCTGACCATGGCGGACCGCTTGAAGGTGCTGTTCGTGTCGTCCGAGTGTGCGCCGTTCGCCAAGACCGGCGGCCTCGGCGACGTCGTCGGCGCGCTCCCGAAGGCGCTGGCGCTGCGCGGCGTCGATGTCCGCGTCGTCATGCCCCTCTATGCCGGCATCCCCTTGCACGAGCTGGAGCGGTTGGAGGGCGTGCTGACCGTCCCCATGTGGTACGGCGCCGCGCGCGGGGCGGTTCGACTCGGCGTCCTGCCGCGCAGCACCGTCCCCGTCTACTTCCTCGAACATCACCGCTACTTCGATCGCTCCGACATCTACGGCGACAACGGCGAAGGGTATCGCGACAACCTGGAGCGTTTCGCCTTTCTCTCGCGCGGCGCGCTCGAGCTCACGAAGGCCCTCGGCTGGACGCCAGACGTCGTGCATGCGCACGACTGGCAGACCGCGCTCGCCCCCGTCTATCTGAACACCGTCGAGCGTGGCCACCCGCTCGGCCGTGCCGCGAGCGTCTACACCATCCACAACCTGGCATATCAAGGCGTGCACGACGGCGCATCGCTGCCGGTGGTGGGACTCGGAAACGAGCACTTCAATCCACGCGAGTTCGAGCACTTCGGCAGCGTCAACCTCGCCAAGGCCGGGCTCGTGCACAGCACGCTCCTGACCACGGTGAGCCCGACCTATGCGCGGGAGATCCAGACCGCCGAGCACGGCTGTCTCCTAGACGGCGTGCTCGCCGAACGCCACGGTGAGTTGGTCGGCATCCTGAACGGCATCGACGCCGAGGAATGGGACCCCGCGAGCGACCGGCGGCTCGCCGCCAACTTCTCCGCCGACGACCCCGCCGCCAAGGCGCTCTGCAAGGCGGCGCTGCAGGCCGAGGCCGGCTTGCCCGTGCGTTCCGAGGTTCCCGTATTCGGTCTGGTGTCGCGACTCACGCCGCAAAAAGGCATCGACGTCCTCGCCCAGGCGCTCGATCGCCTGCTCGCCTGGGACCTGCAGATCGTGCTGCTCGGAACGGGGCAGCCCGAGGCGGAGCGCTTTCTCGAGTGGACCGCGCGGCGGTACCCGGACCGACTGAGCGTGTGCCTCCGCTTCGACGACGCGCGGGCGCATCGCACGCTGGCGGGCTCGGACTTCCTCTTGATGCCGTCGCGCTTCGAACCGTGCGGCCTCTCCCAGCTCTACGCGCTCCGGTACGGCGCCCTGCCGATCGTGCGCGCGACGGGCGGGCTGGTGGATACCGTCGAGAACTACGACGAGCGCACCGTCTCGGGGACGGGCTTCGTATTCCACGATCTGCGGGCCGACAGTCTCGCCGACACGATCGGCTGGGCTCTGTCGGCGTGGTACCAGCGCCCCGAGGACGTCCGCAAGCTCCGGCATCGCGCCATGACACGGGACTTCTCGTGGCGGCGCGCGGCGGATGCGTACCGCGATTGCTACGCCACCGCCCGCGAGCGACGTCGCACGGCCGCCGCGTAGTGAGCGCGGTGCGCTGATGCGAGCCGGTCGGCCACTCTTGCCTCCGACACCGGGAGGCGTGGTACCCATGGTGCTAGGGAGCACCAGTGAACACACACGCGAGCATCACCTGCCCCGCCTGCAAGGGCACGAACCCGCCCGACGCCGTCTTTTGCGGCAATCCCGGCTGTCGCAAGGCGCTCGGCGAGTTCCGCTTCGTGCGCGAAGAGCTGGACGGCGTCACCAGCTGGCACGAGCGGCTCGCCGATCGGGTGACGGTGTTCGTCGGCAGGCCCCATTTCCTGGTCGCGCACGCGCTCTGGTTCGCGGTCTGGGTCGGACTCAACACGGGGCTCTTCGCCGTGGCGCTTCGCTTCGACGACTATCCCTTCGGCCTGCTGAGCATCATCCTCGCCGTCGACGCCATCTTCATCACGGGATTCCTCTTGATCAGCAACAACCGCCAGACCGCACATGCCGACCTGCGCGGGGAGCTCGACTACGAAGTGAACGTCCGCACGTACCGGCGCATCCAGGAGCTCGAAGGCCTGGTGAAACAGCTCATCGAGCGCCTCGACCGACTCGAGCGCACACGCTGAGCGCGCAGGGCGGAGGCTGAAGAAAGGCGTCGAGCCCCTTGGCGCGACGACTGGACGTTCGGACGTTGCGAGTGCGCCCAAAGAGATTCGAACTTCCGACCTTCTGATCCGTAGTCCGGAACCCGGTGCGACAGGGACCAACAGGGGCCGAAAAGAGCCGACAGCTCCTCTAGGCGCAAGAATGACCAATCGAGCGCTTCCATGGCTCACGCTCGCGTTCTGGTGGGTCGTCGTTCTTCTAGCTATGCGGCTGGTTGCGCAATGGCACGCTCGGTAACACGTTTTGGGCCGGCTTCGGAATGGGATAACAAAGCCCGAACCGACGCTCAGGGTGTCGAGGTTGGATTCGGTCACGGTGACCGGAACGGGATGGAAACGGACAGCCTGTCGCCGCTGCAAGATCGCCCGCCGAACTCACCCAAACGTCGTAGAGACAATCAGCAAGGCGGGGTGTTAAGCAGCCTTCAATGGAGCAAGCCGTTCGCCTCTTCTTGGTGACGCTGGCGGCCGCCGTTTTTGGAGTGCCACCTCCGACGTGGGCATGGAATGCCTTTGTCCCGGTCGGGGGTGGAGGCGACAATTTATACCCTCCTCTCGTTCGGTTCGACGCTCACCGCCACGTGACCGTAGCCGGAGTGGTGGATTCATCTTCGCACAGCAAATCGGTCGTGGCCTCGTTGTCGCGCAAGCGAGGCCATCTTCGCTGGTCCTACACGCTACGGACGGGCGGAGAGAACAAGATCAGACATCTCATCGTCGACCGGCACGGGGACATCGTGCTCGCGGGTTACGAGAATGGCATGGAGGATGTGTTCGAGCTCGGGTACTTCTCGGTCATCAAGCTCGATTCCAGCACGGGGGCTGAACAATGGCATCGCGAGCTTGGGCCAGGTCAAGCGACGGGACTCGCGATAGATCCACAGGACGACGTTGTGGTGTGCGGCGCACAGGGAACGGTTTCCGATTGGCCCAACGTCGATGAGGTGCATCCGTATCTGGCGAAGCTAGCGAAACAGGACGGAGACGTAGTCTGGCAGACCGACGACGTTCCCGGGACTGGGTCCCTCGTGGTCGATGCGAACGGAGATGCCGTGGTCGCCGGGGGAGACATGGTCGCCAAGTACCGGGGCAATGACGGCACGGAGTTGTGGCGCGTGCCCGCTTTCGGCGTCGATCAAGCGAGCCTTGTGGGTCGTACGGACGTCGTCACCGTGCAGCGAGACTTTGCCGATTCTCCCGTCACCGTCGTGTCGGATGTCGTAGTGCGCAGCGGCGAGGATGGTGCCGAGCGATGGCGACGGACATTTGTGCGCTTCGTGCGCGAGGACAACCGTTTCACTCAACTGCCCTTCATCGCCTCTGGAGGGGGAGTCGTCCTGGTCGAGCCAGAACACCCGACGGTAGAGATCGTCAACTTGGACGCGCTCACGGGAAAGGAAACTTGGCGGCAGCGCCTAGACGCCCGTGGAATTTCCTCCACGGTGTGGGAAGTGGTGGCTGCGCCTCATGATCTCTTGATGGCCTGGGCTGACGGCTTGGTGCGCTTGGATCCCAAGACGGGTAGCGTATCCTTCCGGTCGTTCGAGCCGCTGGGCAGGAGCGGGGTGGCCGTCGCTCCGAGCGGTAAGGTCGCTATGACTGAAGAAGACTGGGCGGCGGGCTCTGACTCACTGGGATTTCGAGTACGCACGGTGCACAAACACGCCCTGCGTAAGAAGCTGCGCCAGACGCAACCCTCGAGTGTGCCGTAGGCGGGATGGCGTAGACGGACAAGAGGTGCGGTATGTCAGGGCCGTCCGAGTTGCTGATGGATTCGGACACCGCGTCGCGCACCAACCGACCCATCCGTCGGGTTGCCCCGGCGGCTGACAGGGAGTCGCCCACGCAGGCATAGTGCATCACGTCTGAGCGATTCCGACGTGATGCGCCGCGGATCACGAATCAGACGGGCCGACTTAACCCGCGAGCCCCCAACGACATTTGCGGCATTGTCCGCCTTCTGTCCTTCTGTCCGCAACCCACCGGCCTCGGCTGGGGATCACCGCGAGCGGGACATCGGTGCGCGCCGCGTCACCAGGCTACCAATTTCGGCGGCAAGTCTGGGCACGACGGGGAGCGCGGGGGGCTGATCGCCCAAGCGGGGGTGGCTCACTGTCCGTCGTGCCACTCGCCGAGCGTCGCGTCCGCGATAACCACGGACAAAACACGGACAATCGAACATCGGAACCGAAGGCGACCACGCGAGGAGAGGCGGCAAGTAACTGACTTCGTTAGTGCGCCCAGAGAGATTCGAACTCCCGACCTTCTGATCCGTAGTCAGACGCTCTATCCAGCTGAGCTATGGGCGCGCAGTGGGGCCGCCTCTTCTAACGGGCACCCCGCTCAGGGTCAACGGCCGCGGCGCGGCGCGACGACTGTCGTCTCCACTACGGCCGGGCCCGGCCGCCCGCGCCCGTGTCGGCCAGCTCGCGTGCGAGCGCCAGGCCGAGCCGGCTGTGCTTGCGGCCGTAGAGGAAGTAGATCGCGAAGCCGACCAGCAGCCACACGCCGAGGCGCAGCCAGTTGTGCCAGCCGAGCGCGAACATCATCGCCAGGTTGAAGAGGATGCCGAGGACGGGCACGAACGGGACCAGCGGCGTACGGAAGGGCCGCGGCATGTCCGGGTTCGTGCGCCGCATGATCAGGACGGCGGCGCATACGATGACGAAGGCCATCAGCGTCCCGATGTTGACGAGATCGGCGAGCAGCTTCAGCGGAAACAGCGCCGCCGCGAGCGCCACGAGGATCCCCGTGAGAATGGTCGCCTTGTGGGGCGTGCGGAAGCGTTCGTGGACCGCCCCGAAGAACTCGCGCGGAATGAGCCCGTCGCGCGCCATCGCCAGCAGCACCCGGGCCTGCGAGAGCAGCATCACGAGCAGCACGCTCGTGATGCCGACCACCGCGGCCACCGAGATGATGAGCGTCGCGACCGGCATGCCGCGATCGGCGAAGGCGCTCGCGACCGGCGCGTGCATGTCGATCTGCTGGTACGGCACCATGCCCGTCAACACGCCCGCCACCAGGACGTAGAGGATGGTGCACACGATCAGTGACACGATGATGCCGATGGGCACGTCGCGCTGCGGGTTGCGCGCCTCCTCCGCGTGCGTCGAGACCGAGTCGAAGCCGATGTAGGCGAAGAAAATGTACGCCGCCCCCGAAAGCACCCCGCTCCACCCGAACGGCATGAACGGCTCCCAGTTGGTGGGCTGCACGTAGCGCGACCCGACCACGATGACGAAGAGCACCGCCGCGAGCTTGACGACGACCATGGCCGCGTTGAAGCGCGCGCTCTCCCGGATGCCGACGACCAGCACCGCCGTCACCAGCAGCACGATGATGGCGGCGGGTAGGTTGGCGATGCTCCCCGTCGCCACCCACTGGCCCGTCGCCGAATCGAAGTCGAAGGGCCCCGCCGTCCATGTAGCGGGCAGCTCCACCCCGAAGCTCGCGAGCAGCGCCAGGAAGTAGTGCGACCAGCCGTGCGCAACCGTACTCGAAGCCACCGCGTACTCGAGCACCAGGTCCCAGCCGATGATCCACGCGAACAGCTCGCCCAGGGTGGCGTACGCGTAGGCGTAGGCGCTCCCCGCCACCGGGACCATCGCGGCGAACTCCGCGTAGCAGAGCGCGGCTAGCGTGCAGCCGATGCCGGCCACGATGAACGACAGCGCCAGCGCCGGGCCGGCGTATTCCTTGGCCGCGAGACCGGTCAGCACGAAGATGCCGGCGCCGATGATCGCGCCCACGCCGAGGGCGGTCAGGCTGACGGGTCCCAGCACGCGGCGGAGTCCGTGCTCGCCGGCCATCTCGGCCATGAGCAGGTCGACGCTCTTCACCGCAAAGAGCTGCTTGCGAAGCCTCATGCCACCTCCCCACCCCGAACCTCTCCTCCCTAACAGAGGGCCCCTTGGGAGGCGAACGCCGGCCCCGGGACCGGAGCGCCGGCACGTGCTAGAAGCCGCGCCATGCGTACCCGAATCGCCGCCGCTCTCGTGGCGCTGCTCGTGGCGTCACCGGCCGCCCGCGCGGACGAGGCCACGGGCCCATTCGCACCCTACGAGGATCTGCTCCAAGTCCTGGCGGGCCTCACCTGGCATCTCCGCGACGACCTCTAC
>Ga0187893_10012986_pt1 | contig 11689 bp, 9 predicted proteins | sample MA1701074metaG_FD_139574 | JGI IMG/M metagenome (GOLD analysis project Ga0187893, IMG submission 139574) | White microbial mat communities from a basaltic lava cave in the Kipuka Kanohina Cave System on the Island of Hawaii, USA - MA170107-4 metaG ... | reverse complement strand
TTTCAAGAAAGGGGGACCGGAGATGGACGAGAACACCACGATCTGGCTGCAGATGGCTCTCAGATGGATCCACTTTGTCGCCGGGATCATCTGGATTGGGATCCTCTATTTCTTCAATCTGGTGAACGTCAGCTTCATGAAGTCCATCGACGCCCCCACCAAGGGGAAGGTCGTGCCCAACATGCTCGCGCCGGCTCTCTGGTACTTCCGATGGGGAGCGGTGGTCACCGTGCTCTCCGGGCTGATCTATTTCGTCTGGATCGTCACCGCGGAAGCCGGCTCGCACATGTCGCTGGTCATCTGGCTGCTGGCGGCCCTGGTTGCGTGGGCGGTGATCTACTTCCTGATCGAGGTGCAGAAGGTCAACAACGGCAATATCCTCGCCGTCGTCTTCACGATCCTGGTGGCGGCCATGGCGTACGTGATGGTCCACCATGCCGGGCTGCCGAGCAGCCGGTCCATGTCGATCGGCGCCGGGGGCGGCATCGGGCTGCTGATGTTCCTCAATGTCTGGGGGATCATCTGGCGCCACCAGAAGAAGATCATCGCCTGGACCGCCGAGAACGCCACCAAGGGGACCGCGATCCCGCCCGAGGCCGCCGCCCTGGGGCGCAGGGCATTTCTCGCCTCGCGCACAAACGCCTGGCTCTCGCTGCCGATGCTGTTCTTCATGGCGTCGGCCAGCCACCTGCCGCAGCTCTTCACCGCGCCCGGGTAGCGCCGGAGTCGCGATGCGGAGAATCGACGCCCTTCGCTCAGCGGCGCGGGCCGTCGCGGCGCTGGCCCTGCGTGCGGCGCTGCTCGCCTGCGCCTGCTCCTGCGCGGACCCGACCCGCGTCCCCCCTCCGGTTCCCCCCGGCGCGATCCCGGCCGGCGCGGTGCTGGGGACCGGCGCGATCAAAGGACGTGTGGCCTACACCGGAGCCCCCAGGGAGCCCCAGCCGATCAGCTTCTCTTCGGATGCCGCCTGTCACAAGCAGAGACAGGGGGAGCCGCTCCGGGAAGACCTCGTCGTGGGAGCCTCCGGGGCGTTGCGATACGCCTTCGTCCATGTCGCGGGCGGTCTGGAGGGAAGGGTCTTCGCGCCGCCGGAAGGCCCCTCCACGCTGGACCAGAGAGGATGCGTCTATCTCCCGCATGTCCTGGGGATCCAGGTGGGACAGCCGCTCCTGATCCTCAACAGCGACCCGACCCTGCACAATGTCCACGTCACGGCAGAGCAGAACAAGGCGTTCAACTTCGGGATGTCGGTACAGGGGCAGAAGGCGACCCGCTACTTCAGCGCCCCCGAGGTGATGATCCGGGCGAAGTGCGACGTTCACCCCTGGATGATCTCCTTCATCGGCGTGGTGGCGCACCCGTTCTACGATGTGACGGGAGAAGACGGGAGGTTCTCGATCGAAGGGCTGCCGGCCGGCACCTACGTCGTGGAGGCTTGGCAGGAGTCGCTGGGGGCCCGGCGCGAGACCGTTTCGCTGTCCGAGGGGGATCAGCGTGAGGTGGATTTCACCTTCCCGGGGTAGGGTCATCCGCGAACGCGCGGCGGGGCGGAGCATGCTGAGCATGACGCCCGAGCGGCGATAGCCGCGGAGATGGCCGAGCACAACCGCAGGCGCAAGCCGCCCGGGACATCCCCCGGCGTGCCGGTGCTGACCGCCGAAGCGCTCCCGCCGAGGATCCATGGAATCCGGTTCACCCCGGATGCTCTCGAAGAGAAAGACCTGACGGGGGGCCAGGAGTGCGCCGCCTTCGCGGCGGGCGGCGCTGTCGTCTGGCTCGACATCCAGGGGCTGGCGGACCTGGATCTGCTCCGGAGCCTGGGGGAGACGTTCCGCCTGCATCCTCTGGCCGTGGAGGACGTGGTCAGCCTCGGCCAGCGGCCGAAGGCCGACGACTACGACACCCACATCTTCGTGATCGCCAGGATGCCTGAGGCGGGGGATCCTCTCACGACCGACCAGACCAGCCTCTTCGTCGGCCCGACCTTTCTGCTCACGTTCCAGGAGCGGTACGGCGACTGTCTCGACCCGGTGCGGGAGCGGCTGCGCCGGGGCAAGGGGCTGCTTCGCCGATCGGGGCCGGACTACCTCGCCTACGCGATCATCGACGCCATCGTGGACGCCTTCTTTCCTGTTCTGGAGACGTACGGAGAGAAGCTCGAGGCGCTGGAAAACGACGTCGTGGAGAGACCGACACGCCGGGTCCTGCACGGGATCCATGCGGCGAAGCGCGACCTGTTGACGCTGCGCCGCGCGGTCTGGCCAGTTCGCGACGCGGTGAACAGCCTCATCCGGGGGGAGAACGAACTGATGACCCCTTCCACGAGAGTGTATCTGCGAGACTGCTACGACCACTCGGTTCAGATCCTGGACATGGTGGAGACCTACCGCGAGCTGGCGGCGGGGCTGATGGACATCTACATCACGAGCCTCAGCCAGAGGCTCAACGAGGTGATGAAGGTCCTGACGATCATCTCCACCATATTCATCCCGCTCACCTTCATCGCGGGAGTGTACGGGATGAACTTCGATTTCATGCCGGAGCTGAGGTGGCGCTACGGGTATCCCCTGATCATGGGAGCGATGGCGGTGCTGGGGCTGCTGATGGTCTGGTATTTCTACCGGAAGGGCTGGATCGGAGAGTCGGAGCCGCCTGCCTCCGGCCGGAAAAAGCGTGGCGGCGCGCCGCCCGGAGGATCCCCGCGTCACCCGGCGCGGGAGCGGCAGGACGCCCCGGTAAGCCCGGCAAGTCCCGATAATGTCCGATGAATCATGACGGACTCGCTGGTGATCCTGACAGGAGCGGGGATATCGGCCGAGTCGGGGCTCGAGACGTTCCGTGACCCTGACGGGATCTGGGCCACGCACAAGATCGAAGACGTGGCCACGCCGCGCGCCTTCAGCCGGAACCCGGCTCTCGTGCAGGAGTTCTACAACGCGCGCAGGCGGCGTCTGCTGTCCCCCGAGGTCAAGCCGGGTCTCGCGCATCTCGCGCTGGCGGATCTGGAGCGGCGGTGGCGCGGATCGCTGTCGCTGGTGACCCAGAACGTGGACCACCTGCACGAGCAGGCCGGAAGCCGGGGCCCGATCCACATGCACGGCGAGCTGCTCAAGTCGCGGTGCGCCCGGTCGGGGCATGTCTATCCGTGCCGGGAGGATCTCGGCGTTCACTCGACGTGCCCCTGCTGTGGAATGGAGGGGACGCTGCGCCCCCACGTCGTCTGGTTCGGCGAGATCCCGCTCGAGATGGACAGGATCGACCGGGCGTTGAGCCGGTGCGACCGTTTCATCGCGATCGGGACCTCGGGAAGCGTTTATCCCGCGGCCGGGTTCGTGCAGATCGCCAGAGCCGCCGGGGCGAGGACGATTGAGCTGAATCTGGAGCCGACGGAGCTATCTCACCTGTTCGATGAGACGGTGCACGGCCCGGCCTCTCAAGTCGTTCCCTCCTATGTCGAGAGGCTGCTGGGGACGGGAGGAGCCTGACCCCCCTCGTTTCGCGCGAGCCATCCGATCAGCGCGACCCCCGCGAGCATCGGCGCCAGCGCCGAGCCGAAGGCGGCCGCCGGGCCCACGTGCTGCCAGAGCAGCCCCACGGAGAGGCTCGACACGAGATCGCCAAAGCTGTTGACGGCGGCCAGGACTCCGAACCCCATCCCTCTGCGGCCCTCGGGCAGCAACTGGGCCGCGGCGGCGCTCTCCAGCGCCGACTCACCGGCCCTCATCGCGCCGGCCGTGAGAAACACGGCCGCCATCAGCAGCGCGCCCGCCGCCGCGCCCCGTGGCGCCGGCAGCAGCAGCAGTCCGAGCATGGCGGGGCCGAGCAGATAGGCGACCGCGAGCATCCTCAGCCGCCCGAGCCTGTCGGCTGCAGCGCCGAAGCCGAGGGCCAACGCAGCACCGAAAAGATTGTGGAGGCCGTACAAGCCGATCCCCGCCACCGAGGCCGCCTGCGAACCCAGCGATGGGGTCAGCGTCTCGATGGAGCGCAGGATCAGCATCGAGTGTGCGAAGTCGCCCAGACCGAACAACCCCACCGCCGCGAGAAAGATCCGGTAAGGCCGAGGCAGCGACGCCAGCGCTCCCAGGAATCGAAGAGACGGTGTAGGTATGCGAGGCCTCTCGCGGACGAGCAGCGCCATGGCGAGAGCGGCGATCAGTCCCGGAACGATCGTCAGCCAGAGGAGACTCCGGAACGGCAGCCACACCAGCAGCGCCGCCGCGGCCAGGGGTCCCGCCACCGCGCCCAGGGTGTCCAACGCGCGCTCGAGGCCAAACGCCTTCCCGAAGTGCGCCGGCGCGACGTCCTCCGACAGCAGCGCGTTGCGCGGGGGCGTCCGGATGCCGCGGCCCGCCCAAGCCAGCGAGCGGGCGGCCACCGCCTCCCACAGACGCCAGGCCCCTCCCAGCGCCGCGCCGGCCACGGCGGAAACCAGATATCCGATCAGGGCCAGCGGCTTGCGTCGTTGCAGGCGGTCGGTGATCCATCCCGACCAGATCTTGGCGGCCCCGCTGGCGGCGTCGGAGAATCCCTCCACCGCCCCCATGAAGGCCGCGGGGCTTCCCAGCTCGGTGGCCAGCAGCGGGAGAAGCGAGGTGGCGGTCTCATGGGAGACATCGCTGAAGAACGAAGCGGTCCCCACCCCCAGGACGGTCCTGTTGAGCCATCCCTCTCCGCGCCGCGTGATCTGGCGGTCAGCCTGGGGGGTCCTTGCGCCGCCGGTGACATCCTCGTGGAGCATGTTGAGCACCGCGCAGTCCGAAGGCATGGTGGTACGAGAGCGCCGATCCAGCACCTGGATGGCCGGCTGGATAGCCGGTCGTGCGGGGATAGTCTACGCTGAGTTCGCCATGCGGAGCTCGATTCCATCCGGTCCCATGAGCCCCATCGGTCTCATGGGCGTCATCAGCCTCGGGCTTGCCCTGTCCGGTGGAGTGTCGATGGAGGCGAGCGCTGTCGTGGCCTCGCCTCGAGACCCGGCCGGCACGCTGGCCGGATGGAAGAGCCTCACGCTGGAGGGACAGAAGGCGGTCCTGTTCTCCGCCAGCGCGACTCTGCAAGTCGCCCAGGAGTCCCGGTCCGTCATCTTGTTCACGACGCGATCCTCGGCGAAGATCCTCGGCGCCGCCGGCTTCACCGAGCAGACCACCTCCCGCATTGATCCTAAGCGGGGCCGGTCGTTGGAGCTGTTCCAGCTCCGCCCGGGCGAAAGCGCCCGAAAGTACGTTTTTCTTGACGGTATCGTGCGCAGAACGACCTGGGAGCCACCGGAGAACGACCCGGACTGTCCGTTCGAGCAGTGGCGGGAAATCGAGACAACCGACCGGAAGCTGACCTATGCCGATGGGAGCTCGCTGGCGGCAGGGGAGCGGGTCACGGATTCGTACTCGATGATCTATCTGCTGCGGGATATGGGCCTCGAGGCCCCGAGCCCCGAGCCGCGGGAATACGTCACGCTCTATCGCAGGCACCTCGTCCGGATCCGCCTTACCGCCGGAGAGAGGCGCAGCAACGAGCGGGAAGTCCTCAATGAAGCCACCGGCTCTCTCGACACCCTCAAGCTGAGCGAGCGCCGGATCCGGATCAGGCCAGTCGGTCCCGGCGCGGAGGGTTTTCGAGGGCTCATGGGGATGCAGGGGGAGATCGAGGCATGGGCCGACGAGCCGACAGGCGCCATCGTGGAGATCAACGGGGACGCCCCCGGCGCCGGAGCCACCCAGATCCACCTGAAGTCGTTCCGCCGTTGAGCTCTCCGGACGATGCTTGGTCGCAAGACAGGATCCGCACCACAATTGCAACCCCATCAATCGGTTTGGAATTGCGGCGCGACAGCTTTGTTTGACGCGAGACCCCGTGATATAGTGCGCCGTAATCCGATTGGGGTCACTTCGACAACTCATTGAAGTGAGGATGACAAATGCCACGTCAAAGTAACGCTCTTGCAAGGGAGATGCGCGCCCTCCGCAGCTCGTTCCGGAGGATCGCCCGCTCCTTCGGTCGCATCGCACCGTTGCTGGCGGTGTCTCCGGCTGTGACGGCGCAGCCGGACATGGAGCTCAGACCAATCCGCCGTAAGCCCCGCCTGACTGCCGCTCAGCGCCGTGCGCTGAAGCTCCAGGGAAAGTACATGGGCACGATGCGAGGCCTGAAGCCCGGTCAGAGATCCAAGGTCAAGAAGATCCGCGTGCAGAAGGGGATCCGCGCCGCGATCGAGGCGGCCGAGGAAATGGCGTCATAGCTCGCGGCACAGGGTCTCTCGGAATCATCCGGCGGCCGGCAGCGCCGTCCTCGCCCTCGAGAATCGTGGAGGGCGCGGCGCTCCCGGCCGCTTGACCCGCCACCCGCCGATGCCTCGCTCGCGATCCAACCTTCTCCGCCTGACATTCACGCTGCTCGTCAGTCTGTTCGCCGTCTGGTTCCTCTGGCAGGTGCTCCGCGAGGTCGGCGTCCGAAACCTGGCCGATCGCTTGCTCTCCGCCAGTGTGCCCTTCGCTGCCGGTGTGGTGATCCTGACGGTGGCGCGATACATGGTGCTGGCCCTCCGGTGGGAGATCCTCGCCCGCCGGGAGGCGCCGGTCGGCCTCGGGCAGATCACTCCGGTGCTGATGGCCGGCAACTTCGTCGCGCTGGTGACTCCCGTGGTCCGGATCGCGGGTCCCATCCTGCGCGCCTATTACCTGTCCCGGGAGACGGGACGGCCCCGGTCCAGGTTCTACGGCACCATCGTCGCCGACCAGGCGGCGAACTTCACCATCTACGCGGTCGTGTTCGCGGTGACGGGTGCGCTGGTGGAGCTGCCGGCCGGTCTTCAGCTCTCGCCGGCCGGCGCCGGCGCGCTCCTGCTGGCGCTCGTCGGGGGGCTGTGGGTCGCCCAGCGGATGCTGCGGGAGGTCCACGCCGGCAGACCCTCGATGGTCAGCCGCCTCCTGCGCGCGACGCTGGGAGAAGGGGAGCAAGGAGGCTGGCGGCGGCGTCTGATCGCATGGTGGGAGAACCTCCTGGGTTCCCTGACGGGGGCGCTGGTCGCGCAGCGATCCTGGTGGCCGGCGCTCGGATTGTCCGTCCTCGCCTATGCCCTCACCGTGGGACCTCAGATCCTGTCGTTCGCGGCGATTGGCACGCGGCTCGGGCTCGTCGAGGTGGCGTTCGCCGTCGCGGGAGCCGGGTTCGCGCAGGTGATGCTCGCGTCACCCGGCGGCACGGGGATCACCGAGGCCTCCCTGGTGGCGATCTTCCTCGCCCTCGGGGTTGACCGGGAGTCGGCGCTGGCCGGAGTCCTGACGGCGCGGCTGCTCAACTACCTCGTCGTTGCGGGATGGGGAGGGACTTCGTTCTATCTGCTGCAGCGCCGGTACGGCAGGCCGGCGGCCGCCGAGCCTGTCCGGGCTGCCTGAGATCCAAGCGCCGCGTGATGCGGAGAGCCGCCGGACCCTGGACGACCCCCCGGATACGCCTATATTCGGCCCCGATGAAGGCCCACCCCCATCGCCGGATCCAATCGATAGCCGGCTACGGCCTCCTGATCCATGAGATCCGCGTCGCGCGCGCGGATCGCGGCTGGGAGGCGCGCATCGTGACGCTTCCCAACATCGTGTGGGTGGAGCCGGGGGGCACCCGCGCACTGACCTTTCAGGCTCCGTCCCAGGAGAAGGCCGAGGAGATGGCCGCCAACTTCATCGAGCAGGACTGCGCCTTCCGCGGGCACCGGCTGATGGAGGCTTCCTCGGCGAGCGACACCCTCGTGGGGATGGCGCCTGCCCGCCGGTGCGTTGGCAGATTCCCACTCCGCTTCTCCGCCGCCAACCCTCTGGAGCCGGGCGCGAGCCGGCGGGCGCGGCCGGCGACGACCTCGAACATCAGCGAGACCGGTCTCTTCATCGCGACGAGCGAGCTGCTCTCGCCGGGAGACCGCGTACGGATCGACCTGCGGCTTCCGGGGCTTCCCGAGCGCCTGGAGGGGGTTGTGGTCTGGGTCAGGGCGGAGGGGGAGCTGGGGAAGGACCGGGGGATGGGGATCCGCCTGCTGGATCCTTCGCTTTCCTACCGCGCTCAGATCCAGGCGCTGAGATAGCGAGCCTACTCCGGCTCGAGTCCTTCCACCGCCTCGACGATCAGCTTCTGGGTCTGCTTGTGTGCCCCGCTGGACAGCGTGACCGTGTACTCCCCCGGCGGGACGAGGCGGGGTTGACCCGATCGCGTTCCGTAGTCCCACAACGGATCCTTGTCCGGCTGGAGGTCCCAGACGACGCGGTTGACTCCGGGGGACGCGGCGCCCGTGAGCCGCCGCACCTGCCTGCCGGAGCTGTCCGTGATGGAGAGGGTGACCTCGTCTCCGGTGTAAGCCCCAATGAAGTAGTTGATGTAGGCGCCGAAGGGAGGATTGTCGGCCTTGAAGATCCTCTTGCTCCACATCGCCCCCTCGGGCAGGAAGTGGAACTCGGTGGCGGGGCGGATCGTGAACAGGTGCACCGGCGCGCTGATCACCTCGGGGGTCATCTCCTGAAGCGGGCGAATGTCGTCCATGACGTAGATGCTGCGGCCATGCGTCCCGATCACCAGATCCATCTCGCGCGGGTGGATGACGATGTCGTCCACCGCCACCGTAGGGAGCCCTGAGCCCAGCTTTGTCCAGCTTCCGCCACGGTCCGGCGAGACGAATATCCCGAACTCGGTTCCCGCGAACAGCAGGTTCTTGTTCCTCAGGTCCTCGCGCACCACCTTGACCGGCCCGCCCGGAGGGAGATCCCCGGCAATCGAGCTGAACGTGCGGCCGAAGTCGGTGGTCATCAGCGCGTGGGGGGCGAACTGGTCGCTGGTATGGCCATCGATCGCGAGGTAGGCGGTCCCTTCATCGAAGTGCGACGCCTCGACCCTGCTGATCCAGAGCCCCTTGACCGAGGCCGGCAGGTTCCCGGTGAGATCGGTCCACTTCGGTGAGTCGCTCCCGGCATCCTGAGTGACCCAGACTTTCCCATCGTCGGTGCCGGCCCACAGGACCCCGGCCCGGATCGGGGACTCGGCCAGCGTATAGATGGTCCCATGGTTCTCCGCTCCCGAGCCGATGGTCAGGATCTTCGCCGGCTCCTGCGAGCTGAGGTCCGGACTGATGGCGCGCCACTGGTCTCCGCGCTGGGTCAGCCGGAAGACCCGGTTGCCGGCCAGATACAGCACGGTGGAGTCGTGTTGGGACATGATGAGCGGGGAGTTCCAGTGGAACCGGAACCCTGGGGACCCTTCCTTGGCCTCCGGCCGTATCGGCTTGCTCTGGCCGGTCCTCAGATTCAGGCGGTAGGCGTATCCCTGCTGGGACTCCGCGTAGACGACATCGGGGTCCTTCGGGTCGATCGCAACGTAGAAGCCGTCTCCTCCCCCCAGCGACCTCCAGTCGCCGTTGGTGATCCCGTCCTTGCCTCGGTTGGCGGAGGGGCCGATCCAGTTGAAGTTGTCCTGCAGCCCGCCAGCGATCCGATAGGGGCGGCCCATGTCCACCGTGACGCGGTAGAACTCGCCGATGGCCATGTTGTTGAAGAAGTCCCAGCTCTTCCCCCGGTTGTAGCTCGCGTAGATCCCGCCGTCGTTTCCGAGCAGGAGGTGGTCGGTGTTCTGCGGGTCGATCCAGAGGTCGTGATGATCCACGTGGACGCTGGGAGCGCCGTCGTCGCGGAAGGTGACGCCCCCGTCATCCGAGACGTGCACCAGGAAGCCCAGCAGGTAGATCCGCTTCGCGTCCTTGGGGTCCACTCGGATCTGGCTGAAATAAAACGACCGCGGCGCCAGGTCGTTGACTCTTTTCCAGGAGGCGCCGGCATCCTCCGAGCGAAAGACCCCGCCGGCGCGGCTCTTGAAGTCATCGATCGAGGACTGCCCGCCCGCGTCCGACTCGATCACCGCATAGACGATCCTGGGGTCGGAGCGGAACAGATCCAGTCCGATCCGGCCGGTCTGCGCCGGCAGGCCGCCTTCAAGCCTGGTCCATGTCCGCCCGGCATCGGTGGTCTTGTAGATCCCGGCTCCGGGCACGTCGCCGCCGCTGACGAAGCTCCAGGGCTTCCGGAGGCGATGGTACATGGCGGCGTAAAGAACCCTGGAGTCGGTCGGATCCATCACCAGGTCGATGCAGCCGACCTTGTCGCTGATTTGAAGAGACGGAGTCCACGTCGCGCCGCCGTCCGTGGTCTTGTAGACGCCGCGCTCCTTGTTGTATCCCCACAGATGGCCGAGCGCCGCGACGTACACGACCGCGCTGTCCTTCGGATCGATCACGATGCGGGAGATGTTGTGGGTGTCTCTCAGCCCGACGTTGGCCCAGACTCCGCCGCCGTCGGCGGATTTGTGGGCGCCGTCCCCCCACGAGGAGCTGTTCCGGTTGTTCGACTCGCCGGTGCCGGCCCAGACGATGTTGGGATCGGAAGGGTCAACCGCCACGGCGCCGATCGAGGCGACAGTCTCGTTCTCGAAGACGCCTTGCCAGCTCGTCCCGTTGTCGGAGGTCTTCATCAGCCCGCCGGTGCCGAGCCCGACGTAGATGGTGTAAGGCTTGCGCGGGTCCACGGCGATCGAGGAAACTCGGCCTCCCATGTTGGCCGGGCCCACCGATCTCCACTTCAGTTGGCGCAGCAGCGCCGGTGACACCCCTCCGGCGCGCGGAGCCTGCTCCGCTCCGGCGCGTGCGGAGCGGGCTCGCTTCTGGGTGGCCTGCGCGGTGAGGGTCGGCTCTGGTCGAGTGCCGGAGGGCTGTGGCGCCGCCTCATCCAGGGCCGGAGCGGCGATCAGGACGAGCGAAAGCAGCATCCGAGCGGCACGGCGGCGCGCGCGCGAGTCGCATGGCATCATCGTGGGTCCTCCCAAGCGGCGTATCTTACTCCAACCCGTGGAGATCCGATGAGCAAGCCAGGACTCGCCCGCGCGCTGACCACCCGGGACGTCGTGGCGATCGGCATCAACGGCGTCATCGGGGGAGGGATCTTCCTGGCGCCGGCGACCGTCGCGCGGCTGGCGGGCTCCTGGTCCACAGCGGTCTATCTGTTCTCGGGGACGCTGGTCGCGCTGATCGCTCTGTGCTTCGCGGAGGTCGGGGGGCGGTTCGGGGGATCGGGTGGCCCGTTTCTCTACGCCCAGAAGGCGTTCGGGCCATTCGCCGGGTTTCAGATCGGGTGGTTCACCTGGATCGCGCGGATCACGTCGCTGGCATCGCTCGCCAACGGCCTGGTGACCTACGCGGCCTACCTTTCACATCGAGCCGGCTCGGGCGCGCCGCGTCTGATGATCCTCGCGCTGTTGCTGGGCGGTCTCACGTTCATCAACATTTTGGGAGTGAGGCAGGGCGCCTGGACGATCAATCTGCTCACCATCGCGAAGCTCGCCCCGCTGCTCCTGTTCATCCTGATGGGCCTCCCGCACGTGGTGCCCGAACGGATCGCCTTCGGAGAGGCTCCGTCGCTGGATCGGTTCGGCGAGGCGGCGCTGTTCATGATCTTCGTGTTCGGAGGGTTCGAGGTGCTCTCCTTTCCGGCCGAGGAGATGGTCGATCCGCGGCGGTCGGTGCCTCGCGCCATCCTGGCGACCATCGGTGCCGTGGCGGTGATCTACCTCGGGGTGCACGTCGTCGCCATGGGGACGCTCGAGGACCTGGCAGGCTCGGCCACACCCTTGGCGTCGGCGGCCGGGGAGTTTCTGGGCCCGATGGCGG
>Ga0187893_10012984_pt1 | contig 11692 bp, 20 predicted proteins | sample MA1701074metaG_FD_139574 | JGI IMG/M metagenome (GOLD analysis project Ga0187893, IMG submission 139574) | White microbial mat communities from a basaltic lava cave in the Kipuka Kanohina Cave System on the Island of Hawaii, USA - MA170107-4 metaG ... | reverse complement strand
ATGTTTCAATTATAATTTTGCCTTGATCAGAGATATAGGCAGATATCTGTAGTAATAAAATTACAAATCGGATAGTAAAAAATGACGAGGATTGGGGCACTATCTACCATGGGAAATCTTGATGTAGAAGAAAACAGCCCAAGGTTTTCCCAGATCTTTCTATTCCTAATTCAGACGTAACAGCATGTTCCGTCCAAACATCCTCGTCAGGATTATTACCTCATTATGATACTTAAAGAAGATCATAGGTTAACCGTCCAATTGTAATTGGGTTAGCATCAGATGGAATTAAGCAACTAAAAGAAGGAGAAAAGTAGAAATGTGTCCGAGTTTGCAAGATGCGATATCTTAATTGTTTGATGATAATTAAATATAGGATATTTTTAAAATGATAAACGAACATGATTAAATGGGCTCAATATTTAATTTCTGAAGTTAGCTACAGTCCAGACCATAAACGTATACTACAAGTAAAACAACATGAAGACCTAGATGGTCAGATTAACGAGGGAGAAATTGTTGACAGAGATGTTGTTGTATCCAACCTAAAAAAAGGTAAAACATACATGACCATTCACAATGGTTCTTCAAAAACTTGGAAAAAGGGAGAGAAAGTAAGAGGTTTCTCAGTTGATGGAGATTATTATATTCGCACAGACAAAAATAAGGTAAACCTGGACAACCTTGGAATGATAAACGAATTATAATTTTTTGTAATTCGTTTCGAGGTGTACTATACATATTTTTATTATAGAATTAAACTACAGAATACATGGAAATGGCTTATCTTCTTATCCAATGCGATATGGGTGCAGAAATCGATATTATCAAAAAACTAACTAAAATACCTGAGGTTAAAGAGGTAAGAGGAACTTATGGGGTTTATGATATTTTTGCAAAGCTTGAATCAGATTCTAGAGAGAAATTAGATGAGATATTGACAAACAATATTCGTAAGATTCCAAAAATTCGTTCAACCAACACTCTAACTCCAATATTTTCCCAAGGTGGAAAATAAGTTTAGTTTAGAATAATAACTAAAATGTGGTGTGTAAAAACTAAATTCCAGCTATTTTCATTACTTTGTTGGCAGTTTCATCAATACTTACATCTGGATTCGCAGATACAAGCAAGACCTTATTATCAATTGGAAAACTCATAACTACTGCCTTTTTGCGTTTTGATGCGGAATATTTTACTTCGCCGAGCGATTTATCAAACTCTTGTCTTGTTGAAACTCTCAAGATTAATTCCATGTAGAGCTTTCTCATATCAGCATCCTCCTCTAATGGTTTTAGGCCTTTTTTCATGCCTCCCGCAACTAAATGTCCCATAGGGTTAATCAGCCCAGCAAATCTTATTTCTGGCTCTTTGAGCAAATTTTGGCATTTTTGTTCAAACAGAAAAAATTCGTTTGATTTTTCAACTTGAGACATGTTATATCTATAACAATCAGAGAATAAAAACCATTGTCGAATTTTTTTAATACACAAAGGTTCACCTTTTTCAATTTGTATGTGGAAAAGGTATTTTTCCAGCTTTTTTGAGAAAAGCATAAGAGAATTTGACATTTTAAAATGTCATGATACACATCAGCCAAAGTTTTACATTCTTTACCTGACACAGGAGATTCAAAAAGACCCATTCAAGCTTGTTTTGTATGTGAAGAGTGTTCACAGAATCCAAATTACATTGATTCTAAAACAATTATTCACCATGAAGAACTGAAAAAAGGGACAAGGATATTTGTTCCAAATCTAAACGAACTAAAATTTCCAGATGATTTTCCAGCTGATTTTCTTAAGAGTAAAAAAGGAATTTACTTGTAGCCACTCATGGGTTTTTCCCCAAGATTTTCATTATCTTAAATGGAATTTTTCCAAAATCGGCCTCTCTTTCAGAAGACACCAATAGTACGTTATTATCATCCAATGGAAAACTGTAGATTATTACCTTGCCCCTATATGACAATGAGAAACTGACAGGCCCAAACTCCTTATCAAACTCATGGCGCATCCTTACGCGGAGCGCAATTTCCATAAACAACATTTCATCTTGTCTTTCATTTTCAAGTGACATCATGCCCTTTTTCATACCACCAGCTACCAAGTGCCCTCTGTCATTAATTACACGCGCCGACCTCATTGTAGGATCCAAAAGCATAATCTGCTGACAGACCTTTTCATAGTCCATTTGTTTATGAAATACAGACGAACTATTTATTGCGATCTTTTATCTTATAATTACGTGGAAAACGACCTTCAAAAAGACCCAGCAGAATTTTACAAACATCTATCACTATTTTGGACAGACTTGATTTACCTAATGTCAAGCAAACCCCAAGCTCTAACATCGGTGGGCCCAATGAGAAATTTTGCAACAAATGCAAAAAAAATTGCTACAGAATTATTAGAAGCAAATGATGACCTTGTAGAATTTAACACAAGATTAACAGAATACTACCAACAATTAGCAGACACCTGGGCAGAAGCGCAAAAAAAAGTCTCCACAAAGATTCCAAAAATTCCTAACGACCAAGAACAGTTTGAGGCATACAAAAGAATTTGGATTGATATGTTTGATAATGATTTTACAGAATTATTTGATTCCAAAAAATTTGGAGACAACTATGGAAAATTGGTAGCAAGTGAGCTTGAGCTCTCAAAACATTGGGAGCATATACTAAATGTAATGCTCCAGTCAGCTAACTTGCCAAACAAAAAAGAAATAGACGAGGTCTTCAAAGAACTTCATTCGTTAAGAAAAAGAGTTTCAAAACTAGAATCACAGTTAAAAACAACCAAACCAAGGAGCAAGACAGATGACAACTGAGAATAGAATCGATCCCAAACTAGTTGAAGAATTTCTCAAGTTTGGAAGAAATCTTGCAGAAGCCCCTAAGATTGTTCCAGCTCCAGACGAAATCAATTTGGAAGTTACTCCCCATGAAGTGGCGTACACTGAGGATAAGGTAAGACTATTACACTACAAACCACGAACAAGCAAACAGAATCGTACGCCTCTAATTATTGCATACGCAATAATTAATCGTTATCATATTTTGGATATTCATCCAAAAAAGAGTTGGGTTAGAAATCTATTAGATCAAGGAATCGATGTATACATGATAGATTGGGGGACTCCAACAAACATGGACAAGTATCTTGATTTAGATGACTACGTAAATGTGTACTTGGATAACTGCATTGATTTTGTAAGAGATGAAAATGATGTGGAACAGGTTTCATTACAAGGGTATTGCACTGGAGGGACTATCTCAACAGTTTATTGTTCATTATATCCAAAAAAGATTAAAAATTTTGTTGCTACTGCACCAGTAATTGATGGTTGGCGTGATACTACTGTAGTTAGTAATCTTGCAAAACACATCGATGTCGATAAAATGGTAGACACCATTGGCAACATGCCACCTGAGTTCATGTATTATTGCTTTTCAATTCTAAAACCATTTGAACAAGGCATTGAAAAATATGCTAATTTTTTTAGGAATATTGAAAACGAGAGCTTTGTTGATAATTTCCTAAGGGTAGAAAAGTGGCTTAGTGATACACCTCCTATTCCTGGAGCGCTCTTCAAACAATGGATTAAAGACATTTATCAAGATAACCTCCTAATTCAAAATAAAATGTATGTTGGCGGAAAACATATTTCGTTAGAAAATATCAAAATGCCAATTTTCACTCAAGTTGCAGTAGGGGATCATTTGGTATCTCCTGAGTGTAGTATGCCACTGCATTATGCTGCGAGGAGCGAGGATAAAACACTGAGGGTTTATCCTACGGGCCATGTAGGAATGATTGCAAGTTCGTTATCACAAACCAAGGTTCTTCCAGAATTGGGACAATGGTTGAAGGAACACTCAATTTAATAAAATAGAAAAAAGAGAAAAATTCTCTTTTGGTTTTAGTCTTGAATTTTATACCTAGTTACTTTTTGGTGCGAAGGTGCTAATCCAAGATTGAACTACGTTTTTGTTCAAATCAGCAAATGCTTTTGCATTTTCATTGAATGTCTTGATATTTTGCTGAGCTGAATCAATAGCTGCTAGTGCAATTTTGTTTTGTACATCGTAGGCTTTGACAACCTCTTCAGTTGCATCACGAATTACTTTTAGTGCTGCAGAAGGAATGTTGGTTGTGATGCCTGCTTTTGTTGCATAGTCTTTTTGTAGCTCAATTACTGAATTGACTACATTCTCAACTGCATCAAGGTACTCTTGCTGTACGTTAGTTACTGATTGATGATAGCGAGGTACTGATTGTTTGATGCCGTTAAAGTATTTGTCAACTGTTTGTTGATATACTCCAAAGATGTCTTTCTGATCTTTTGGTTGTGCTGTGTTACTCATATTTTCACCTCCTCGTTTGTTTCTTTTCTATAGGAAGAATTACAACTTGAACCAAGTCGCCTTCCTTTAATCCGAGGGCATCTCGTTCTGCCTCTGGAATCGAAATTCGTCCGTTACTTCCAACTGACGTTTTGTATGCTCCCCATGTAAGGAAGTTTGGCATCATTTGTGCCATGTTAAACATCTTGTTCATGCCTTTTGGCTGCATCGAGCCAAGGTTTTGCATAAAGTTTGATTGTGCCTCTACTGTTTTGTTTGTAATGTCCTTTAGTGTTTCTAGTGGGTCAAATTGATTGTTTTGTGGATTCATCATTGAAGCAAAATTTTTCATAAACTCGGTTTGTGCTTTTCCGCTTTTTTGTATCCATTCCTTAAACATCTGTGCTGGATCATATTGGTAACTATTACCGCTCATAGGTAATGGTAGGAATATACAGGTATTTAAACGGTTTGGTTATTCTATGTTTCTAGAAAAGCAAGAACCAACTGAGCAAACCTCTTTGGATCATCAACATATGGGGTGTGGCCGCTATTATCCATCATATAGAACCTGCAGTCCTGAACACTTGAAACAAAATCATCAGCATATTTTATTGGGATAACTGGATCGTGCTCTCCCCAAATAATTAGTGTAGGCACAGATATTTTCTTTAACGAGTTTGTTATTAATTCAGAATTTTTTAAACCCAGTAATGTAGACATGAATGCCATTTTTGCATTAGGCAGCTTCATCCTTTTTACAAAATCTTCGATCACTTTTTGATTAACCTGCCTTGTACCACCTGCCATCATTTCAAAGGCATTTTTTGCCACGTCGAGGTCTGGATACAAAGCGGCCATCACGTAGGCATCTAATGCTGGAGTAGAGCTTTTCATGACTCCAGAAGGAGACACCAGAACAAGGTGATCTATTGTATCAGAGTGAGCTGATGCATATTTTGCCGTTATCTGTCCTCCAAGGGATGAGCCAATAATGTTTATTTTATTGAGGTCTAATTTTTGTAAAAAACTCGAAAGAAAATCGGCGAAAAATTCAGTAGTATAATCAACAAGAGGTTTATCGCTATAACCAAATCCAATGAGATCTGGAACTATAACCCGATAGTGCTTGCTAAATTCAGGAATGACAAATTCATATCTTTCAGCAGAGGCACCCAGTCCATGAACGAGAACAATTGTTTTTTCTGAGTTTCCAGACTCTAAATATCTAATATTATTACCATTAATTGTAATGAACTTTTCTTTCATTTTGTTTTCAGCTGAAATTTCTAATATAGATAAGTTTTTGCTTGAGTAGATATAGCAACTTGTTAATTTCATCCCAAATCTGGGTTTATGTTTTTTAACAGGTGAAAGAAAATCGTTATGTGATATCAACAAAAATTAAAAAAATTCTTGTCCCATTAGATGGCTCTAAAAACTCGCTTAGAGCTTTGGATTTGGCAATATATCTAGCTAGAAAATGCGAGGCAATTATAGTTGGGGTTTGTGTGATATATACTCCCTCTAGAACTGAATTTGGAAGATGGATGGCAGTAGAAAAAGGCTCTTATGAGAAGGTAAAAAAATTCATGAGTGCGGCTAAAACTATAGCTGCTCAAAACGGGATTATATTTAATGGGAAAATACTACATGGAGATATAACTTACAATATTGTTAATTTTGCCCACAAGAAAAAAAATAGAATAGATCTCATTGTTATTGGTTCTAGAGGAAGGGGTGCCGCAAAAGAAATATTTTTTGGAAGCGTGTCACATAATATCATACATGCTTCAAACCTACCGGTAATTGTTGTAAAATAAAAAATAATTAGAAAAAAATCTAATTATTTATCGGAATTTACGAATTCTGCTAATTATGCCAGAATGATTTGCCTTTGGATCTGTTGTTACGTAGATGATATGGTTTTTTCCTGCTGGTAGTGTGATGCGCTTTACACGATCATACTCTGCAATAACATACTTGCATCGGCCTATCTTTTGTGCTAAAGATCTTCTCAGCTTCCATGCACGGGCAGCCATGAGTAGTGATTGTCTACTCTCAGATTTTGAGAGGGCTGTTTTGACAGTTTTTCGGTGTGCTGAGAAAAGCAATTTTCCATTCAATGAGGCAATTGTCACATATCGAATAGATTTGCTTGATTTGAGAATCTTATCGGCTAGTGTTGATACTTGCATATCTAGTACAATATTTTGACTGTGATAAAGGTTTTCATAATTAGTGGTGAGATTTATGTAATAGGCTTCATCACTTTTGCTAGTGAAAAAATCAGCGTTATTTGCTATGTATGTGATCGTTTTAATATTTTTTAGCTATTATCCAGCATATGGTGCAACCGTTTTTTATGCGAATGGTGCCTTTACCTCAAATGGAATAGAGTGGTGTCAAGAAAACGAAGCGCTTTATCGTCTATTAGGCTACAAGTTTTTTGAGCATCACAAACATAGCATTGAATCAAGGGTTTGTGCAAATTTGATTGAAGACCCATTATGGCATTATAATGGAGCTGATAAATTTGAAAAATTAATTGAACGAAGTAGATACTATTCCGAACTAGAGATTATGGAAAGTCAAGTTGAAGCTAAAACCGGAGTAGTTGACCCTACACCTGCCGAGGTACCAAAACCAGAGGTTGAAGAGCAGCCAAAGGAGGAAGAAGGTCAAGTAGATACTGAATATGAATCAGGAGTAAACCCACCTCAAGATTCAAATCAAAATGGAGGTGGGTGTCTTATAGCTACGGCAACATTTGGAACGGAGCTTGCCTCACAGGTGCAGATGCTAAGAGAAGTTCGAGATGCCAAAGTAATGAGTACAGATTCTGGTGGTATGTTTTTGACAGGATTTAATCAGTTTTATTATTCATTTTCGCCTACGATTGCAGACTGGGAACGCCAGAGTCTCATATTCAAAGAGTTTGTAAAAATTACTATTATACCAATGCTTGCTACTTTATCATTACTCGATTATATTGACATTAATTCAGAAGCCCAAATGTTAGGTGCAGGAATTGGAATCATATCACTTAATGTAGGATTTTATTTTGGAATTCCACTTACTGTAGCATTAAGATTAAGGCAAAGTTTCTAACATTGTATTATTTCAGTAGACCTTAATATTTTGAAATGAACAGACATCACCATAATAGTTCCTCATCAATAATATGTTTGAAAATGCATAATTTAGGGAGGACAAAATTTCATACAGAAAACTGGGAATCTGGTTCAAGCGAGGATTTTTTTGATAAAGCAGTTGATGCTCTGTCTGTAATAAAAATTTCAAATTCGTATCTACAAACTACTCTAGGTGCTAATAGTTCGGATCAGAAGGTACTGACATCTTTTACAATGATTAAAAAATCCTTACGGAAAATTGAGGCATGTCTTGATAGCCTAAAACATGAAAAAAAATTTTCCTCAAAAAATAAACTGGGTCACTCTTCACAAAATATCAAAAAAACATGGTTTGCTTTATCAGAGCTAATGCAAATGATTAAGCCAAAAAACTGCCCATCTACAGTTAAAATTAATTTGCCACGAAATGATTTCCAAGTACTTGGAAATTTTTACAAGCTAGTAGTAGTTTTTTCAAATTTAGTAGAAAATGCCATTGAAGCAATGAAAAACGATGGTGTTATCAACATTACCGCCCGTGAAGGGGGGGATTTTGTTGTAATAGATGTAAAGGATTCTGGTCCTGGACTTTCCCAAGAAGGCATCAAGAAAATATTCTCTTCCCTGTACACTACAAAATCTAGTGGAAATGGCTTGGGTCTCAAAGTCACAAAGACAATTATCGAGATGCACGGTGGCAGCATCTCGGTTAGAAATAATCCAACTACATTTTCTATAAAGCTTCCAAAAAAATAATTTTCTACAAAAAAATTAGTTAACTCCACTAAAAATATCTACGACTCTAGTGGCCAGCTCTTCAATATCTACGGAGGGGTTTGCAGATATCAAGAGTACAAATTTGCTGACTGGAAATGGAAAGCTCATAAGCACCGCCTTGTTTCTTCTTGCTACAAGATAATTAATCGGGCCAAGTGTGTCATCATATTCATTGCGAATTGAGATTTTGGAGACAAACTCCATAAAGGCTTGGAGTTTTGATTCATCTGCTTCAAGTGGTTTTATCTTCTTTTTGAAACCCCCTGATACAAGCTTGCCACGCTCATCAATTATTCCTGCAAATCTTATTTCTTCTTCTTCAAGCAGATTTTTACACTTTTCGTCATACATTTGATAGTTAAGCTCTGTCAATTTTTAGTTCATCAAATAGTAATAGTATGAAAGATAAAAATCTAAGCCAAAATTATTCAAAATTCTTTTTTGATATAAGAAAAATTTGATGCAGTAGATCATTGACCTCGCTTTGCTCATACTTGCCAAGATCATCTCTGTCTACCTTGATTCCTTTCCATGTTGAGGTGTGCCATGTACCTATTGGGAGGCGGTACTCGACCATCTTTGGATTAAACGGATATGGATTCATGTAAAGATATGGGTCTTGATATTGCTTGTCGCCTGGAGATATTCCAGTGCCAATCTGCTCGTTTCTTTTTCCTGAAAACCACTCCACAGAAAAATCAAGACCATCAGGCCAAAGGTGGGCCTGTGTGAAGCTTCCATCAAGTGTCATCCTAAAAAGCTCAATTGTTCGTTTTGCCTTTATTGCAAAGCTGTAAAATTCGGAAAGCTGTTTGTGGCTAACATTATCTAGATTTACCTTGGGCATTTTTAGGTTGTATTTTTCAACGATTTTTGATAATTCATCTTCTACGTTATCTTTTGTAAGATCAATAAAATGCCCCCTTTCATTATGAAAGTAAAGCAGCTGGCCTGTAAGTAAGTGAATTTTAATTTCGGTTTTATTGTTAAGGAGACCAGTAGTTATTTCGTCATTTTGAAAAAATAGTGCCTGACTTGCATAATGAGGGAGCTCTTCGATTTGTTGCGATTTTAATTCTCCAATGGCTATGCATGCATTGTGTAGCTGCTCAATTTCTAGAGGATTCATTTACAAATTCTTGTTTTTGCTTGATTTAGCCACTATAATAATAAAATGCTAAATGATTGCTGCATTGATTTTGTTCATAAAAATTGGCAGAAACATTTTAAGATGATTTGCATTGAGCGCATGCATGTCAGAGCCAGAAACTGGAAACACAGAAAGTCATCCAACTGAATTAATCATTGCAAGATGGAGCGATCGGTTCTATGCATGGCTGATTGATTATGCTATAATTTTTGGTGTAGCATTTTCAGTGTTTTTAGCTTTTTTTAGTGCTGCGTTTTTTGAAAAAATCATTGATGGTGATTATATGTATTCACATACGTTTGATTATGCTCCAATTAGTATCGTGTTTTTTTTGTATTGGTTGATTTTAGAATCAAAAAAAGGTCAGTCAATTGGCAAAATGGCATTGCGTCTAAAAATAACAAATCTTAGTGGCGAGGCTGCTGATTTTAAGAGCATTGCAATCTCAAGTTTTGGCAAGGCCTTTTTGCTTCCGCTTGATGTGATTTTAGGCAGAATATTTACTAATCAAAAAAGGCAGAGAATCTTCAATAGGTTGGGAAAAACAATTGTCATCAAAATTGATGATGTTGAAAATGAATCTAAGAATATAACCTATAAAAAAGATTGATCTTTGTTACGTTAGCTAAAATCATTGTTGATTTTTTCGTTTGAAATTTGTAATAAAGATAATTTCAAGTCTTGATTCAAAATAGACAAATTTTCAAGAGTAAGATATGATCAATATAAACCAGTAAATTGGTTTTAGGGTTTTGACCTGTTGGTGACAAATGAACACACAACTAATTATTATTCTAAAATTTTAAAAAATTTATTATGAGATTTGAGCTTTGTAGACATTGCGGAGAGGAAACCATACAAGCTGACAAGTGCAAACTATGCCAGCAAGTATTCAAGTTTGTATGCCCTGAATGCAATATAGTCTACGAGGATCATCACTCTAACTGTAACGATACACGTATTTTACAAAAAATAGTCATTGATTAGTCTATACGGTTTGCATATACAGATCTTCGTATTTGCTAGAGTTGTATTTTCTTAGCATAAACTGCATCAATGCTTCTTTGGAATATTCTATTCCGTGCTTGTCTGATGTATGCTTTGCAAACTGTTCTATCATCTCAGAGGTATCTTTTGATTCTGCGGCAAAGTCACACTCAAAGCCATAATCTACGCAACATAGTTTTGCCATAAGTGTCTAATGAACCCTAAACTAATAACCAAATGTTTGTAATATTTTCCTTACAAATTGAACTAGCAATTAGCTAATCAGTTGATTATTTAACAAACTAGCTTACTCTACATTATCTATCATAGCCGAGTAGTTATCACAATGGTTGGTATTGATTTTGTGGATACCATAGTTGTAAGGCGAGTAGCTGACAAAGGCACAAAAATAATTGAGGAAAAAATTGGCGAGTCAAATTGGGCTGGAAAAAATTTCAAGCAATACGAAAAGAAAAGACGTGAGCTAGCAGGGGATCGTGGGCTAGCTAGTAGCAAGGGCACAAAAATACTTCGTCTAAAGCAAATGCGAGAAACATTGATTCCAGATTCGTCTGGTCTTTTGATGAGTACAGGTAGAGGCACTGGTCTTAGAATTGGTTAAGTGACAAATAGAGCTGTCACTTCCCTTTCTTTTTTTTTTAAAATAAGTCTTTGAAAGATTACGCTGGAATTTGTTGCTCTAGGTATTTTGAACCTTTTTTGGTAAATGGCTTTTGTTCTAATTTTTTTTGCGTAAACTGCATAAATGCATGAAAGTCCTTTTCTTCGAATAGCTGCCAGCCAAATTTGTAAATATCAAGATCATATGACTGATAGTCTTCTATTATATCACCAAACCAAGTTCTATAGAGATCTGCTTCTGTGTTTGCCTGTTCTATACTATTGAAAAATTTAAGCTCAATCCAGTCAAAGCTTCCATTTGACCTTGCAGAAAAATCACAAAATGGTGCACTGGATAGATATCCTTTCATGTCATCTAATCTTTGCACAAAATCCTTTGGAGATGAAAGCTTTATTGTAACTAGTCTTGGAACACTCATGTTTACCTTTTTCATATCAACTATGGCAGTATAACCTGTGATAATTTTTTGCTGCTCTAATCGTGCTATGCGCTTTCCTAGCCCTCGTTCTGAAATCCTGATTCCTTCCTCGGCTAATCTTTTTGTAATCTCTCTTGAAGATTGCCTACCATTTGAAATTAGCATGTTTAGGATTTTTCGGTCAAGGTCATCGATCATACCTTCTAGTCCATTTTAGGACAATATGCTCAGGTGT
>Ga0187893_10012983_pt1 | contig 11692 bp, 12 predicted proteins | sample MA1701074metaG_FD_139574 | JGI IMG/M metagenome (GOLD analysis project Ga0187893, IMG submission 139574) | White microbial mat communities from a basaltic lava cave in the Kipuka Kanohina Cave System on the Island of Hawaii, USA - MA170107-4 metaG ... | reverse complement strand
TCCAGCCTCGATGCTGGTAAAGTTGCAGTCTGTAGCCAAAGATGCTGCGAAGGGCCTGGGCCATGAGGTTTTCCTGATCTTGACAGGCCTTTACAAGGGCATCAAAAGCTGCTTTTCGCACATTTTGGTTGGGGTGGGCAAGGAAGTTATCGAGTTGGCCAAGTGAGAAATTACCCACAACTTCATCCACCGCAAGATCGACCCGAATTTGCCCTATAGATTGCTTGTAGAGCTCATTCCAGCTATGATGGCCATTGATAGAAAGATCGGTGACAAGGGCCTCTTTTGCCAGATCCATCTTTTGTCGCAAGCTGTCGCGGGCGTAGGTAAGCGGGTATTGGATGGCTGTAAGTTCTGGACTGTGTACAAAGGTGTCAAAATCTGCCATTTTCAAAAATTTATACTCAATCTGAGCGGCTGCTTTTTGGTAAAGCGCTTCAAGATCGATGGCTTTAGCGACCAGTTTTTTGGCGGTGAGATTGGCCACGTCTTCGGCAAAAAGGCAGTGGGCGTGTGAAGTAAATTGGCGCAATTCCCGACTTAATTTTTGTAAGTCCTGGATGCAAGCCATTAGATCAATTTCTGCTTCTAGGCTTTGGCAAAAAGCTGAAAGATTTTTTTGCCACTCTATGCAAAAGGCATCAGCCTCTTGGCCGAAAAGGTTACCTTCTAATCGCCACTTTTGTGAAATGCTCTTCATCTGCTACCATATACCTTCTTTTATCTGGGTGTAGCGCAGCTTGGCTAGCGCACTTGCATGGGGTGCAAGGGGTCGGAGGTTCGAATCCTCTCACCCAGATTCTTTTTTCTCAGCTACATACGTTATCTTAAACCATTTTCAGTAAACCCAAATTCTGCTTCCTGTGGTGGGTGTATCCACGGCTCACCAAATTCACGTCTTTTGACTATACTAGCTCTCAAGTACGCTTTCAGGAGCGCTTTTATGGTGCACGAAGAGCAGATTTATCTCGATAGTAATATCTATCGTCCGATTACCAGAGAACCCAGGCCCTCTCCCCCCTCTAAAGATTGAAGATTTAAATAAGGGAGCCATTCGAGTAAGGACGTATAGAAATCGCCGTATAGGGGATTTCCTTAAGGAACTGCATTTGACTGAGGGGCGTTGTACGGGTGTGCCTAAAATCCGTAAATCAATGGAGTCAAATGGATCTCCACTCCCGATTTTTGAGACTGATGCGAATCATAGCTACTTTTTAGCTATATTCCCTATTCACCCCGAAGCATCGCGAAGAAGTGCTAGAATTGATGAAAAAACACCTCCGACTAGTGATAAAACACACCAGTTCGAGCCCAAAACACACCAGCTTGATGAGGAGCTAAGCTTTGAAAGCCTTCCCGAATTGCCAGAAGGCTTAAAGATTAAACTAGATGGTTTGAGTAGGCGGCCTAAGTACGAAACCCTTAGATCTATCATTTGTGAACTATGTGCTTGGCAGCCTCTCACTGCGCAGCAACTCTCAGGTGTTCTTCGTAAAAAGGACAAAAAATACCTAGTAAGGCAGTACCTTACTCCGCTTGTGAAGGAGGGAGTGTTAAAATATATTTATCCAGAAAGAGGGAATACACCGCTTCAAGCGTATCGAGCATGATTGCTTAGACAACAGCAAGGGTTTTATGGATAGAAGATATGATACGTTCCTTCGGGAACAGTATGTCCTGGGATTCTGCGCTCATTATCGGGTAGAATCAATGTGTCCTTGCGGTGAGCGTGCGTGACTTTCAGCCAAGCGTCAGTGATACTTTGGAGCTTTCTAAAAAGGAGAGCTCTATATGCAAGAACCACAACAAGACCCTCTACAGGTCATTGCCAACAAATTTATAGCCCACCGAGGCGATCGTAGCCCATGCACTTTCCCTGAAGCTTTCTACTACCATCTTTCCGAATGATGTCTGCCGCCGTTTTGGCCGTAAATATGCCCCTGCCTTGGTATGAACAACAATCGCAAATAACGCTCCTGCTGCTGCAAGAGCAATGGCCTCAGTTTTGGAAATCCATCTGCTGCCGGAAGAATTACCAACAAAAAATTCGGTAATCACGTGTTGTTTATTTAGGTGAACACCCTCAATTTTCTCTATTTCAGTATATTCCTCTCGCCCTTCTCGCCATCCTTCGTGTTTCTTCATGGCGTCCAGCAATTTTTCATATTCTTCTTCATTTAAAGAGCGAATAGTACGATCCATATCAAATTTTGTAATAGATTTGATCGTCTTTCGATAGTTAATCACTTCTTGTGTGTCAGGTTCACTTTTTGCGACTCAGGTGTATTTCCGTACAAACTCATTAAGAGTTGCGTCAATATACATGTCACCCTCTTTTAAACGTAAAGCCTGTGCCTTCCTACCAGTATCGTAATCAGCATAAACAGCATACTTTAGGTCTAAATTTTTCTTGTTTGGTATTTTCCCAGCTGCACCAATAGCCCCGTTCCGCTTCGCAAATGGTCCCATTGCATGATTTCCGGGATTATTATTCCTCCAAGATCTGGTGCTTGCTTGATCTACCGGTTGCTCAGGAAAAGCCTTCCAATAACGCGTCAACTTATTCCCATTTTCGTCGTAATAGATAACCGAATTATCCGGCCCCTCTTCCGCTCTAATCCATTTTTTATGAGTCGTCATAGATTTCCTTAGCTTCAATGGTTACGGGAGTATGAATGTGGGAAATAAGTGTACCTAAGTATCCTTTCACGACAACTTGTTTGTTTAAAAATGGCAAAAGACTCTCTATATTGTCAGGCGCAATAAGCTGAATCCATCCCTCCTGATCGGGGCTGTACAAATTTTCAGTAAAATAATTTAATCCGATCAAACGCGCAATTTCCGCACCTGTTACTTCTACAACCCAGCGGATTTCTGGATAATCGCCATCTTCGATGCTTTCATAATTGGGAACTCCTGGAAAAGTGTGCCTAATTAATTTCCCTCGTAAAGAAATAAAAGGCAGTGGAATTACTTCGCTTTCATCAACAGGGTGAACATATTCAGTAGGGTAAATGATTTTTTCATGATCAACCGCCATTAGTTGTTGCTCATTAATGAAAGCAGAAAATATTAGAAGAGACCACCACATTAGATTCCTCCGCGCTGACTATCTTTATCAAGTCCAGGCCATTTTGCGCTACTTTTTCAGGGAAAAGGTTTTCATTTAGATCCTCCTTTGCCGAGGTGCCATTTTACTGAGGCTAAAGTGAAGGGGGCGAGGAGCGCTATAGGAAAGAGCATTAGAAAAGACCTAATATCCATTCTCGCTTAATCAATAAATTGACAAAGCCTGGAGGTTGTCTTTCATGAAAGACAATTAGTGCGAAATCTTGTCTTACAATAAAGACAACGTAAATGCTCTTAAGTAGTGCAGTCTGGTTCGTCATTAAAGTAATAGAGTTTTTCAAGAAGGAGCTTTGCGTTGTTCACCATGTCGGGCTCATCTGGATAGCATTGCCGTAGTGTATCGCAAAGCGTGTAGAGAAATTCTGTTGATCTTGCTGATCGACTTGATACAAAATCATTTTGCTGCAATCGGCTTAACGCCTCTACGATTACACGTCGCTCTTGAATAAGTGCGGGCGATGCTGTGAAGCTGATGGCGTTGTTGTGGATAAAATAGAGCTCAGGGTGAATGTATGTTCGGGTAAGCGCCTGCTCGAGAAATAGGGTATTTTCCTCAAGAGAGCACTCGCGCATGATCGTGAAGATGAGTACATCGATATACTGATGTTTAGGCTCTCCGGCTGTGTGACGAGTCGCGATAAGGGAAACAAGCTCTGTAATGATTGTTTGACGCACTTGAGAGTCTCTATGACTCTGTCTGAGGGCTTTGAATAGGCTCCAGAAGTGATCCGCAAATTGAAACTTGCGAGTTTGAGTGATCTCTTGTGGCAGGCCGCTTTGAACACGATGCCTCTTTTCGTGGGCGTTTAACGTGCAGTCCTGTTCTAGACGATGTAAGATCCATCCTCGCTTTGGAATTTCTGTAAGCACTTTCAATACTGGTTCTGGCCATCTGAGCACACTTGCTCTTGCTCCATGATCGCAGGCACTTAATAGCCTGAGAAGTGGGCGGTAGCGCGATGGGGAGATGGGGCTGAATCGTATTGCCCCTTCTCTCAATGACTTGCAGACTCTTTTGCAGCTATTTAAGTCTTTGACTGAAAGTAGAGGAAGAATTATTGCCCATATATTGTGAGGCAGTGCAGCTTCGGCATGCTTTGGTGAGCGTTTGCTTATTAAGCCATTTACTAAGCGCTCTTCAACAGGCGCTCGATCTGCTTCGTTCGACTGTTTAAACAAGCTGAAGTCTGCTTCCCACTCAAGCGGCATTGGTAATACATTTTTAAAGATAATCGGGTTTACAAATATGTATGGGCGGCCTACAAGGTCATGGCGGGTAACTCTGAAGTGATCTGAAGTGTGTACCTTCGTAAGAATTTGTTTTACCTTCCACTTTTTATAGCAGGCCATTTTCTCTGCCTGACTTGCAGCTGGATGGCCAGCCAGTAAGGGGGGGAGTGTTTCGCATCGTGCAAAGAGATTGCCACTTTCATCTTTTCCAAAGACCACATATCGCCTTCCTCCACACTTGGCAACGGATCGATAGAGATCTTGTTCTAACTGGCTTGGTGGCTGATTTTCAAGTACAACAAGTGTGTCGTCTTCATAACTAATCGGATGTAAGAAAAAATCCGAATACTGATCTTTAGAGAAAGTAATCATTGAGACTCCGTAATTATTGCAAATCAATTATATGCACTTGCGTTTTAGATTGCAACGACGTCAGGAAGTTCCAATTAATTGAATTTTAGGATTGAGATAATTAGGTGCTATGGGCGAGAGGTGGCAGCCCAGACAGTAGAGCTGTTTGAGGTGTTTTGGCAAGGATCCAAAGGTCATGCCTGTAATCGGCTTGTTAAAGCCGATATTGAGTGTTTCAAGCCGAGTGAGATGTGAGAGGCTCTTAAGAGCATCGTCTATGATAGCACAGCTGCCGCAATGAAACGTCACAAGATTTCGTGGCAGAAAGCGAAAGCTTTCATCTTGGCCCATGATCCAATTGCCATCCGTCACGTTTGCGACCCCCGGGTCACAAATCGTGACGGATGGCAGATACAAGATAAGACAGGAAAATAATGAGAAAAACAGGAGAAAACTTATATGGGGTGCAAGGGGTCGGAGGTTCGAATCCTCTCACCCAGATTCTTTTCTTTCCAAAAATACTACGGTTTCGATCTGGTTTGTGCCAGGGAAAAAGAGATAGCTTTGGGCTTTTGTCACTTTCCAAAGGGAAGGCAGAGTTTCGAGGTCACGCTCGAGCGATTTCCATTCACAGGATACATAAACCAGCTGTTTGAGTGAGGGTGTCTCTAAAATGCGCTCGAGGAGCTCTTTTCCAAGGCCTTTTCTTGGGGGATCGACCACGCAAACATCGGCTCCTTGGAGAAACTCAAGGCAGCTTTCTGCTTTGGCAACTTTGTAAGAGAGGCGCTGTTTCTCAAGAGCAGGGAGTTTGGCTAAAGCCTTTTCAAAATAGTGTTTAGCGTGGCTTTCAACCTCGCATAAAAGTACCGAAGAGCAGTTTTTTGCCAGGGCCAAGCCTATCACTCCAATGCCCGCATAAAGCTCGACAACTTTGGCCTTTGCAGGGACATTGTTTTGAATGTCGTAAACTAACGATTCATAAATGGCAAGATTTGCTTGGCCGAAGTGGGAGGGCCCAAAAGCAATTTCTAGACCCGCAATTTCCTCCCAAATCTCTTCTTGACCGGCAATATGTTGCCAAGAAGGGCTAAAGATCGTGTTTATAGGCTTGTCGTTGAAGTTACACCAGATGGAGTGCCAAAAAATTGGCTCAAAAAGTGTGTTGAGAAAGTGCAGCCATTCGGGGGGCATCTTTTTGCGGTTGAGCACGAGACTCAGCTGCACTTTTTCTGACTTTCGCTCAACGAGGCATTGGATGTAGCGAAGATCGCCTGTTTTTGTTTTTTCATCGTAGGCGGTGAGATTTGCCTTGCGGAAGGCCTCTAAAAGGCGTGCGACTGCTTCGTTGATTTTGGGATGGTGTACCTGGCAATGGGGAATAGGCAGTACACTATGGGTGCCTTTTGCGAAAAGCCCTATAGAGTCGGGGGCGCAAACTGCCAGCTTGGCACGAGTGCGCCAGTGGCGCACCTCGCCTTCAGTCAAGGCAAGCTCTAGCTGCCAGGAGGTTGCAAAATATTTTTTTGCTTCCAGGTACTTTTCGGGTGGATTTACACACGAATCATACACGCAACCAGAACAGGCGGGAAAATGGCGACAACCTATTGTTTTCTCTTTCATGCAAATAGTATAAAATGATGGCACAATTTCTGCCTCAGGAGATCTCGATGCAAACTTTTTCGCCAAATCATTATTTTGATCTTGCGACCTTTGCCCATGCAAAACTCTTTGATGGCTGTGAATATGTTTGGCAGGCTTTGCAGGCGATCGATCGCTACTTAAAGAACTATCCTTGGCCAAATAAACATCCAGTGGCCTTTGACGGTGCCTACCTGATCCACCCGGAGTTGATTGTGATTGGTGAGGGAACGGTAATTGAGCCAGGTGCCTACATCAAAGGCCCCTGCATCATCGGAAAAAACTGCCAGATACGCCATGGTGCCTATATCCGCGGCGAAGTGATTGTGGGTGATAAATGCGTGATTGGCCACACCACTGAAATCAAACACAGCATCATGCTCAACAATGCCAATGCGGCGCACTTTGCCTATCTTGGCGATACCATTGTCGGAAGCCACGTCAATTTAGGCGCAGGTGTCAAATGTGCCAACCTGCGCTTAGATAACCAACCGATCGTTATCAAGACTCAAGAGGAAAAAATTGCCACTGGAATGCGCAAATTTGGCGCCATCATCGGCGATTATGTAGAAGTTGGCTGCAACAGCGTGCTCAATCCAGGGACCATTTTAGGAAAAAAGGTGCTTGCCTACCCATGCCTTAATTTTGGTGGGGTTATTCCTGAAGATCATCTCGTCAAGCCCACCTCATCTATTACAACCCAAAAAAAGAGTTAGTATACACCTATGTCAACCACAGCCAAAGAGGCCTTTTCACAACACGCAAAGATGATCTTAGAGCCCTATAAGCTGCGCGCTGATCTCGAGATGCAAAAAGCCTTTAGTCAATTTGGACCAGAAAACCAGGTAAAAGAGGCGATGGTTTACGCCCTTATGGGTGAAGCCAAGCGCTTTCGTCCCGCATTGGTCTACATGGTTGCCGAGGCACTACAAAAAAATTCTGACGTTACCCCCGCAGCGCTGAGCGTAGAGTACTTTCATACAGCGTCGCTTATTGCTGACGATCTCCCCTGCATGGATAATGACGACTATAGGCGCGGACGTCTCACCACCCACAAGGTCTATAGCGAAAACGTTGCCCTCTTAGCAAGCTACGCCCTCATTGCTGCAGGCTTTGAACAGATCGCTAAAAATGTGGTGCAGGATGCAGAAGTTTCTCGCCTGGCGGTCCTTCTGGCTGCAAAAACGATGGGTGCTCTTGGGCTCATTGGTGGCCAGTGCTACGACCTCTTTCCAGGCGCACTGGATCGAAAGGAGATTGTAAAAATCATAGACATGAAGACTGGGGCTCTGTTCGATCTTTCCTTTAGCCTAGGCTGGCTTTTTGGTGGTGGAGATCTACAAAAACTTGATCTCGTGCACAAAGCAGCTTACCACTTTGGCATCGCCTTCCAGGTGCTAGATGACCTTGACGACCAAGAAAAGGATGCTGCCCGGGGCGCTGTAAACTATGCCAACCAGTTTGGCGTAAAAGAGGCCGTACAGTATGTGCAAGATGAGGTGGCTCAATTTTTAGCCCTGCTAAATCAGCTCGGACTTGCTCAAAGCCCACTTACAGCCCTTGCCAAAGGCTTGCACCAACTAAGTAAGGCATATTAGTAAAGGAATAAGGGGTGTTGGCGGCGCTGGTGTTCTTTTGCCAAGGCTTGCAACACGGTTTGGTATTGCCGGGCATTGCTTACAAGGCCCTTTCTTTGGCAGCGTAGGAGAAAGATCGCTTTGGGGATGTTGACCTGAAGCTCTTGATTTTTTGTTAAGCGAAGTTTTGTTGCGCGAATTTCTTTTCGCAAACTGTGGGCCGCAACAAAGGTTCCAGAACGGCCGATGCCTGCGCTGCAGTGTACTGTGATCGGGCGATCTTTTTTTGTGGCGCGTCTATCTACAACATCCAGCAGCTTTACAAAGAGATCAAGTTCTGGAATTTTGCAATCGGGCCAATTTTCATAATGGACCTGCGTGATTGTGCGCGTTTCGTTATGGTTTGAAGCTATAAAAGTTCGTACGACAATTTGGTGGGTCGGTATTAAGCGGCTCCTATCGACAACATATTGGCTTTTTAGAGCGATTTTCCAGTCGTCGACCGCAGTTTCAGGGATCGTCCAGTAACTTGCGCACTTGGTTTTGCCCTCTTCTTTCGCCATCACTAAAGTCACGATGACGTCAGATTTTCGATGCAGTACCATCTTCCAAAAATCGCCTATAGTCTGCTCTAGTGGGCCTTGCGTCACAAGATAGCTTTGCACGGGGGTCTCGACATCGCTTGAATTTATATAAAAGCCTTGAAGCTCTTGGCAGCTTCGCGTTTTATCATACGGTAGGAGATTGCCGTAACGATTTTTTTCTTTATGTTCAATTGAGGTGGCAATATCTGTGCCATTGTCGATGTAATTAGCAGCCTTTTCGATGTCGTAAAAACTCTCTTTTGCCCTCTTTCGATCGTCAGCATGCCTTGCAATTTGCTGCACTGTGGCTGCATGCTGTCTCAGGCGCTTGTGGGGGCGAATATACCAGCTGCTTTTGCGAATATTTTTGTGCGAGGTTTGTGGCACTTTGGCAGACGATAACGCAATGCGAGAGCTGTTGAAATTTTCCCACGCACAAGGGCTCTTGAAGAAGCAGAGTGCGCCAAGAAGAGTTGTCAGCATTGCGTTACACATGACTTGCATAGCTTTTTAAGTTTCAACAAGCTCAAAGGCAGGAACAGTTGCGCCATTTTCTTGTGATTTAGAAGAGGCTGGCTGCTTGTCTTTATTTGCCAAAACGAGCGTTTCGATCTCTTCCAAAAGCTTTGCATTTTTGCGAAGGTCTTCGCGTACGCTATCGCGGCCTTGGCCCAATCTTTGGCCTTTGTAGCTAAACCAGGCACCCTTCTTGTCGATGATGCCGAGATCGCTGGCAATATCGAGCACTGAGCCTGCACGAGAAATGCCCTCATCAAAGAGAATGTCAAACTCAGCAACCTGAAACGGCGGCGCCATCTTGTTTTTGACCACCTTGGCTTTGACGCGGTTGCCAACTTCGCTGTTGTCGGCACCTTTGATGCCTGTCACGCGGCGAATTTCAATGCGGACGGACGAATAAAACTTGAGCGCGCGACCACCTGTTGTCGTTTCTGGATTGCCGTAGACGACGCCGATTTTGTCGCGGATCTGGTTGATGAAAATAGCGCAGGTGTTGCTCTTGGCAAGTGACGCTGTAAGTTTTCTGAGGGCCTGAGACATCATGCGTGCCTGTAGACCCATAAACTGATCGCCAATTTCGCCTTCAAGTTCGGCTTTGGGCACGAGCGCGGCGACAGAGTCAATGACAATGACGTCGACGGCGTTTGAACGAGCGAGCATTTCAGCAATATTGAGGGCCTCTTCCCCGCAGTCTGGCTGAGAAATGAGTAGGTCGTTGATGTTGACGCCAAGCTTTTTTGCGTAGGATGGGTCGAGCGCATGTTCTGCGTCGATGTAGGCGGCAACACCGCCTGTTTTTTGCGCGTTGGCTACGATGTGTAGCGCGAGCGTCGACTTACCGGATGATTCAGGACCATACACTTCAACGACGCGACCTCGAGGCACACCGCCAATTCCTAGGGCCAAATCGAGTGCGAGGGCGCCCGTTTTAATGGAGCTGATCTCTCTTGTTTCTGAGTGTTTGCCTAAGGACATAATGGCGCCATCGCCGAACTGTTTTTTGATATTGCTGACGGCATTTTCTAGAGCTTTTTTGCGCTCGTTGTCTTGCTGAGACATAGTGTTGCTCCTCTGTGGGGGTAAGGGGCCAATGGTGTCAACTTAAGCCATTGGGTAAGGGGCAGATTCTACCTGATCGGCTCTATTTAGCGCTCTGTCAAAAGTTCTTCGACAGCAGGTTTTCCCTCGTGGTAGCTGATGCGGGCGCGGAAGGTGCCATCTGGCTCATAGAAGGTGGCAACTCCTTTTCCATCAATCACTTGAGATATAGGCTTGAGCTCGCCTTTTTTGAGGTAGTCGCCTCTATGGAGGCGATCTTTTTCATACTCTTCGATGAGCATCAGCTTTCCGTCGCGATACCAGGCGGTTAATAGCCCTTGCTTGAGGTTGTGGCTCATCTCCTTTGTGCTTTCAGGCGTGCCATCTTCATACCAGGTCTTTACAGTGCCATGTATCTGTCCCTGGACCCACGGAATGGAGATTTTGGCAAGTTGTGGGTTGCTCAACCAATAGAAAATTTCTTCACCATGCTTTTCGCCATCTTTTACGTATAAGCGTCTTGTGCAAACATCCTTTTCGTCAAATATCAGCACCTCACCTTCGGGCTTGCCGTTGATGTACTCTTGAAATTCGAGAGGCTTTGTATCGCCAAAGATGCAGCGTTTGCCATTGCCTGCCTTTATACTGCAAAGAGACGTACCATTTTGATCTAAGTAGGTACCCTCCTGCAAAAGATCTTCGTGCCACTCCTCTTTCCAGGAAGAGGCGCTTGTGCTCCAAAAGCCTAGAGAGGAACCCTCTTTTAGGCCCTTTGCGTAATTGGTTTTTTCAAGAATCGCACCTGTGGAGTTATAGACAATGGCTTGACCCTCTATCTCCCCTTTTACGTAGGGAATCTCTTCTGAAAGCGCTCCATCGGTATGGTAGTAGCGGGCAATGCCTTCAAGTACGCCTCTTGCATAGGAGATGGCGGCAACGAGAGTGCCCTGTTCGTTCCAGCAGTAGCTTGTTTCGTCAAAAGCCCAGCCAGATTGCGATTTTTCATCGAGGTCAGCATTTCCACCCAAGACAGTGGCTTGGAGCTTCTTTTGGCCGTTTTGGTGCCATTCGACGTAGCGCCCGTTTGCTCGGCCGTTATTTACTTCAAGATACTGCTTGATCTGCCCTGTGGGGTAGTAGCTCGTAATGATTGAATAGGCGTTGCCGGCTTTATCTTTGGCAAAAACCCGCAAAACCTTTTGGTAGGGCTGTGAGGTTAAAAAGTTGACATATTCATAGTTTTTGAGACGATCTTTTGCTCCGATCGTTTCGCTGAGGCCATTTCTGTCCATGATGTTGATGCTGACAAGTTTCAGTTCGTGAGTTTTGGTTTGCAGCTGGACGAGATCGGGATCGCTTTCATGAACAATTGTATGGTTTTGGCAGGCGCATAAGAGGAGACAGAGAAAAAATTGGGACCAGATCTTCATTTAAGGTACTCTCTTTTGATGAACTTTAGATCAAGGAAATAGACCTCTTGGGCAATCCCGCGCTTCTTTTCGATCTTCATTTCAGTGATGATCAGATGGGGGCGACCAGAAATTAGCTCCTGGCCATCCAAAGCCACGCCTTCAACGCGGGAAATGATGGTCTTTAAATCGTTCAAATCGACTTCCACGGGAT
>Ga0187893_10012981_pt1 | contig 11693 bp, 7 predicted proteins | sample MA1701074metaG_FD_139574 | JGI IMG/M metagenome (GOLD analysis project Ga0187893, IMG submission 139574) | White microbial mat communities from a basaltic lava cave in the Kipuka Kanohina Cave System on the Island of Hawaii, USA - MA170107-4 metaG ... | reverse complement strand
GTTGGCCCGTTGGCCCGTTGGCCTGTTGGCCCGACGGCCTGTCGGCCCGTTGGCCTAGGTAATCACCAGCCGCGGCAGCAGCGGGTTGAGGTGCATCGTCAGGTCGTAGACCGACGCGCCGGTTGCGGCGGCGAGGTCCTCGGGCCGCGATCCGTTTTCCCAGTCGAACAACGTCGCTTCGTCGCCGGCCTTCACCGCCGGCGTGTCGCCGATCTCGACCAGCGTGTGGCTGGCGGAGACGGACGCGATGATGGGATACGCCCGGCCGTTGATCCGAACGCGGCCGCCTTTCGCGGCGGCGCGTGGAAGGCCATCGGCGTGGCCCACCGGTAGCGTGGCAATCCAGGTGTCCTTCTTCGCGATGTAGGCGCGCTCGTAGCCGGCGCTGGCCCCGGCGGCGAGCTGCTTGACGTACGCCACGCGCACGCGCAGCGCCACGGCCGGCCGCAGCGTGAGGCGCTTCATGGCGCTGAACTTGGCGTCCGGATAGATGCCCAGCAACCCCATGCCGACGCGCACCATGTCGAAATGCGTTTCCTCGCCGTGCTGAAACAGCGTGTAGGTGGATGCGGCGTGCAGGCGGCCGGGGTTGATGCCCGCTGACTTCAAGTCGGCTGCCAGAGCGGTAAACCGCCGCGTCTGCTCGCGATCGAATTCGAAATCCTCGGTGTAGGTCATCTGCATGCCGGCCAGCGTGACGCCTTTGCGGCCGGCGAGATCGCGGATCAACGTTGCCGCCTGCGGGTACGGAACGCCAACGCGGCCGAGTCCGGTATCGACGCAGATATGGATGGCGATCGGCCGTCCGAGCCGCTGTGCTTCGCGATCGAGCAGATCGCCGATGGGCGTGTAGACCATCGGCATGATGTCGGCAGCCAGCGCGGCCTGCAGATCGCGCTCGTCGAACGGCGCCATCAGCAACACGGGTTTCTTGATCCCCTGCGCGCGGAGATCGAGCGCCTCCTGGAGCTTGACGACCGCAAAGCCATGGATCGACGCGGAGGGTTCGAGTGCTTTCGCCGATGGGCCGACGCCGAGTCCGTAGCCGTTGTTCTTGATCACGGCCAGCACCGGCCGTTTCGTCAATCGCGCAATCTCGGCTGCGTTCTGACGCAAATGCGCCGTGTGCACTTCAACCCACGGGTCGAATACTGACTGACCGCTGCTGCGAGGAGCTTGTGCGGCCTCGGTTGGTGCCTCGTGCCTCGTGCCTCGTGCCTCGGACGGAAGAAGCGCTACCAAAGGCGTGGCCAGAAAAGTGCGCCGATTCATGCCGGCAGTATACTGCCGCGATGCGAGCACTTCTGTTGATCGGTCTACTACTGCAGGCTCAGGCTCCTGCGCCTCCGCCGGGAACCGACATCTATCTCGTGCCGCTGAGCGGCGGCGTGTCCTCGATGAAGGCTGCGAAGCCCGTTCCCGTTTCCACCGAACCGGGCTACGACAACCAACCGCATTTCAGTGCCGACGGCAGCCGTGTATTGTTTGCCGCCAATCACAACGGCAAGCAGACCGACGTCTTTCTGTTCACGCGCGACAACGGGCGTGTGTCGCAGCTGACGAACACGCCGGAGAATGAAAACTCGCCGACGTATTTACCGCAGGGGCTTGGCGCCCCTGGCGCATTCAGCGTGGTGCGCAGCGAGATGGACAAGACTCAGCGTTTGTGGCGCATCGGTCCCGGCAGCGAGTCGCAGCTCATCCTCACCGACATCAAGCCGGTTGGGTATCACGCGTGGGTCGATGCCGATCGCGTGGCGCTGTTCGTCCTGGGCGAGCCCAACTCGTTGCAGCTCGCGAGCGTCAAGACCGGCAAGGGCGAGGTGGTGGCGAACGGCATTGGACGATCGCTGCACCGCATCCCCGGCACGCGACTGGTGAGCTTCGTGCACCGCGAGTCGTCTGGCGAGTTCTGGATCAAGCAGATCGACGTGGACTCTAAGAAGATCGAGCCGCTGACGAAAGTTGTCGAGGGCGCGACGGATCGCGATATGGCGTGGACGCCCGACGGCAAGACCATCCTGATGTCGGGCGGCGCCAGGGTGTTTTCGTGGACGCGCGGCGGCTCGGCCTGGGTCGAAGTGTTCGATGCGGCCCCGCACAAGCTCGGCGCCGTGTCGCGGATTGCGGTGTCGCCGAAGGGCGACGCGATCGCGATCGTGGTTGCGGAGCCCGCAAGAAAGTGAACGTCGGCGGGTGCCGATCACGATGTAAAGAAATGTAGAATCTGTCTCGCGGAGAGGCTTCGCCATGGCCACCAGGAGTCGATTGAGCGGTAGCGGCGTCTCGCGGCGCGACATGATGCGGCTCGGTGCCGGCGGCCTCGGCTTCGGGCTCTTCGGGGGCATCGGCCCGGTCCCGTTCGTGCTGAGCCGTGCCAGCCAGGCCGTGGCCGCGGCCGAGTCTGGCAAGATCCTGGTTGTCTTCGAGTGGTTCGGCGGCAACGACGGGCTCAACACCATCGTGCCGTACGGCGATCCGATGTACTACAAGCATCGGCCCACCATCGGGATCCAGGAACGCGACCTGCTGAAGATCGACGCCCAATTCGGCTGGCACAGGTCGATGCGCGGGATGCAGCGTCTCTACAACGAAGGCAAGCTCGCCATCGTCCAGGGGGTGGGCTACGACCAGCCGTCGTTCTCGCACTTCACCTCGGTCTCGTTCTGGCACACGGCGGCTCCCAACAGCGGGAACGAGTACGGGTGGCTCGGGCGCACCGCGGCGGCGCTGGATCCAACCGGCACGCGCCCGAACATGCTCGTGAACATCTCCGACAGCCAGACGCTGGCGGTCAAGAGCGAGAAGCACGTGCCGCTGGTGTTCATCGACCCGGTTCGGTTCCAGCGCGCGCTGTTTGCGCAGGAGAAGGCGATCGTCAACTCTCTCGGCCTCGCGAACACCCCGGTCGGCGGCGCCCATGAGTACGTGCTCGAAGTCACCCGGAGTGCGGCGCAGGCCTCCGAAGTGGTCCGCGCCGCGTGGAGCAAGTACCGTGGCAAGGACAACCCCGACCTGCGGCTGCTCGATCTCGACAAGGTCGCGGCGCTGATTGAAGCTGACTTTCCAACCAAGCTCTATTACGTGCCGCTGCGCAACAGCTTGTTCGACACGCACGTGAACCAGGCTGCACCGCACGATCGGCAACTGGAATACTGCTCCGATGCGGTGGCCGGCTTCTTCCAGGAAATGGAGCGAATCGGACGCGCCGACGACGTGGTGATGTACATCCACAGCGAGTTCGGGCGGCGCGTCCCGGAAAACACCAGTCTCGGAACCGACCATGGCACGGCGCAGGTGAACTTCATCATCGGCAACAAGGTGAAGGGCGGCTTGTATGGGACGCCGCCGAGCCTGTCGAATCTGGTGCTGGGCGACAACCTCGAAACCACCACCGACTTCCGCCGCGTCTACGCGACCCTGATCCAGGGGTGGCTTGGTGCTGACGCGGCGCACGTGCTCGGACAGAAGTTCGAGCCGTTGAACGTGTTTCGATCGTAGCGGGGCGCACGATGGCCAATCGCATCGGCTGGAATCCGGGACCGGCGGGATGGAAAGACGACCTCACGCCGATCGCGAATGCCGACTGGAACTACGACCGCGCCGCGCACCTGCTGGCTCACGCCGGGTTCGGCGGCACGCCGGCGGAAATTCAGAAGCTCGCTGACCTCGGCCTCGAGCGGGCGATCCGGTCGCTGGTGCACTACGAGAACATCCCCAACCCGAAGATGCAGCCGTTTGTCGAGTCGGGGCTCTGGGATCCGACGTTGAACGCTTTCCCCGAGAGCCGGCCCGAGGCGACCGATCGCGCGATCAAGAGCGGCGCGTCGATGGGCGTCGAAAACAAGCCCGCCGGCAACCGACCGATTCAGCCCGCGTCCGATCGGTTTTTCTACTGGCTGCGCGCCACGATGCTCGAGACGCGCCGGCTCGGATATTGGTGGGCGAATCGGATGCTGCAGACCACGCATCCGGTGGAGCAGAAGATGGCGTTGCTGTGGCATGGCCACTTCGCCACGCACGAGAACAAGGTGCGTGACTACCGCAAGATGATGCAGCAGGTCGCGCTGTTCGAGCGGCGCGCCACGGGGAACCTGCGCGAGCTGACCATCGAGATCGCCCGCAACCCGGCGATGTTGTATTTCCTCGACGCGCAGTACAACGTCAAAGGCGCCCCGAACGAGAACTTCGCCCGCGAGGTGATGGAACTCTTCACCATGGGGGTCGGCAATTACTCCGAGAAGGACGTGCGTGAGGCGGCGCGCGCGTTCACCGGCTGGTATTTCGACAACCTGTCGTTCAAGATCGACAACGACAAGCACGACGCCGGCGCCAAGACGTTCCTCGGCCGGACCGGCAATTTCGACGGCGTGGAGGTGCTGAAGATCATCTTCGCGCAGCCGGTCACGGCGCAATTCCTGGCCGCGAAGATCTATCGCTTCCTGGTCCGCGATGAGTTGTCGCCCGATCTGCAAAAGCGGCTGGGCGCAGTCCTGCGCGAACACGACTACGAGGTCAAACCGCTGCTCACCGTGATCCTGACCTCGAAGGACTTCTACAGCCAGGCCAGCTACGGGGGCCACATCAAGGGGCCGGTCGAACACCTGGTGGCTATGATCAAGCACCTGGGTGCGGAGACGATCCCCGGGGTGCCCGACTTCAATCAATCGACGATTGCGATGGGTCAGCACCTGCTGAATCCGCCGTCGGTGGCGGGATGGGCGGGCGGCAGGGCGTGGATCACTCCGGGTCTGCTGATTGCCCGCGGCAACGTCGCCCGCGACGTGCTCGTTCCAGACATGACCGGCTTCCGGGACTGGAATTTCGCCGCCGGCAGCGACGGCGTCCTTGGCAGCCGCTTGCGCGAGGGCTTCGACATTGGCGCCGCCACGGCCGTGAACGATCCGTCGAAGATGACCATGTTCGACCAGGTCGCGCTCGAGCGCGACGAACAGTTCAATACGCGCATCTCGGGCTACATCGGCTGGCACCAGGCCGCCCGCAAGTTGATCCCGACGCCGCGCCAGGCCGCGCAGTTCGATCTTTCCCGTATGGTGGTGGAGAGCGGGGCGGCCACCACAGCGGAAGCCGTGGACTATCTGTTGTGGCGGTTGCTTCGCGTTCCCGCGGCCGACGCCACTCGCGACGTCCTGATCACGTTCCTGACCTCGGAGCTGGGCACCAGCGAGATCGCCCGCGCCAGGACGTACATGGAAGATGCGTTGCGCCTGACGGCCCACCTGATCATGAGCACGCCCGAGTATCAGCTCGCCTAATCAGGCGAGGTTCAGATCGAGTTGAAACGCCAGCGCCAGACGACCGCCGAGATCACAATCGCGATCAGGCCGATCACGCTTCCAACCATGAGCCCGGGCGGCGAGAACGAGAACTCGTAACGCCCTGTTTGCCCGGGCGCAATCGCCACCGTCGCGAGTTTGCCGGGCGCGCCAATCAACTCGATTGGTCCGGCGGTGCTCGTCCATCCGGGGCCCCAGTTGTAGTTCAACAACACCTTCGACGGCTTGGGTCCGCCAAACACACTGAATGCGACGCGGTTCGGCGAGAAGTCCACGTCGCTGACGCGCACCGTCCCCTGTGTGGAGATCAACGGCCGGTCCGGATCGGCCGCTCGAAACAGCTGCAACGATTCGTAGCAGTGGAAGAAGGTGCGATGCTCGACCAGCGCGCGCAGCATCGGCGATCCAGCGATGTAGGCGTTGGTGAGCTGATCCGTGGCGATCTCGCGCGGCCCGCCCATCCAGCGGAACGTGGTATCGAAGGGCGTTTGATTGAACACGCCCTTGAAGTGCCATTGATTCACGAGCAGCAATTGCCCTGATGCACCGATGCAGGCGAGGGCGACCACGATTCTTGCCCATGCCGGAAATCCGTGTCGCGTGATGATCGCGTGAAACGCCCATGCCAGTGTCAGCGCCGCGAACTGGAGAAATCCGATCGTGTATCTGCTCGGGATTCTGAAGTTCGAAAACAGCGGTAGGTGTTGCGACAGCATCCCCGGCGCGTAGGCGCTGAACTCTCCCAGGGAAAGAAGAAACAGGATGATGGTGGTCAGCGCCAGCGAGATGCCGAACCAGTGATCGCGTGGAGATCGCCGTGACCCGACCCACAGCAGTCCCACGACGATCGCCGCCGCCGATCCGAAGCCGATGTAGTTGCCGTACTCATGCCAGCCGTGACGCTGCATCGGCAATCGCTCGCCGACCCGTTGCGTCGGCACGAGGTAGGTCTGCTGAAGGATCGCCGGCGTGACCAGGTCGGGCTTCTCAATTTCCAGCCGTGTGTCCCAGTACTGTTCGCCGGTCACAAACTGCGTGACCGGCAGCAGCTTCGAGGCGGAGTAGGCGATCGCCGCCACGCCGAAAAGGGCGAAGAAGGCGAGTGGTCGCCAATTGCGTCGCGCTATCGTCGCAACGACCGCGAAGCTGCCCAACGCCGCCACCGACATCGGCAGGATGTGTGTGCCGCCGTTGAAAACCATTAGCGCCATGGTCGCGGCGGAGAGCAGCACGAATTTCCACTCGCCGGTCTTGAATGCCTTGAAGAAGAAATACAGCTGCAGCGGCAGGTAGAAACCCGGCAGGAACACGCTGTGGCCGACGCGGAGGTGAATGGCCGGTGCGCCGGCGGCCGTCACGAGCGTGGCGACATAGATCACCGCCGGCAGGAACGTCAGTCCGACGATTCGCGTCAGCAGCACGTGCATGCCGGCGAAGCCGATCCAGTAGTGCAGCACGATGTTGATCTTCATCGCCAGCTGCAGCGGCATCACGAGCGCCATCGCGTACACCGGGCTGAGCAGCGCCACCTGCGGGTTCTGCCACATCACGTTGCCGCCGCAGTACCACGGGTTCCAGAATGGCAGCTGCCCGTACTCGACGACGTTCTTCAGGACGATGCCGTAGTAGAAGAGGTGTTGATCCCAGTCGTTCGAGCCGAGCGCGTGTGGCTGTTCGAAGAGCGGCCAGCAGAAGAAGACAGCGAGAAGAGCGTACAGCGCGCCGATCGCGAGCGGACGGATGCGGGCTGGCGGCATCAACCGGAGACCGAGCGATGCTAGCCTAGGTGCAGCTTCGCATCAACAGCAGCAGCAGCGCGGTGCCGACGATCGAGACGGCGATCGAGCCGAGGCACCCGAGCCGATTGGAGAAGAAGACGAGCACCACGTCACGGTATCACGCCCAATCCGACACCCGTCGTGCGTGGGCCGACTACCGGCGCGGCAACGACTGCAGCAGGGCGTCGGCGATCACGCGGTTACCCTCGCGGCTGAAGTGTGTGTCGCCCTTCACATAGAGGCGACCGAGCCAGCCGGGGTCCTCGGCGGCGATGCGGCGGAAGGTAGGAATGGTATCGACGACACCGGCGCAGGCTCCGCGAGTGCAGAGGGCCGCGATGAAGTCCGACCAGCTGAACGTGTCGGCGTGCATCATCTGGGCCGGCCATGGATAGACCAGGATGTAGACCGTGCCGCCGGCTTGCGTGGCCGTCGTCATCAGGTTCAGCATCTTCGTTTCCAGCTTCGACAAGCCGCCCCGAACGCCAAGAGGCGCGTAGCCTTCGAGCAACGGCGCGGCCGGCCTGGCATCGAGCGTTGCCCAGTCCATGTGCGTGAACGCCGATCGTGGATGGGTGGACAAGATCGAGGCGTGCCATCGGAGCACGTCATAGCGCACGAACCGGTACGCGCGCCAGCTGTGGGGGAACATCGCGATGAGGCCGTCGGCGATGTCGGCCCGGGTCGGTCGACGTTGAGGCGGCCCGCCCGCATGAATCGCGGCGGCGGCATCTGGCGCAAGCGCGGCACCGGCGGACGCAGTGGGTGCTCCGAACGGCGGCCGACGGCGCGGATTCGCGTCGCCGTCGATCCAGATTCCGGCTTCATCCATGACGTCCGACAGATCCACGGCGACCAGCAGCAGATGTGGTCGCGACAACAGATTCAACGACAACGCTTTTCGGTACTGATGGAGGTATGCGGTGGGCGAGTACGAACTGACGCCGGCGTTGAGCACGTGGCGACGGCTGTCGTCGGCGTACATGCCGACGAAGGTCTGTTCCCAGCCCCCGTTGATGCCGTAGGTGAAGGAGTCGCCGATGGCGATGACGTCGTAGGCAGAGGGGGTGGCCGCGCCAGGCTTCTTGCGGAAGCCGTGGGCGTCGGTTTCGACGTCGAATATCACCGGGCCGAATTGATGCTTGCCGGCGTAATTCGGCGCCAGCTCGTACCAGCCGTCCGACGTGCTGACGTATCGCGTTTGTGCGATCTGAGACGACGCATTCGAGAGGCGCGAGACGAGGAAGTCGGCAACCAGAACCGCTACCAGGCCTATCAGCGACCCGAAGAGGACTGCGAGCGCCCGCGCGGCGCGCGAATCGCTGAGGCGGGGCCGCTGCGCGATCATGGTGCCGTTCTCAGATTGCATCTTAGACCGCGAGCGCGGTGGCGCGTTGGCCGATGAAGCGGAGGCGGTCGGTGCCGTCGATCACGTCACCATGCTACAATCGGCTGTTTCTCACCCCACGTCCCCATCGTCCAGCGGTCAGGACGCAGCCCTTTCAAGGCTGAGACCCGGGTTCGATTCCCGGTGGGGACGCCAAATTATTTTCGGCGGGTAAAACAGAGGTTAAGTACTTGAATGCGTGAGTGCTTACCCCGGTTCGAACAAAGCGATTTCCGTCGAACACCACTCCATCAGGAAAGAACAACTGCTGCAGGCGCTGACGGTGATCGAGCGACGCCTGCACCCAGAGGTCCGAAGCGCGCGGTAAGACGCGCTCTGCTAAGGCCAGGATGCCCTCCACGTCGAACTTTTCGAGTTCGTCGGAATGATGGTCGATCTGCAGGAGCGTGAGCTCCTGCCGTAGCTTGTCCTTGTGGCGGTGGTACGTGTCGATGTCGATCGACTGAGCAAAGAGAAACGCCTCGTCGAGTCGGTCGAGCTTCTGCTTGATTGCTTTTGACCGCCGCTCAATCTCGATGAGGTCCTGACAGACCTCGGCTTTGCGTTGCTCCCACGCGCGAAGCACGTGCTCTTTCACGAGCCGCATGTAGCCCGGCGTCGGCTGTAGTTCTTTCAACTCGTCAACGAACATCCCTTCGAGCTTCGCTTTGGCCACGTTCACGGCGCGGCACTGACGCCAGCAGTGGTAGTACGCGTAGTGGCCGTTTCGTCCCTTGGACCAACTCGCGGTCAACGGCCGGCCGCATGCCTCACAACGAACAAGGCCCTTCAACGGAAAGTCGGGTCGCGTTCTCTGGCGCGGGCCAGTCACGTGAACGCGTCCTTCGAGAATCGCTTGAACGCGATAGAAGGTGTCTTCGCTGACAAGCGGTTCAAAATCGCCGCGCCGAGACACGTCGAATTCGGGCACGTGAATCAGGCCGGCATACAGCCGATTTGTGAGCATCCGGCCGAAGCTTTGCGGGTTGAGCGTCAACCCCTTGCGCGTGCGAAATCCAAGTCGCGTGATTTTGTCGAGGACTTCCTCTTTTGTGAACCGGCCGGTCGCGAATTCTTCAAACGCACGCTTCACCAACTCGCCGCGTTCTGGATCAGGAATCAGGCTCTTGCCTGACCATTTGGGAGCGTTCAGATAGCCCAGAGGCGGAACAAAGGTCCAGCGTCCCTGCTCCAATGCTGCTCGCATCCCCGCACGGGTACGCTCTGCGCGCACGTCGTTATCGAACTGCGCGAACGCCGCCAGGACGCCCTCCATCAACTTACCTGTGGACGTGTCGTCGATAGGCTCCGTGGCTGAACGTAGGGATATGCCGAGTGACTTCAGGAGCGCTCGGAGCGCGAAGTGGTCGTATTTCTCGCGCGCGAAACGCGTCAGGTTGTACACGACAACGAAGTGGATCTTGCCTTTGTGCCTGCGGCAGTAATTCAGCAGATTTTGCAGCTCGGTGCGGTCGGTCGTCTTGGCGCTCTCGCCTTCCTCCTTGAACCGCTCCAGGACTTCGTAGCCTTCGCGCCTGCAGTACTCCTCACACGCGCGGAGCTGCGTGGGCAGACTCAGGTTTTCCGTCTGCTCCTTCGTGCTTACACGGACGTAGATCACCGCGCCAATCATCGGTGGCAGCTTAGCGCCGTTCTCGGTGCGCGACAAGGTGATCGGTACACCTTTCACTGTCGGCTTACTCCTGCGGTGCGCGGTGCTCCAAGAACATCTCCACAATCACGTGCGCCATCGTGTCCGCGTGTCGTCGGATCTGTTCCACGTCGGCGTCTGAGAGTCCGTCGGCTTCGCACCCGAGGATTTCTCGACAGCGCGCGATCGATATTGGCTCGCAAATTTTGTCTGGTTCGGGGTCCATGAATCGCCCCACATCCAATCCAGTTGATGAGTATCTGTTCTGGAATTGCGCGCCGGCAGCGCGCCGACCTGTGGCCGGCGCGCTGTCTCGGTGGCGCAGATGGCGGGCGTAACGCCGACATCGATCCGTGTGAGGTGCTCACCCCGCACGGCAGTGGTCGCGGTCGATGACCGCGACCACCAAACAACGCGGGCCTCGGCGCGGTGTGCGACGTGTATCGCGAGCCGCCGAAGGCCCGGTGCTCTCAGTGAATGCCGGTCCTGAGGACGAGCGCCGCTGACAGCCGATCACGAACCCGTTTCGAAGTCCGGACCGGTCATTCGTGCACCTGCGGTGGACGAACACCGTGCGGAACTTCGTCTTGCTGGCGTTGGATCGTGCCCTGGGGGCGAGGATCGGAAACGCGCTCCGCATGCACTGGGTGCGATGCGGAGGGGGTGTCATGCGACACCGGCGAGATGTTCACAGAATACGCTCGTGCGAACCTGAGGTCAAACTCAACCATCCTCGCGGGCACCCTGCCGACGGCCATCACGTAAGGGCCAGATCCCGAGCTGCGCGGAGGCGCGGTCAATGCCCGAAGCCGCGTAGCGGTCGGCGCACTGCGCCGAGGCATTGACGGCGCCGAGCACAGCTGACACTCGCCCGCGTGATGGCCGGATGGTGGCCACCGTACCGAGCCGACGGCCATCCACGATGCCCATGTGTACGAGGACGTCCAAAACCTCACCGGTGCCGGTCTTCTTGCGGACGGTGTGCAGGTACCTAGCCTGCCCGGCACGCGGCGGGTATGCGAGGGTGCACGTGCGCGCGATCACGCGCCCCACGCGCCGCGCTTACGCGCCTCTGTTTTCTGTAAGAGACAGCGCCTTCTCGGGCGAACAACACCGACACCAGGAACCAAGGCGTGAGCGACCCCGGAAGGGCGCGGGGACGCGAAGAAATGCGCAAGGCGGGGTCGCTCACGCCTTGGTTCCTGTCGCTGGATCCTGGAAGCTGCCCTGCAGGGGCGGCACAAAACGCCGCCCCATCTGAGGCGCGGCGCACTCGCGCAAATCCTTGCGTGCAGAGGCGGTTTCTGCGACGGGTTTGTGAGGGACGGTTGCCCTGACGAGTGAATTGGTGGTGCGCGAGCGGGGTTAAGGAACCGGGGTGAGGGTGGGGTTAAGACTGCGGCGAGGTCTGTTCCCCCCTCTCTTCCCCCTTCTCAATGCGTCGACGACCCAAACGACGACTGCTCACCAGATGCTATGCAGGCGATTGGCGGGGAGCCGCGATGTGGGAAACGGGCCATCGCGGTACGCTCCTCCTCGTGCTTGAAGGGCACATCGCAAGGAGGCCTCTGATGACCGAG
>Ga0187893_10012980_pt1 | contig 11694 bp, 2 predicted proteins | sample MA1701074metaG_FD_139574 | JGI IMG/M metagenome (GOLD analysis project Ga0187893, IMG submission 139574) | White microbial mat communities from a basaltic lava cave in the Kipuka Kanohina Cave System on the Island of Hawaii, USA - MA170107-4 metaG ... | reverse complement strand
GCCGTTACCGGCTACGGCATGGGGGATATCGTTGTTGAGTCGCGAGACTGCCTGGAAGGCGTAGGCGTTGTACTCCCAGGCCTCGGGGATGCTGTAGTTGACCAGGTCCGCCCCGCCGGAAAGGTGGTTCCAAGGGACGTCACGGCCTTGGTTGTCTACCGCGAAGGCGATGGCATATCCGCGCAGAACCCGATGACCCGGCGGACCATCGGGGTCGGGACGACCGGGCAGCAATCCGTGCGGAGAGGGGTCGATGATCTCGAACGGGGAGCACGTGGGTTCGAGCGGTCCGCCGCGGCCGCTGGCCATGGACAGCCAGCCGGTGTCATCGCCGGTCAGGTACATCGGGCAATCCACCCAGTTCCAGCCCTTGTGACGGCGCTCGATGACCACGGGAGGCGTGCCCTCCACGACGGGGTCCGTCGGTTTATCGCCGTTGATGAAATACCACTGCACGTGGATGCCTTCGTAATGATCATTCACGATGGTCAGGAAGGTGTCCTGGGTCAGGCGCCCGGTGTTGTCCCACTTCAGCTCGATCTTGGGATAGATGAGCACGCTGCCTTTCTGATCGACGGTCACCCGGCAGCCGGGAAGCTCGCGGGTGGTGCAGACGCTGTCGAAGAGGTCCGCGGGCTCGCCCGGATTGCAGAAGCTGTCCGCGCACTCGTTGGGATCGGGCGGGCAATCGGCGTCGCTCGAGCAGCAGCCCACCACCGGCCGCAGGTCGCAGAAGTTGTCCAGCTGATTGACGGGGTCAGCGGAATTGCAGAAGCTGTCGATGCAGTTCGCCGGGTCCAGCGGACACTGAGCGTCGCTTGTGCAGCACGTGATCGGGCCGGGCTGCGTGTTGCAGCGGTTGTCCAGAGGATTGGCGGGGTCCCTGAAATCACAGAAGCTGTCCACGCACTTCCCCGGGTCCGGCGGGCAGTCGGCATCGCTCGTGCAGCAGTCGTTCACCCGGCTGCTGTCGCACGCGTTATCGAGTTGATCCGCAGGATCGCCGGGGTTGCAGAAGCCGGCCATACACTCCGCGGGATTGGGGCACTCCGCGTCGCTCGTGCAGCACGTGGCCGGACCGGGCCGGGTGCTGCAGACGTTGTCATGGGGGTCGCAGGTGGTGAGCCAGAGGCAAGTCGTGCCACAGCAGGTGTGGATAAAGCACGCCTGCCCGGCAGGGCACTCACCTTGCGGGCCGCAAGACCCGGGGCAGGTTCTCCCGTCGGCGCACATTCCACTGCCATCGGGCCGCTCGAAGCACTCGCAGATCGTGTTGGTGCCGCAGGGCTGAAAACCCCCACAGGCCGTCTTCGGATTGGCGCACGCCCCGCCAAGATCGCAGTAGCTGTCGATGCACTTGCCGGGGTCGGGCGGGCAGTCGGCGTCCGCCAGGCAGTCCACGCAGTCGTAGATGCGATTGTCGTTGCCGTCGAGGACGATGTCCTCGCCCATGTCATACGTGCCGCTGCCGTTCGCGTCGTAGTAGCGAATCTTGTTGATCGAGGACGGGCAGCCGCCGTTGGGTACGTTGTGTGGGGGAGTAAACGCAACGTTCACCTCCAGGTCGCAATCAACCTGCTGCCCGTCGGCAAGATCGTTGTTGAGGTCAAGCACTTTGCAATCAAAGCCGAGGTCGTGGTTGCCGTCACGAACGGCCCCCGGACAGGTCAGGGGGTCTTCCGAGTGCAGGTCATCTCCATTCGCCCCCAGCGACCAGAATCCATCGTGGTCATTGTCGAACCAGTCCAGCCCGGTCGGCGGATTGCCCGGCGAGGGGAAATCCAATAATGCCGCGCCGGGGAACACCTCCTGGGCTCCGGGAGCGCCGTGGCCGGCGCTGACGACTCCGTCGGCGTCGATGATCGCCTCGCACTCGCAGCCCAAGGCCAAATCCGCGCACAACGTTCCACCTGTGAACTGGAGCGGGAGCACGCAATCGGCCTTCGCGACGAAGTCCTCGCAAGTCCGCGTGGTGATATCGCAGCATGCCCCGCCGCAGGCAGTCGGCGTGCACTCGTTGGCCGTGTCGGAGGTGCTCACGCACAGGAACGCCGCGTTGCTGTCCAGGCAGTCAATGCCCGGAGGGCCTAGCACAAACGTGGCTGTGGTATCGCCGGGATTCACCAACGCCGAAACGTCCAGCACCGTGTTGTCGTAGAAGCTCCCGCCGCAAAGGGCGCCGTCGAACAAGCCGTCGCTGCCGGAACCGTCGCCCAATTGCGTCAGCGGTGTGGTCGTCGTTTGGAATTGAACGGTCTCCCCACCGTCGCTCTGGCCGTTGCCGACCCCCAGGACCAGCGTCGCGGAAACGCCATCTGCATTGAAGCCGGCCCAGTTGTAGGTGATGGCCGGCGAAGCCCCGGGCATCACCTGCGGATGCTCGATCAGGATGATCTCGGTGGAAGGCGACGTCTCCGAGCAGTAAGCGACCATCATCGTAGCGCCTTCCACCCAGTCCGAGCCGGTGGCGTTGCCCATCCCGAAGCTGCGAAGCACGAACGTCGTCACGTTGAGGTCGCACTCCTCGAACAGCGAGGACACGTCTACGCGGTAGAAATGGGTCGCGATCTCGGGGAAGCAGGCGCTCGCCCCCACGCAGTCGATTTCCACGAAGGTCAGGGTGTTGATGTTCACGCCGTTTACCGTGGCATTAGCAAAGTCAGCGCTCCGGTCGACCGTGCAATCGGTGAGGGTCAGATACTGGAAGTAAAGGTACCCGAAGATAGGTAGGGCGTCGGAGGGCACGGCCGGGAAGGTGATCGTTCCGCCGTCCGGACCTTCGTCAGCATCGAATGTGATGCAGGTGGAACCGGACACACAGCCGCCGTTGACGGTGTCCTGGTAAACGGTTCTCGGGAATATGGCAACGGGGTCCAATCCCACGGTCAGGACCATGTGCTGGTCGGGAAACCCGATCGCCGCGAAGTCCGTAAAGTCGCCCAGACCACAATCCGGCGCCCGAATATAGCTGGGTCCGGACTGTCCCGCGGAGTTGGCGCCGTTGCGGTGGATGTTCCCGGGACCGGGGGCTGCGCAGAGGTTCGGCGATTCTACCGTTACCACGAGCCTTGCGTCGGCCGGCACGAGCACGTTGTTGGGGGTGAAATCCACGGTCCGCAGAGCCAGGCTCGTGCCGTCGGGGATCATCTCGGTGATGGAGCCGCCCACCAGGGGCACCAGGTCGGCCACGTTGGGCGCACCGCCGCTGGTATCGAGAAACAAGTTGATGGTGACGGGACTTCCCGCCCCAGTCGTGTCCTCCACGATCTCGATGCCGTAGGTCACGCATTGGACGCGATGGGCCAGACCCGCCGTCGGCCCGACCGAAAGGTCAAACGACCGAGCAAAGTCGTTTTCCGCGGTGCAACCGTTGCCGCTATCGAAGCACGCCGCTGACCCGCCCGCCACGGTGTTCGGATCGGTGCTTTGGGTAATGTCTACGGCCCCGCAGCCGAAACCGGCCGCGCCGCCATCGGACGCCTGGCCCGCGGGGACGAGCAGCTCGCTGCCCGGGGCCGTCGCGATGCGCACGTCGGGCGCGACCCGCATGCCGCGGTCCAGGCCTTTCGCGGGAGCGACCCTGTTGGCCCTGGGGGCGCCATCCGACGATGCCCTCACTGGCCGCCGGTACGCCGTGGTGCCCGCGGTGGGGTCAACCGGGGCAACAGACGCCTTGCTCACGTCGGCGTCCCGGTTGGTGGGCCGACTTTGAGCCAGCGCCTCGATGGTTCCGTAAGCGACGACCACCGCCAGACACAGTGACGCTCGACCGATCTTGGCGCGGACTTCCATTCCATTCCTCCTGCTAACACACCAAGGGGCATGGCGGACCGTTCATCCGCCATGCCCCGATATTGACTAGACGAAACTAGGCCCGCTTAGCGATCTCGTGTTGGGCGAACCGAGTCCTTCGCGCCTTCTGCATCCAGACGCTGGAGGTTGCCGCCCGTATCGATGGCGCCGCCGACCTCGCCTGGATTGAGCAGGTCGTCCGGCGGATCGATGAGATCAACCCTGATCTTCGCGGCTTCCACGCCTTGTCCGACGAGGCTCGAACCGGCCAGGGCGCGGCCGCCGGTCGTTCCGCTGAAGGCAATCAACTTCATGTGTACGCCGAGAAGAGCGGCGTCCTTACTGCGGATCTCGCAGTGCCATACCCAGCCGCACACCGGGAAGGGAATGCCCGATTCCTCCTCGCACTCCCAGCGCCAGTCGCACTGGTCGTCGCACATGTCGCTGGCCACGCCGTTGATGCGGGCCTTGCCCTTGTTGGTCTGCAAGTTGGCGATGAGGAAGTGGTTGTCGTCCTCATAGGTGCTGACCAGGGCCTGGTCCCAGCAGGTGATGCAGCGGGTGGTGCCTGAGCGGCCGTCTTCGTTCTCGTTCCAGATGTCGAAGTGGGCCTTGGTGGTGACCGGACCGTCGCTGTCCTGCCGAAGGTTCACATCGACCGGGAACAGGGTCAGGTCGGTGTCGATCGTGGCAATGGCCCCGCCGTTGGAGAAGGCCTGCGAGCCGGTCGCGAAGAAATCAAGCAACAGCTTGTCAAAGGCCCAATCATACTCGGAACCGTTGAGATCGAGCGTCTCGGTGTTGCTTCCCGCGGTCTGCCCAGGTTCGGAGTTATTGAGATGTACGGTTTGGAAGGCATAGGCGTTGTATTCCCAGGCCTCGGGGATGTTGTAGTTGACGATGTCCGCCCCACCCGAAAGGTGGTTCCAGTCGACGCTACGGCCTTGGTTGTCGACCGCATAGGCGATGGCATAACCGCGCAGGACGCGCGTACCGGCCGGACCATCGGGGTCCGGACGACCCCGTGGCGTGCCCGGATCGGTGATGGTGAACGGCGAGCAGGTGGGGTCCAGCGGTCCGCCACGGCCCGTGGCCATGGACAGCCAACCGGTATCGTCGCCGGTCAGGTACATCGGGCAATCGACCCAGTTCCAGCCCCTGTGCGCCCGCTCGATGAGAACCGGAGGCGAGCCGCTCGAAACCGCGGCCGTGGGTTCATCGCCGTTGATGAAATACCACTGTACGTGAACGCCTTCGTAAAAGTCGTTGACGATGGTCAGGAAGGTGTCTTGAATCAGAACGCCGGCCGCGTTCCATTTCAGCTCGACCTTGGGGTAGATCAGCAGGCTGCCCTTCTGGCTGATGCTGACGCGGTTGCATGGATCGTTGCACTCGAAGTAGACCGTGGCGGTGTCCACGCAACCACAGTAGTCCACGACGTACAGAGTCACCGAACCGCTCTTGATGTCGTCACAGAAGATACAAGCCTCGTCGCCGAGCACGTCGAGCGAGCTGTTGCCGTCGAGGTCCCAGCCGATGGTGGCGATCCCGCCCAGGGCGAATGAGTCCGATCCGTCGAAACAGAGGTTGTCGCCCACCGGAGCGGTCACAAAACCGACTTCCTTGTGGTTAATCTCGATCTCCGCCTCGACCACATTGGTATCGCAGTTGGGCGATCCCACGGCGTCGATCTCGTCGTCGAACGACTGCCAGCCTGGCGTCCCGGGCGCGCTGTCGTCACCCGTTCTAAACGTTGTATGGCTCGGGTCGTCAAAGATGGAGATGCTGAAGTCAGCGTGCGTGGCAATATACCGGAATCCACTCCCGGGGAAGCTGTATTGCGCGGCGTAGTCATCCGCGTTGTCCTGCCCCTGACAGAGGGCGGGATCTTCCCAGCCCTTTGCATAGATGCTGGTCATAGTGGCCAGCGTCCAGCCCGATGGAAAGTTGCTGATGTCGCAGGAGTAGCTGCCCCAGACCGTATACTCGAGCGCTTCTTCCGGGAAGGGACCGTGATCCACCGCGGGATACACGATGACGCTGTTCACGGGGTTGATGAAATCCACGACCTTGGGGGTCGTGCTGCTCTGGAGCCACAAATGGTCCGTATTGGCCAGGGCAACACTGGGCGTCAGCACCAGGGGCGCCCAGCCGAACCCGCAAGGCCCCGGAAACGGGACGTATCCCGTGCCGCCGTTGCCGCCGGTGCAATAGCTGCCCATGGTGACCGGGCAGGAGGCGACGCGGTTCAACGTCAATGAATCAATGGTCTGACGATCCGTCACCACGCAAGTGTTGGGATTGACACAGCAGGCGCCATAGTCGCAAGGATCAGGCACGCCCGCGTATGCCGTGCCGCTAATCAGGATAAGGAATGTAAAGACGACCACCCTGCTTCTCATTTCCATGTCTCCTTCTGTACGGCCCCGCATGAGCCGCGGATAGGGATAAGGGTTTGGGGGGCATGGTGGAAGGTACTCCCCCATGCCCCCCTTTCTTAGTCTGCTTCGCGAGTGCGAAGCAAGATTCGCTTAGCGATCACGAGTCGAACGCACCGATCCCTTGGCGTCTTCCGTGTTGAGGCGCTCAATCTCGCCGACGCCGATGGTGCCGCCGACCTCACCGGGATTCGTCAAGAAATCCGGAGGATCGATGAGGCTGACCTTGATCTTCGCGTCTTCCTCACCTTGTCCGACAAGCGTCGAACCGGCCAAAGCGCGACCGCCGACCGTGCCGCTAAAGGCCAGAAGCTTCATCTGCACGCCGAGAAGAGAAGCGTCCTCACTGACGATCTCGCAGTGCCATTCCCAGCCGCATTCCGGGAAGGGAAGGCCGGGGTTCTTGTCCGGGTCTTCACACTCCCAGCGCCAGTCGCAGTCCTCGTCGCACAGGTCGCTGGCCACGCCGTTGATGCGGGCCTTGCCCTTGTTGGTCTGCAGGTTGCCGATGAGGAAGTGGTTATCGTCCTCATAGGTGCTGATCAGGGCCTGGTCCCAGCATGTGATGCAACGCGTGGTGCCCGACCGGCCGTCTTCGTTCTCGTTCCAGATGTCGAAGTGGGCCTTGGTGGTGACCGGACCGTTGCTGTCCTGACGGAAGTCCGCATCGACCGGGAAGAGGGTCAGGTCGGTGTCCAGGGTCACGATCGCGCCGCCGTTGGAGAAGGCTTGCGAGCCGACGGCGAAGAAGTCGAAGAGCAGCTTGTCAAACCCCTTCACGTACTCGGTGCCGTTGAGATACAGCTTGCCGGCATCCGCGCCCTGCGACCCTTGCGACAGTACGCTCTGGAAAGCGAATGCGTTGTATTCCCAGGCGCCGGGGATGCTGTAGTTGACGATGTCAGCCCCGCCGGAGAGGTGGTTCCAACTGATTTCACGGCCTTGGTTGTCGACCGCATAGGCGATCGCATAGCCCCTCAGCGCCCGATGTCCGGCCGGACCATCCGGGTCCGGACGACCCGGCGGGCTGCCCGGATCGGTGATGGTGAACGGCGAGCACGTGGGGTCCAGCGGTCCGCCGCGGCCCGTAGCCATGGACAGCCAGCCGGTGTCATCGCCCGTCAGGTACATCGGGCAATCGACCCAGTGCCAGCCCTTGTGACGGCGTTCGATCACCACGGGGGGCGAGCCCGCGAGCACGGGATCCGTGGGCTCGTCGCCGTTGATGAAATACCATTGCACGTGGACGCCTTCGAAATAGTCGTTGACGATCGTCAAGAAGGTGTCCTGCTTCAGCTTCCCGCTGGCGTCCCACTTCAGCTCGATCTTGGAGTAGACGAGCAAACTCCCCTTTACGCTTGCGCTCACGCGGTTGTCGGCGAAGGCCGTCGCACCCGTCGCCAAAACCAAAGCGCCGATTCCCAGGCTTACCAATCCTCTGCGTTTCATGGATACCCTCCGCATACAGTCTGTTGTGTTCATTAGCTTGGCGGTTCCAACGCCCAGCAAACATTACTTAACTAGGCAGTCCCGTGCCTTAACGCGTTCGATCCATCCGAATCACATGCTTCGTGTTCCCCCTTCTTGCTTTATCCCCCGATACTTCCTACCTCCTTCCTCTGCGAAACCGGCACGGTACTTACATACCGCTAACTACACCGTTATGCTTCACAGCCTCGGGAGCATCCGCAACAACCCTTGCGGGCGGCAGGAGACTCCGTGCTGTTCTGGTCGACGAACCGAGGTGGAGCCCCAACGGGGTCAACCGACGCGGGGCATCGTGCCTCTAGTCGAACCCTCCGACAACCCCAAGACGAATATCAGGATTCGCAGATGTTTGCAAGAAAAAAGTTGCCGGGTATCAAGAAAACGAGGTTAATTTAGGGGAAAACTATCGGTCGTTGCAAAACCGTCCAATAAAGTCCCACAGCACATGCAAAGCGATTCCGGGGCTTTCCGTTTCCGCGGGAGTAGGCTAAGATAGACCAATCACCGGTTGGAATCTACCACCGGGTTCGCGCGCATGTAAGCCCATTTGGCTGGGGGGGGGAAGATGGGGTCTCCTGATGTGCATTTCCGCGTTTCGGCGGCCGCGCGGCGGTTGTCGTGTTTACTGACCGCCGCGCTTCTGCTCCTTTCGGTCGCCCGGGCGGCCGAGGACAACATAGTCAGCACTTCTGGATCGGAGTCCGCGCCGGCTCCGGCGGGCGGTCCTTCCGGTACGCGGCATCTGCTGGTGAGCAGCTTCCGGTGCTTTATTTCGGGCTGCGAGTTTGAGGACTCAGTCCTTCGCTACGACGGCGTCACCGGGGAGTACCTCGGCGTGCATGCGACAGGCGTTCCAGGCGCCTACGGTATCGCTTATCGCCCGTACAAGGAAACGACGCTGGTCGTAAGCCGAACGAACTCGACGGTCGAGGAGTTTCACAGCAGGACCGGCGCCCATCTTTCAACCTTCATTACCGCAGGCGCGGAGGGGCTCAATTCGCCGCAAAACATTCTGATTGACGCCAACTGGGACGTTCTTCTCACGAGCATGCCGACCGGCGAAGCGTTCGCCAAGTTCAACGGGATCCTCAAGTTCGACGGCGATAACGGTGCGTTCATTGCTCCGTTCGTCAACGGGGGCTCGATCCTTGCGGAGACGTGCGGGAGCCCGCGATGCCTGCGCGGGGCCAACGGCATGGCTTTCGGCCCCGACGGGCAGCTTTACGTGGCCAGCAGCGTCAACAACAGCGTCATCGAGTACAACGGGTTGACCGGTCTCTACCTGGGCGTGCTCGATGCGACGGAACTCGTCTCACCCAATGGTCTCGCCGTCCGACGGGCGGGCACCGGCCTGGGGAACATTCTAGTTACTTCGGTGAACGATCCGGGAACCACTTTCGACGATCTCATCCTGCAATTCAGCAAGACCACCCGCGAGTTGGTCAATCCTAACGGAGTGTTCTCCACCAACATGATCGATGTGGGGCCGCTTGCTTGGTCGGTGGACGACAATCTGCTGGCGGCCGAACGGACCGGGAACATCTTTCCGAACTACGCCGACCGCATCGCCGAGCGAAGCGGGACGAACGGTGGGTCGATGGGGTTGTTCACGGCCTCGGACGACACCCACACTCACCTGGCGACGGCGATGTTCGAGCTTGTTTCGGACGTAGCCGGTCATGACTACGACGGGGATGGAGACCGCGATCTGCGGGACATGGCGGCTTTCCAGCGTTGCGCCGGGCGATCGACGAGCGATTGCCTCGCCGCATTCGATGACAACCTCAATCGGCAGATCGGGCTGGGCGACTACGCCTGCGCGCGGACCAACCTCCGCGGCCCGAGACGGCCCTGCACTACTCCGGCCCAATGCGTGGACAACAACCCGTGCATGACCGACGAGTGTGTCGGCGGCGAATGCGTGGGTTCGCCGGTCGTCGATGGAGCGCCCTGCGCGGACGCACTGTTCTGCGACGGGCAGGAGACCTGTCGATCCGGGTTATGCATCGGGACTCGACCTTGTGTGGACGCCGCGCATTGCGACGAGGCGAACGATCGGTGTTTTCCATGTCTGACTCATGCGGAGTGCGACGACGGACGTGTCTGTACGAACGATACCTGCGTCCTCGGCGTGGGCTGCCAGTACTCCAACAACACCGCATCGTGCAGTGACGGAAACTTCTGCACTACACAGGACCGCTGCTCGGCCGGAGCCTGCGTCGGCGGTCCCGCGGCGACGTGCAACGACAGCAACGTGTGTACGGATGATCATTGCGATCCGGCGAAGGGGTGCCAGTTCGTGCACAACTTGGCCCCGTGCAGCGATCAGGACGCTTGCACGCTGGAGGATTCTTGCCTGCAAGGCACCTGTCGCCGAGGGCAGCCCCTGGATTGCGACGACCAAAGCCAGTGCACCACGGACAGCTGTGTGCCGACGACCGGCTGCCGCCATGTGAACAACACCGGAGCCTGCAATGACTTTGACGTTTGCACGGTCAACGACTTCTGCTCCCAGGGGGTTTGCCGCGGCAGCCCCATGAATTGCAACGACAACGTGGCCTGCACGACCGATCGCTGCTTCCAGGGTAACTGCCTACACGACCTCAACGATGCGATCTGCAACAACGGTCTCTTCTGCGACGGCGTCGAGACTTGCCACCTCACCCTCAATTGCCAGCCGGGCACGCCGCCGAATTGCAACGACGGCGTGAGCTGCACCAACGACACGTGCAACGAGAGCGCGGACCGATGCGATCACACGCCGGTGCACACGACCTGCAGCAACGGAGCATTCTGCGACGGGGCGGAGATCTGCAACCCCGCCCTGGGGTGCCGTGATGCCGCGGACCCCTGCGCTCCGCCGCTCCTTTGCAATGAACTTAACGACACTTGCGTGCAATGTCTCAACAACGGACACTGCCTTGACACCTCTTTCTGCAATGGGCAAGAGACCTGCAACGCCGGCGCGTGCGTGGTGCCGGGCAATCCGTGTAGCGGTGTAACACCCGTTTGTTGTGAGGCGACGGACTCGTGCAGGGCCCAATGCTGCACGAATTTGGACTGCCCGAGCAACGGCTTGTTCTGCGACGGTCCCGAGGTGTGCTCGAACGGTATCTGCGTTTCGGCGGGCAACCCCTGCTCTGGCGGGACGCCCTTGTGCTGCGAGGACATCGACGTCTGCGCGGCGCAATGCTGTTCGAATGCGCAGTGCCAGGCACCGCAGCCGCCCTGTGAAGGCGGGCAGACGTGCAATCGAACGAATGGCCTTTGCGCAACCGAGCCGGACGGCGTATTCGGCACACCGTGCGAGGCGGAGGGGAACCTGTGCACGATCGACCATTGCAACGGTGCGGGGTCATGCGTGCTGCTGGGCAACCGCAGTTGCCAGGCGGCTGTTCCGCCGTGCGAGGGTGGGGAGACGTGCAATCCGGCGACGGGAAACTGCGACGCCAACGCCGACGGCGCGGCCGGCACGGTGTGCGAGCGTGACGGGAACCTGTGCACCAACGACCGTTGCAACGGAAGCGGGACGTGCGCGTTTGTCAGCAATGTGCCCTGCCAGGCGGCGGTTCCGCCGTGCGAGGGCGGACAGACGTGCAATCCGGCGACCGGAGCTTGCGATGCCAATGCCGATGCCCCTTTGAGCACGGAGTGCGAGCGAGACGCCGATCTGTGCACCATCGATCACTGCAACGGTACGGGACAGTGCGTGTTCTTGAGTGACGTGAGCTGCCAGGCGGCCGATCCGCCGTGCGAGGGCGGCGAACTGTGTAATTCCGAAACGGGACTGTGCGACGAGCAGGCGGACGCTGACGTCACCACGCTCTGCGAGTCGGACGGCGACTTGTGTACGGTGGAGCATTGCGATGGGGCCGGGCAGTGCGTGTTCCTGAGTGACGTGGTTTGTCAGGCGGCCGCTCCGCCGTGCGAGGGCGGGGAGACGTGCAATTCCACGACGGGCGATTGCGACCTGAAT
>Ga0187893_10012979_pt1 | contig 11695 bp, 6 predicted proteins | sample MA1701074metaG_FD_139574 | JGI IMG/M metagenome (GOLD analysis project Ga0187893, IMG submission 139574) | White microbial mat communities from a basaltic lava cave in the Kipuka Kanohina Cave System on the Island of Hawaii, USA - MA170107-4 metaG ... | reverse complement strand
GTCGTTCACTCTGCCGTGGGAGGAGATCGCGGCGCGCCGGGCCGGGCGTCCGAGCAGCGGCAGCGCACCGCCGGAGGTGGCAGAGGCGCTGCGCGGCGCCGAGGTGATTCTCGGTTTCGCGCTCCCGCTTGGCACCGCCGACCTGGCGCCGGCGCTGCGCTGGGTCGAGACGCCCGCCACCGGGTTCGACCAACTCGCCGGCACCGGGATCCTCGAGCGGGACACCATCGCCGTCACGACGGTCGGCGGCTTGTTCGCGCCGTGGGTGGCCGAGCATGTCTTCGCGCTCCTGCTCGGCCTGTGGCGCCAGATCGATCGCTTCGCCAGCGCCCAGCGGCGGGGCGAATGGTTGGGGCGCGGCACCGGACTGGAGGTGCGCGAGCTGCGCGATGCGACGATGGCGATCGTCGGCCTCGGCAACATCGGACGCGCCGTGGCAGGCGCCGCCAAGGCGTTCGGCATGCGGGTCATCGGCGTGCGCCGGCGGAGCTCCTATGAAGCGGTGCCCGACGTCGATCAGATCCGTGGGCGCGGCGCGCTGCACAGTGTACTCGGCGAGGCCGACGTGGTGGTGCTGGCCGTGGCCGGGACGCCCGAGACGGTCCATCTGATCGGCGCCGCCGAGCTGGCGGCGATGCGGCGCGACGCGGTGCTCATCAACGTCGCCCGCGGCCTCGTGGTCGACGAGGTTGCCTTGGCCCAGGCGCTGGCGGAGCGGCGCATTGCGGGCGCCGGGCTGGACGTGTTCACCGAGGAGCCGCTGCCGGCCGGCAGCCCGCTGTGGACGTTGCCCAACGTGCTGATCACCCCGCACATCGCGGTCAATGTGCCGTCCAAGCTGCGGCGCTGTGTCGAGCACTTCGCCGAGAACCTGCGGCGGTACTGCGCCGGCGACGCGCTCGGCGACCGGGTGGAGCGGTGAACTGCGGGCCGCGCTCCGCGCGGCACCGGCGCGCCACCGCTGGGCACCGTGCGGGGCGCATCGGAAACGGCTATCCTGCGCGATGCTGTTTCCGGAGCCGCCAACGGACCGAGACCACTGCCTGTCGAGTCGATCCCGCCGCGCCGCGTTGGGGGCAGCGCTCCTGCTCGCGCTGCCCGTATCCGCCGCAGCGCGCGAAGTGTTGGTGCCGCTGCGGCTCGACCACGCCCACCTGCGCCAAGTGCTGGTTTCGCAGGTGTACACCGGCGCGGACGGCAGCGCGCGGGTGTGGGACGACGGCTCGGGCTGTAACTTTCTGATCCTGTCCGACCCGCAGGTCGACTCGCACGATGCGCGGCTGCGCATCCGCAGTGCAGGACGGGCTCGCGTGGGGACCGCCGTCGGCGAGAATTGCCTCACGCTGATCGATTGGACCGGCACCGTGGAGGTCCTCGAGGCGCCGGAGGTCGACCCCGAGCGACCGACGGTCCGCTTTCGCGTCGTCGACTCGAACCTCTACGCCGCCGACGGGCGCAAGCAGGTCACCGGCACCTTGTGGGACTGGGTGAAGTCGTACGTGCACCCGCGCTTCGAAGCGGTGACGATCGACCTCGACCAGCCGCTCGGCGAGCTGCGCGCCTTCCTGCCGCTCGTCCTGCCGCGCACCGACGCCGAGCAGACTGCCCGCCTGCTCGACTCGGTCGGCCTCGCCGGGGCGCGCGCCGAGGACAGCGGCCTCACCATCGATCTCCGCGTCGACGTGCCCGAGCTGGCCGCTGTGGTGGCGACGCCGCCCGTCCCCGAGCCGACGCTGACCGTCGAGGAGCTGGAGCGCTGGCAAACCGCGTGGCAACGATGGGACGCCTTCCTCACCTTCGTCTCCAAACAGGCCGCGACCGATACCGTCGTGGGCGCACAGCGCCAGGCGCTGTTCGACGTGCTGATCGAGGCCCGCTACGACATCATGTGGGTGCTCCGCCCGAGCAGCCCGTACGAGACCGACCCGGTGCCGGCGCTGTTCGTGAAAACCTGGACGCGCCTGGCGCCGGTGCTGCGCGACCTGAGCCTCGGCCTGCCGGGCGAAGCCGCCCTGCGCTACCTGAGCTTCATCACTGCGGCCGATGCCCTGCGCGCGATCGACGAGCTCGGTCCGACCAGTGGCCTCGACGTGTCCGCCGACGCCCTGCGCCGCCTCGCCCGCATGTTGGCGCCGGCCACGACGGAGGATCCGCTCTCATACGGCGACGACGTCGATCCCGTCCTGCGCCAGCTGTTCGACTTCGGCCCGCCCTTGCCCACTCCAGAAGACAACCCGGACGTCGACTGGAGCTGGTGGCGGCCGGCGCGAGCGTGGGCGGCCAGCGACCCGAGCGCGCGCCTCAACCGCTGGGCGCCGACCCGCGAGGACGTGCGCGAGTATCTGCCGCTGGTGCGCGATCTGCTCGAGCAAACCGGCGCGCGCACGCTGGCCAAGAAGCCGCTCGAAGCGCGGTTCCATAAGCTCTACGGCTGGCTGCTGCTCGCCACCGCGTGGAAGGAGAGTTGCTGGCGGCAGTTCGTGCGCGTCGGCGGACGCCTCCAGCCGGTGCTGTCGCCGGTCGGGGCGATCGGCATCATGCAGATCAACCCGCGCGTGTGGCGCGGCCTCTACGACGTGAAGGGCCTTGGCCAGGACATCGGGTACAACGCCATGGCCGGCGCCGAGATCCTCCTGCACTACCTGCGCGACTACGCCATCGCCAAAGGCGAGCACAAAGTCACCGGCGACACCGACAATCTGGCGCGCGCCGCCTACGCCGCCTACAACGGCGGCCCCGGGCATCTGGCTCGCTACCGCAAGAGCAAGACCAGCAAGAGCCTGCGCAAGATCGACGCGTCGTTCTGGGAGAAGTACCGCAAGATCAAGAGCGGACAGACGCTGGCGGTGGCGGAGTGCTACGGACCCTGAAGAGGGCTCTTCACCGCGGAGACGCGGAGGCGCAGAGGCCACCCATGGCTCATGCCGGATCTCTCTGTGTCTCTGCGTCTCCGCGGTGAGAATCATCCCTGGTCGCTCCAGCGGTGTGGGCGGTAGCGGGGGTATGCCGCTCGAATCCGCCCAGCGCGGCGACGCGCTCGGCTAACCCGTCGGCCGTCACCTGCTCGGGCGGCACCGGCGCGCCGATCACCAACTGGACGCGCGACCAGATGCGGCGAAAGGGATGGCGCATCGGGGCACCGCCTTGCCGGCTGAAGAAGCTGCCCCACATGCCGACCAACGCCATCGGCACGACCGGAACGGGCGTGCGCTGCACGATGCGCTCCACCCCGCGATGAAACAGACCCAGCCGGCCGTCCTTGGTCAGCGCACCCTCGGGAAAAATGCACACCACCTCGCCCGCCTCCAGCTCGGCCGCGATCCGATCGAACGCGACCTGCATCAGATGCTCGTCCTCACGCGCCGGCGAGATCGGAATCACCTTCGCATCGCGGAAGAACCAACCGAGCAGCGGGATCTTGAGAAAGCCGTGGTACATCACGAACCGCGCCGGCCGTTTGCAGGCGCTGGCGACGATCATCCAATCGACGAAGCTCACGTGATTGCAGACCAGCAGCACGGCGCCCTCGTCCGGGATGTTCTCGCGGTGAACGGTGCGCAGCCGGTACATGATGTTCGCGACGATCCAGCACATGAACCGGAAGAGAAACTCGGGCAGCAGCCGGTAGATGTAGACCGCCACGGCGGCGTTCAGCAGCGCCAAGACCCCGAAGATGTGCACGACGCCGAGGCCGGCCGCGAAGCACGCCAGCAGCAGGCCGGAGGCGGCGACCATGAACAGCGCGCTCAGGATGTTGCCGCCGGCCACCACGCGCGAGCGCTCGGCGGGCAGCGAGCGCTGCTGGATGAACGTGTTGAGCGGCACGATGAACAAGCCGCTGAACACCGCCAGCAGGGTCAGGTCGGCGACGAGACGCCAGGCGTGCGGCAACGCGAGAAAGCCGCGCAACCCGAGCAGCTCGCCGGGCGCGACGGCGCCTGCGGTCGGCGCGCCGGCGAGAAACAGATCGAACGCGAACACGGTCATGCCGATCGAGCCCAGCGGCACCAGCCCGAGCTCCAGCTTGCGCTCGGACAGGCGCTCGCAGAGCAGCGACCCGATCGCGATGCCGGCGCAGAAGAGCGCGAGGAAGAACGTGATGACGTGCTCGTCGGTGTGCAGGACGTCCTTGGTGTAGATGGGCAGGAGGGCGAGGATGGCGGAGCCGAACAGCCAGAACCACGACACGCCGAGCACCGACAGAAAAACGGAGTGCACGCGCCGGGTGACGGCGTAGGTCTCGCGCAGCGGCATCAGCGGATTGCGCGAGATCGCCAGCGACGGGTTCTCCGGCTCGGTGCGTGGCACCAGCCGACTGCTGGCGTAGCCCGCCACGGCAATCGCGATCACCACCGCCGAGATCCAGGTGCCGCCGCTCGGACCGGAGGCGATCACCACCCCGCCGACGATGGTGCCGAGCAGGATCGCCAGGAAGGTGCCGGTCTCCACCAGCGCGTTGCCGCCGACCAGCTCGTCGGCGTGCACCAGCTGCGGCAGAATGCTGTACTTCACCGGCCCGAACAGGCTCGACTGGCAACCGAGCAGGAAGAGCACGACGAACAGTAATCCGACGTGCCCGCTGAGAAAGCCGGCCGCGGCGATGAGCATGATGCCGATCTCGCCCGCCTTCACCCAGCGCACCAGCGTCGACTTGCGATAGCGATCGGCCAGCTGCCCGGCGGTCGCCGAGAAGAGCACGAACGGCAGGATCAGAATGCCGCCGCTCATCGCCACGAGCTGCTCCGAGCCGAACCGCCAGAGACTCGCGCCCTGGTAGGCGACCAGGATCACCAGCGCGTTCTTGAACAGGTTATCGTTGAAGGCGCCGAGAAACTGCGCCCAGAACAGCCCGACGAAGCGGCGGCTGCGCAGCAATCCGAGCTGGCCCATCGGCGGTGACCTGTACCATTCTCCGCCGCTGCGCGCCTATCGCGCCTGGCGATGAGGGCATTCCTGTGGAGGGCGGCGCGCCGTCGCCGCCGGCGGGGATGGGGACGACGGCACGCAGCCTACTGTCGCGTCGGCGCGGCGCGGACGATCAGCAACGATGACGGGTTGTCCACCGCCACCCGCTCGGAGCGCAGGCCGAACAGTTGCGGCGCAAGCTCCCACTCGGCGCCGACGCCCAGCACGGTGAGATCGTGGCTCGCCGCCTCGCGGAGCACGGTGTCGACGGTGTGGTCGGTTTCGATCACCAGCAGCCGCAGCGCATGGCCGGTCATCGGTTCGGGGCCTCGGTGTCGAGCAGCTGGCGTGCCTCGTGGTCGAGTCGCGATTCGTCGCCCGGCCGGTGCTCCACCTGCAACAAGGTGAGGTCGGCCCCGGCGCGGCGCGCCAATCGGACGGCCAGACGCAGCGCGAGCCGGTCGTGGACGGTGCCGGTGTAGGGCAACAGAATGCGGCGCGGCGGATGCGCCAGCCCCTTGTCGATCAGCACCGCGAGGTCGGCGGGTCCGCGGCGCATGACGCGGTCGAGCGTGCCGCCGAGCACCGAGCGGGCGAAGACCGGTTTGTGCCACCCCATCACAATCAGATGCGCATCTTTCAGCCGGGCCACTTCGCAGATCTCGTCGGCGGGCGCGGAGCTGGTCACCGCCAGCGGGCGGACGTCGGCGCCGCGCGCCCGCGCCCGCTCGAGCAGCGGCGCCAGCGTGCCCGTGCCGTTCGGCGCACCGGCGGGCACGTCGGCGCCGAGCGCGCCGCGCTCGACCGGACGCGCCACGTGCAGCGCGTAGATGCGCGGCGCGTCGTCCTCGGCCAGCGCCAGTGCGACATCGAGCAGCGCCGGTCCGGACGACGACAGCGCCACCGGGATCAACACGGTGCCGCTCGGCGTCGCGGCCTCCGCCTCGAGCGGCGCCGCCTGCAGGCGACCGGCGGGATCGATCAGGGCGAGCGCCGGTGCGGTCATCAGCGTCGTCACGATCGCCATCATCACCATCATCGCGAACAGCGTCGGGGTGATCAGGCCGAGATCGAGGCCGACGTTGAGAATGATGAGCTCCATCAGCCCGCGCGTGTTGACCAGCGCACCGAGCGCCGCCGACTCACGCCAGCTCACGCCCATCGCCCGCGCCGCCAGCGCGCTGCCGCCGAACTTCCCGGCCACCGCGACGCCAATGAGCAGCGCGCAGATGAGCCACAGTGCCGCGCTGTCGAGCAGACCGATCTGGGTACGCAGCCCGGTGTAGGCGAAGTAGACCGGCAGAAAGAACACGGTGGCGAAATCCTCGAGCTTCTCCGACAGCTCGCGCACCAGGCCGCTGCGCCTCGGCATCAGCGCGCCGAGGACGAACGCACCGAAGATGGCGTGGATGCCAATCCACTGCGTGGCGAGCGCGCTGGCGAGCAGGAGGACGAGAATCGCGGCGAGCAGGTTCTGTGAGACCGCCTCGCGGCTGTCGTAGAGCGCGGCGAGGCGGCGCAGCAGCGGCCGCGTCGCCACGACCATGAACGCCAGGTAGACCACCACCCAGGCAATCGTCGCGGCGCCCTGCCACGCGCCGTTGGCGTGGCCGATCGCGGCGACCAGTGACAGCAGGCACCAGCCGGCCACGTCGTCCCCCGCCGCGCACGCCAATGCCATCGACCCCACCCGGGTATGCAGCAGGTCGCGCTCGATCAGGATCCGGGCCAGCACCGGAAAGGCGGTGATCGCCATCGCCGCGCCGAGGAACCCGGCAAAGCCGAGTCGCGACACGGTCGCCCCGGCGAGGCGGTCGTAGAGCAGCAGGGCGACCGCCGCGCCGAGCACGACCGGCACCACGATGCTGGTGGCGGAGATCACCGCCGCCGCGCGCCCGCGCTGCCGCAGCAGCGCGAGGTTCAGCTCCAGGCCGATCAGAAACATGAAAATGACGATGCCGAATCCGGCGATCACCCCGAGAAACGGCAGCGTCGCCGGCGGGAACAGCGCCGCCGACACGCCGGGCGCGAGCCAGCCGAGGAACGAGGGGCCGAGCAGGATGCCGGCGATCACCTCGCCGATGACCTGGGGCTGCCCACAGCGGCGCCCGAGCACCCCGAGCAGGCGGGACACGCCGATGATCACGCCCACCTGAATGGCGAGCACAAGGAGCAGATGATCGAGACCCGCCGCCGGCATGACGCGGGGCATCATCGCATGCGGGCTCGATCGCACAAGCCGAGGTGGAGGGCGGCGCGCTCCACAACCCGGCTTTGCAGTCGCTGACGGAATCCGCTAGCGGTACACGGTTTGGTCGATTCCCCTGGAAGAGGAGCACTGACAATGCGGCTGATGATCGCGGCAATCCTTGGCGTGCTGGCAATTCTCGGCGTCACCCCGGCCTGGGCCCAAGAGGCGACCCACACCAGCGAGATCGACCTCGTCCTACCCGACCTCGGCACGGTCATGATGATGGGAATCAGTGGCCGCAACCTGCTGTTCGGCGGCCTGCTGGTCTGCGTCGCCGGCCTCGCCTTCGGCCTGTGGGTCTTCACCCAGCTGCGCAACATGCCGGTGCATGCGGCAATGCTCGAGATCAGCGAGCTGATCTACGAAACTTGCAAGACGTATCTGATCACCCAGGGGAAGTTCATCCTCATTCTGGAGCTGTTCATCGGCACCATCATGGTCGTGTACTTCGGTCTGCTGCGCGACATGGACGCGTTCCGGGTGCTGACCATCATCATCTTCAGCCTGATCGGCATCGGCGGCAGCTACGTGGTGGCCTGGTTCGGCATCCGCGTGAATACCTTCGCCAACTCGCGCACCGCCTTCGCCGCGCTCGAGGGCCGACCGTTCCCCTGCTACGCGATTCCGCTCAAGGCCGGCATGAGCATCGGCACGCTGCTGATCTCGATCGAGCTGCTGCTGATGCTGCTGGTGCTGTTGCTCATCCCGCGCGACCTCGCCTACCCGTGCTTCATCGGCTTCGCCATCGGCGAATCGCTCGGCGCCTCCGCCCTGCGAATCGCCGGCGGCATCTTCACCAAGATCGCCGACATCGGCTCGGATCTGATGAAGATCGTTTTCAACATCAAGGAAGACGACGCGCGCAATCCCGGCGTGATCGCCGACTGCACCGGCGACAACGCCGGCGACTCCGTCGGCCCGACCGCCGACGGCTTCGAGACCTACGGCGTCACCGGCGTGGCGTTGATCTCGTTCATCCTGCTGGCGGTGCCGAGCCCCGAGGTCCAGGGTCAGCTCATCGTCTGGCTGTTCGCCATGCGCGTGATGATGATCATCGCCAGCATCCTCTCCTACGCGATCAACGAGGGCATCCAATCGTCCAAGTACGCCAGCGCCACCCACATGAACTTTGAGGCACCGCTGACCTTTCTCGTCTGGCTCACCTCGATCGTGTCGGTGGTGATCACCTACGTGGCGTCGTATCTGCTCATTCCCGATCTCGGCGACGGCACGCTCTGGTGGAAGCTCTCGACCATCATCACCTGCGGAACGCTGGCCGGCGCGATCATTCCCGAGGTGATCAAGATCTTCACCTCGACCAACTCCGCTCACGTGCGCGAGTGCGTGCAGGCCTCGGAGGAGGGCGGCGCCTCGCTCAACGTCCTCGCCGGCCTCACCGCCGGCAACTTCTCGGCGTACTGGATGGGATTGGTCATTGCCGGATTGATGGGCATTGCCTACCTGGTCAGCCTCGCCGGCCTCGGCGCCGACATGGCCGACGGCCGCCCGCTCATGCTGGCGCCGGCGGTGTTCGCCTTCGGTCTGGTCGCCTTCGGGTTCCTCGGCATGGGACCGGTCACCATCGCGGTCGATTCGTACGGCCCCGTCACCGACAACGCCCAGTCGATCTACGAGCTGTCGCTCATCGAGAACGTCCCCAACGTCAAGCAGGAGATCCGCAGCCAGTTCGGCTTCGACGTCGACTTCACCAAGGCGAAGGAGCTGCTCGAGGAGAACGACGGCGCCGGCAACACCTTCAAGGCCACGGCCAAGCCGGTGCTGATCGGCACCGCGGTGGTCGGCGCCACGACAATGATCTTCTCGATCGTCATGGCGCTCACCCACGGCCTCACCACCAACCTCTCGCAGCTGTCCATGCTGCACCCGCCCTTCCTGCTCGGCCTGATCATGGGCGGCGCGGTGATCTACTGGTTCACCGGGGCGTCGATACAGGCGGTCGCGACCGGCGCCTACCGCGCCGTCGAGTTCATCAAGAGTAACATCAAGCTCGATGGCGTGGAGAAGGCCTCGATCGCCGACTCGAAGAAGGTCGTGGAGATCTGCACGCAGTACGCCCAGCGCGGCATGTTCAACATCTTCCTGACCATCTTCTTCTCGACCCTCGCCTTCGCCTTCCTCGAGCCGTACTTCTTCATCGGCTACCTGATCTCGATCGCGCTCTTCGGCCTCTTCCAGGCGGTGTTCATGGCCAACGCCGGCGGCGCCTGGGACAACGCCAAGAAGGTCGTCGAGACGGAGCTCAAGAAGAAGAACACGCCGCTGCATGAGGCGACCATCGTGGGCGACACCGTCGGCGATCCGTTCAAGGACACCTCGTCGGTCGCCATGAACCCGATCATCAAGTTCACCACGCTGTTCGGCCTGCTCGCCGTCGAGCTCGCCGTCAGCCTCGGCCAGCAAGCCCCGCAGGCCAACGCCATGCTCGCCATCGGTTGCTTCTTGGTGAGCACGATTTTCGTCTACCGGTCCTTCTACAACATGCGCATCAAGTCCGCGGCGTAGGGGCGCGCCTCGGCGCGCCCGTGGCGCCCGAAGCGCGGCCGAATACCCTGCCCCCGCAGACGCGCGCGGGATGCGCGCCTAGAGGCCGCCCGAGGCGGCGCCTACAAGGCGACTTGTGGAGGGCGCGGCGCCGTCGGCGCCGGGGGCGGCAGGTGGGTGAAATCGCTCTCAGCCTGCCCGGGTTCCTCGTTTCACCCGCTCGCCCGGCCCCGGCGCCGACGGCGCGGCGCCCTCCAGGGGTCCTCCGATCGCGAGGTTCGTCCAATCGAGCTAACCTCCGCCCCGGAGGCCGATGCGATGACCCAGGCAATCCCGCACACCCCCAACGGCCTGTTGATCAACGGCGACTGGCGGCCGGCCTCCGGCGACGCGCGCTTCGCGGTGGACGACCCCGCCACCGGTGACGTGCTTGCCACCGTCGCCGATGCGAGCATCGACGACGCCCTCGCCGCGCTCGCTGCCGCACACACCGCGCAGCCGGCCTGGGCCGCTCTCGCCCCGCGCCAGCGCAGCGATGTCCTACGCCGCGCCTTCGAGCTCATGCTGGCGCGCGCCGATGCGCTCGCCGAGCTGATCGTGCGCGAGAACGGCAAGCCGATCGCCGAGGCGCGCGGCGAGATCGCCTACGCGGCCGAGTTCTTCCGCTGGTACTCGGAAGAAGCCGTGCGTCTCGACGGGCGGCTGACGACCGCTCCCGGCGGCGCGAACCGCATGATGGTCCTGCACCAGCCGATCGGCGTGGCGCTGTTGGTGACGCCGTGGAACTTCCCCGCCGCGATGGCGACGCGCAAGATCGGGCCGGCGCTGGCCGCGGGCTGTTCCGTCATCTTAAAGCCGGCCGGCGAGACCCCGCTCACGGCCTTGGCGATCGGCGCCATGCTCGCCGAGGCCGGCGTGCCGCCGGGCGTCGTCAACATCGTCACCACCACCCGCAACGCCGAGGTGGGCAGTGCGCTGCTGCGCGACCCGCGCGTGCGCAAGCTGTCGTTCACCGGCTCGACCGAGGTCGGCCGCGCCCTGCTCGCCCAGGCCGCCGAGCGCGTAGTGAAGTGCTCGATGGAGCTCGGCGGCAACGCGCCGTTCATCGTCTTCGCCGACGCCGACGTCGAAGCGGCGATCGAGGGCGCCATGGTCGCCAAGATGCGCCACAACGGCGAGACCTGCACGGCGGCGAATCGGTTCTACGTCGAACAGTCGCTGGCGGCCGAGTTCACTCGCCGCCTGAGCGCGGTGATGGGCGGCCTGAAGATGGGCAACGGCCTGGATCCCAGCGTGCAGATCGGCCCGCTGGTCGACGCGGCGACGCGCGCCAAGGTGACGCGGCTGGTCGACGCGGCGGTCGGCGCCGGCGCGCGCGTGCAGACCGGCGGCGCCCTGCCCTCCGGGCCCGGATTCTTCTATCCGCCGACGGTGCTCGACCGCGTCGCGCCGGACTCGCCCATCCTCGCCGAGGAGATCTTCGGCCCCGTGGCCCCCATCGTCACCTTCACCGACACCGACGAGGTGGTCCGTCTCGCCAACGCCACCGAGCAGGGTCTGGTCTCGTACGTCTACACCCGCGATCTGACCCGCGGACTGCGCGTCGCCGAGGCGCTCGAAGCCGGCATGGTCGGCCTCAACCGCGGCGTCGTCTCCGACCCCGCCGCCCCCTTCGGCGGCATGAAACAAAGCGGCATCGGCCGCGAAGGCGGCCACGAGGGCCTGCTCGAGTTCACCGAAACGAAGTACATCGCCGTCGCCTGGTAGGATGATCGCGGCGCCGCGCCCGCCACTGGATGAGCAGTCAAACTTGTCGCTTGACCCAAGGGACGGCCGCTCTGCGGGCGGCCACGGGCGCGCCAAGGCGCGCCCCTAAAATGACGGTGATCACCCGCCAATTCGGGCGAGAAACCGCCTTGAACTAAGCCGCTCCGCGGCAGCTCCCTCTGCCCGGCACCGTTCGCGCGCACGGCTGTCCCCTCCGCGTTGGCGCCTCGCTCGCCTTTCGCGCTCGCGCCGCGCGGTTCCACACTCTGG
>Ga0187893_10012978_pt1 | contig 11695 bp, 10 predicted proteins | sample MA1701074metaG_FD_139574 | JGI IMG/M metagenome (GOLD analysis project Ga0187893, IMG submission 139574) | White microbial mat communities from a basaltic lava cave in the Kipuka Kanohina Cave System on the Island of Hawaii, USA - MA170107-4 metaG ... | reverse complement strand
CGCCGCCTAGTTAGCACGCGATACCGGCTTTCGGCAACCCATTCCGGCTTTGTGACAGAAGTGAGACTTCGGGCCTCCTCATGGCAGTAGTAAGGCAGAGCCACGCGTGTGCCATGCCGCGCGGCCACAGGAGGTAGCGAATGGGAATCAGCGACGCATTGCCGGATCCGGAAATCTACCTTTGGCGCGGTGCGTCGGGCCGATGGTACCGCTACGCGGTGTACATGTTCGGGACGGTTTTTGGGCCGGGACCTGCCAACTACATCTTCGCGCGCGAGACCAGGCCGGGGCACTACCTGCCGTTGTACATCGGTCACACGCAAGACCTGTCGGCGCCGATGGACGACCCACTGGTGCTGCAATGCGTCAGGCTCAACCGCGCGACGCACATGCACGTGAAGCTGTCGACTGCGACCGAGGAGGTGCGGCGGGCGGAGCGTTCGGACTTGATCGCCGAGTGGAAGCCCGATTGCAATTCGATGCGCTGAGACTCAGCGCAGTCCCTGCATCAGCTCCCTGAACCGCGGCAGCTCGCGCAGGCTCGCGAGGTCGCCATCCGATTCGTACTGCCGGCGGCTGACCAGCCCCGCCTCGATTGCACGCGCGACGTGATCGAGCGCGAGCTCAGCCTCGCCCGACAGGGCATAGGCGCAGGCCAGGTTGTAGTAGTCCGCGGCGATGCCGCCGCCGACCGCGATCGCCTGCTTGAGATTCGCGATGGCCTCCGGCAGCAGCCGCAGATTCACCTGGCTCGAACCGAGACGGTGCCAGGCGAAGCCGTTGCCCGGCTGGTCCCGGACGTAAGCCTGGTAGGCCGCCGCCGCGCCCGCCCAGTCCTGGGCGACGAAAAGCTCTTCCGCCGCCAGCAGCGCGGACGGCAGCGGCTTCGCGCCGGCCGGCAGCGGGCTCACCGTGTCCATCACGATGCGCCAGGCGCCGGCGGGACTGCGCTTCCAGACGCGGGCGTAGTAACCGGCCTCGGGATTCTCGCCGCCGGTCAGGTAGCTGCCGTAGGCGTAACCGAGGTCACCCGAGCGCGCGACCCACGCGAACAGCGCCTCGCCGGTGAGCGTGCGGGTCTCGCCCGCCATCCAGGCGGCCAGCGCTTCCTGCCCGACCACCGGCATGAGGCCCGGCCGGTGCACGCGTCCGTCGTCCGCGAGGCGTTCGAAGTAGGCTCGGCCGATGCCGCGTCCCATGTCCGCGAGCAGCCCGCGCTCGACGGTCAGGAGCTCCGCGGCACCCGCGGCTTTCGCGGCGCCCTGCTTGCGGTCATGGGGTCGCCACGAGCTCTGGTAGGGGGCATCGAGCGCCACCACCGGTCCCGGCGTGTCGGAACCCAGATCGAGCACCACCAGCCAGCTTCCATCCGCCTGCTTCTGCCACACCGAGAAGAACATGCCGTGGCGTTCCGGGCGGTTCTGCGCGGCGTTCGCCTCGAACACCAGCGGGCCCGTGTTCCAGCCGAGGTCCCCGGCCGCGGAAACATCCCCATACACCGGCGCCCACACGGCGCCCATCGGGCCGGGCGAGGAGGGCTGACGTTCGAGCGTGAGGCGCGTGCGGAACGGGTGCGGCCCGAAAGCGATGCCATCCGCGGCAAAGTACCGGTAGAACGAGTCGCGGAAGCCCTTTTCGGCTGCGAACCGCACGAATGCGCGCTCCGCGGCGACCATGGCCGCCTGGTCCGGCGGCATCGGAGAGTCCTGTGCCAAGGCGGGCGCCGTCGCGCAGAGCAGCGCGCAGGCCGCGAGGGAAAGCTTCAATCCTTTTCCTTTTTCTCTTCCGCTTCCTGGTTCGCTTCTTGTTCCGATGCCTTCTTCGCGCCTTCCCGCAACTCGCGCTCTTCCTGCTTCATGAGCTTGTAGTCGATCGGGTGGATCTCGAGGATCCGGCAAGTCTCGCGCCCGACGCGCACCGAGTCGAAGCCGCTGCTGACCACGCCCTGTACCCGCGATTGCAGTTGAATGCCCCACTGGCTTTCCAGTCCGAAGCAGCCCGGACTGACGCGCAGAATGTAGGCTTCGTTCAACCCGGTCCAGACCACCAGTTCGTTGCGGCCGAGCGGCTTCCAGCCGGAGACCCGTCCGACGGTACTGAAGCTCATCACCGCAGGTTTCGCGTAGTACCAGTAACGCTCGCGATCGGGATTCTCTCCCTCGCGCTGGCGCGTGGTGGCACAGGCGCCGAAGAGCGCCGCGGCCACCAGGGCGGCTGTCAGTCGGGCGGATATGCGGCGAATGCCTAAGCGGTCCATACAGCACCTCAGACTGCGGGAATCGAGCCCGGGTTCCGGGGAAAAAGTATGATCCGCGCCATGCTCCGCTGCCATGCCGTTTGCGCCAGCCTGCTGGCCCTCGCGCTTGCGACCGGACCCGCGCTGGCGGCGGATGCCCTGGTCCTGGTCAACGGCAAGGTCTACACGGGGGTCACCGGCCGGCCGCAGGCGCAAGCCATCGTGGCCGAAGGCGGTCGCATCGTCTTTGTCGGCGGCACGAAAGAGGCCCGGCGGCGGGCCCCGCCTGGCGCGACCCTCATCGACTTGCGCGGCGCGACGGTCCTCCCGGGCCTCGCCGATGCCCATGCGCACCTCGCCGGCATCGGCCAGCGCGAGCTCAGCTTCGACCTCACGGGCGTCGAGAGTCTGGCCGCCTTGCTGGACCGCCTGCGGGAGCGGGCCGCGCACGATGCGGCGGAGTGGATCGTCGGCCGCGGCTGGATCGAGTCGAAGTGGTCGCCCGCGGCGTTTCCGACCCGCCACGATCTCGATGCGGCGCTCGACTCGCGGCCGGTCGTCCTCGAGCGGGCCGACGGTCATGCCGTCGTGGCCAACAGCCGGGCACTTGCGCTCGCCGGCATCACGCGGGAAACGCCCGATCCGCCGGGCGGCGAAATCCTGCGCGATCCCGCGACCGGCGAACCGACCGGCATGCTGATCGATGCGGCCGCCGATCTCGTGCAGACGCTCGTGCCCGCGCCTTCGAAGGACGACTTGCGTCGCGCGCTCCTGGCGGGCGCGGCACGCAGCGTGCGGCTCGGCTGGACCCAGCTGCAGGTCGCCGGCATGAGCTTCGAGGAGATTGCGGAGCTCTGCCGGCTGTACGCCGAGGGGCGCGTCAAGCTTCGCGTGTACGCGGCGATCGGCGGGCCGGGCCGAGATGCCGAGCAGCTGCTGGCGGCGGGGCGCGGCTACCACAGCTGCGATCCGCGTCTGACGGTACGCTCGATCAAGCTTTACATGGACGGCGCGCTCGGGTCGCGCGGGGCCGCGCTGCTCGAGCCATACAGCGACATGCCGGACAGCCGCGGGCTGCTGCGCCATCCGCCGGAAGAGATCCTGCGTACGACCATCGCGGGACTCCGGCAGGGCATCCAGGTCCAGACCCACGCGATCGGGGATCGCGGCAACCGCATCGTGCTGGACCAGTACCAGCAGGCGCTCGCGGTGGTGCCCGCCCCGGAGCGCGCGGTTCCCGAGCCGCGCCTGCGCATCGAGCACCTCCAGGTCATCGAGGACGGCGACATCCGCCGCCTCGCGCGACTCGGCGTCATCGCCTCGATGCAGGCCTCGCACGCGATCAGCGACATGCTGTTCGCACCGGCGCGGCTCGGCCCCGGGCGCATCGGCCGCGCCTACGCCTGGCGCAAGGTACTGGCATCCGGCGCCGTGCTGGCGGGCGGCAGCGACGCACCCGTGGAACAGGGCGACCCGCGCATCGAGTTCTACGCTGCGGTCGCGCGGCGCACGCTCGAAGGGCACGCCGGTCCCGACTGGGGCCTCGACCAGCGCCTGACGCGGGCGGAAGCGCTCGCGATGCTGAGCTCGGGGCCGGCCTGGGCGGCATTCGAGGAGGAAGTGCGCGGCAGCATCGAGCCCGGCAAATGGGCGGATTTCAGCGTGTTCGCCACCGACCTGATGCAGGTGCCGGAGCGGGAGATCCTGGAGTCTCGTGCCGTGCTGGTGGTGATCGGCGGCGAGCTTGCCTGGGCCGATCCGGCGTTCAGGCCACCGAGCGTTTCCGCACGTCAGCCACCTTGAACCGGCCGGTGGCCGTGAGCCGGCTGTAGATCGCCTGCTCGCGGCGCAGCTCGGCGCGCCGGCGTGAGAACGGCATCGCCGTCACCGCCTCCAGCGAGGACGAGGGGGCGAACAGGAATCCCTGTCCAGCGACGCAGCCGAGCTCGACCAGCTTGGCCACCTGGTCCTCGTGCTCGATGCCCTCCGCCACGGTCTCGAGGCCGAGCGTCTCGCCGAGCATCACCACCGCGCGGGCGAGCTCGGGCCCGTCATCCTGCTCGGTCAGGCGGCTGACGAATGCGCGGTCGATCTTCAGGATGTCGATCGGGAACCGGTGCAGGTACGACAGCGACGAGTAACCCATGCCGAAGTCGTCGATCGCGAGCCGTACGCCGAGCGCCTTGAGCTCGCGGAACCGTTCCAGATTGACTTCGGTGTTGTGCATGATCGTGCTCTCGGTGAGCTCGATCACGAGATTGCCGGGTTCGAGACCGGAGACTTCGAGCGCGCTGCGCACGTCGGCGACCAGATCCGCGTGTTGGAGATGCCGTCCCGAGATGTTCACCGCGATGCGCAATTCCTCGCCCGCGACGATCCGGTCGCGCCACGCCCGCACCTGGCGGCAGGCCTCGGTCAGCACCCAGCGGCCGAGCTCGACGATCTGCCCCGATTCCTCGGCGGTCGGAATGAAAGCGCCCGGCAGCACCAGGCCCTGCTCCGGATGGTTCCAGCGCACCAGCGCCTCGACGCCGAGCAACTCGCGGTTGTTGAGGTCCACCACCGGCTGGAACTCGATGAAGAACTCCCCGCGCGCCAGCGCGCGGTTGATGTCCTCCTCCAGGCGCAGGCGTTCGCGCAGTTGTTCCTGCATGCGCGGCTGGAATACGACGAAGCGGCCCTTGCCGGCCGCCTTGGCGTTGTACATGGCGATGTCGGCATTGCGCAGTAGCTGCTCGGTGTCGTCGTCGGCCTGCGAATAGGCGATGCCGATCGAGGCGGCGATGTTCGCCTCGCTGTTGTCGAGCACGAGCGGCTCGTCGAAGGCTTCGATGATGGTCGTGCCGATGCGCTCGACGTCCGCCGGGCTGTCGATGCCTTCGAGAAGGATCGCGAATTCGTCGCCGCCGAGCCTTGCGACCGTGTCGGACGGGCGCGTCGACTTGACCAGGCGCTGCGCGGCCGCCTGCAGCAGCCGGTCGCCGGCATCGTGGCCCAGCGAGTCGTTGACATTCTTGAAGTTGTCGAGGTCCAGGAACATGACCGCGACGCGCTGGCCGGAGCGTTGCGCCAGCGCCAGGGCATGCTGCACGCGATTGCGGAACAGGCTGCGGTTCGCGAGCAGCGTCAGCGGATCGTGGAACGCAAGCTGCCGCAGCTGTTCTTCGAGGGCCTTGCGCTCGCTGACGTCGCGGAAATTGAGGGCGAGGCCGGCGATCGCGGGGTCGTCCAGCAGATTGCTGCCGACGCTCTCGAGCGTGCACCGGCGGTTGCCGGTGCCGACCACGACTTCGACCGGGCCGATGGTCCGGCCGCGCGAGGCTGCGACTTCCGACAGGAATCCCGCGAGCCGTTCGCGGTCCGAGTCGCCCCAGAGATCGAGCAGGTTGCGCCCGACCAGGTCGTCCGGGTTCATCGCGAAGGTGCGCTCGGCGGCCGGCGAGGCGAAGCGCAGCCGGCCGTCCACGTCGGTGATCATGATCACGTCGGAGGCGTTCTTGATCAGCGAGACGTAGCGCGCCTCCACCATGCCCGCCGCACGGCGCTCGCGCACCAGTGCATCGTCGCGCGACAGCACGCCCTGGCGCACCATCACGAGCAGCGTCAGCACGAAGATGATGACGGTCATCGCGGTCGCCGGGTTCGCGCCGGTGCCGGTCTCGACGTACACCAGCACCAGGAAAGAGACCAGCATCGCGACATAGGGCATGCCCTGCACGAAGGCGGTGCCGAACTGCGACGGCGCGGGCTCCACGGCCGGCCTGCCGCGCAGCTGCTCGCGCGCCGCCGCGGCCAGCCACACATAGCAGGAAAGATAGATGGCGTCCGAAACGCCGCCGGGCAAGTAGGAGCCGGAGACCTTGCCCATCGCCCAGACGATGTCGGCGAGGAACATGGCGGAGAAGCCGATCGTCAGCAGCACCAGCGTCCGGCGCGCCAGCGGGCCCGCGCCCGCGTGCATCAGGAGCACGCCGAAAGCGAGCAGCATCACGCAGTTGAGCGCGATGTAGCTCTGCGACAGGACGTACTTGAGGACGTGTGGGTCGCGTTCCGCCGCGGCAGTCGGCGCGATCACGAAGAACCAGAAGAAAGCGCCGAATCCCAGCATCAGGATCGTGGCGTCGAGCGCCAGGCGCCCCCATTGCACGCGCAGCGCAGCAGCGCGGATCACGCTCAGCACGGCGGCGAACAGCAGTGGGTAGAAGCCGAGGAAGAAGACGTCGCCGATCGAGGGGAACGGGTCGACGTCGAACAGCCAGTAGGTCGAGTTCAGCAGATTGCCGCCGCTGTAGACCGCGAGCGAGGCCGCGAGATATCGCCAGGTGCGCCGCACGGCCGGGTCCGCGGCGCGCAGCGCCGCCACGGTCGCCAGGATGGTCGCGCCGATGCTGGCCGGCGAGTCGGAGTAGAGGTTGAAGATCCGGGCCAGTGGTCCGTCGCCGACCTCGACGAAGATCGTCAGGATCGCGACGACGGCGTAGAAGAAGAGGACGGTCGCAAGTGCGCCCGTCCAGCCCGCGCCGAATGGCTCGCGCTGGGCCTGAAATCCGCCTGTTTCTCCGCCTGGATGCATCTCTTCTGGCGCCAACTCCCGCGCGCGAGCCTGCCTCCGGGGAGGCGGGTCATCGAATGGACATATGTAACCTGAGGGGGTCCGGACCCAACTGTGAACCAGGTCGTGAATCGGGGTCGGACCGGTGACGCGCTCCACATTCCGGCCAGCGGGGCCGGGCGGCGCTTCCCTAAAGCTGGCCGAAACGCCCCGACTGGAAATCGCGGATCGCCTGGGCGATCTCGGCTTCGCTGGTCATCACGAAGGGACCGTAGCCCACCACGCGCTCACCCAGCGGCTCGCCGCCGAGCACGAGCACCGGCGTGTCCGCGGCGGCAGCGATCGTGAACCGCTCGCCTGCACGCTCGAGCTGCACCAACTGCGTGGGCGCCGCGCGCGCGCTGGCGTTGACCGTGATCGCGGCGTGCATCGGCACGAGCGCTGCGGTGTAGCCGTCGGGCAGCGCGAGCTCGACCGCCTTGCCCGCCGGCAGTCGCAGGTCCCAGACCTCGACCGGCGAAAAGGTAAGCGCAGGTCCGCGGGTTCCGTCGTACGAGCCCGAGATCACGCGCAGGGCCGCGTCGCCCGGCAGCTCCACGCGCGGGATGTCGGCGGCCAGCAGCGTCTGGTAGCGCGGCGCCGACATCTTGTCTTTCGCCGGCAGGTTGACCCACAGCTGCATCATCTCCATGGGCCCGCCCTCGCGCGTGAACCGCTCGGAGTGGAATTCCTCGTGCACCACGCCGCGCGCGGCGGTCATCCACTGCACGTCGCCAGGACCGATGCGCCCGCCATTGCCGGCGGAATCCCGATGCTCGAGCTCGCCCTGGTACACGATGGTGACGGTCTCGAAGCCGCGATGCGGGTGCTCGCCGACGCCGCGGCGGTGCGCCGCAGGCTCGAACCGTCTCGGTGCCGCATAGTCGAGCATCAGGAAGGGGGACAGCTGCTCGCGCCCGAGGTGGTCATAGGAAAAGATCGAGCGCACCGGGAAGCCGTCGCCAACCCAGTGGGGCGGTGCAGCATCGTGCACGGCCTTGACCTGTCGCGTCACGCGCCGGCGCTCAGCTGAAGGTCGCGGATGTCAGGTGCGACCAGGCGGGCGGTGCGTGCGCCGCGAACCTCGCCGAAGCGGCGGCCTTCGTTCCAGTCACGTGTCGCTGCCTCGATCTCGGCGCGCGTGCGCGCGACGAAGTTCCACCAGATCAGGATTTCCTCGCGCATCGGCTCGCCGCCGATCACGAGCAGCCGCACGGGCGAACTGGCAGCGATGCCGACTTGTTCGCGTCCGCTGCCGAGGTAGAGCAGGATACCGGGCTCGAGCGGCTCGCCGTCGAGCTCGACGCTTCCTTCGAGCACGAGTACGCCGTGCTCAAAGCCGGCGCGCAGCGGCAGCTCCGTGCGCGCATCGCCGGCTGCGGCGAAGTCCAGGCCGATCAGCGGCGAATACACCCGCGCGGGAGAGCGCTCGCTTGCGCATTCGCCGGCGAGCAGTGTGACGCGGAAGCCGCCGCGCTCGAGCACCGGCAGCTCGGGGTAGTGGTCGAATGCGGGCTCGCGAGCCGCTTCCGCCTTCGGCAGGGCGATCCAGAGCTGCGCGAGCTGGAAACGCCCGGCCGCGTCGGGCGGCGATTCCTCCGAATGCGCGATGCCGCTTCCGGCGGTCATCAGGTTGACCTGTCCCGGGCGGATCCACTGGTCGCAGCCGAGGCTGTCACGGTGCTGAATCGTGCCCTCGATCATCCAGCTGAAGGTCTGCAGGCCAATGTGCGGGTGCGGACCCACGCCGAGGCCGCGGCCGGCGCTGAAGCTCGCCGGCCCCGCATGATCGAGGAAGCACCAGGCGCCGATGGTGCGGCGATGCCGGTGCGGCAGCGCGCGGCGGATGTCGAAGCCCTCGCCGACAGTCGCGCGGCGCGCGGGCAGGCGTTCGGCGGCGGGCTCCGGCAACGGGCTCATCCGGCCCCGGCGCGCGCTTTCGCGTTCTGCCGCGCGCGATACATGCGCAATTGCGCCTTCTCGCGCTGCAGCTCGGCATTCAGCATGCTCCGGAATTCCTGCAGCTGCGTGGCGTCCATGTAGGCGCCGACGCCATCCAGCGTGCGCTGCTGCGACTGCTCGAGAAGCTCGATGCGCCGGGCGAGATACTCCAGTCGGTCCTCGGAGCCGGGGCCGCCGGCGTCGTCCACGGACTGCTGTACCTGCCGCAACTCCTCCTGGTAGCGCTGTTGCTCGCTCGCAATCATTGACACGAGCTGGTCGAGCTGGGCGTCTTGCAGCGGCGAGCTGCCGCCCGCGAGGCGCCCGCGCAGCTCGCGCATCTGCGCGCGCGCCTCGCGGCTGTTCTGGTAGTCGCGCCATTCCTTGTACTTGTCGGCGCCGAGCATCGCCTCGCGCGCCGTCTCGAATTCCTGCTGCCGCGCCGCCATCAGGCGCTCGCGCTCGCGCAGGGCGGCTGCGTCGAGCGCGCTGTCCCTGGACTCGAGCTGCTGCTCGAGATCCATCGAGAATTGCTGGTATTCGAGCATCTGCGTCGCCAGGAGCGTCAGCAGGCGGTCCGCTTCCTCCGGCGCGAGCTTCAGATCGGCGGCCAATGCCGGGTAGCGGCGTTCGATCATCTGCCGCTGCTGCGCGATCCAGGCGGCCCGGTATTCCGGATCGCTCAGGCGCGCGCGCTCGACGTCGCGGAATTGGCGGCGCCGTGCCGGGCCATCGGTATCACCATCGTCGCGGTCCGCGGCGACGCGCTCACGCTCTCGCGGTGCTGCCGCAACTGCGGGCCCGGTCCCGGCGCCGGCGGGCGGCTTGGCGGCGGCGGGCGCGCGCGCGGCCGGCCTTGCCTGCCGCAGCCCGTCCAGTTCGGCCTGCAGCCTCGCGCTGCGCGCGCGTTCCTCCCGCAACTCGCCGTGGATGAAGAATGCGAGCGCCGCACCGGTTGCGGCTGCCAGCGCGAGAATCACGCTCCAGCGGCTCATGCCCTCATTCTAGACCGCCGGTCCGGCTGCCGGTTCGCCGCTGGCGGCCGGGTTGGCGGCCGGGTTAGGCTCGCGGCAACATGGGAGGGGCTCCGATGCGCCGGTGGATACCGCTGCTCCTGATCATGACTGCCACGCCCGCCATGGCCCAGACGCCCGAGCAGCGGCTCGCTGCCGCTGGTTACGCACTGCCCGCACCGCCGAAGCCGGTCGCCACCTACCTGACCTTTGTGCGCACGGGCAACCTGCTGTTCCTGTCGGGACACGGCGAATGCGCCCAGCCCTTCACGACCGGCAAGGTCGGCGGCGAGCTGACCGTCGAGCAGGGCGCGAAATCGGCCGAGAAGGTCGCGCTGTGCATGCTCGCGACCATCAAGTCGGCAGTCGGCGAGCTGTCGAAGGTCAAGCGCTTCGTGCGAATCCTCGGCATGGTGCAGTCCACCGAGGACTTCAAGGACCACCCGAAGGTCATGAACGGCTTCTCGGACCTGATGGTGGTTGCCTTCGGCGAAGCGGGCAAGGGGGCGCGCGCCGCGGTCGGCATGCAATCTCTGCCCTCGAACATCGCGGTCGAAATCGAAGCGGTCGTCGAGCTGCACGACGGCGCCTGAGGCGCCGGTGCGAAACCTCCTGGTCTTGCTCCTCACTGCGGCGGGCGCCTATGCAGCGTTCTGTTCGCTCCTGTTCGCGACCCAGCGCTCGCAGATCTACTTTCGCGTGCCGGAGGTGCAGCGGTCGGGTGCGGAATCGATCCGCCTCGCGAGCGGGGAGGCCACGATCAAGGTCTGGGTCCTGCGCCGTCCGGGTCCGCGCGCGCTCATCTACTTCGGCGGCAACGCCGAGGACGTTTCGCTGAATCTTTCCTCGTTTGCAGCGGCGTTTCCGGCGCACACGCTCTATCTGGTCAACTATCGCGGCTACGGCGGCAGCAGCGGGCGGCCGTCGGAACGGGCACTGCTGGCCGATGCCGAGACAGTCTACGATCGGTTGAGCCGCCAGCATGCCGCGGTCTCGGTGCTCGGCCGCAGCCTCGGCAGCGGTGTGGCGGTGCACCTTGCGAGCGTTCGCGCCGTCGAGCGCCTCGCGCTGGTCTCGCCTTACGACAGCCTGGTCGCAGTCGCTCGCGAGCATTACCGCTGGCTGCCCGTGGGGCTCTTGATGCTCGACCGTTACGAATCGGTTGCCAAGGCGGCCACGGTGCGCGCGCCAGTGCTGGTGCTCGTCGCCGCCGACGACGAGATCATCCCGAGGCGGCGATCACAAGCGATCCTCGATGCATTTGCGCCCGGCCAGGCGCGGGTCGTCGCAATCGCGGGCGCAACGCACAACAGTCTCGACGCGTTTCCACAGTACCTGGAGTCGCTGTCCGAATTCCTGGGCGATTGAGCGTGTTATGATCCGCCAGCCCCAGCCGATCGGTTCCCTCCCAGTCGACACCGGGGGTTCAGCATCCGGATGACCGCTTTGCCCAGAGCCAGCGCTGGCATTGCCTTGCTTGCATTGTTCGCCGCCGCCTCCGGCTGCTCGGTGCAGCGCTTCGCCGCGAACAAGATTGCCGACACGCTGGCTGGCTCCGGCTCGACCTATTCCTCGGACGACGACCCGGAGCTCGTCGAGGCGGCGCTGCCGTTCAGCCTGAAGCTCATGGAAAGCGTGCTGGCCTCGACACCGGAGCACCGCGGCCTGCTCGGCGCGACCTGTGCCGGGTTCACGCAGTATTCCTGGGGCTTCGTGCAGCAGGATGGCGATGCGCTCGCGCTCGAGGACACCGACCGGGCCTGGGGATCCTGGAATCGTGCGCGCCGCCTGTACCTGCGTGCGCGGGACTATTGCCTGCGCGGCCTCGAGGTCGCGCTGCCCGGCTTTCGCGCGGCGCTCGGCACGACGCCGGCAGCCGCGACCGCCCGCGCGGGCGCGGCGGAAGTGGACCTG
>Ga0187893_10012977_pt1 | contig 11695 bp, 9 predicted proteins | sample MA1701074metaG_FD_139574 | JGI IMG/M metagenome (GOLD analysis project Ga0187893, IMG submission 139574) | White microbial mat communities from a basaltic lava cave in the Kipuka Kanohina Cave System on the Island of Hawaii, USA - MA170107-4 metaG ... | reverse complement strand
TTTGCCCTTTCTGATTCTTGGGGCCTGGGCTTTCGTTATCGAACCCAACCGCCTCGTGATCCATGAAGAAACGATCTACTTGCCAAACTGGCTTGAGCCTCTTGATGGCACAAGGGTCGCCGCGATTTCCGACATTCATGCGGGCTCCCCCTTCATCACTGTAGAAAAACTTCACCAGGTGGTGGCCAGAACAAATGGACTCCATCCGGATGTGATTGTCTTGCTGGGCGACTTCATGGTGCGAGACACCTGGGATTCGACACCGGTCGAACCGGAAGTCATTGCCCAGGCTTTGAAAGACCTGCAGGCTCCTTTGGGTGTCTTTGCGGTGTTAGGAAACCATGACCATTGGTACAACGCAGAGAAGGTGCGCGCGGCGTTGGAAAACGCGGGTATCAGAGTGCTTGAAAACGACGTAACCCGGCTTCAAAAAAATGGAGCGGCGTTCTGGTTGGCTGGCCTCGCTGACGCCTGGACAGGAAAAGATGATATTGCGGGGACGGCGAAAAGGGTTCCAGTCGATGAGCCAGCCATTGTGTTGACCCACAACCCGGATATTCTGCCTCGGCTTCCGTCAACACTTCGCTTAACTTTGGCCGGACACACTCACGGCGGGCAGGTCAACATTCCATTATTAGGCCGGCGAATTGTGCCTTCAGAGTATGGTGAGAGGTACGCGGCTGGACATATCGAAGAGGATGGCAAACAGCTTTTCGTTACTACTGGGATTGGCACCAGCGTCTTCCCGGTACGTTTTCGCGTCCCGCCGGAGATCGCGTTGCTGAACATCAGGAAGATCCCGAACACCTGACACGTGCTTTCCTACGGTGTCGGAAGCCGCAGCGTGAACACGGCTCCGCCGGTTTTGCTGTTTGCGGCAGTTAAATCTCCACCGTGCTCGGTGATTACGCGATGAGCAAGCGCCAGGCCGATGCCATGACCTTTCTCCTTTGTAGTAAAGAAGGGGATGAAGATGCGCTGCAGATCGGAGTCGGGAATGCCTGTACCAGTATCTTCGATCTCAATCACCGCCCATTCACTTTCTTCATCACGCTGTCTTGAGCCACGTAGTGTTACCCGGCGCTCTTGGCTCGAATCCTCAATGGCCTGGGCCGCATTGCGCAGAAGATTCAGGATCGCCTGCCGGAGCATGCGCTCGTCAGCCTGGACTTGCGGCAGGGTTGTGCCTTCCGCGTCAAAGATCAGATCGATATCTTGCTGCTGGTAAAGCGCTTTCACTTCGAGAATACACTCGTGCAAAAGATCGATCAGTGAAATGTTGTCCAGCTCCAGCGGCTGTGGCCGAGCAAAATTCAGAAACGCGGTCACCAGCTCCGAAAGATTGCGCACTTCATTCAAAAGCGAAGACGTTACCATGTCTCCGCGCTCATCCAGTTCCAAATTCTGGAGCAGTTGGACGTACCCGTGGAGTACGGCGATTGCATTCTTGAATTCATGAGCGAGGCCGGCCGACATTTCTCCCAGACTCTCAAGGTTTCTTTTGAGCGCCACCTGTTCGCGAAGTTGCGTCACCTCAGTGATATCGGTCAGCAGGCACAAGGCCCCACGCGCGCCAAGCTCAGGCGGTAAATCTACGGGCGCAATTGTGCCACCCAGTTGCCGCAAAAGTCTGTTTGGGGTGACGTATTGAATCTCCTCGCGCCGGTAGATTTGTCCCGTGCGCAAACAGTTTTCAACCATCTCAGCCAGCGAAGGAAGGTTGGCTAACAGCTTTGCCACCGGTTGACCGCGAGCGTCGCCTTCAAAATCAATCAGCGCGCGTCCGGGAGCGTTGATTACAATTGAGAGACCATTTCCGTCAAAGGCGATTAGTCCCGAAGGCATGCTGGCAACAATCCGTTCGCTGAATTTTTCGGCAGAGTCGGCGCGCTCGCTAGCCAACGCGGTCAGATGCTCGAGCTCTTTACGCTGCTGCTGAAGTTTCGCGACAACCGATTGGAACGTCTCCAGAACAAACTCACCCTCGTCTTTGGATTTACGCAGCTCAGATTCTATTGGGGCGCGTTTTGCTTCGCCGACCAGTTGACTGTAGGGACGCAGTAATTTCCGCAGCAGCAAAACTACGGAAACCAAACTGAAAATTAGAACAGCGATGGATGCCGTGATAAGGAGTGGACTACTCGCCAGCGCATTGGAGGGTGACACTCCATACAGCACTACGAGAAACAGAATGGCCAGGACGAAAATGGCCGTTAGGAGCGCGAGACTGGCTTGAATGCGATTTCCACTCATCAGGAATGCAGGTAGTGCTTGAGTTTGGAACTTGGTGCTTTGAACTTGGTACTTTGAGCTTGGTGCTTTGAACTTGGTGCTTGGGACTTAGAACTTTGAACTTGGACCTTTGAACTTGGTACTTTGAGCTTAGTGCTTTGGACTTGGTACTTGGCGCCTTGTTTTGACCAGTTGCCTCAACGAGTTCTCTCCAAGAGTCCGGTCAAGCTCATAGTTCAAGCACCAAACTTCCAAGCACCAAGTTCCAAGTTCCAAGCACCAAGTTCCAAGCACCAAATTCAAAGTCCCAATCTCAAAGATCGCTGATCTAAAAGTATCCTGCGTACCACTCGACTATTCTAGTACCGAAGATTAACGCCACTATTGCCCCGAGACCCAGGAAGACACCGTACGGTAGGAGCTTTTGCCCGAAGTCCTTCTCACCTTTGACCAATGCCGTGACGACTCCAATGATCGATCCCGATAGTGCACCGAGAAAAATGGTCAGAATCGTGAGGCGCCAACCTAGATAGGCGCCGACCATAAACATCATTTTCACATCGCCTAACCCCATGGCTTCGATCCCACGCAGTTTTTCCCACGTCCACCCCATCAACCATAACGAGCCGCCACCTATTAGCGCTCCCATCAGGGCCCCAGTAAGCGACGCTGCCCAAATCGGCAGACCAGCCAGCGCACCCCCAAGAAGGCCGGTAAGATCGTCAAAGTGTGGCGCTTCAGTGAGGTAAGGCAGCACCATACGGGCCACGAGCGCCAGGACGATGCCCGGATACGTGATCGCGTTTGGCAGGATCATGTGTTCAGCATCAATGAAAATGAGGGCCACCAGCGCGCTAACAAAGACGAGATCGAAAGGCAGCACCGCTGTGAGTCCGTCGCGCCAGGTCACGGCCACGAAGAGGAGCGCCGTTAATAGCTCGACGGCCGGGTAACGCACGGAGATCGATTCTTTGCACGCCCGGCAGCGGCCACGCAGGAGCAGGTAGCTGAGCACCGGCAAGTTATCGTAGAAGGCAATCGCGGCGCCGCAGGCGGGACAGCGCGAGTTAGGAAAGACGACCGATTCTTCGTGCGGTAAGCGGTGAATTACGACATTCAGGAAACTTCCAATAATGGCGCCCAAAACTCCTGCGAAGATGTAAGCGAATGCTGGAGGGATTATTAAATTGAAATCCGGCTGGATCAATAAGGGGGAAAGGCTCATCGGACTGCATTGTAGCGTGGCTGGAGCTTAGCGCGTTAGGTTTTCTTTTACCACTCTCCTTATTGCTAACTGCCCGTGCCTCCTGCTCCTGCCACCTGACGTTTCCCTCCCCGTATTATTCACTCCTTGTTCTTTCTCTTTGCAGCTCCCAAAGCATCAGGTTCTTGAGAAACGCATGGTGCGCGGCAAAACTTGCAATGGATAATCCGGCGAGGCCGTCCCGAAAACCACCCTTTAAGACGTAACTGCGGAGGAATGCAGCGGGCGCCGCCGTCGCAATCTTAAGTGCTGAGGTACGGCGGCCTGCTTCAAACATTTGACGCGCAGCCAGCGGAGCATAGCGTTCTCCAATCATTTGGTGATGATGGCGAGCATCACGCACGCTGTAGTGCAGAATATCACCGGAGAGTCTTTCGATTTGGGCTCCGTAATTCATCTTGACTGATTCGTGAATATAGTGTCCCTCCCAACGTCCGAGAGTCTTCCTAAAGAGACGTAGTTGGCGATCTGGATACCAGCCGCCCCCACGTATCCAGCGCCCCTGGTAAAAGGAACGGCGAGCTATCAAGTAACCATCGGCAAGCTGATTCTCGGGCCGGCTGCGAAGCCCCTCGATGGAAGCCTTTAATTCTTCCGAAACGCGCTCGTCGGCGTCCAGGCTGAGAACCCAATCATGCGCGGCCAGTTCGGTTGCGAATTGCTTCTGGGCGGCAAAGCCTGGCCACTCGCGACTGATTACCTTCGCGCCACATTGCGCGGCTATCTCACGAGTCTTATCGGTGGACTGTGAATCAATCACCACGATCTCGTCAGCCCAAGCCATTGATTGACACGCCTCGCGGATGTTGACCTCTTCGTTAAAGGTAATAATCGTAGCTGAGATGTTCATCCGATTTGCGAGTCAACTCTGGAATGCATCGCTGCGGATTTCGCTGATCAACGCGAATCGTAAACTGAGGAGTGGTCAGGAACAAGTGTCCGGGTGACACAACACAACGTAGAACTTTGGAGTTGAACTCGGAATCTTATGTTTTGAGAAGCGCAAAGAAGGAACGATCCACCAATCAACACGAAATGTTGTTTGTGTTATTTCGTGATGTGATTTAGTGGATCGTTGTATTGATTTTCACCCTTTAAACTCATGAAAACCTTAACTCTCCTGTCAGAAGGTTAAGGTGCAGCGCTGCCACAATCACATTGTTGGCGCGCAGCGTTGTCGAGGTGGCGCGCTGGAGGTCCGCAAGCGCCTTGTTGTAATCAGTCTCTGCGCGCAACTCCTGATTGCGCGCGTTGGTCAGGGCGTTTTCTCGCTGGAACAGCAGGAAGGTTGTTGAGCGTCCCACCTGATAGAGACGTTGTTCTCCCTCGAGTTGCAGCTCTGCACTAGCCCTCGCCTCTCTTGCTGCCAGCACGCGCCGCCGGGCCGTCTCAACAGCCTGAGCCGCATTCCGGACGTCAACTTCAATGAGCTGTTCCTGCGAACGAGTGGTAGCGAGCAATTGCTCCTGCTGAATCCGCGCACCGGCGAGATTGGCCTCTGCAGTCTTGTTCTTCAGCGGAATCTGAATGGCAACTCCCAGTGTGACGTTGCGAGTTCTGAAGCTAAAAAGGTTGCGCAAGACCTGACCATAACCACCAACCAAATCAGACGGCGGCCCCCCAGACGCCGGCACCAGGGGAACTACTGCTGGAGGAAACCCGGCCCGCAGCTGGATATCGAGAATTTGCTGTAACAAAAAGGCGGATGCACTTTCGTTTGGATCCCCGCCGATGATTGGCAGAAGCGTTCCGGGCGGCAGTGAGCCTGAGACGTCTTGCCCAGCAAGTCCGGTTGTGGCCAAAGTCGAGACAAGGTCAATCTGAGGCCGAGTCTGGTTCTTGAAATACTGGATATCAATCCTGTTTATGTCGTTTTGCAAACGCAGCCGGCGCAGTTCAGGCCGGTTCTCTCGCGCTTCCTTTAAGGCGTCATTCAAATTAACGGGAGTTAGATCAAAACTCGGAGAGTCGGTAGGGGTGATCTGGGCCGACCATTCCGGCGCCATCGGATCTTTAAAGACAAGGTTCTTGAGATTATTTTCGGCGATGGAAACATTCTGCACGGAGACCAGCAATGCTGATTCCCGGTTGGCAAGCTCGACCTGTACTTCGGCTCGCTCCAGGGGCGCCTTTGCGCCGGCGGCAATCTGAGCCTCGACGTTGCGCAGGTTTTCCCGCGAAAGGTTTAGATTAGCAAGTTGATTCTGCTGATCGCGCAGCGCAAAGACCAATTCCCAGTACGCCTGCTGCACCCGCGAAATCACTTCAATCGTCCGCTGGCGAAAATCGGCGTCGGATTGTTCTAAACGTTTCTTTTGAATTCGAATCTGTCTCCGGTTGTTGTCAATCGGCCGATTCCTGAGCAACGGTTGAGTGAACTGCAGCGACAGGTTCGTAGAATAAAACGGATTAATAAAGTTGAAACTCGAGCTGCTGTCGGTGTGCGTGTTTGCAAAGTTGATCTGATAATTGCCGCCTCCCCGACCAAATTGCTTGTTGAGCGCTGGACTAAGTGTGTAGCTGGTAACGGACGTCGTCCCGGATCTATCTGATCCGCCGAGCGTACTCTGCTGCGGCGTGATGCGTTTGTCGTACAGTGGCGTGATACTGAAGATAGGATCGAAAATGCCTTCCAGCGCCCGCAGTTGCGTTTCGGCGATTCGCACGTCGTCTCGAGCCACCTCAATATCATTATTGTTTTCGAGGGCGAGCTTGACCGCCTCATTAAGTGATAGCGTCAGAGTATTGTCGCTCGTTACACCCAGGCGCGACATGTTTGGCACTGGCGGCAACGGTTTTTGTTCGACACTAGGAAATACTGGATCGCGCGGTTCCTCAATCACATCGGCCCCGGGCGATGGCGAAGGTGTCGGGACTGGCTGCTGCGGGACATCAACGCCGGGCACGCGCGGCGTCGAAGGCGGCGTTTGCGGCGACGTCTGTTGTGTCCCCGGGGGAGCAGTTGGGTTTTGCGTTTGCGATCCCGGCGGACGAGTTGCGTCGCGTTGGGTTGGGTTCGGAGTGGCCGCCGGTCTTTGCGCCAACGCCGAGTTATTCGCAAATAGAATTGCCGCGCCAAAGGTTGCTGTCATAAGTACGCGATGAAAATTGATAGTCAACATCAGACCAAAAACTCCTCTTAAGTTTAAGTCTTCGTTTGAGCCCGAGAGCCGGCATGAAAGCTGGCAAATTGAACTCTGCCAAACCTGGGTTGTCTACGTCGTATAAACTACACTTGTTTCAAAAAGATGAACAGTTCCAAGGGCTTTTAGACAGCCCGCAAGCCGAAGAAAACGATCTCCAAAATTCCAATCGTGGGATCGAAATTCTCAGTATTGGGATCCACAAATAAAGATCGCCTTACGGCGTTGCAGCGAACCCGAAGAATCTTTGTTCCTGATACTTCGTGTATCGTTCTTGTTATCGTTCACAACTCCTGTCAGAAACCTCTGACCCTTTAGCAGGGACGTTCGCTTGACAGCACAAGCTATGCCGCATAATCTGAGTCGTCTTTCTTCAACACCTTCATTAGCAGCTCAGGAATACTTCAGCGATGGAGGTGTGCGCTCGCGAGACAATTGGATCAGAACCAGTTTAGCTTGAACTTACTTGAGGAGGTCGATCGCGAATGGCTGTGAAGGTTGGCATCAATGGTTTTGGCCGCATTGGACGAAATATCTTTCGGGCTTCCCTCGGACACTCGGACATAGATTTCGTGGCTGTTAACGATCTCACCGATACGAAGACCCTAGCCCATCTTTTGAAGTATGACTCGGTGCTGGGCAATCTCGATCACGACATTTCATCGACCGAAGCCGGAATCAAAGTTGGGAACGAAGAGTTTCGCGTCTTCTCTGAAAAGGACCCGGCGGCGATCGATTGGGAATCGGTGGGCGCAGAAATCGTCGTCGAGTCGACAGGCCGTTTTACCAAAGCCGAGGATGCGAAGAAACATCTGCGCGGGCCGGTGAAAAAGGTGATAATTTCCGCTCCGGCTAAAAATGAAGACATTACCATCGTGCTGGGCGTGAATGAAGACAAGTATGATTCAGCCGTCCACCACGTCATCTCAAACGCCTCCTGCACCACCAACTGTCTTGCTCCGGTGGCCAAAGTAGTGAACGAAAAGTTCGGCATTCGATCGGCGCAGATGACGACGATTCACTCATACACAAACGACCAGCAATTGCTGGATCTGCCTCATAAAGATTTGCGCCGGGCCCGCGCGGCCGCCTTGTCTATGATTCCTACTTCGACTGGCGCCGCGAAAGCCGTTGCCCTCGTGCTGCCTGAGCTCAAAGGCAAGTTTGATGGCATCTCAGTTCGGGTTCCCACGCCAAATGTATCTCTGGTCGATGTAGTGATCGATGTAGAAAAAGAAACAACCGCGGAAGATGTTAATCGCGCGTTCAAGGACGCGGCGAATGAAGAGTTAAGCGGCATCCTGGAGTTTTGCGACGAACCACTTGTGTCGAGCGATTTTAAAAAGAACTCACACTCCTCAATCGTCGATGCTGAATACACAAAGGTAATTGGGGGACGGTTGGTAAAAGTACTTTCCTGGTACGACAACGAGTGGGGTTATTCCTGCCGCGTTCGTGACCTGATCAAGTACGTCGCGGGTAAGGGGCTGTGAGCATTGCCGTTGCCAGTTAGTGTCATGAAGTTATTACCGTCACGCGGTAGAAACTGTACGAAAACTCCGCTTCGCAGTGTCATGAAGTCAGAACCGTCACGCGGTAGCGTCGGGTTCGCCTGCGCATCTCGGCTCTCAGTGTCTGGTGGAGTCAGTACCGTCACGCGGTAGCGCCGGGTGCTCATGAAATCAATCTGGCTCGACTATTAACGACTAGCCGACGCTACCGCTTTCCGGTACGACTTCCTGACACTGCGGTTCGAGTATTTACACGAGTCCAGAGTCGGGTCACCATGCGTACCATCTGAATGATCGATAAGACCTAATCTCCCCGCGTATGGCCAAGCTTTCGATCAAAGACCTCGAGCTAAAAAACAAACGCGTCTTCATTCGCGTTGACTTCAATGTCCCTATCAAAGACGGCAAGGTCGACGACGACACGCGGATCCGAGCGGCTCTACCGACAATTGAGTATGCGACAGAACAGGGGGGGCGTGTCATTCTCGCTTCCCACTTGGGACGGCCCCCGGGACAGCATGTCGAGAAGTACAGTCTGAAACCTGTCGCTCAGCACCTTTCCCAATTGCTGGGCAAGCCTGTCAGCTTTGCCGACGATTGCGTTGGCGAACCAGCACAGTCGAAAGCGGACGCGCTGCATGATGGAGACGTCCTGCTGCTGGAAAACCTTCGCTTTCACAAGGGGGAAGAGAAGAATGACGACGCTTTTTCTCAACAGCTAGCGAGCCTCTGTGACAAACTCTACGTGAACGATGCGTTTGGCGCCGCGCACCGTGCCCACGCTTCTACCGCCGGCATTACGAAACATGTCGAGAAGGCTGCGGCCGGTCTATTGATGCAGAAAGAGTTGGACTACCTGGGTCGTGTGATCACTAATCCTGACCATCCGTTTGTGGCGATACTCGGCGGCGCCAAAGTTTCGGATAAGATTCCGGTCATCAATGCCCTGATCGATCGCGGCGTTGATAAGATTCTGATTGGCGGCGCCATGGCCTACACATTCCTGAAGGCTGAAGGGTTTACCGTGGGCAAGTCGCTGGTCGAAGATGACATGCGCCAGACGGCGCTTCAGATCAAGAAGCGCGCTGAAAAGAAGGGAATTGAGTTTCTCTTGCCAACGGATCACCAGATCGTTGACAGCTATGAACCGGTGAAGGGCGACCAGATCGTCGCCAAGACGATTCCCATCGAATTCACAAACCTGGGCCATGCCGGGATGGATATAGGAGTCGAAACCGTGGCGCATTTCTCGAATGCTATCCGAGACGCGCGCACGATTATTTGGAATGGGCCGATGGGTGTCTTTGAAGAGCCGCCGTTCGATCAAGGCACCATCGGCATCGCCCAGGCGGTGGCCGAAGCCGCGGATGGAGGCGCTACGGTAGTGGTTGGCGGCGGCGATTCTGTCGCTGCGGTTAATGAGGTTGGCGTAGCCGATCGCATCAGTCACATTTCCACCGGCGGCGGCGCTACGCTGGAGTTTCTGACTGGGGAGGAACTGCCGGGCGTGATGGCTTTATCAGACAAGAATTAAACTTCTTCGCGGTCTTTGGCCGTTGGACTTAGGTCATTGGTACTTTATAGATTGATTTGGTCGAAAAACGCCAAGAACAAGTGATTGAGAAACCCAAAGACCAAAGCACCAAACTCAAAGTACAAAGTTCAAAGACCAAAGACCCAAAACCAATCTAATGAGAAAACCTGTCATAGCCGGAAACTGGAAGATGTATAAAACCGTGGGCGAGTCGGTTGACGCCTTGCTGGCTCTGAAGCCGCTGGTAGCCAACGCCAACCACTGCGAAGTGGTAATCGCGCCCGTCTTTACGGCACTGAAAACTGTTGCCGATCGTTTGGAAGGCTCGAATGTGCGCGTTGCCGGGCAGGACTGCTCGACTGAGGTTGAAGAAGGTGCGCACACCGGAGAAGTGGCTGCTTTCATGCTGCGCGATGCGGGGGCCAGTCATGTGGTGATCGGCCATTCTGAGCGCCGGCAGCTTTACTTCGAGACTGACTCGATGGTCAGAAAGAAGTGTCAGGCGGGAGTTTCCGCGGGCTTGACCGCGATCATTTGCGTTGGTGAAAGCCTCGAGCAAAGAGACCAGGGAATCGCTCAAAACGTAGTTAGCGGCCAACTGGACGGCGGACTCAGCGGGTTGACAGCCTCGGACCTCGACCGTATCATCGTCGCCTACGAGCCCGTTTGGGCTATCGGCACGGGACGTACCGCGACGCCGGAGCAAGCGCAGGAAATGCACGCGTTTATCCGGCGCGTTTTCGCGGAAGGCCACTCTGCAGAGTCGGCTGCAGCGCTACGAATACTCTACGGTGGTTCGGTCAAGCCGGAGAATATCGCCGGGTTAATGGCTCAACCGGACATTGATGGCGCCTTGGTAGGCGGCGCCAGTTTAAAGGCCGAAAGCTTTGCTCAGATCGTGAATTATGAAAGAAGGTAAAAGCTGGTAAATGGTAAATGATGAATGGTGAGTTATCAGCTTACACATATCGACTGACAACCAACGATTCCCGATTCACCATTTACGATTTACGATTTACGATTCACCATTTACGATTCACCATTTACTATTCACCATTTACGATTCACCATTTACGATTCACCATTTACGATTGACTAACATGCTGACTTACACTCTTTACGCGCTATTCATTCTTTCCTGCATTGTGTTGGTTGTGGTGGTATTGCTACAGCCGGGCAAGTCCAGTGCAGGAGAACTGTTTTCCAGCAGTCTATCGAGCACGGCCTTTGGTCCACGTGGCACGGCGACTGTTTTGGCGAAGATTACGATTGGTGCAGCTTCGGCGTTTATGCTGATCGCACTGATGCTCTCGCTGCCGGTGATCACCGGTACGCGGTCGGTGCTGCAGTCAACTGAACCCGAGGCGCAGCCATCGCCAACTCAGCAGGCTTCGCCCTCGCCGACGGCAACCCCGGCGACTAGTGAATCACCCGTTAGTGGTGCTTCGCCAACGGGCAGCCAATAGTGGCACAGACTTCAGTCTGTGAGCGGTAAGTGGCACAGACTTCAGTCTGTGAGCGGTAAGTGGCCCAGACTTCAGTCTGTGAGCGGTAAGTGGCACAGACTTCAGTCTGTGAGCAGTAAGTGGCCCAGACTTCAGTCTGTGAGCAGTAAGTGGCCCAGACTTCAGTCTGTGAGCGGTAAGTGGCCCAGACTTCAGTCTGTGAGCAGTAAAGTGGCACAGACTTCAGTCTGTGTTCTGGAGGTCAGAGTTCAAGCTTTAGCTTGCTCGCAGACAAGTTGAAACGGAGAGAAAACGCGGTCAACTAACGAACATGAAGAGATCTCGTTTTACTGTCCTACTTTTTTCTCCGTTCCTAACTGGCGAAAGGCATTCATAGAACCCGGAAGTCAGTCCAGTAGTAATGAGTTCACAGACTAAAGTCTGTGCCACTTTTTCGATATAATGCCTTGACAATTCGAGCCGAAGTGGCGGAACTGGCAGACGCGCACGTTTGAGGGGCGTGTGAGGTAACTCGTGGGGGTTCGAGTCCCCCCTTCGGCACCATA
>Ga0187893_10012976_pt1 | contig 11695 bp, 12 predicted proteins | sample MA1701074metaG_FD_139574 | JGI IMG/M metagenome (GOLD analysis project Ga0187893, IMG submission 139574) | White microbial mat communities from a basaltic lava cave in the Kipuka Kanohina Cave System on the Island of Hawaii, USA - MA170107-4 metaG ... | reverse complement strand
TGGAAATCAAAACTACTCAACTCTTCCACAAAAAATATAACTTTCAGGCATGAAGTTTTTACAAGCTCCTTCCAGCATATTGATGATTAGGCCGTCTTCGTTTGGGTTCAATCCTCAAACAGCATTTACAAATGCGTTTCAAGCTGAGCAAACTGACCCTCCTCACGAAGTGAGTAAAAAAGCATTAGCTGAATTTAACCGAATGGTAGACTCCCTGATTGCGCATGACATAGAAGTTATTGTGGCAGAGGATACAGTTGACCCTGTGAAACCAGATGCTGTTTTTCCAAACAATTGGATTTCTTTTCATGAGGATGGTACGGTTATCCTGTACCCCATGCTGGCAGAGAACAGAAGATTGGAACGTACTATTCCGGTTCTTGATATTCTGAAGCAAAAATTTAAGATTGAGCGAGTTGTTGATTTGTCAACCTATGAGAATGTGAATCAGTTTTTGGAGGGAACGGGGAGTGTCGTATTCGATTATGAAAACAAAATAGCCTATGCGAACCGCTCTGCGCGTACTCATGAATTGGTGTTGAATGAACTTTGCAAGAAATTAGATTTTAGACCAGTGCTTTTCGATGCAGTGGATGAAGCAGGTCAACCCATCTACCATACGAACGTGCTGATGTGTGTAGGCAGTAAATTTGTTGTCGTATGCCTGGATGCAATAAAAAAAGATGAAGATCAGGAAATTTTGCTCCGGTCATTTTCTGATACGCATCATCAGGTAATTGCTATTAGCTATGAGCAAGTACGGTTATTTGCAGGTAATATGATTGAAGTTGTGACAAAGTCGAATGAACCGGTAGTGTTGATTTCTGAAAAAGCATTTCTCTCCTTATTACCCGGGCAACTTAACGCTATTACCAAATATGCTGAATTGATACCGCTGTCAATCCATACGATTGAACAATACGGAGGCGGCAGTGTACGGTGCATGGTAGCAGGTATTTTTAACAGGAAGCTCGCGCATTCGAGGTAGAATCATTCAACCATCAGTTTTTCTTCACATTAATTTGAGCGTTTCGTTATCTTTACCTTAAGAGTCTATAGCTATGGATAAATTTGATCTAATCGTTATTGGTGCAGGCCCTTCGGGATATGCAGCCGCTATGAGGGCGCTTGACTTTAAAAAGAAAGTTTTGCTGATTGAGAAAAGCAACGTGGGTGGGGCAGGTGTAACAAATGGAGCACTTTCCTCTAAAACCTGGTGGGAGCTTTCGCGTGAAGCTGCCGGCTTTCGTAAAAGCCTGAAGCGATATAATATTAAAGCACCCAGCGTGGCGTATAAAGAAATTCAGGGTGAGGTTCGTAAAGCTGTTGAAGAGAGAATGTCCATGCTCAGTGAACACATGGATTTTTTACGGAAATCTAAACTGCTCAGTTATAAGACTGGAACAGCTAAACTTCTAAGCCAGCATGAGGTGGAGATCAGTAATGGTTATGACCGCGAAGTAGTAGCAACCGATTTTATCGTTCTGGCCACAGGAAGCAGGCCTCGCTTTTTACCAGATATACCCATTGACGAGAAAATTATCATGACCAGTGATGGGATTGAAAACATGGAGGATTTTCCAGAGAGCATGGTAATAGTAGGAGCGGGGGTAATTGGTTGCGAATTTGCTACTATATTTTCAGGCTTCGGTAAAACAAAAGTCCACCTGATTGACAAAGGTGACCGGATACTTCCTTTTGAGGACGATGATGTGGTAAAAGTGATAGAGCGTAACATGGAAAACAGTGGAGTGTTGATCCATCGTAATTCGAGGCTGGTGCGCATGGAAGTAAAGAATAACAGAGTAGTGTATGAATTGGAATATAACGATGGGGCTAAAGAAATTTTTAATGTAGAGAAAGCTTTAGTCTCTGTAGGACGTACACCTAATTATGAGGATTTGTGGGAAGATGGAGGAGTAGAGATTCATATCTCTAAACGTGGAATTGAAGACAACGATACACAAACCAATGTGTCAAACATTTATGCGGTAGGTGATATAACAGCGGATATCTCGTTAGTGAATGTGGGAGAACTGGAGGGCCGCTATGCGGTTGAAAAGATTTTTGGAAATCCAGACCGTAAACTTGTATATGAAAATATCAGTACGATTATGTTCCTCAGTCCGGAAGTGGCAGGAGTCGGACTAAATGAAACGCAGGCTTCTGAAAAGGGAATCGATTATAAAGTTGTTACGGTTGATTACAGTTGTATTCCCCGTGCCATTGCGAAACGCAACACCCAGGGGTTTATTAAGCTGTTGGTTACGAATGACAATCACATGAAAATTCTGGGTTTGAAAGTGGTTGGCAACCATGCTTCCAGTGCGATTCAGGCGGTGGCACTCTTAATTTCGATGGATAAAGGTATTGAGGAATTAGCCGAGTGCGTTCACCCGCATCCTTCCATTACCGAGGGAATTCAGGAATGTGTTCGTATGCTATTAGGTAAGTCGTTATTTAAACCGCATGCGCTGAAAGGAAAACTTTCATGCCGCGCTCACACGAAAGGTGAGTATCATGATATCACATTTTAATTTTCTTGACCAGTACCAAACCGTGTTTGATGAAGGCTGCTGTTAAATGTGCTGTAATTTTGCTGGTGCTTACTGCCACATCCTGTTCGATGGACAAGCTCTACACAATGCGTCAGCGGCAAAAGGTAAGCCCCTACGAACAGTTGGATTTCGGATCGATGGTGAATCGGTACTTGCATAAAGATAAATCCAGTGTGGGAACAATCGAGGGTATTTACTCGGTATCAAGTTTGATTACGAAGCGGGGAAAGGGACTTTTGTCTTCCACAGAAAAGGAGAAGGTTGTAGAGAGGAAGGAGAACTATTCAAAAGTTGCCATTTTACGTGATCCGGGGAATACGAACCGCGAATACCTGGAAGTACCAATAGATAAGGATCTTTTACCTTCCTATTCCGTTCGGGGAGAATTTACGAATGTATCGGATGGAAATATTATGGTGTATAAGCACTTTGAACCACGCGGCAAAGTTCTTTCTTATACGTTTTCATATGATAAGCAGAAGGATATTTTAGAGGGTATTCGGACCGAAAATGACGGAGGATTTACAATTACTTACAAACTCACCTATCTAAAACTGTTACCTAAGTCAGAAGTCAGTAACAACTAATTTTAATTTGTATGTAGATTACCCTTTATGTCTTTCTTTCAGAACATTCCCGACATCTTGTAAAGATTGATTTTTCGCAGAAAGTAGTACCAGGTAGTGAAACAACAGATCAGCGGCTTCATTTAGAAAGCGTTCCTTATTTTCGTCTTTTGATTCGATCACTAACTCTACCGCTTCTTCTCCAACTTTCTGTGCAATTTTATTGATGCCTGATTTAAAAAGGGTACTTGTATACGATTCAGTTTTGGGGTTTAGTTTTCGATCGTTGATGATATTTTCCAGAGACGCTAAGCTCCAGCTTTCATTCTTTTCATTGAAACAGGTATCAGTTCCGGTATGACAAACCGGCCCTTTTGGTTTTGCTTTTATTAATAAGGTATCGTTGTCACAATCGCTTAAAATTTCAACAAGCTCTAACCAATTCCCCGAAGTTTCTCCTTTCGTCCAAAGTCTTGCTTTACTTCTGCTATAGAATGTAACTCTCTTTTCATCAACAGTCTTTTGAAATGCCTCTTCGTTCATAAAGCCCAGCATCAAAACAGTTTTTGTATTGGCATCCTGAACCACACATGGTACGAGCCCGCTAAGTTTTGAAAAATTAATCTTGTTCTTCATTGTAGATTGGTATTATAATCTCATGGCGATTCCTTTATCCGATAGAAATGACTTTAACTCCGGTATCCTGATTTCCCCAAAGTGAAACACACTGGCGGCTAAAGCTGCATCAGCTTTTCCTAAAATAAAGGCATCCATGAAATGGCCCTCTGAGCCTGCTCCTCCGGATGCAATTATCGGGATGGTTAGTAACTCATGAAGTTTGAACAGGGGATCAATCGCAAATCCATTCTTTGTTCCATCATGATCCATACTTGTAAACAAAATTTCTCCTGCCCCCCGTTGCTGGCCTTCTTTGGCCCACGAAAATAGTTTTTTGTTGCTCGGTTGTCTCCCGCCATGTGTGTAAACAGCCCATTGATTATCAACTTTACCTGCATCAATGGCTAACACAATGCACTGCGATCCGAATTCCCTTGCCAGTTCATCCATCAGGTCAGGATTTTTCACTGCCGCTGTATTGACGCTTACTTTATCGGCCCCTGCTTCCAGCAGCGGAGCCACATCCTTCACATTGCTTATTCCTCCACCCACGGTGAATGGAATATTGATATGACGTGCAATCGCTTTCACCAGAGAGGAGAAAGTTTTTCGCTGTTCAGTGGTGGCGGAGATGTCCAGGAAAACCAACTCATCGGCACCTTGCTGTGCGTAGAGAGTGGCCAATTCAACAGGATCACCTGCATCACGAATGTTCACAAAATTTACCCCCTTTACGGTGCGTCCGTTTTGTATATCCAGGCAGGGTATGATGCGTTTTGTTAGCACGGAGTTGTTAAAAATTTCTCAAGTCTTCTAATTTTATTCTTTGCTCATAAATGGCTTTGCCAATAATGGCCCCGTCAACCTGAATGGATTTTAGCCTATGTAAATCATCAAGCGAAGTTATTCCACCACTGGCAATGATCTTCAGTTTAGGAAAACGGTCTTTTAGTTTTTTGTACAAGTCCAGATTAGGGCCTTTTAGCATTCCGTCTTTACTAATATCTGTGCAGGTTAAATACGTGAGGCCGTGGTTTACATATTGGTCCACCAAATCAAATAACCGGAATTTGGTTGGCTCGAGCCAGCCGTTGATCATGACTTCTTCCTCTTTTACATCTGCGCTGAGAATGAAATTTTCAGCTCCAAATTTACCTAACCATTCTGTAAATTTTTCCGGTTCTGTAATTGCCAGGCTTCCGATGTTGATTTGGTTGATGTCCAATTGCAGGAGACGCTCTACATCTTCTTCTGTTTTAACGCCTCCGCCAAAATCGATTTGCAATGCGGTTTTTTCCTGTAACTCGGCAACAACATCCCAGTTAACAACGCTGCCTTTTTTAGCCCCCTCCAGGTCCACTACATGCAGGTATTCCAAATCAGCATCCTGAAATTGCTTAGCCACTTCTAATGGGTTTTCACTATAGATTTTCACCTTTCCGAAGTCACCTTGTGTTAGCCGAACACACTTTCCATGTAAAATATCAATGGCAGGAATGATCCTCATACGGTTAAAAATTTCTTCAAAACCGACTCACCTGCTTTTGCAGATTTTTCAGGGTGAAACTGAACTGCATAGAAATTATCTTTTCTCATAGCAGCACTGAAAGGGACGCTGTAATCAGTAACAGCTGACGTATTATTGTTTACCGGAACATAAAAGCTGTGTACGAAATAGACAGTGTCATTTTCAAGTTCTTTGCTCAGCCAATCGCTGGTGGAAATCAATTGATTCCATCCCATGTGCGGTACTTTTTTATCAGTGGTTGGGATAAACTGTTTTACATTCTGATCAAAAATTCCCAGACAGGCTGTATTATTTTCTGCTGAGTACTTACACATGAGTTGCATGCCCAGGCAGATTCCAAGAACAGGTTGTTTCAGGTTTTTGATCACTCCATCAAGCTTGTGTGATTGTAAATATTGCATGGTGGTACTGGCTTCTCCTACACCCGGAAAAATCACCTTCTCAGCTTTTTGAATTTCTTCGGGGTTATCCGTGATTATGAACTCCATGCTCAATCGTTCCAACGCAAAGGATACAGATTGGATATTACCAGCATTATATTTGATAATGGCCACTTTCATTTACAGTGTTCCTTTCGTTGAGGGTAATTGATTTCCTTCGCGTTTCGCAGCCATCTTAACAGTTTTTGCAAACGCTTTGAAAATAGATTCAATTTTGTGATGCTCATTGGTTCCTTCAGCCTGAATGTTCAGGTTACACCTGGCAGTATCGGAAAAAGATTTGAAGAAATGCAGGAACATTTCTGTGGGCATTTCACCTATTTTCTCCCGCTTGAAATCAGCGTGCCACACAAGCCAGGGTCTTCCGCCAAAGTCAAGAGCTACCTGCGCCAGGCAATCGTCCATAGGCAGGCAAAACCCGTATCGCTCGATGCCGCGCTTGTCTCCAAGCGCTTTCAGAAAGGCTTCCCCCAGCGCCAGGGCAGTGTCTTCAATAGTGTGATGTTCATCTATTTGTAAATCTCCCTTCACGGCTATTTCGAGATCGATATTGGCATGACGTGCGATTTGTTCCAACATGTGATCAAAGAATCCAAGTCCGGTTTTAATGTTTGATTTCCCCGCCCCGTCAAGGTTCAGTTGAATAGTTATGTCCGTTTCTTTAGTTGTTCTTTTTACCAGGGCCTGGCGTGAAGGTTGTATTAAAAGATTGTAAATGTCTTTCCATGTTGTGGTCGTCAAAACACAATATTTCTCCAGATTAACTTCTTTCATTGTTTCAAGCAGACTTCCATCATTTAGCAGAATCCCTTTAGCTTCCAGGTTTTTAGCCAACTCAATGTCAGTCATGCGATCTCCAATCACGAATGAGTTCCTGAGGTCGTACTCTCCCGACAAATAGTTGGTGAGTAAGCCTGTTCCCGGTTTTCGTGTTGGTTTATTTTCATGACCAAATGAGCGATCAATCAATACTTCTGAAAAATGGATACCCTCGTTTTCAAGTGCGCTCATCAGTTTTTTATGTGCCGGCCAAAATGTGTTTTCGGGAAATTTATCCGTGCCAAGCCCATCCTGGTTCGTAACCATTATTAATTCATAATCTGTTTCAGTGGCAATTTTCCCCAGCCAGGTGAAGACGCCCGGATAGAAGTCAAGCTTTTCCAAACTATCGATTTGTTCATCGGCTGGTTCAAGGATTAAGGTTCCATCGCGGTCAATAAAGAGAACTTTTTTCATATACTTTTTAATGCATTAATAAGTAATTCATTTTCCTGGAGTGTCCCAATGGTGATGCGCAAGCAATCTTCACAGCAAACAGCAGAAGATCGATCCCTAACCACGATTCCACTGTCAATAAGTTTTTGATATACACTTTTAGCGTGTGTCATTTTAACTAATAGAAAATTAGCATCGGAGGGATAGACTTTACGTACGGTTTTAGTCTCATTCAATGCTTGTTTTAGTTTTTCTCTTTCATTCAATATTGCTGTAACCCACTTATCCTTCTGATCCGGAGTCAATATTTTATCGTACACTATTTGCTGGGTCGCGGTATTAATATTGTAAGGATATTTAATCTTATTCAACACAGCAATCACTTCTTCTGAGGCCATGCATAATCCTAACCTGAGTCCTGCCAGGCCCCAGGCTTTTGAAAGCGTTTGAAGTATAACCAGGTTTGTATAGTGTGATAACGCTGGAGCAAAGCCGGGGTCATCGGCAAAATCAATATAAGCCTCATCAATTACTACAATTCCGCTAAACCCGCGAATTATTTTCTCAACCTTTTCCCGTTGAAGTAAATTACCAGATGGATTATTGGGGCTACATAGAAAAATCAACTTAGTTGAAGAACTAATCGAATTTAGCACGAGCGCAGAGTCAAGTTCAAAATTGCTGGTAAGAAATACTTTCTGAACGGCTACTCCATTTACACCTGCACAAACAGCATACATTCCGTAGGTTGGTTCGGTAATTAAAATTGAATCCTGGCGAGGTTCACAAAAAGTACGTATCAGTAAATCAATGGCTTCATCACTTCCGTTGCCCAGAAATAGTTGTGAAGAACTTATGCCTTTTAGCGCAGCTATTTTTTCTTTCAGTTTTCTTTGCAGCGGATCCGGATACCGGTTATACGGAGATGGGTAAGGGTTTTCATTGGCATCCAGGAAAGTCTGCCAGTCACCCTGAAACTCATCCCGCGCAGATGAATAGGGCATCAGTTGTTGAATATTCTTCCGAATTAAATTCTGAATCATCATTTATTTAGTTGATTTAATCGAATGCTGACAGCGCGTTTGTGTGCCGCTAAGCCCTCTGCTTCTGCCATCAGCTCCACAACCGCACCGATGCCTTTAATTCCTTCTTCTGTCAGTTTTTGAAACGTGATGTACTTTGTAAAGCTCTCCAACGAAACACCTGCAAAGGCTTTTGCGTAGCCGTTGGTTGGCAGTGTGTGGTTAGTACCCGATGCGTAGTCTCCCACGGCTTCGGGTGAGTAATTGCCAATGAAGACAGACCCGGCATTTACTATTCTTCCTGCAAGCTCATCTGCATCTTTCATGTTGAGAATAAGATGTTCAGGTGCGTATTCGTTAATAAAATCGATCGCTGAGTTAGTGTTCTCAAAAAACAGGCTTCTGCTATTCATCAACGCTTTTTCTGCTATAGTTCTTCTTGGAAGTGTTGCGATTTGCTTTTGAATTTCCTGCTGAACTTCCTGAATAAGATCCTTTCGGGTAACCACTAACATTACCTGGCTGTCTTCACCATGCTCAGCTTGCGACAATAAATCAGCCGCGATGAAGGAAGCATTTGCGGCATCATCAGCCAGTACCAGTACTTCCGAGGGCCCGGCAGGTAAGTCAATGGCAATGCCTTCGGTGCTCACCAGTTGTTTTGCTTTGGTAACAAATTGATTTCCGGGCCCGAATATTTTGTAAACTTTTGGAATACTCTCTGTCCCAAATGCCATGGCTGCAATGGCTTGCGCCCCGCCAACACGAAAGACTTTTGTTACTCCTGTTAGTTGTGCGGCAAATAGTATGGTTGGATTTATTTTTCCGGATGCATCAGGAGGGGAGCATAAAATAATTTCGGTACAACCAGCCAGTTTAGCCGGGATTGCCAGCATGAGCACGGTTGAGAATAAGGGAGCGCTTCCACCGGGGATGTATATCCCTACGTTGGAGATCGCAACCGCTTTTCTCCAGCATGTGACTCCTCGCATGGTTTCAATTTCTGAAGAAGCTTTTTGTTGTGCAGCGTGAAACTTTTCAATGTTTGTTGCAGCGGTTTGAATTGCTGTTTTTAGTTGGGACGATAGTGTAGTTTCGGCCGCGCCTATTTCTTCTTGTGAAACTTCAAGTGTATTAATTGCTACTTTATCAAATTGAAACGTGAGGTCTCGTATGGCCTGATCGCCCGACTTTTGAACTCGCGTCAGAATATTTTTGACAGCACTATCCAGGAACTCCAACTCAAGTTGAGGTCGTTTGGTTAACTCAACCCAATTTTCCTTTGCGGGATTTATAAACTCTTTCATTTTTCAGTAATTGTTTTTCTAAACGATCATTTTTTCAATCGGTATAACCAGAATTCCCTGTGCGCCAAACGACTTTAACTGATCGATTTTTTCCCAGAAGTCGTTTTCGTTTACAACAGAGTGTAAGGAACTCCAGCCTTGCTTGCTTAACGGAATTACGGTTGGACTTTTCATTCCCGGTATAACAGAGGTTATTTTTTCGATCGCCTCATTCGGACAATTAAGTAAAATGTATTTGTTGTTCTTGGCTTTCTGTACAGCTTCAATTCTGAATAAAAGCTTTTCGAGAATATTTTTCTTACCCTGATCCAGTAACGGATTCATGATCATGACCGCCTCCGACTGCATCACGATTTCAACTTCTTTTAATCCGTTGCTTAACAGGGTACTGCCCGTGCTCACGAGGTCGCAGATAGCATCAGCTAACCCGATTCCCGGAGCAATTTCTACTGAACCGCTAATTTCATGAATGCCAGCCGAGAGATTGTTGGCTTGTAAAAAGGCCTGAACAATATTGGGATATGAAGTGGCTATATTTTTTCCATTGAAGTAGGAGAGGTCTTGATACTTTTCAGACCGGGGGATGGCGAATGAAAGCCGGCACTTGGCAAAGTCGAGGCGCCTGACTATTTCATTTTGTTTTTGCTTTTCAGCGAATATATTTTCTCCCACAATTCCGATATCGGCAACCCTATCTTCCACATATTGAGGAATATCGTCATCCCGAAGAAAGAGAAGCTCGACCGGAAAATTCCTCACCTGTGTTTTCAACTGATCTTTTCCGTTGAACGAAAGCCCGCTTTCTTTTAAGAGCTGCAGCGACCCTTCCTGCAGGCGTCCTGATTTTTGAATGGCAATTCGGAGTACCTCACTCCCTTGCCCCCTCTCCCCAGGAGAGGGGGAATATCGTTGTTTACTTTTCATGTCACTATTTTATTTTATTCATTTCATTTTCTTTACCTCTCCTTTCCTCCCTCTTCCTTTTGGAGAGGGAGGTGTCCGAAGGACGGAGGGTGAGGTCAATAAAAAAAGGCTTGCCGGATCGCGGCAAGCCTTTTTACAAAGTCTTATAGTTTAATTAAAACATAAACCTGCCACGCATCGTGCTGTTAACATGATGATGGTGATGATTGTTTATGTTTGCAGTCGCTTTCATTCCTTGTATGACTCAAAGAAAAGAAACAATTTCAGATAAACAAAACCTTTTTCGAGAATCAATGCGTTGGATACTGTTTTCGTTGTGCGTATTGACTGCCTGCGGAGAAAATACGAACACCCGTAAGCATCGGTTCTTATTGAAGGGCAATGTAGCATTGGAAGATCAAAACGGTGATTTGGCCATCCGCTATTTCGAAGAGGCCTTAAAAATTGATTCATGTTTTGCCGAAGCACATAATAATCTGGGTACGGCTTTATTCAGGCAAAAACTATACAAAGAGGCTCTGGTATCATACCATCATGCAATCAACTGCCAACCAAATTTTTCGGACGCCTATTTTAATCAGTCGAGCACACTATATGAATTAAACCAAACCACCGAGGCGTTAGCGGATGTCGAAAAAATTCTTTCAATACAACCCGATACGATACCCGCGCTCTTTCTACGTGGACTCATCTTTACAAAGAGGAGAGAGTTTAGAAAGGCCGAAGACTCTTTTTCAAAAGTTTTGCTAAAAGATTCTTTGAACACGGAGGTATACGTTAACCTGGGAACCCTTAGTTTTTATCAGAAAAAGTATTCCGATGCTCGGAATTATCTGGATAAGGCAATTGCGATTAGTCCATCAGAAGTAAATGCGTACAATGCGCTGGCCCTGGTGGAGACAGCCGCTGACAACTTAGAGCTTGCTATGAACCATATTGATAAAGCACTTTCACTCAAACCTGGTGATGCCTTTTTTCGGAATAACCGGGGCTACATTTATTTATTGGAAAATGAACTAACACAAGCACTAGAGGATATTAACTACAGCATTTCAGCTGATCCCTATAATGGGTGGGCTTATCGTAACAAGGGAATTTATTACCTGAAAACGGGCGACAATGATTCCGCAATCAGAATGTTGGTGCAAGCCATTGAGTTGGAGCCCGATGTGGAGAATGGAAATTTATTATTAATAGAAGCATATTTGAAAGCCGGAGAGATTGAGAAGGCCTGTGATCTTTGGCGGGAATCGATCAAGAAGGACGAGGTAAGGGAAACGCCTGCAATGAATCCTTGTAAATAAAGAGGCTGCCCTTTTGAGACAGCCTCTTTTTTTTATTTACAAGATGACTCGCTAGTTATTTTCATCCCAGTTTGTTTCTGAAGATGGCCGGTCCACTTGAGGAATAATAGTACCACCATCTCTGAGGTCAACATGTGTTGCATCCAGTTTGCCTGTTCTTCTTAAGTCAACCCAACGATGGCCCATTTCGGCCCAGAGAGAATATCTCCGCTG
>Ga0187893_10012975_pt1 | contig 11696 bp, 9 predicted proteins | sample MA1701074metaG_FD_139574 | JGI IMG/M metagenome (GOLD analysis project Ga0187893, IMG submission 139574) | White microbial mat communities from a basaltic lava cave in the Kipuka Kanohina Cave System on the Island of Hawaii, USA - MA170107-4 metaG ... | reverse complement strand
ATCTCCGCTCGCATCTCAAGCGCCTTCGCGGATCCCAATCGCACCTGCGCGCGTGCCTGCGTGCTTCCGACCTTCCGGGGGTGTAACGGGTCGTTCCATTATTTACGCGTGAGTCAATAAGGCCCGCGGTCCAGGCGGATCACCGTGCGGATCACGGCGCCGCCGTGCATGTCGTCGAAGGCCTGGTTGATCTCGGCGAGCGGGCGCTCGCGCGTCACGAGCTCGTCGAGCTTGATGCGGCCCGCCATGTAGCGATCGACGAAGCCCGGGAGCTGGGTGCGGCCGCGCGTGCCGCCGAATGCGCTGCCGCGCCAGCTGCGGCCCGTCACGAGCAGGAAGGGCCTCGCGTGGATCTCCTCGCCCGCGCCTGCGACGCCGATCACGATGCACTGGCCCCAGCCGCGCGCACAGCTGCGCAGCGCCTCCCCCATCAGCTCGACGTTCCCGACGCACTCGAAGGCGTAGTCGACGCCGCCGCCGGTCTCCTCGACGAGCCAGCCCGCGACGTCGCGCGTGCGGCTCGAATCGACGCACTCGGTCGCGCCCAGCTGGCGTGCCAGCGCGAACTTCGCGGGATTGAGATCGATCCCGATGATGCGCTCGGCGCCCGCCATCACCGCGCCCTGGATCACCGAGAGGCCGACGCCGCCGAGACCGAAGACCGCGACCGTCGAGCCGGGCTCGACCTTCGCGGTGTGCAGCACCGCGCCGATGCCCGTCGTGACCGCGCAGCCGAGCAGGCAGACCTTCTCGAGCGGCGCGTCCGCGCGGATCTTCGCGAGCGCGATCTCGGGCAGCACGCAGTACTCGGCGAAGGTCGAGGTGCCCATGTAGTGGTGGATCCGCCGGCCGCCCTGCGAGAGGCGGCTCGTGCCGTCGGGCATCAGCCCCTGGCCCTGCGTCGCGCGGATCGCGACGCAGAGGTTCGTCTTGCCCGAGAGGCAGTAGCGGCACTGGCGGCACTCGGGGGTGTAGAGCGGGATCACGTGGTCGCCCGGCGCGAGCGAGCCGACGCCCGCGCCGACCTCCGCGACGACGCCCGCGCCCTCGTGGCCGAGCACGGCCGGAAACAGGCCCTCGGGATCGCGTCCCGAGAGCGTGTAGGCGTCGGTGTGGCAGACGCCGGTCGCGGCGAGGCGCACGAGCACCTCGCCGGGCTTCGGTCCCTCGAGCTCGATCTCGCAGAGCTCGAGCGGCTTCGCGGCCTCGAAGGCCACGGCGGCGCGCATCTTCATCGAGAGGGCTCCCCTGCGGTGCGCGGCGCAGCTTCGCAGGCGGACCCGCGGCGCGCAATCGCCGCCGGCCTGCGCCTCCCGGTGCTCCTCGGGAAGGCGAGGCCCGCGGGCTCGCGCTCCTGGAGCGCGGGCCCGCGGGCCGGCCGACCGGCGCGCTCCGGCTACGCGGGGATCTGCTCCTCGGCGAGCAGCGCCTTGAACGAGGGCCGCGCGTGGATGCGCTCGGCGTAGGCCGCGAGCTTCGGCCAGCGCTTCGCGTCGATCTTCTCGCGCGCGTGGCGCAGGTTCACGAGCGGCGAAGCCGTCGCGATGTCGGCGATGCCGAAGCGGTTTCCGACGAGGTAGTCGTTGCCCCCGATCTCGCGCTCGAGATAGTCGAAGATCTCCGGCAGGCGGCCGATCGCCGTCTTCACGAGCGCCTCGTCCGGATCCTGCTTCATCACGAGCGGCCTCACGACGCGTTGGAAGAAGATCGTCCCGATGATCTCCACCATGCGGGAGTCGGCGTACTCCTCGTACCAGAGCGCGCGGCCGTAGAGCTTCGGATCGCTCGGGTAGAGCGCGGGCTGCGGCTGCGCCTTCTCGAGATAGGCGGCGATGCAGGAGGAGTCCGGCAGCACGAAATCGCCGTCCTCGTAGCACGGGATCTTTCCGAGCGGGCTCTTCTTCTTGAACTCGTCGCTGACTCCGAAGGGGACCAGCGGCTTGAGCTCGTAGGCGATCCCCTTCTCCGCGAGTGCGACGCGCACCTTGCGCACGAAGGGGGACAGGTTGGCTCCATGAACGATCGGCATCTCATCTCTCCTTTTGCGGGCGCACGGACATCACGAGCCCGCGCCGAGCTCCGGCGCGACGCCGCGCGGCCGGAGGTCGAAGAGCGCGGGAAACTCGGCCAGGCTCGCGAGATCGCCGGAGGCGCGCAGCGAGCCGTCCGCGAGCGCGGCTGCGGGCGACTTCCTGCCCGCGGCCACGGCCAGCACGGCGAGCGCCGAATCCGACTCGAGCGAGGCGTCGGCGGGTCCCTCGGCCGGCAGCACGCGCGTGCCCTCCGGCCCCCCCTGGACGCGAAAGTGCACCGGCGCGACGCCTCCGCGCAGCTCGATGCGGAAGCAGCGCGCGGGCGAGCCGCGCTCGCGCGCGAAGAGGCGCAGCGCGAGGCGCAGCCAGTCGGGCTCGTAGTGGTCGCCGGGCTGCGGCGCGCCGAGGAAGCGCAGCCCGAAGCGCGCGAGCTCGAGCAGCGCGGGCTCTAGCCCGAGCCCGGCTTCGGTGAGCTCGTAGAGCGAGGCGGGAGTCGGCGGCGGGAGCTCGCGCTGGACCACGAGGCCGGCGCGCTCGAGCGCGGCGAGGCGCTCGCTCAGCACGCTCGAGCTCACTCCCGAGAGGCCGCGCCGCAGATCGCTGAAGCGCTTCGGGCCGAGCAGCAGCTCGCGCACGAGCAGCAGGGTCCAGCGCTCACCGATCAGCTCGGCGGCGCGCGCGAGCGGGCAGAACTGCGAGTAGCGGAAGCCGGGCACGCGGGCAGCCTGCCAGCTCCGCTTCGAAAAAACAACTCGAAGATTCTGTTTTCTCGAGGAGGGGCCCGGGCGCCCCTGGGGGCCCCTGCGGCTACAGGTCGTGGCGCAGCGGGGTGGGCTTGCCGAAGAGCCAGCCCTGGCCGAAGGGAATGCCGAGCTTGCCGAGCATCGCGAGCTCCTCGAGGGTGTCGAGGCCCTCGCCGATCAGGCGCGCGCCGATGCGCTCGGCCACGCGCGTGAGCGAGAGCAGCAGCTCCTGGCGGCGCTCGTCCGAGTCGATGCCCGAGATGAAGGCGCGGTCGACCTTGATGAACTCGGGCTCGAGCTCGAGCACCGACTCGAGGCTCGAGTAGCCCACTCCGAGATCGTCGAGGGCCATCTGGAAGCCGAGCCGGCGGTAGTAGTCGCGCACCTCCCGGAAGATCTCGAAGTTCCCGATCGACTCCTGCTCGGAGATCTCGAAGACCACGTCGCTGGGCCGGAGCCGGCTCTCGGCGAGCGTGCGCGTGATCGCCTCGGCCTTGAAGGCCGGATCGTGGATCGTGGTGGGCCGCACGTTGAGGAACAGGCGCGCGCCACCGGGCAGATCGCGCGCTCCCGCGATGCCGCTGCGGCGGCACAGGCAGTCGAGCTGGAAGATCAGGTCCTCTTCGTCGGCCTGGGAGAAGAGCACGGCGGGCGAATGCAGCTCCGAGCCCTCGGGTCCCCGCGCGAGCGCCTCGTAGCCGAAGACGGTGTGCGTCGCGACCTCGACGATCGGCTCGTAGACCGAGCGCACCTGCCCGGTCAACACGAGCTCGAAGAGCTGCTTGCGCCGCCGGCGCTGCTCGGTGCGGCGCTTGAGCTCCGCGTGGCTGCGCGCCTCGTCGAGCGCCTGGCGCAGCTGGGTCTCGGCGCGGGCGGTCGGGTTGCGCAGCGCGGCACCGGTGCCGAGCTGCAGCGGCGGCGTCGCGCGCAGGTGCGGGTAGCAGACGCGGCCCCCGCGCCGCGCGAGCCCCTCGCCGATCAGGCGCTCGAGCTCGGGCAGCTCGCGGGTGTAGTAGCGGGACTCGGCGGTATCGCGGAACAGCAGCAGCGCGATCTCGTTGCGGCCGGTCTCGCCCGAGAGCACGAGATCGCCGATCCCGAGCTGGTCCTCGACCAGCTCGCGCACGAGCAGCCCGAGCCGGTTCAGCGCGGCCTCCTGGGCGTCGCCGCCGAACTGCTTCTCGATCACGGAGAAGGAGGACGCGTCGATCAGCACGACGCCCATCGCCCCGGCCTCGCCGAAACGGAAGGCGACCTGCTGCAGGAGCTCGCCCAGGCTCGCGAGCCTCGCGGCCGCGCCCGGCTCCGCGGCCAGGGACAGGTCGTCGGACTCTCCCATGGGCAGCTCATCGGCACGCAGCCGGCGCATCCTGAGCGCCGGCCCGCGCGCGCCCGCTAGTGGATGCCGCGGGTCGCCACGAGGGTCGCGGGCTCGATGCCCATCGCGCGGATCACGTGCTCCCACATCGCCGCGTGCTCGATCTCGAAGACCACCTCGGAGCTGACCGGCGCGACCAGCCAGGCGCCCGCCGCGAGCTCCGCCTCGAGCTGACCCGCGCCCCAGCCCGCATAGCCCATCAGCATCCGCATCCGCGCGGGCGGAGTCAGCGCGAGCTCCCGCAGCACGTCGAGTGTGCCGGTGAAGCAGATGCCCTCGCCGGCTCCGCGCACCTGCCCCGCCTGGCTGCTGCGGCCAGCCGAATCGAAGAGCACCCAGCCCGTCTCCGGCTGCACGGGCCCCCCCCAGTCGATGCACGCCCGGGGATCGCCGCGCCATTCGATCTCGAGCGCTGCGAAGAGGCTCGGCGCCTCGACCTCGGTGCCGCGGTTCAAGACGACGCCGAAGCTCCCGCTCGCATCGTGATGGATCAGCAGCACGACGCAGCGCCGGAAGTTCGGATCGAGCAGCTGCGGCATCGCGATCAGCAGACAGGGAGCGAGACTGTCTTCGTTCACGCGGCGAGCGTAGCACCGGCCGGCGAGCGCCAGCGGCGCACTCGAGTAGTCTGCCCGTCGATGGACGCGAGACGCGCATGCGCTGCGCTCGGCTGCGGCCTCGCGCTCGCGGGGCTCTCGACGCGCGCGCTCGCCGCGCTGTTCGAGCGCTCGGAGCTGCGCGACCTCTGCCTCTCGACGCTCGCGCTCGAGCTCGTGCTCGCGGGCGCGACGCTCTTCCTCGCGGCTGGCGCGCGCCGGGCGCCGCGCGACGCGCTCGGCCTCGCGCCGTGGCGCGCGAGCGCGCCGCGCCTGTGTCTCGTCGCGCTCGGCGCGCTCGGGCTCTCGGCCGCGCTCGACGGAGGCCTCACGCGCAGCGGGCTGCGCGACGCGAGCGTGCTCGCGAGCGTCGACGAGCTCCTGCGCGCGAGCAGCGGATCCGATCTCGTGCTCGCGACCGCGGCGCTCGTGCTCGCGCCGGCCCTCGCCGAGGAGCTGCTCTGCCGCGGCCTCGTCCAGCGCGCGCTCGCCGCGCGCGTCGCGCCGGGATTCGCAGTGCTAGGCGCCTCGGTCCTCTTCGGCGCGCTCCACCTCGAGTGGATCCAGGGCGGCGCGGCGGCGCTGCTCGGCGTGTACCTGGGCCTCGTCGCGTGGCGCCTCGACAGCACGCGGCCCGCGGTGCTCTGCCACCTGCTGAACAACGGCGTGGCGCTCGCGAGCAGCGCGCTCGAGCTGCCCTTCGACGGCTCCCGGACCCCGGTCCTGGTCGCGGGCCTCGCGCTCGCGGCCGCGGGCCTCGCCGCGCTGCCGCGCGCCGCGCCGCTCCCCGGCACCGTGGAGCCCGCCCACGCGGCTGGGGGCGCGAGCCCTGTGGTTTCGACCCTTCAGTCCGAGCGCCGGTCGGACGACTCCTGAGGATCGGAAGCTGCGGAAGCGCCGGACCCGAGGGGGTGCTGGCGCCCCGGCCCGGCCCGCGGAGTTGCCGATGGAAGAGACCACCGCCGTCCTCGTGCTCGACGACGGCGAGCTCGACGACGTCGAGGAGATCCTCGAAGACCTCGGCGTCTCCTTCTGGCGCATGCGCGGGCAGGCGATCCGCAGCAACACGACCCCCCCGACCCAGCTCCTCGTGACGACACCGCGGCGTGTCGGATCGGTGCGCCCGGTGCGAGAGAGGCCCGGGCGCAGCGACGCGCCGATGCGCGTCGTGATCGCGAGCGAGGATTCCCCGGGCCTGCGGCGCCAGCTGCGCAGCGCGGGCGTCGACTATCTCGTGCGGCGGCCGGTGCACCGCGAGGCGCTGCGGCTGCTGCTGCTCGACTGCCTCTACCGCGGCGACGAGCGCCGCGGCGAGATGCGCGTCCCGGTCGGCCTCGACGTCTCGTTCCGCACGGGGCTGCTGCCGCGGCGCGCGCTGCTGACGGATCTCTCGGTGGGCGGCTGCCGGCTGCTCTCGCCCTATGCGCTCGAGCCCGGCACCCGGCTGCGCGTGCTGGTGCCCGAGGAGATGGGCGCGACCGAGCCGCTCACGATCGACGGCCGCGTGCGCCGGATCAAGCTGGTCGAGGGTCCGGGCATCGACGGCCTCTACAGCGCGGCCGTCGAGTTCTCGTCCCCGCCCGCGGAGCAGCGGCGCGATCTCGAGCGCATCGTCAAGAGCCGCGCGAACGGTCGGATCACGATGTATCTGCCCGAGATGGTTCCGCCGGACGCGCTCGACGCCGAACGGGGCCAGGCGCTCCACGTGCGCGAGACTCCGGGCTCGGGCGGACGGCCAGCGGGACTCCCGCTCCCGGTCGCGATGGAGAGCGTCGAGCTCCCCGAGCTCGACGGCTCGGACCGGCGCAAGCGGCGCAGGGCCCGCTACGGCCGCGAGGTCGCGGCCTTCGGGACCGGGCTCAAGGTGCTGATCGGACGCGATCTCTCGACGGGCGGCATGCGCGTGGCCCACGGCGAGGGCCTCGCGGTCGGCGACCGGCTCCAGCTCGCGATCTACGGCGCGAGCGGCGAAGCGCCCGCGCAGGTCTGGGCGACGGTCACGCGCGACGACGGCCACGCCGGCTTCGCGCTGGTCTTCGACGATCTCTCCTCCGAAGTGGGTGCGCAGCTCGAGCGCCTGGTCGCCGCCCTGCCCGCGGTCGAGCCGCTGCAGGAGGGTGAAGCCGCGGCGATGGGCACGGTCCTGACCCGGATCCTGCGGTCCTGATTCCAGCTCGCGATCGGATCTCGATCTGCGATAGGCTCCGGCCGCCTCGCAGCCGGCGTGCAGCTCGCGCGCAGCGCGCGGCGCATCCGCGCGAACCTCGTCCGGCAGGAGATCCGATGGCCCGCAGCAAGAGCAAGCAGAAGCGCAACCGCCAGCAGCACAACCGGCGCTTCAAGCGCCGCGCCGCGCGCAAGAAGGCGCAGAAGGCGAGCTCCTAGCGCCGCGGGCGCGGGCCCCGCTCGTCCCCACGGCGCGGAGCGCCGCGTCGGATCCGCAGCTTCTCCGACGCTAATCTCCGAAGATCAGCGCGCCGAAATGGGGACTCGTGATGGAGTCCGCAGAGCTCGAGAAGCGGACGCAGGAGCTCGGCCAGGCCCTGCTGGCCCGGGCCGCCTGCTACCGGCCGGCGCTCTCCGAACGGGCGCAGGACGCGTTCCTGACGCGCGCGCTCGCGGATCCGGGCTTCCGCACGCGGCTCCTGCGGCTGCTCGACGGACTCGCGGCGCCGCTCCCCGATCCGCAGGGGCTCGCGGTCCAGGCCCTCGTCGCCGAGCACCTCGGAGGACCGCTCCCGCCCGGGCCCGGCTGGCTGCGCGCGGCGATCCGGCTCGCGCGCCATCCCGCACTCCCGGCGCCGCTGCTCGCCGCCGCGACGCGCGTCGCGGCGCATTGGTTCGCGCGCCGCTTCATCACCTCGCCCGCCGTGGAGCATGTGAGGCGCAGCATCCAGCAGCTCGCGCGTCTCGGCCGCTTCGCGTGCTTCGACGCGCTCGGCGAGGCCGTGCTCTCCGACGCCGAAGCCGACGCCTGCCTGCGGCGCAACCTCCAGCTGCTCGAGGAGCTCTCGCGGCACCCGCTGGCCTTCCAGGAGACGCCCGCGGGCGCGGCCGCGCTGCAGCTCTCGCTCAAGCTGTCGTCGCTCGCGCCGCGATTCTCGCCCGCGGATCCCGGCGGCTCGGTCGAGCGCGCGCGCCACCGGGTCGCTGCGGTCTGCGATCGCGCCGCGCGCGCCGGCGTCGGCATCACCTTCGACATGGAGCAGTACGAGCTCCGCGATCTCGGCTTCGAGCTCTTCCGCCGCGTCTTCGACCGCGGTCAGGAGCTCGGGCAGTGGCGCTTCGCGGGCATCGTGCTCCAGGCCTACCTGCGCGACGCCCCGGCCTTCGCCGAGAGGCTGATCGCGTTCGCGCGCCGCCGCGGCGTTCCCTTCCAGGTGCGGCTCGTGAAGGGCGCCTACTGGGATCAGGAGGTGATCGGCGCGAGCGCGAGCCGCTGGCAGGCGCCGGTGCTGCGCGAGAAGAGCGCGACGGACCTCCAGTTCGAGCAGCTGCTCGAGCGCCTGCTCGAGGAGCGCGCGCAGCTCTCGCTCGCGGTGGCGAGCCACAACGCGCGCGCGCACGGCCGCGCCGAGGCGCTCGCCGAGTCTCTGGGACTCCCGCGCGGCAGCATCGAGCACCAGACGCTGCACCGCACCGACGAGGCCACGAGCCGCGCGCTGAGCGCGCTCGGCTGGGTCGCGCGCGACTACGTGCCGGTCGGGGCGCTGCTCCCGGGCATGGCCTATCTCGTGCGGCGCGTGCTCGAGAACGCATCGCAGGCGGGCTTCCTGCTGCAGAACAAGTCCGGCGCGAGCCCGCAGCGGCTGCTGGCTGCGCCCCTGCCTCCCGCGGCGAGCCGGGAGCCCGCGCGCGGGCCGGATCCCGACGGCTCGGACTTCGAGCGCGCGCCCGCGGCGCCGTGGTTCGACCCGGACTTCCGCGCGCGCTTCGAGGCCGCGCTGCGCGAGACCTCCGCCGACTTCGGCGCCGCGTTCCCGCTGATCGTCGGCGGCGAGGCGATCCGCGGAGACGGCGCTGCGGAGATCGCCTGCGCCTCGCAGCCCGAGCGCGTGGTAGGCCGCGCGGAGCTCGCGGGACCCTCGGCCGTGGAGCGCGCGCTGCGCGTCGCGGCCGAGAGCCGCTTCCCACACTCCGATCCCGAGGCGCGCGTCGAGATGCTGCTGCGCGCGGCCGACCTCCTGCGCGCGCGGCGCGCGGAGTTCGCCGCCTGGCTCGTCCACGAGGGCGGACGCGAGCGCGAGGGCGCGATGGGCGAGGTGATCGAGGCCGAGGACGCGCTGCGCCACTACGCCGGCTGCGCGCGCAGGCTCTTCGCCGAGCGCGCCGGCCGGATCGAGGCGCGCGGCGTGACCGCGGTGATCGCGCCCTGGAACTTCTCGCTCGCGATTCCGTGCGGCCAGGTCGCCGCCGCACTCGCCTGCGGCAATCCCGTGATCCTGAAGCCCGCCGAGCAGACCCCGCTCGTCGCGCTGCGCCTCGTCGCACTGCTGCACGAGGCCGGCGTGCCGGCCGATGCGCTCTGCTGTCTGCCCGGCGACGGCGAGAAGATCGGCGGCGCGCTGGCGGCGGACCCGCGCGTGGCGCTCGTCTCCTTCACGGGCTCGCGCGCGGTCGGCACGGCGCTGCACGCGCGCGTGGCCGAGCGCGCGCCCGAGAGCGGCGGACCGCGCGGGCTCGTCGCGGAGATGGGCGGCAAGAACCCGATCGTCGTCTTCGCCGATGCCGACCTCGACGAGGCCGTCGCGGGGATCGTCGAGTCGGCCTTCGGCCACGCGGGCCAGAAGTGCTCGGCGGCTTCGCGCGTGCTCGTCGACGCGCGCATCGCGGAGCGGCTGCGCGAGCGGCTCGTCGCGGCCTGCGCGAGCCTCGAGATCGGCGCACCCGAGGACGCGTCGACGCAGCTCGGCCCGATCGTCGACGAGACGGCCTGCGAGCGGCTCGACCGCGCGGCAGTCGTCGCGCGGCGGGAGGGCCAGATCTGGATCGATCGCTACGAACAGAAGACGCCCGCCGGAGCGCCCGAGCGCAAGGCCGGAGCGCGGCTGCGCGGTCCCCTCGTCGTCGAGATCGCAGCCGAGCGCGCGCCCGGATCGCAGACCTTCCGCGAGGAGCTCTTCGGGCCGATCCTGTGCGTCACCCGCTTTGCGAGCGAGGAGCAGGCGCTCGCGCTCGCGAACGACTCGGACTACGCGCTCACGGCGGGGGTCTACTCGCGCAGCCCGGCGCGCGTCGTGCGCGCGCTCGCGGAGATCGTCGCGGGCAACCTCTACGCGAACCGGCCGATCACCGGCGCGCGCGTCGGCATCGAGCCCTTCGGCGGCCTGCGCTTCTCGGGCACCGGCCCGAAGGCCTTCGGCGAGAGCTCGCTCTGGGCCTGTCTGCGCCGGGCCGACGCTCCGGCGGGCGGCGAGCGCGAGCGGAAGCGCTGGCGCGGTGCGGCCCGAGCCGCGCGCGAGCTCGAGCCCGGCGAGGCGCTGCTGGGCAGGCTCACTCCGCGCTGGCGCGCGGCGCTGCCCGTGCGCCTCTTCGTGCTCACCGAGGCCGCGCGCCGGCTCGAGCTCGAGCTGCCGCTCGCAGCGGCCGCGCTGCGCGCCGCGGTCGATGCCGCGCTGCGCGAGCTCGCGGCGCCCGCGCCGCTCACGCCGGTGGCGGGCCAGCGCACGGAGCTGCGCTACGACCTGCCGCGCGGGCTCGGCCTCTTCGTGCTCGAGGGCGAGCGGATGGTCGAATGGCTCGCCGCGGGGCTCGCCGCGGGCAACGGCGTCTGCGCCGCGGGCGGGCCGCGACTGCTGCCGGTGCTCGAGGCGCTGCGCCAGTGCGGCACGCCGCCGAGCGCGCTCCAGATCGTCCCGGGTGAGCCGGATCCCGCCGAGCTCCTGGCCCTCGCGCGCTCGCCGCGAGTCGACTTCGCCGCGAGCGACGGCGGGGATGCTCCCGCGCGCGCGCTGCACGAGGCGATGGGCGCGACTCCGCCGGGCAGCCGCGGACTCAAGGCGCTGCTCTCGGCGCTCGAAGGTCCCCAGCCGGGCGAGCCCGGCTTCAGCCAGCGCTTCGCCTGGCCGCGCACGCTCGCGATCTGCACGCTGCGCCACGGCGCCGAGCTCGTCGACTGAGCCCGGGCGCGCCGGCGCGCGCGCTACCGTGCCCGCCGGCGTGCGGCGGCGACTGCTCCTCGCTCTCGGAACCCTGCTCGCGCTCGGCTTCGCGCTGCGCGGCGTCGAGATCGAGGTGGTCGGCGGCACCACGCTCCGGCTCGGCCAGCTCGCGCACTTCGCGGTCGCCCATCTGCTCGGGCCCTACTTCGACCCGGAGCTGCCCGAGGGCCTCGCGCTCGAGCTCTGGAGCGACGCGCTCGAGGGCGTGCCGGTCGCGATCGACGCCGACGACCGCGGCCGCGTCTGGGTCGCGGAGAGCCCGCGCATCGAGCGCGGCGTCTCGGACAACCGCTTCAAGCCCTACTGGCTGCTCGACGATCTCGCCGCGACGAGCGTCGCCGACCGCGAGGCCTACATCGAGAAGTGGGCCGGGCGCGGCGGCGACACCCTCGACTGGTTCAGCGACACGGCCGACCGCGTGCGCGTCCTCGCGGACACGGACGCCGACGGCCGCGCGGACGCATCGCGCGTCGTCGCCGAGTTCGGCGGCATCGCCACCGGCCTCGGTGCGGGCGTGCTCGCCCACGAGGGCGACCTCTACTACACGAACATCCCCGACCTCTGGCGCCTGCGCGACGCCGATCGCGACGGCACGCCCGAGACGCGCGAGCGCCTCGCGACGGGCTTCGGCGTGCGCACGAGCCTGCTCGGGCACGATCTGCACGGGCTCGCGCTCGGACCCGAAGGCCGCCTCTACTTCTCGATCGGGGACCGCGGCTACGAGATCACGACGCGCGAGGGTCGGCAGCTCGCCGACCCCCTCGACGCGGGCCGCGGCGCGGTCT
>Ga0187893_10012974_pt1 | contig 11696 bp, 9 predicted proteins | sample MA1701074metaG_FD_139574 | JGI IMG/M metagenome (GOLD analysis project Ga0187893, IMG submission 139574) | White microbial mat communities from a basaltic lava cave in the Kipuka Kanohina Cave System on the Island of Hawaii, USA - MA170107-4 metaG ... | reverse complement strand
CGAGGTGATGTCGGACCTGAGGCCGCCGCTGCTGGACGATTACGGCCTGCGTGCCGCCATCGAGTCGCACGCGCGCCAGCTCGAGGCGCGCACCGGCCTGCGCGTCGCGGTAGAAGGCCGGGAGGCAGGGCCGCGTCCGGCGGCCGAGATCGAGGTGGCGCTTTTCCGGATCGCCCAGGAGGCGCTCACCAACGTCGCCAAGCACGCGCGCGCCTCGCATGCGCGGGTCGCGCTCGCGCGCAGCGCGGGAAAGCTGACGATGGTGGTCGAGGACGACGGCCGGGGCATCACGCCGGCGGCGGCCAACGATCCCGATCCGGCGGGCTGGGGCATGGCGGTGATGCGCGAGCGCGCCGGCGCGGTCGGCGGCACCGTCCAGGTCGATTCCTCGGCGCGCGGCACGCGCGTGATCGTCGAGGTCGCGCAGTGATCCCGCAGTGATCCGGCTCATCCTCATCGACGATCACGCGCTGGTGCGCGACGGGGTCACGCGCCTGCTCGAGGCGCAGGCCGACATGCAGGTGATGGGGTCTTTCGGCGACGCCGAGGCCGCGGTGCGCTTTGCCGAGAGCAAGGAGCCCGACGTCGCCGTCATCGACATCGCCATGCCGGACACCAATGGAATCGACGTCACGCGCCGCCTGCACGACGCTTCGCCGGGAACCGCGCTGCTCGTGCTGTCCATGCACTCGAACCCGGAATATGTCCACCGCGCGCTGCTGGCCGGCGCGCTCGGCTACGTCGCCAAGGAATCGGCGGGCCCGGTGCTGGTCAAGGCGATCCGCTCGGTGCATGCCGGCCGGCGCTACCTGAGCGACACGCTGCTCGAGGGCATGGAGCGCTTCACCGCGAGCGCCGGCCAGCGCGACGCGCTCGAGCTGCTAAGCGCGCGCGAGCGCCAGGTGCTGCGCTGTACGGTCGAGGGCATGACCATCGCGCAGACGGCGGAGAAGCTCAGGGTCTCTCCGAAAAGCGTCGAGACGTACCGCAGCCGCATCATGACCAAGCTCGGAATCGTGGACCTACCTGGGCTCGTCAAGTTCGCGATTCGTAACGGCATTACGACCGTCTGACCGCTCCATAGTCGGGCAGGAAGATAAATTCCGTCCCGATTGCACACTTTTTCACCGAAAGCCGGGCTATCCCGTTCATCTGTCAAGGTTTCCCGACAGGTCGGCGGTGGGACGGCCGCTAACATCTTGACATTGGAGGGTCGTTCGGCAGGCGGGGGCCGCTAGTACCAAAACAACGAGGGCGGCCAGTTCGCGACAGACCTGCGGGATTCGACCCCCGGCATGGGGCCGACACATGTCTGCGAACGGGGTAACGATGGGGGCACCCGCGGATTCCACCGCGGCGGGCGGCCGTTACATTGCCCTGCGCGTCGGCTCGCGCCTGTGCGCCGTCCCCGTCGGACTCGTGGCCGAAACGATGCGGCCATTGCCGGTCGAGCCGTTGCCGGACGCCCCGCCGTTCGTGCTCGGCGTTTCGATCATTCGTGGCGCTCCTGTGCCGGTGGTCGACGTCGCAAGCCTGCTGGCGGGCCCAGCGCTGGAGCCGGGGCGCTTCGTTACGGTAAGGCTTGGCGCTGGCCGCTTGGTCGCGCTTGCCGTCGAAGAGGTCATCGGTGTCCGCGACTTGCCCGAGGAAGCGCTGGCCGGAGTTCCGCCGCTGCTTGGCGAAGCCGGCGCGCACGTCGTGTCCTCGATCTCGACGCTCGATGCGGAGTTCCTGCTCGTGCTCCGGCACGCCCATCTGGTGCCCGAGTCGGCATGGCGCGCGCTCGAGGATCGGGGTGGCCGGCCGTGAACGCGGTCCCTGCGCCGCGCAGTGTCGAGCGCTTTCGCTCGCTCGTCGCCGAGAGCCTGGGCCTCGCGTTCGACGACTCGAAGCTCGCTTTGCTTGCCGAATCGCTGCAGCGCCGGATCGAGGTGAGCGGAGGCGACGCGGAGGTCTACTGGCGCATTCTTAGCGAGCGACGTCGGCGCGAGACCGAATTGCGGGCATTTGCAGCGGAACTGACGGTTACGGAAACGTATTTTTACCGGCATGCCGATCAGATCCGCGCGTTCATCGAACTCGCGCTGCCGGGACGGCTCGCGGCCTGTGCCGGCCTGCGCAAGGTCCGCGTGCTTTCGGCCGGCTGCGCGTCCGGTGAAGAGCCCTACTCCCTTGCCATCGCGATCCGGGAGTTCGCGCCCGCGGCCGCCGACGCCGTCACGATCGCGGCAGTGGATGTGAACGCGGCGATGCTCGAGAAGGCCCGCCGCGGCCACTACACGGCCTGGTCCCTGCGCGAGCTGCCCGACGAGCTGCGCGCGCGCTGGTTCCGTCCGAGCGACGGGGGCTTTGCGCTCGATGCCGCCTTGCGCCGAACCGTCGCGTTCGAGGAAAGGAACCTCGCTCCCGACGATGCGGAGCTGTGGCGCCCGCAGTCGTGGGATATCGTGTTTTGCCGCAACGTGATGATGTACTTCGAGCAACAGCGCGCGAGCGTGCTCGTCGGCAGGATCGCCCGCGCACTCGCCCCCGGCGGATTCCTGTTCCTCGGCCATGCCGAGACACTGCGCGGGCTATCGGAGGCCTTTCACCTGCGCCATACGCACGGCGCATTCTATTACCAGGTGAAGGAGGAACCCGACGAGCGGGAGGCGCTCGAGCCACCGGCACCCCAGGTGCCGTCTTCCGCGCCGCTGCAGCTCTGCGACACTGCGAGCTGGGTCGAAGCGGTGCGCGGTGCCTCGGACCGGATCAACGCGCTTGCCGAGGCCTCGCGCTCGCGTTCGCATGACGCCGACGCCCGGGCGCCGCGCCGGGCGCCCGACCTGCGCCCGGCGCTCGAGCTGGTGCATGGCGAGCGGTTCGGTCAGGCGCTCGCGGAGCTGGACGCGCTGCCTTCCGAGCATGCGCGGCAGCCCGAGGCGCTGCTGCTGCGCGCCGTTTCAGCAGTGCACTCCGGCGCGCTCTCTCTAGCGCAAAGCGCATGCCGCGACCTGCTCGCGCACGACGAGCTGAGCGCCGGCGCACACTACGTTCTCGCCTTGTGTCACGAGGGGCTGGGCGATCTGGAGCAGGCGCTCCAGGAGGATCAAATCGCGCTGCACCTCGATCAGGACTTCGCGATGGCGCGGTTGCACGCGGGCCTGATTGCGCGGCGCCGCGGCGAACGCGAGGCGGCCCGGCGCGAGCTGGCGCGCGCACTCCAGGCGCTGCGACGAGAAGACATGTCGCGGCTCCTTCTTTTCGGCGGCGGCTTCGGCCGCGCCGCGCTCGTCGCCCTTTGCCGCACAGAACTCGAAAAATGCGGAGGCGGCGCATGAGCGCGGAGCGATCTCTGGCGGGCGCGGCCGCGGCGTTACGGGGCGAGTTCGACCGTGGATTCGCGGCGCCGCCGCGCGAGGAGCCTCGCGCGCTCGAGAAGCTGCTGTTGGTGCGCGTCGGCGCCGAGCCGTACGCGCTGCGGCTTTCGGAGGCGGCCGCGCTACACGCGGGGCATCCGGTCTCGGCGCTGCCGTCTCCTGTGCCGTCGCTGCTCGGCGTGGCGGGATTTCGCGGCCGCATCGCGCTGGTCTACGACCTGGGTGCGCTGCTCGGCTATCCGGCGCGCGCCGCGCTGCGCTGGCTGGTGCTCGCGCGCTCGAGCGACCCGATCGCGTTCGCCTTCGAGGCGTTCGAGGCGCAACTCTCCGTCGCGCCTGACGAGATCGTCGCCGCGCCGCGCGGCGAGCGGGCGCTGGCGCGCGAAGCCGTTCGTGACAAAGGCGGGTTGCGTCCTATCGTGCAGCTCTCCCTCGCGCTCGAGGAAATTCGCAGGCAGGCATCGGCGATCCGATCCACGAAGGAGGCGTGACCATGGGCAACAACCTCACATTCGGTCAGAAAATCGGTGCCGGCTACGCGGTGATGATCGCTTTCGCAATCCTGATCGGCGTGGTCGCCGCCTACGCGCTGCGCGCTACGGTCGAGAGCAAGGACCGCGTGATCAGCGACAACGCGCAAGCGCTGATCGACGCGGCGGGCCTGCAAGCGGCCGGGGAACGAAGGATTTCTGCGGTGCGAGGTTACCTGTTGTCGCGCGAGCAACGATCCCTCGATGCGCGCTCGGCCGCGCAGCGCGATTTCGGGGCCATACAGGCGCGGCTCCAGTCGGCGGCCGATACCGAGGTGGAGCGGCGCCTGCTCGGTACCATTGAGCGGGCTTCGGACGCGTACCGGCGCGTCGGCGACGAGCTGATCGCGCTTGCGCGCGGCGGTGCGAGTCACGAGGCGGTCGAGCGCGTCTTCGAGGAAAAGATGTTTCCGGCTCGCGATTCGCTCGACGAGAGCATTCGCGCCCTCGTGGCCCACCAGCAGCGCCTGCTCGAGCGCGGCACGCAGGCGGCGAGCGCGGCGGCGGCGAGCGCCGTCACGTTGCTTACGGCGATGACCGTACTCTCGATCTTGTTTGCGATCGTGGTCGCGGTGCTGCTCGCGCGCTCGCTCGGGCGGCAGATTGGGGCCGCCGTCGGTCACGTGCAGAGCTCCTCCGCCGAGCTGCAGGCCGCCGCGACGCAGCAGGCCTCCGGCGCGAAGCAGCAGGCGAGCGCGATGAACGAAATCACGACGACGATCAGCGAACTCGTGGCGACGTCGCGCCAGATCGCGGAGAGCGCCCAGCGGGTTTCTCAGATCGCGGGGCAGACCGCGACGGCGGCGCGCCACGGCGAAGGCACCGTGGAGAAGGGCCAGGAGGCGACCGCGGGCATGCGACGTCAGGTGGATGCGGTGGTCACCCACATGCTCGACCTGAACAAGAAATCGCACGAAATCGGCGAAGTATTGGAGATCGTATCCGAGCTCGCGGAGCAGACCAACATTCTCGCGATCAACGCGACCATCGAGGCGAGCGGGGCGGGCGAGGCGGGCCGGCGTTTCGGGGTGGTCGCGGACGAGATCCGCAAGCTCGCCGACCGCGTAGGTACGTCGGCCAAGGAGATTCGCGGCCTGGTCGACGTCGTGCGAGGCGCTGTGAATACCACTGTGATGGCGACCGAGAGCGGCGCCAAGGCGGTCGAGGCGGGATCGCGTCAATTCACCGAGGTCGCGGTCGCGTTCAAGCAGATCGCGGGCCTCGTCGGCACGACGACGGACGCCGCTCGCGAAATCGAGCTATCCACCAAGCAGCAGGCGACCGCCGCCGAGCAGGTGAGGACCGCGGTGGCGGACGCCGCGCAGGCGACGAGCGAAACGGAGGCAAGCACGGCGCAAACGCTGCAGACGGCCTCGCAGCTCGCGTCGTTGTCGCGCGATCTGCTGCGGCTGGTTCAGCCGCGGGCGGCAAAGGGGTAGGCCTTGGCGCAAGACCCCTATCGCTACTTTCGTGTCGAGGCGCGCGAGCTGCTCGATCAGCTCGGCAAGGCGGTGCTCGATATCGAACAGGATCCGTCGCGCACGGATCTGCCGCCTCTGCTGCTGCGCCTGGCGCACACGCTGAAAGGGGCGGCACGGGTCGTAAGACAGAGCGAGATCGCCGATCTCTCCCACGCGCTCGAGGACGTTCTTGCGCCTTACCGCGCGGGGGACCGGCCGGTTCCGCGCGACAGGATCGACAAGCTGCTTTCCACACTGGACCGCATCGGGGAGCACGTTGCCCGCTTGCCCGGCTCGTCGCAGACGGGTTCCGCCTCGGCGGAAGGCCCGGCGGAGGAGCAGGTTCGCGTGCTGCGCGCCGAGGCGGACGATGTGGATCGGTTGATCGAAGGACTGGGAGAAGTCCAGGGCGAACTCGCTCCGGTGCGGCGGTGCGTCTCCAACGCTGCACGCGCGCGCGCTATTGCCGAGCAGCTGGACGCGCAGCTCGCCCCGCGCTTTGCGCAGGAGGGGTCGACTGAGCAGGCGATGAAGCTCGCCAAGGCGCGGGCGCTCGCGGACAGGCTGCTCCGAGCCTTCGTGGGCCTGGAGCGCGACGTCGCGCAAGTCGAGCGCGTCGATCGCGAGCTCCACCAGGCGCGCGAGCACGCCGAGCGCCTTCGCCTCGTGCCGTTCGGAACGATACTCGGAGGGCTGCAGAGGCTCGCGCGCGACAGCGCGCAGAAGGCGGGGAAACACGTGTCCTTTCACGCCGAAGGCACCGACGTGCGTATGGACGGCGACGTGCTCGATTCGGTGAGACCCGCTCTGGTGCAGCTGGTTCTCAACGCCGTCGTGCACGGGATCGAGCCTCCGGACGAGCGCCGGCGCTCAGGAAAGCCGCAGGAGGGCCGCATCTCGCTCGAGGTGGAGCGCCGGGCGGGGCATGTGTCATTCCGGTGCCGGGACGACGGCCGCGGCGTCGATCTCGGCGCGGTACGGGACGCGCTGAGCCGCAAGGGCGCGCTGCCCGCGGGCGCCCGAGGGCTGGGAGCCGCGGAGCTGCTGCGCTTGCTGCTGGGGAGCGGGATTACGACCTCCAGGACCGTCACCGGGCTCGCCGGTCGCGGGATCGGGCTGGACCTGGTGCGGCAAGTGGCGAGCCGCCTTGGCGGAGAGGCGAGCGTACAGACCGCCACGGGCTCGGGGACGGCGATCGAGTTGCGCGTGCCGGTGCGCCTCGCCTCCCTGGACGCCCTCATCGTCGATCTCGCGGGCGCTTCCGCGGCGTTGCCGCTTAGCGCGGTCCGCGGCGCGGTGCGGGTCCCGGACCGCGACGTGAACCGCGGGCCCGAAGGCGAGGCCATCGCGATCGAAGGCACGCTGCTACCCCTGCTTTCGGTCGGTGGCGCTGGAGTCGTTGCTGGCGCGGGTCCGCGGGCGCAGGGAAGGAGAGGCGGCGAGCCGACCATCACTGCGCTGAAAGTGGCGGGCGCCGGCAGGACGGTCGCGCTCGCGGTCGACCGGATTCGCGGCGTGAAAACCGTCCTGCTGCGCCCGCTGCCGCCGGCCGCGCCCGTGGCCGCGTACGTCTCCGGTATCTATCTGGACACCGAGGGCGACCCCAGGCCCGTTCTGGATCCGGAGGCGCTGGCCGATCCGGCGATGCGGCCCGGGACGGTAGCGCCGCCAGCGCAGCGGCACGCTGCGCCTATCCTGGTGATCGATGACTCGCTGACCACGCGCATGCTGGAACAGAGCATTCTCGAGTCGGCCGGATACGAAGTGGCGCTCGCGGGCACGGCCGAGCAGGGACTCGAAATGGCTCGGCGCGGGCGCTACGGTCTTTTCCTCGTGGACGTCGAGATGCCCGGGATGGACGGATTCGCCTTCGTCGAGCGCACCCGGGCAGACCCGGACCTGCGCGACATTCCGTGCATCCTCGTGACTTCGCGCGTCTCAGTCGAGGACCGAGAGCGCGGCGCGGCGGCCGGCGCGGGCGGCTATATCGTGAAGAGCGAGTTCGATCAGGCCGATTTTCTGGAGCGCGTCGCCGCGCTGCTGCGCAGATGAAGCCGGTTCGCGTTCTGGTGGTCGAGGACTCGCTCACGGTGCGCAGACGCCTGCGCGAGGTGCTGGATGCCGACAGCGAGATCGAGGTCGTTGGCGAGGCTGGCGACGGCAGGCATGCGATCGAGCTGTGCGCCGCGTTGCGCCCCGATGTGATCACCCTCGACATGATGCTTCCCGTCATGAGCGGCCTGGCCGCCACCGAGTACATCATGGCGTACTGCCCGACGCCGATCCTGATCGTGTCGGCGTCGACCAACCGCGGCGAGCTCTTCAAGACCTACGAGGCGCTCGCCGCGGGAGCGCTCGATGTCATGGAAAAGCCTCTTGGGGGAGACGGCGACCCCGGATGGGAGCGACGCCTCGTGTCCACGGTCAAGCTCCTGGCCCGTGTCAGGACGATCACGCACCTGCGAGGGCGGACCGGCGTGCCTGGATCCGCGCGTGTGCCCGTGGAAGGGGAACCGCATGCCGGGCAGTCGCAGCGATTCCGACTCGTGGCGCTGGGCGCTTCGACGGGCGGACCGGGCGCGATCCGGCAGATTCTGCTCGACCTCCCGCGCGGCTTCCCATTGCCGATCCTGGCGGTGCTGCATATCGGCGAGCCGTTCGGCACGGCGTTCGCCGAGTGGCTCGACGGACAGACCCCGCACCGCGTTCGGTTTGCGCGTGAAGGCGAGGCACCGGGTCCCGGACTTTGGCTGGCGCCGCCCGGGCGGCACCTCGTGCTGCGCGGCGGAGCGACGCATTTCTCCGACGCCCCGGAGCGGTACTCCTGCCGTCCCTCGGCCGATGAGCTGTTCGAGTCCGTTGCGCGGGAGGTCGGGGACGCGGCCCTCGCGTGTCTGCTCACCGGGATGGGCCGGGACGGCGCGAGCGGGTTGCTGCAGATCCGCAACGCCGGCGGTGCGACGATCGCGCAGGACGAGGAGAGCTGTGTCGTGTACGGCATGCCGCGCGAAGCGGTCCTGATCGGCGCGGCGGAACGGGTGCTGCCGCTGCGGGCGATAGGCGCGGCGCTCGCGGCCTCGGCGCAGCAAGCGGCGACGGTGAGTCGAGCATGAGCGGCTCGGTCATGATCGTCGACGACAGTCTCACGGTGCGCATGGATCTCATCGACGCGTTTCGCGAGAGCGGCATGCGGGCCGTAGGCTGCGAAAGCCTCGCACAGGCGCGGGAAACTCTCGCAGCCGAGGATGTGGCGCTGATCGTCCTCGACGTGTCGCTACCGGACGGGAGCGGCGTGGACCTGGTGAAGGAGGTCCGCACGGCGCCGGGCACGGAGCACATGCCGATCCTGATGCTGTCGACCGAGACTGAAGTCCGCGATCGCATCCGCGGGCTCGCGATCGGGTCGAATGACTACGCGGGCAAGCCCTACGATCGGGAGTATGTCGTGGCTCGCAGCCGCGAGCTGATGAGCGAGCGCTCGCGGGTGGCGGTCGGGCAGCGGGTCGGCGTGCTGGTCATCGACGACAGCCCGACCTATCGCGCGGAGCTGCGCCGCGCGCTCGAGTCGAAGGGTTATGAGGTCATCACCGCGGCGAGCGGCGAGGAGGGCCTTCGTGCCGCGGCGGCGCATAACCCGGCCGCGATCATCTGCGACGGCGTCCTTCCCGGCATCGACGGGGCGACGGTCATCCGCAGGCTGCGGCTCGATGCCGCGATGAGGCACACGCCGTGCCTGATGCTCACCGGTTCCACGCTGGATCGCAGTGCGGAGCTGAATGCTCTGGACGCGGGCGCGGACGCGTTCGTGCGCAAGGCCGAGACCATGGAGATCGTGCTGGCGCGTCTTGCCGCGGTCCTGCGTGCCGGATCCGGCACGCAGCGGCAGACCGCGAGCCTGCTCGGTCCGAAGAAGGTTCTCGCGGTGGACGACAGCGAGACCTATTTAAACGCACTCGGAGACGCCCTGCGCGGCGAAGGTTACGACATAGTCACGGCGCGCTCCGGCGAGGAGGCGCTCGAGATGCTCGCCGCGCAGCCGGTCGACTGCATCCTGCTCGACCGGACGATGCCCGGCATCGACGGCACCGAGACCTGCCGGCGCATCAAGGCGGCGCCGGCCACACGCGACACGCCGGTCATCATTCTTACCGCCAGCGAGTCGCGCGAAGACGTGATCCAAGGCCTGAGCGCAGGCGCCGACGACTACGTCCTCAAGTCGAACGAGGAGGACGTGCTGAAGGCCCGCGTGCGGGCGCAGCTGCGGCGCAAGCAGATCGAGGACGAGAGCCGTCAGGTGCGAATGAAGCTGCTCAGCAAGGAGCTGGAGGCGGCCGAGGCGCAGGCTCGCCTTGAGCGCACGCACAAGGAGGAGCTCGAGTCGCAGGTCGCGGAGCTCAAGCTCGCGCAGGCGGCCCTCGCCCGGCAGGCGGAGCGCCTGCGGATCGTTCACGAGATCGACCGCGCGATCATCTCGCAGGTCGGCCCGGAGGACATCGCCGCCAAGGTGCTGCAGCCGGTGCGCCGCTTGCTCGGCGTGGCGCGCGCGAACATCAACCTGGTCGACGCCGACGCGACCGACGTGGAGTGGTTCGCCTCCGCCGGCCGGAGCCGGACCCACATCGGCGAGGGCCTGCGCTTCCCCATCCACCTGATCGGGGACGTCGAAGGGCTGAGACGTGGCGAGATACAGCGGATCGATACGCGCGCACAGCCCCCCGGGAAAGAGCGCGACGCCCTGCTTGCGACCGGGGTGCTCTACTACTTGGCCGTGCCGATGATCACGGGCGGCGAGCTGATCGGCGCGCTCAGCTTCGGCGGCGAGAAGGATTCCTTTCCCGAGGAGCAGGTCACCATCGCGCGCGAGGTGGCGACGCAACTCGCCGTGGCGATCACCAATGCCCGGCTCTACGAGAAGGTCAACAAGCTGAACGCCGAGCTCGAGCAGCGGGTGCGCGAGCGTACTTCCGAGCTGCAGATCGCGAACCGCGAGCTCGAATCGTTCTCCTACTCGGTGTCGCACGACCTGCGTGCGCCGCTGCGCGCGATCGACGGCTACGGGCTGATGCTCGAGGAAGACTACGCGGCCGGGCTGGACGAGGAGGGGCGCAGGCTCCTCGGCGTGGTGCGCGAGAGCTCCAAGCAGATGGCGCGGCTGATCGACGATCTGCTCGCTTTCTCGCAGGTCGGCCGCAAGGAGATCTCGCGCGCCCAGGTCGACATGGACGGGCTCGTGCGCGAGGCGGTCGCGGACGCGGTTCCCGTCGATTCGAAAGCGCGCGTCGCGATCGGCGCGCTGCCCCCGGCAGCCTGCGACCGGCCGCTGCTCAGGCAGGTCTGGACGAATCTCGTCGGCAACGCCCTCAAGTACAGCGGCAAGCGCGCCGATCCGGTGATCGAGATCGGCGGCGGCACCGAAGGCAGCGAGCACATCTACTGGGTGCGCGACAACGGCAGCGGCTTCGACATGCGCTACTACGGCAAGCTCTTCGGGGTGTTCCAGCGTCTGCACCGGGCCGAGGAGTTCGAGGGCACCGGCGTGGGCCTCGCGATCGTGCAGCGCATTGTCGTGCGCCACGGCGGCCGGGTCTGGGCCGAAGGCGCGATCGACCAGGGCGCGTGCTTCAGGTTTTCGCTGCCGGTGGAGAGCTGAGCGATGAATACGTACGAGGAAGTCGAGATCCTGCTGGTCGAGGACAACCCCAAGGACGCCGAGATGACGCAGCGCGCGCTGCGCAAGCACAACTTCGGCAACAAGCTCTATTGGGTCAAGGACGGCGCGGAGGCGCTCGACTACATGTTCTGCCGCGGCGACTATGCCGGGCGCGACATCAGCCGGCCGCCGCGGCTGATGCTCCTCGACATCAAGATGCCGAAAGTCGACGGCATCGAGGTGCTGCGGCAGGTGAAAGCGGACGAGCGCACGCGCGCGGTGCCGGTGGTCGTGATGACTTCCTCGAACGATGAGCGCGACGTGGTCGACAGCTACCGGCTGGGCGTCAACAGCTACATCGTCAAGCCGGTAGAGTTCACCACTTTTCTCGAGGTGGTCGCGAAGATCGGCCTGTACTGGATCCTCACCAACCGCGTGCCCTCCTAAGTCGCCGACCCGGCCCGGCCATGAACCTGCCCGAGCGCATCCGCATCCTGATGGTCGAGGACGTCCCCACCGACGCCGAGCTCGAGGTGCGCGAGCTCAAGCGCGCCGGGCTCGCCGTCGAGCACCGGCTGGTCGACACGGAGCCTGCGTTCCAGGCGCAGGTCGGTGAGTTCCGGCCCCACCTCATCATCTCGGACTTCTCCATGCCGCACTTCGACGGCATGGCCGCGCTCGCGCTCGCGCGCCAGAT
>Ga0187893_10012969_pt1 | contig 11700 bp, 11 predicted proteins | sample MA1701074metaG_FD_139574 | JGI IMG/M metagenome (GOLD analysis project Ga0187893, IMG submission 139574) | White microbial mat communities from a basaltic lava cave in the Kipuka Kanohina Cave System on the Island of Hawaii, USA - MA170107-4 metaG ... | reverse complement strand
CACCGTTCCGGTCGTACCGGAAGAGTGGCCCACATCCCACCGGAATGCTGGACCCACTTCCTACCGGAATGGTGGCCCACTACTCACCGGAATCAGTGGCCCACTTGCACCGGAATCCGCAGTCCCAGTATGTACTTTGGCATGGCGACAAGTAGTATACCGCATTGAGAGGCGCGCGAAGCCTTCCTTCCTAATTGAGTAACTCTGCCAAATCCAAAATGCGATCGGTGATCCCAGCTTCCATCGCAGGCGTCACGCGGATCGAGGAATGAATCCGGCAGAAGTTGTAGTACGCAAACCAAAGGCAGAGCGCGGCCCAGTGGTTCTCCCATTTCTTGCTGAAGCCGTTCGTCAACCGGGTAAAGCGGCGGATCTGCATCCTCATCGTGAGGTTCTGGCGCTCGACATGAGACGTGCAAATCCGGTCGGAATCGGGAGTGCCGACAACTGGGACCACCTCCATTGACACAACTTCCGCAGGAGAATACCGGCGCTCGCCTTCGGGTGTCGCGCGGTAGACCTTTATCAACTGGGCAAAGTCAACACGGTCGCTCAAGGTCGTGTCGATTGCGCTCGGGTAGGCCGGGAATCCATCGGCGGTCACTTGGAAGGGCTGCCGGGCCGTGGCATGGCGCAAGCCTTCAATGAAAATGTCTGTGGTGGACTGATCGCGCTTGCCAAGGGCGAAGTTGAGCACCAGCTTGGAATGGCGCTCGATTGCCACGAAGCAGTAGGCGTCACCGAAGTTCGGATCGTCGCCTTCCACCAGGGCCTTCTGCTTCTTACCGATGAAACTCCAGATTTCGTCGCACTGAACGTCCTTTACCGGAACGTTGACGATCAGTCGGCCCATGAGTTTTTCACAACGCTCGCCCGCGCGAACCAGGACCCTCAAAATCGTGTGCTTGTCCAGGTCTGTGATGCGGGACACCGAAGCAACGGAATTGCCCTCCAGCAAGAGCTTCAGGGAGAGCGCGGCCCGCTCCGGCGCGATGTACATTTCGCCAAGGGTCCGCTCGTGGGCTTCAGTGTAGGTCTTTTTGCACTGCGGGCAGCGAAAGCGGCACAATCCATTCCGATGCTTGCCGAAGCGTTGACAGCGCACGTCGCACACTTCGCAAGTCATTGTCGCTTGGCTGTTTACTGTCTCTCTCATGGTCTAAAGATACAGCTATCGCTAGTTGTTTGTCAATGCATAGATGCATCATTATAGCATCTATTTTCTCTTTACTTTGAGTGGGTTACAGGCGTAGAATGAAGTTGAGTGCGGACGGCGGGTCTTGCACACGCAAGCGCCGATCAAAGCGCGCCGGTTTTAAAGGCCGGTGTGTTTGCATTTCACCACGTCCGCATGAGCGTAGAAGGCTGGAGTAGGGATTGAACCTAGTGCTCGGGAGTTGCAAGCTCCCGTCCCTTGCCATCGGGATCAGCTCTCCAGCCATGAAAACCCCGCTGCTGTCCCCGGGTCCAAACAGCGACAGCAGCGGGGTTTTCTGTGTTTGGGCCGCAGAACTCAGTTTGGGAGACGGTCAATGGTGGTCCTCTAATTCTGATTTAGTGGGTCATGCCCCTATCACCCCTCCTCTGGCGGCACGCGCTCATACCAATTCGGCGAGCTTCCGCCACCTCCCCTACGGGCTATGCGAATGGTCCCATGCTTCTTATGCATCCGCTGAAGTACCCGGCCCACAGCAATATTTGTCATGTCAATTCCAACAGCCCTAACCTGGTCGCCAATACTCCCCACGGTGAACCGCCCAGACTGCTGCGATACGATGTTGCGCACGATTGATGCCTGACTAGCGCCGCCAACCAGTTCTAGATTTGCTTGGCCATCAGTTCCTGCCTGAACCTCTTCCAGCTCACGAGTCAACGGGCGGTCCCGATAGCTGTCATCGCCATCTCGGATCGCCTCTTCTACAAGCGCGGCAGATCTTGGGTCAGAGAGAATTCGTCTGACATCTTCTAGGCGCTGAACTTCCGCTCGCTGACGCTTCAGCTCCTCTTCGATTCGCTGTAGATTGATAGCCATCGCGCTATTCGCCTCGCCTTCACTGTGCCCCATTCTCTCACCAATCGGCATCATGAGTCAATGCCGTTGAGAGATGTGAGCAGTGGACTGGTGGGTTATACATTGGGCGATAGGACGCCTTCCTATTGACCCAATTGGATTTAGGGGCTATCGTGGAAGTGTGCAGATGTTTCGTTTATTTCGAGAATTTCGATTGATGAGAATGCAGTAAGGAGGCTCTATGGCGACGGCCCCCGCAGTCCATCAGCCTCTGGAAGCTGAAAGCGCCGAGATCCGAGAGCTCTATCGGCTTTTCCTGTTGGAAAAGGCACCTGCATTAGTTGGGCCGGATCGTCATTCAATCCCAATTCCAGAGTCGATCTACAACGTCCTGCTTCAGGTGATCGGCTACATGATCCAAGGCAAGGGCGTATCGGTCGTTCCAGTGATGGAGGAGTTGACAACTCAGCGCGCCGCGAACATGGTGGGCGTTTCCCGCCCGTTCTTCATTAATTTGCTCAATCAGGGCGAGATCCCGTTTCACAAGACGGGGACCCATCGACGGATTTTCCTAAAGGATCTTCTGGCCTATCGCAAGAGGCGAGACCAAGAACGTAGGCACATCCTGGAGGAACTGGCAAAACGCGAACTTCAGGATGGGACGTACGATAGCATGCACATTCCCGTAGAGGAATGAACAAGGACTACCTAGCTATCCTTGATGCCTGCGTGCTGGCCGGAGGCGGTTTGCGAGACACACTCCTCCGGCTAGCGGAAACGCCTAGGCTGTATATCCCACGATGGAGCGATGACATTATTGCGGAAACCGTGTCAACGCTTCAGACCAAATTCGGCAAGTCCGTTGAGAAAACGGACCACCTTCAGGCCGAGATGCGAAAGGCGTTCCCGGAAGCGTGGGTGACTGGCTACAAGCATCTTGAAGCATGCTTGGGCGTTGAGCAAAAAGATCGGCATGTTTTAGCCGCTGCTATTAGATGCTGCGCCCAGACGATCGTGACGTTCAATCTTAAGCACTTTCCACCTCAAGCGCTGGAGGTGTACGACATTGAAGCGGTTCACCCTGATCAGTTTTTGGTCAACCAGTTCTATTTGGACACCGCACTTGTGACCAAAAGATTCGTCGAACAGGCATCCTGCATCGGGCGATCACCAGAAGAGCAACTACGGTGTTTTCACCGAGCGAAGTCTCTACCTCTTTTCACGCAGACGCTTGCAGATGCACTTGTTGTTGACATTGCCATAGACTGCGACTAGCCGTCGCTGGTTACTTTTTCGGCCTGCCACCCGCCTGCACTTTGCGCTTGGCCGCCATCTGTCGATAGTGCTCTGACCCGTGCCGTTGCGACGTGACCGATCCGCCCTTAGCCCCGAGCATCGCGGCGGGCGAGTCCTTCGACTTCGCCTGGGCGATGATGTCGTCTGTGAGGGCGAGCGCGGCGCGCAGATTCTCCCGCGCCGCCGCTGTTCTGTTCTGCGGAAGGGGCGGCGCGGTTTCGAGGATCAGGTCAGCTTGCTCAATGAGGTTGCGGAGGGCATCGAGCGAATCGCGGTCAACTGGCACGATTCCAGTGTGCGGCGGATCGCGCCGGAAAGGCAACCGGTCAAGAGTTTTCGTCAACGCAACAATCACCCACTACCCGGCGATCGATCAGGACGCCCAAGAGATCACGATTGACGACCTCACCACCAAGAGGCCGGTCACGATTCGACTCAGCTCCGATTCACGCGTCAAGAAGATGCCTGCAATGCGGAGCGGCGGACCGGCGGGGGGAGGCCAGCCCCATGGCCCTCCCTCCTCGGCTAGGCCATTCACGATTGCTCAGATGCTTGAGCGCATCCCCGCGGGCAGTTTCGATGATTTTAGGGTTGGCGGCGGTGTCATGGTTACAAGCACTCGGGGCGCGACGCCCGGCAAAGTAACCGCAATCTTGATCGTGGCCAATGTCGATGGCCTGATCCAATTTGCTCAGATGCAGTCCGGTTCGGGAGCAAACCCCCTGGAAGCGCTCGGCCGAATGCACGGCGGAATGATGGGCGGTCCGGGCGGCTTCAATCTTCCGGCGATGATTCCTTAGCCGCCAAAGGACAACTTGAAGTGATGCGACTATTCATCACGCTCCTGGTGTCTCTAGGCGCAGTTTGTGCGCAATCGACATCTCCAAGCCTCCAAGGCACGATCACTGATCCCTCGGGCGCGAGGGTGTCCGGAGCCATTATCGAACTGCGAGGACACCGCGTCGTGAAACGCGTCAAAACGGATGCACTGGGTAAGTACTCGTTGGCGGGCATGGCGCCCGGAAAATACCGGGTCCGCATCTCGGCTAAAGGCTTTACCATTGTCGAAAGAACCGATTTCGCGATTAATCACGCGACCATTTTCGACGCGCAACTCGTGATTCAAGAGGGCATGGAGATCGTCCACGTCCGGGACGAGACCGGCCGGATCAGCACTGAACCCGCGTCCAACGGCGGAGGCCTCTTCATGCGCCAGCAGCAGATCGCCGCGCTGTCCGACGATCCTGACGAACTTGCCATGCAACTGCAAGCGTTGGCTGGACCGGCGCCTGGGCCGAATGGCGGCCAGATATTCGTCGACGGCTTTAGTGGAGTCAATCTACCGCCGAAATCAGCGATTCGAGAGGTCCGCATCAACGCGAATCCTTTTTCGCCGGAGCACGACCGCCCGGGATTCGCGCGCATCGAGATCTTCACGAAGCCGGGCGCCGATTCGATCCGCGGCCAGGCATTTGCGCAATTCAACGATGACCTGTTGAATTCGCGGAATCCCTTGCTGGCGCAGTCGACGCGACCGCCGTACAGCGTGCGAACGTTCGGATTCGACCTCGGCGGTCCGCTGAAGAAGAATAAGGCATCCTTCACGTTCGGCATGGAACGGCGGCGCATCAACGAAACCGGACTCATTCTTGCCACGATGCTCGACAGCGATCTCAATCCTGTGGCGATCAGTCAGGCCGCCAGCATACCGCAGACGCGAACGTCTGTAACTCCGCGCGTCGATTACGCCATCCATTCCAAGAACACGCTCGCCGTTCGTTATCAGGAACTGAGGATCGGATTGAAGAATACCGGTGTGGGTGATTTCAACCTCGCGTCGCGGGCCTATGACGAAAACTCGACGAATCGCATCGTCCAAGTGACTGAGACTGCGGTTCTTGGCCCGAAAGCAATGAATGAGACTCGGCTCCAATTCGCTCGCTCGAGTTTGAGTGACGCCGGTAAAGACTCCACGCCCGCTATCAACGTTCAGGGCGCGTTCTCCGCGGGCGGCGCGCCAATCAACGATTCCGGATCCGTGACAAACAACTTTGAGCTTTCGAACGCTTCGACCTACATCATCGGCTCACACACGTTCCAGTGGGGCGGGCGCGTGCGGCGATGGCAGGTCACCGATGCCTCGCGCAACAATTTCTCAGGATCGTTTACGTTTCTAACGCTCGAGGACTATCGCAGGACCGTTGCAGTCGAGCCTGGGGCTGGCCCGTGGCAGTTCACGATGAACACCGGAACTCCGACCGTTAAGATCGGCCAAATCGACTTTGGACTCTTCGTTGGTGATGACTGGAAGGCGCTGCCAAGTCTGACGCTCAGCTTCGGCCTGCGGTACGAGGCACAAACCAATCTCGGCGACCTATCGAATTGGGCCCCTCGCTTCGGGATTGCCTGGGGCATTGATGCGAAATCAAATCGGCCCGCGACGACGGTTTTGCGCGCGGGCGCGGGTATCTTCTTCGATCGCGTCCCTGTTTCGGTGACGTTGAACACCCGGTACAACGGCGTCGCGCAACGATCGTATGTGATCTTCAGTCCTACGTTCTTCCCAGCGATTCCGTCGCCCGAGGCACTCGCCGCAAGCGACCAGCCGCAGCAACTGCGGCCTGTGTACAGCGGCCTGGAAGCGCCCCGTCTCTATCAAGTCAGCATCGGCATCGAACGCCAACTCACTCGAAGCGCGCGGATCGCGGCGAACTGGGTTCAAAGCCGCGGGACTCATCTGCTCAACGTGCGCAACATCAACACGCCAATCAATGGCGTGTTTCCGTTCGGGGATCGATCGATTCAGCTACTGACCGAATCGGCGGGTTCCAGCCGCCTGAACCAGCTCATCGTCACGCCGAATATCAGCTATAAGAAGGTCTCGTTCCTTGGGTTCTACGCTCTATCTTACGGCAAGGATAACAATGAAGGGCTGCCGGCCGACCCCTACAACGTGCGCGCTGAATGGGGGCCGTCGACGTATGGCGATGTTCGTCAGCGGATCGTGGCGATGTCGTCCATTCCATTACCGTGGAGAATCAGCGTGATGCCGTTTTTCGCAGCCAACAGCGGCCTTCCCTACAACATTACGACCGGGCTCGATCCTGGGTTGACGGGGTTCCCATCGGCGCGACCTGCACTGATAGGCGATGCGTCCTGTCGTGAAAAGAATTGCTTCAATCTGAACCCCGCTCCTGGCGCCCCAACGATCGGCCGGAATTTCGGACGCGGTCCGGGGTCGGTCAATCTGGGACTTCGGCTGGCATATACTTGGGCGTTCGGAGGCAGGGGCGAGGGCGTCTCGTCCGACTTGGGCGGAGGTGGTTCCTCTCACGGCCATACTGGAGGTCCGCCGGCAAATATGTTCCTGACCAATACGGGCAGGAGATACAATCTGACGCTAAGCGCAAGCTCGCTCAACGCGCTGAATCGAGCAAACTACGCGCCACCCAACGGGAACCTTTCGTCGCCGTATTTCGGGCAGTATCGAAGCCTTGGCGGTCTTATGGTCATGTCACACGGGGGCGCGCAGACGGCGTACAACCGGAAGATTGATCTCCAACTTCGATTCACGTTTTGACTATTGCTGCGGTGATTCCATTGACTAGAATTGGAACCGGATGCCCACCTGCATTCGCCTGGCCGGCAGCGTCGTGACGCACGACCGAAGAATGGTGAGGTCAAAGCCCCAATGTAGTTTTGGTAGTTCGCGCGGTTCAGCAGAAAGCAAAGAATCTCCCTACGCAAGCTTCAGGATCTCCACCATTCGCCGCGCTACGGTGCGATGCTCGGCTCCACGCATCATCCAGACGGAAACGACAATCTCTCCGGGACCTCGACGCTGCACATGAATTGGCGGATCGCCTTCCCGCAACTGGTCGATCAACTGTTGCGACGTGGGCTTGCGCTGTGACTCATCCCATTCGACCTTCAAGTGGGGCAATTCGTTGGCGATCCGCGGGACGTGCTTGCCTGCCTTTACCCCGGGAACTTTCGCGAGAGCCGCCATCATCTCGGACACACGCCGGTCGAGCTCGCGGGCCTCGGCATCGTGATCCACGCGCAGGTAGCGTTCGACTGCAGCCAGCAGTCCCATAATCTCTTCCTTGCCGACCTTCATTCCCCGGCCGATACCGCCGTGGGGACTTTGCGCTTGCGTGCCGGCTTCGATAAGATCCTTGCGGCCGAGCAAGAGCCCGGCTGATTGCGGACCAAGGAGGCCTTTCCCGCCCGAGAACGCGACCAGATCGAATCCTTCGTGAACATACTGCCACAAACGATCCTTGCCGGGGACGTCTGCCGCGGCGTCGTTGAAGGATGGCACATTGTGCTTCTTGCCAATCTCCAGGAATTCTTTTCGCTGAACCTGACCTTCAGGGTCGGCTTTGTTCAAGAAGAACAGCATAGCTGTGCGAGGGCTGATGGCGTCTTCCAACTCTTTGCGGGTTTCCACGGTGACGATCCTGGCGCCGGCCAGCGTCATCTGATGCTCGTATCCGCTGCGGTGGGTCTTCTGCTGGATGACCTCGTACGGGATACCCGTGACGGCCGGCAATTGGCGGAGCTTTTTGCCGTCCCCACGGGTCATGCAGGCGACGGCGGCGACGGTGATCGAAGCCGCCGCTCCGCAGGTAACCATCGCGCCAGGGACCTTCAGTATCTCCGCGAGACGTTCCCCCGCTTTCTTCTGTAGCTCAGGGAGAGGGACGAAATGTTGCGCCGCCTCATCCATCGCGCGAACCACTTCAGGCGGCATGATGCATCCGCCAAGCACGGTCACCGTACCCACTCCGTTGATCACGGGCTTGATGCCGAGCTTCCGCTCGTAAATGGAGGGTCCTGAGTTGGTGGCGGCTGTCGAGGCCAGAGGAGCAACGGCGGCAGACCGAAGTGCGTTGCGGCGTGTGATGGAAGCCATACGGCTTCATTCTACGCCATACATTCCTCGCCTATGCGTCTTCGTGGTCCGCGAACCGCCGGTCGATCGCGACCTTGTTGGCCGACGCCAGACGATTGGAGAGAGCGTCCATTTCCGATTGCTTCATCGGGCGGAAGCCACGCGCGAGTTCCGTGTTCCTGCGGATGAAATCAAGCTTGGGCATACCGACGGTTACCACCGACACCGGCAGCGACAATGCATATCGGATTAGCGAGTTGGCCTCGGCCTTGCCGGAGCCATCGCCGATCAAGCCTTCCTGCGCTGTCACTTTCATCGCGATGATGCCGAGATTCTTGCGAACTGCGACGGGCAGCGCGACATCTTGAAAACTGCTGCCAGGATAAGGTTTCGGTGGAAGTGCCTGAGCAAAGAACTCCAGTTCCCCGGGACCGGGCTTCTTCCAATACCCTGCGCCGTCGGCGCTGCGGCCCTGCAAGCCCGCGTTGAGAGCCATCTGCGTGCAATCGAAGTCATGACGATCGAGCGCCTTGGCGAGAGTCGCAGGATCGGCATGCGAGGTGATGCCGATGAATCGCACGACTTTCTGGTCGCGGAGCTTGTAGAGGGCTTCGAGTGCCCCGCCTTTCGCCTCGATCGCGGCTAGATCCTCGTCAAACTTCAACCCGTGAATGTGAAGAACGTCGAGATGGTCCGTGCGCAGGCGCTTGAGGCTTTGTTCGGCGCGGCGCAGAAGATCGTCCGCCTTGCGCGCGGATGTCTTGGTGGCGAAGATCAACTGCTTGCGGCGGTCGTGGCAGGCGGCGCCGACCCAACTTTCGCTGACGCCGTCCCCGTAACCCTGGGCGGTATCGAGATAGGTAATGCCGGAATCGAGCGCGAGGCGAACGGCCTCCACACCGCGGCTCTCCTCTTTGTACGCCATCCACAAGCGGTTGCCGCATCCCAGCGCCAGGATTGACGGGCGCATGCCGGTACGACCCATGACTCGCGTGGGCAGGCTGGCTGCGCCCGGGGCAGCGGCAGCCACTGCCCCTCCGACAAAGACTCTACGGGATAAACGGGTGGTCATGTCAATCTCCTTCGATCCTTATTATCCACCATAGAGGATATAATTCAACCCATGACTGTTTCCTGGCGCGGCGTCTACCCCGCGGCCACCACGCAGTTTCGCAGCGACCAATCGATCGACCTCGCCGCCACCGGACGGCACCTCGATCTGATGATCAAAGCGGGCATCCACGGGTTGGTTCTGCTGGGGAGCGTCGGTGAGAACACCACGCTCGAATACGATGAGAAGATCGCGGTGCTCAAAGCGATGCTTGAGGTCGTGAACGGTCGCGTTCCCGTCTTGAGTGGCGTGGCTGAGAACACCACGCGCCTGGCGTGCCGGTACGCGCGGGATTGCGAGAAGCTTGGCCTGAACGGGCTGATGGCGCTCCCGGCAATGATCTACAAAGCCGACCGGCGCGAAGCGTTGACGCATTTCCGCACGGTGGCCCGCTCGAGTGGCTTGCCGGTAATGATCTACAACAATCCGCCCTCCTATTTCGTCGACGTGACGCCGGAGATGTTCACCGAGCTCGCCGATGAGCCGACGATCGTGGCCATCAAGGAGTCGTCTGACAACGTCCGCCGCATCACGGACCTGGTGAATTTGTGCGGTAGCCGGTACATCCTGTTTAGTGGCGTGGACGATCTGGTGCTTGAAAGCGTGCTGCTCGGCGCGCAAGGATGGATTTCGGGTCTGGTGAACGCGTTCCCCGAAGAGAACCGCGTTCTCTGGGATCTGGCCACCGCCGGGCGGTGGGAGGAAGCCCGAGAACTCTACCGCTGGTACACTCCTCTCCTGCACCTCGACACGAAGGTCAAGCTGGTTCAATACATCAAGCTTTGCATGGCCGAAGTGGGGCTGGGGTCGGAGATGACACGCGCGCCGCGGCTGCCGATCGAAGGCGCCGAGCGCGAGGAAGTACTCGGAATTATCCGCCACGCCATCGCCACTCGACCTGCGCTGACTGCCCATGCTTAGGTCTCGCCGCGTGCCTGTGATCGACTCCCACACGGGCGGGGAACCTACCCGCGTCGTCATCTCCGGTGGGCCCGATCTTGGCGCGGGCTCGATGGCAGACCGCCTCGCCCGATTTCGCGAGGAACACGACGCGTTCCGCTCCGCCGTGGTCAATGAGCCACGCGGATCGGATGTAATGGTGGGCGCACTGTTGTGCAGTCCTTTGGAACCTTCTTGCGCCGCAGGCGTAATCTTCTTTAACAATGTCGGATATCTGGGCATGTGCGGCCACGGGGCCATTGGATTGATGACGACTCTCGCGCACCTGGGCCGCATCGAGCCGGGCAGCCATCGTATCGAGACACCCGTGGGAGTGGTGAGCGCACAGTTGCACGAATCCGGCGAAGTTACGATCGCCAATGTCCCCAGCTACCGCTCCGCACGCCAAGTGACGGTGGATGTGGAGAGCTACGGTCCAGTGACTGGGGATATAGCCTGGGGCGGAAACTGGTTTTTTCTTACTAACCAACATCGCGAGGAACTCGTCCTCTCCAACGTGGAAAGGCTCAGGGACCTCACCTGGCGAATCCGTCAAGCACTCGTTCGCAACCGCATCACCGGAAACGGCGGCCTGGAGATCGATCACATCGAGCTGTTCGGACCAGCGGCGCGGACCGGAGTGGACAGCAGGAATTTCGTGTTATGCCCGGGCAGAGCGTATGACCGCTCGCCGTGTGGCACCGGCACCAGCGCCAAGGTCGCATGCCTGGCCGCCGATGGCGAGTTGCGCGAAGGCGAAATCTGGCGGCAGGAAAGCATCGTGGGCAGCATTTTTGAAGCGGGCTTCCGATGGGATGGGGATCGAGTATTACCGTTCGTCACAGGATCTGCCTTCGTGAACGCGGAGTCGACACTGATTCTAGATCCGCGCGACCCGTTCGAAATGGGCATTCGGGCATGAGCACGGCCGACGTTGTTGTTGTGGGCGGAGGTATCGTGGGCGCGGCCTGCGCCGAGGCACTGTCGCGGGAGAAGTTGCGGGTTTGCGTGGTGGAGGAGGCGGTGGCCGGAGGCGGAGCCACGGCCGCCGGGATGGGTCACATCGTCGCGATGGACGATTCGGAGGCGCAGTTCGCGTTGACTCGCTACTCAGAACAACTCTGGCGCCGGCTCGCTCCGCAGCTTCCGCGGGCGGTCGAATGGCAGGAGTGTGGAACAATCTGGGTGGCCGCCGATGACGCGGAGATGCAAACGGTACAGGATAAACATCGCTATTACTCTGCGCGGAGTGTCCGGACAGAGGTATTGGATGCCAAAGCTCTCTCCTTGGCGGAACCACACCTTCGCTCCGGTCTGGCCGGCGGACTTCTGGTTCCGGACGACTGTGTGATCTATGCGCCATGCGCAGCGGCGTGGCTGCTCGACTGCGCTCGTTCGCGCGGCGCCGTGGTGCAGAATGTTTCAGCCGTGCGCATCGAGCGAGAT
>Ga0187893_10012968_pt1 | contig 11702 bp, 18 predicted proteins | sample MA1701074metaG_FD_139574 | JGI IMG/M metagenome (GOLD analysis project Ga0187893, IMG submission 139574) | White microbial mat communities from a basaltic lava cave in the Kipuka Kanohina Cave System on the Island of Hawaii, USA - MA170107-4 metaG ... | reverse complement strand
TTGAAATTTATGCGACTGCCTTGCCATTCGTCAATAGGACTTTCTATGATTTTTAGTAGTCTTCGTCGTCGTCGTTATAGGCATCCGTCCAGCCAGCGCGGAATGGTGACATTTGTTGGCTCATGATCTGTACTAGGGCAAACGCCTCCTCCTTGCTAAATCTCTTTTTAATTAGTTTGTACCTAAGCGATGAGAAAAAGTTTGCGATCTGGTTGGTCATATCCTCGGTCCATTGCTCATCAGCGGCTATTTGTCGGATGCGTGCTTGCTGATCCATAGGCGCAGTTCCTCGATATCGTGAAATATAGGAATACCACGCGACTTTGCCAATTCGCATTCTGCGTCAGAGCCTTTAGATTCTCCAGGGATGCGGAACATGGCCTTACAGTTAGGTATAATCTGAAAGTCGATAGAAAGCCAGTCTTCTATCGTCAAGTCATGCCAATGCAGGAACCATGAGAGATGGGGAATGAATGGCGCACCGCCAACATCCCATATTTGACGCCCAACGGCAATTGCAGTGCCCACGTTCGTTGCTTGGCAACCGAGCGTAATAGGTCCAGAAACGTAAATCAACGGGCGCGTCATTTCTTGCCGCCTTTTGTTGCTTCTTCAATGTCTTCGCAGAATATGGGAATTCCAAGCAGTTTCCCATAGGGAGGTCCAACGATCATGAAAGTCTGGACTGGCGGCTGCCACTCGGCGTTGACTGACATGGCAAATGGATCGTAGCCAATCAAACTTCCATTGACGGCGAAGTTCCAATCCTGCATGAATTGATGCACATGCCCTAAACACCAGCAGGACGCTTTCCTGCGCTGGCTCAATCGACCGATGGCTCTCTTCAGTGGAATCGTAAACCCGCCAACTCCGCCAGAGTATTTAAGTGTATCTCCGTGCTGAAAGCAGAGGTCAAAGCCACGGATCGTCACCCAATTATGTATTCCCTTCTCAATCTTAAACTTCAGATTGGGCGTGCCAGAAAACTTCCTTGCCAGGTTTGAGTAGATAATGTGCTCCAAACTGTGATTGTATGCGCCGTGAGCACGCTTATCTTTTTCAGTCCGCGCGTGATTTCCATTGGAAGTCGGCACGAGAATTGGCAGTTTTGTCTCCTTCCTCAAAAACTCGATCCCGCTTGCCAGCATGTCCTGAACGACAAGCACCTCTTCCGCTGGACCTAGTTCGTTGGTCTCCGCCAATTCAGGGCGAAACAGCGAACCGTTTCCCATGTCACCGCCAAGCCACAGGCAGATGTCCGTGATGTGTGAGATATTCTGGCAGAAGTCCAAGAGTTTGATCGCTTTTTGCCAGAACCTATCCGTCCGCTGTTGCGCTATTTCAAGATTGTATTCGTTACAGTGATCCACTTCTTCCGGGTCAACCACGGCACCAATATGCCAATCGCTGGCTAAAATCACCGCTGTCGCATTGCCGGCAGTTCCCTTTTTGACTCGCTTGGCTTCCGCTTCGATCCTCCTTGCCGTGACTTTATCTTGCGTTGTTATGAGCATGTCCAAGGCTGATTGGGCGTGCTCAAGTTCTTTTTCTGCTTGCTTCCTTTTCTGTTGCTCAAATTTTAGTTGTGCCGACAGTTTCGCGTTGTTGTATTCTAGCTCACGAAAACTTTTCAGGCTTGTATCATTGTCTCCTGCCAAGGAACGGGTTCCTTAGTGCAGACAGCCTTCAGTTAAGACTTGGATCAAATCTCTTGGGCTGCCGCCTCACAAATGGTTGCCATGTCTGTTTCGCTAACTGCGGGTGTCCATGCAGTTGCCGCCACTGGTTCACACACCAAAGGCTCAAGTCATATTCCGCCGATGCTTCGTCGTCGGTATGCCGATAGTCTCCCTGGTCATACCTCCTCGCCATTGGCCGCATGCGCTCAATTGCCTTTCTGATAGATTCCGGCACAATCCACAGAGTGCCCTGCTGAACGTATTTGGCGTGAGTCTTGCGCAGTCTCTTGACGAGTTCTTGCGTGAAGGCGATTTTGTCTTTACTGCTCTGGTGAAGCATGTTCTGGGTCTATCCCTCGCACAAGTGCAACCCCTTCGCTCATGCAAGAAGAATTTGGAAAAAGCACCGCGCCATATTGCGGCATGTCGTCAATGAACGTCTCGCCGCAATATGGGCACTTCGCTAACCTCAATACCGAGACCTTAAACGCCTCGGTGAGCGTGCGTAACCTCCTCGGTGCAGCGTGCGGCTCGTGCATTTAATTGGAGCCGGAGGACGGCTAGCTCCATAGCCTATGGCTCATAGAACTGACGCCGCCTGCTCCTAAAAACTTGCGCATTCTTGCGCATTAGGTAATTCGCTCCCGGTTGACTTGCCTTGCGGCAACAACTCGGGTCCGGGCAGATTCAGTATCCGCCGTTGGCGCTTAGTCCGTTCTAACAAAATAGAACGCACCGTTTTGTACGGTGTCCACCGGTCTATTTCTCGGTCTTTTAACCGATCCCGAACGTTTCGCGCAGAGTTCTCGTCTGCTTGCAATACCACCCCGTCGAAACAGTGAAATGAATCTCCGCGCCGTTTTCCCAATAGGCAACCGTTGCGGCTATCCATTTGTGAGGTATATGCAGGATTGACGAGAACGAGCGTCGCACTGCGACGCTTGGTGGTCGATTCCAACGCCTCTGCAATAATGCCTTTCGTCCATGAAGACAGGCGTCGATTCATGTTCTTCCCAAACTTCTTTCCGATCATTGGAGCGGCCAAGTCTTCCGCCGCTATCGTCGATGCTTTATCGACTATGGCATGGGCGGCTTTGAATACAACATCCCTGATGTTGGCTTTCGTTTTACAGGCACGCCGGTCCAACTTCTTCCGCCCTAGGTTGTTGTGAATGATGTTCTGGCGTTTTCGCTCGTTTCCGGTGTTCTTCGCCAGCGCACGCAGCTTGGCGCGACGCTGGTTCTTCACCTTCAGGTAATCGGATTCAGCGCACAGAATCTCGCCCAAGTTTTCCCCGTAGCGTTCCCCGTCGGAATCTACAAAGACCTCGCTGTAGCCTTTATCAACACCAATGGTCTCGGAACCGCAGTCAGCGGTCTGCTCGACCTCGATGGCGTAGTGAACCTCGACACAGCCCTCGCGCAGGATGATCCGCAGCGTTCCCTTCGGCTCGACCGTAGTATTCAGTGGGATGGCGATCTTCCTACGCGGCTCTAAGCCAGGGATAGCAAGCCATGCTTGCCCATTGCGTTGGAAGGTCGTCACATTGTCAGAACGCACGATGATCTGGTTGTGAGTATGATTGTGGCCGCGATTCCAATACTTGCGCATGGTGCGTGACAGGTATTTGTCGGACGCCCATTCATTCTTCTTCAGCAGCGTGTAAAGCCGTTTACGCTCGGCCTCATCCTTGGTGTGGCGGCGAATTGCCCGCCGGACCTTCACCTTTGCAGCCTCGACCGTCATCGAAATATCGGCCTTGGCGTCACGAACCGTTTCCTTCCAAGCATTGGCTGGCACATCGAACTTGTGACCCTCAGCCATCCAATTATCCCGAATCTGCCGATCGGTAAGTTTAACCCCAGCAATCGACCCGTATCGCGCCCAGACATCGGAACGGACGCGACCGAGCCTCCGCGCCTGTTCTTCAAGCGCGGTGTACTTGTGGGCTGTCAACCACTTGCTGTATGCGATGCGAGTAACTTTCACTGACTGGCCACAAACTTCTTGTTGTGCGTTCTCATGGCACGCCTCATTTCCTTGATTTGGCGCTGTACGTAGTCACCGTCCGGGTCCATGTTGTCTTTCACCGCGTAAAGAAGAATCTGCGCCTCAGCAATGTCGGCATCAGTGCCCGGACTGACGCCGCCTCCGGCATGTTTGAAAAGCCGAGCCTAGCCCAACAGTGACATTGCCCCCGCCAAGGGTCAACACAACACCTATTTCTAGGCTCGGCGTTGCTGTTAGCCGTTTACCACGTAGTCCCTGCCGATTGAAGTAGTCGGCGGTTGTGAGCGGTTAGGAGGCGGAATGGCAGGACGAAGGGAGTCGTCAACTTCCGAATTCGTTGGAAGTTCGCCCTCTGGAAACTTCGGCTCTCCGCGAGGATAGCCGGCTTCCTTCGTGTTGCGAAGGTCATCGTTTACAATGCCCATGTTCGTTCTCCTCTAGGAGTATGGCCTATCATCCTGTTGGATTGTATCAGAATGTCCATGCCCGTGAATAGCCTAGTGCCGCCAAAAGCATCTCGAAAATGCACTCAACGTCGATGTGGGCTTCATCGTGACAGGCATCTGTCACAGCTATCTCCAGTGCATCCTCGCGGCACTGTGGTGAGTAGTCGCCTAATGGAAGCAACAAATCTACTATCCTCGCTTCCGGCAATTTACCTGCCATCCACAGCCGCTTGGCATCAATGGCCTTCTGGCAATCGGCAACGAAATTCCAGCCGTGCTCGTCTGGCTCGTTTCTGAATGACTTCATCACCTGCTCGCAACAGCACAGAACAATCTCCGTGACAAGCCGCTGCCGCTGAGTCATGCGTGGTTCGGTCATGGGAACACCTCTGGCCCTTTGGAGCGTCCAAAACAATGTTTTCTTATTGTGTGATATGGAAACATCCCCTCCATCAAATGGAGCATCCAGCCATTCGGGGTTGCTTTGGGACATGCGGCGAACACGGCTTTGCATGCCGCTTCAGGTGCAATGCCTCTTGCGATGAGCATAATGATCGCTGCGGCAGTGGACCGACTTCGACCGCGACCGCAATGACATAAGACCATCGTGTGATCTTTAATGATCCTGGAAAAGTTACAGATGGTGGCGATTTGGTCATGCGTGGCTGGCAGCCACGATTCCTTGCGTCCTGGCCACGTATCGTCTAAGTTGAGCAACAGTGTTTTGTTACATCTTCCAATTGGACGGTTCTCGCAACCGACATCGCTGATGGACAGGAGCGCATCGTACCGACCGAGGTTAAGCCATCCATCAGCGCGACGCCAGCCGGAAATTGTGAAGTACAGACTCATTACTCTTATTCGCTAGACAAGTTAGCATCCACCTGCTCAGAAAGAATGGTGCATCTACAATTGATGCGATTCCATGCCGACAGGTTTTCGTCGCCAGGATACATGGCCTCCTCGCCGCCAACAACAAATGGCTCATCTATTTTGCGGATTTGTCCATCGGCTTCTAGATGGGCACCCCTAATTCTTTCGTCCAAAGTGCCAAGCCAACTCTTGCCGTCAATCGCTCCCGCCGTTTCTTGGCTGGTTTGCCGGAGAATGTCCAAGCCACCGCGATTCAGGATGCCGATAGTCTCCGTTCTGGCAATCCGCTCCGCTCGAACCTTGCTATACTCCGGTGCAACCTCCACGATCTTATCGCGTATTTTCTTGATGCTCCAGCCTTTCACCGCACCGCTCCTGATGATCGTGGCGATGTCGTCCTTCGTTGTCTCGACAAACTCAACCCAATATGGCCCTGCCATCACTGTCGAGATAGCCACGTCCATGCGTTTCTTCAGCCATTCCGGCATTTCAAAACTGATTCCAATTGGAAGGTTCAACCCAAGTGCCGCCAGTCTTTCTTCCTCGGTCTGCTTGTGTACAATTGGCATGCGAAAGTTTTCACTATCCCAAAACCATGCCCAATCCAAGGCGCGCCGCGCTGTTAATCTCCTGCGAGGCTCTATGACGAGATTATGGATCGCGGCTTGGTTCATGGCCCCACGCACATAGAGGCGCTCAAGGATGGGCTTCAAGAATGGCCGAATCGCTTCTTTCCACGGCAGCGGATTGAAGATGCGCCTAATCAGTGCGGCGGAGACTTGCTCTGGATTGCCGATGGAACCGCCATTCGATGCGACTAAGCCAATGAAATCATCCATCCCACGGATGATTTCATTCATCTGTCCAGCGAAAAAATTCGGCGAGCAACGCCGCCAGTTCCTCCTCGCTGTCTTTCGCGGTGTCAGAAAAATGTCTCCTCACATCATCGCGCTTCGCCTTGCCGTTGGACTTGATTGAGCGCTGTAACGCCAAGAGGCGCTGGAATTGATCTTGTTCTGGTGGCGGTGGAAGTGCCGGCGGATTAGGCGGCGAAGGTGGAATGTCCAAGACAAACTCATCGTGCGACTCTTGATTCCCTAAAAACAACGTGAGCACCTTGCTGGCGGCATCCTCTGGGATTGTGCCAGAGCCGACGAGATTCAGTAGGTCAACGGTCGTACGGAACGCTTGTGGGTTGTCCAGCAATGCTCTGCGGCTCACCTTCGCTTCAGCGAGCGGACCCAAGCCAAGCATGTATTGCCGGAACTCATCGTCCGTGACCACGGATCGCTCCAAGCCAATGCGAAACCGTGTCGTTGTGAGTTCTTCGTCCTTGGCAATTGCCGGCTCCCACCAGGCAACGTACTGTCCAGGATCATCAAAGAGCGACGCAATGCGTGACGTGAGGGCAATCGAATGCTGGTCGAGAACAGGATTGACGGCGTTTACATTCACGTTGGCCTCGGCAACCAACGCCTGTGCACGGTTGCCGCCGATCACTTCACCGAGCGAAATAGGGTTGATGGCGTATGCCTGGAAAATCCGCCGCTTGACCTGTTCGCCGCTGTTCATCCAGTCCATTTCTCGATTGGCGCGCGTAATCGGAATAATTTCGTCGATCATCCAATCAAGAATCGCCGGCTCGCCGTAATTGGCCACGCCGCCCATCAATTTCTTGATGGTGGTCATGATGTCCTTGCGCTGCTCGGCGGTGAGTTTTCTGCGGCGAGCTGTCGGCTTTCCGCCAATCCGTCCCATCTTGATCGCTAAATTCGGAAAAATGCCGTTCTCAAAAGCCTGCTTCTGGCTGGCTTGCAGATGATGGTCCGTGCGAATGGACATGAGTTGTGACCAGGGCGGCGGCATAGCTGCCTTGGGATCGCTCGGATCGGGCAGATAGATTCTTACAACCGCCGCCGCATCAATGTGCTGTACATCACCCTCTTTTCCTGGAATCTTCAGCGAGTAGCCATCGAACATCTTCTTTTCGTGTTTGGGCGTCAGCCAAGTCGTTGGCACTGCCCAAAGTTCAATGCGCCCCTCGTCCTCGCCAATGATCCAGTAACTTAATCCCGTGAGTTCCAGATTTGCGACGCTCGTATAGGTGAATTCCCAGCGGCTTTGCACGGGGTTCGGGCGGTCCATCAGTTCGAGCAAAGGGTGATTCTCTATTGGCACGAGGCTCTGATACTGGCTCATGCTCCCACCGGCCTTGAGAAACGACGGCAGGTGTTCCTTGAGCACTCCGGGGTGTTTTCCTCTCTGCGCTGCGGGGGAGAATCCAGTTGCCTCTGCAATATTGATGGGCTGTGCGGCACAGCGTTTAGCCAGAAAATTAACGCATGAATACGTATGCTGCCGGAACATCGCATAGAATTCGCGCGACTTATTCGAGTCAGAACTTGTCGCAAGCGAGAATTTGTTCCGGCCTTCAGAAGCAGCACGGGATACGCTGAAGTTCAGCTTTCGGCTTTCTGCCAGCCTGCTTTCGGCAAGTTTCGCCTCGCCTTCGTAGCGTTCAAGAATGCTGGAGAGCATATTTTGCCGTCCTTTTGTTACGCACGTACATCTGATTTCCAACCGTAGGCATTATTCTGCCGCAATAAAAACTGGCAACAAAGCCACGATCCTTTAACCATGCATCGACCACTCTACCGTCTACCCAGCCAGGAACCACCGGATCGTCTCGTATCTCAACGCAGCACCAGACGCATTTCCACAACATTTTCTGCGCGCCAGCCAACACCTGAAGTTCGTAACCTTCAACATCTAGCCAAAGTAACACAGGCGGGACAAATCTGCCATTGCAAACACCAGCGTCTAGGTCGTCAAGCGTCTCAACTTGCACGTTGCGATCCATCCGCAATCGCGATGGCTTGTAAAAACTGCTTTTGTCGCCTTGGCAGTGTAGTTCCTTGACTTCCCTCTTATCGCCTAAAGCAGACCGCATGATTTTCCCAGGAAACTGTCCTTTCTTGACTCCGTGTTTCCATATGCGGAAACTGGACAACAATGGTTCAAAGGCAGTGAAGATCGCATCTGGCCACATCTCTTTGAGATAAGGAACTTCCATGCCAGTTCCCAGACCGGCGATAATGATGGATGCTGGCTTAATTCCGTGCCCGATCACTTCCAAGAATGCCTTCGCGGTTGCTATACTTCTGGCTTCTCCGCGTGGTCTTTTAATTTGTAGGGTGTTGCTCATGCAAGAAGTATCTGAAGGTGTCGAGGTGCAAGATCATCACGCGATCCTCATGCGCCTGCTCAATTCCTGCACTAACACAAAACCACAAGGTGCAGAACTCGGCGTCGCGTCAGGTCGGCTTGCACATTTTATACTCAAAAAGTGCAAACATGTCGATTGGTTAATGGTGGATCGCCGCGATAAATCGCGTCAACTGACGATGGAGAAGACTGAATTCGCCGGAGCGCGGCGTCAATTTATCGTCTGTGACTCAGCGCCGGCCGCCAAGCAGTACGATGGTCCTCAGCTTGATCTTTGCTTCGTGGATGGTGACCATACCTATCATGGCGTGCGCAATGACTTGGAGGCATGGTATCCGTTGATGCGACCGGGCGGATGCTTTTGCGGACATGATGTGGATTCCGTGAAGGACCGCATCGGAAAATATGGAGTTCGACGAGCCGTAAATGAATTCTTCGTTGGGCGTGGTGCATGGTTTTCAGTGTTGGGAAACGTCTGGATCCACTTCAAGGACATCAACATATCTTCATTTAAGCAGAATGTGGGGCATCCACAGATTGTTGCCGTTGGCATGCATGACATGGATTGGGCGTGGAACACAGAAGGGAAACAGGCGTTACTGTTTGGTCAGCGCCATTTTTCGTGGATGTCCTACGAAGGGCCATACGAACAGGAGCAGACTTCCTGGGTTGTAGACCTATGGACCGGCAAAAGATGCGTAGTAAACAACTCCAATATTATGGTCATTTCTCCGAAATTCTAATGGTGACAAACAAAGTCAGTTTACGCCTAGAAATGTCCTCGAACGATCATCTCACGTTCGAGGGCGATGCGGCGACTTGCCTGGAAGCAATCAGAATGTTCTTGTCTTACTTGGCCACTGATAAGAAGCATGTCAACGGCTCGGCTGGCGAGACATCTTTTGGTCCAGCGATCAACGTGCTGCAACTGCCGGATAAGATCATCACGGCCGAAAAATCGGATGCCCGCCAACAATTGAAAGCAAAACTGCGATGACCACGAACACCGCAAGAATTGCGAGGATAATACGAGCTATTTTTGCAAATGGCTCAGGCAACGCCACATAACCGATCAGCCAATGCAGCAGCCAGAAGATGCTGAAATACTAATCGTGTGCGTTCTCCCACGGTGAGAAATTCACATAGACGCGCACGCAAGATACGTGCCAATTAGGTGCTGCGTCAAGGTGTCGTTGATCTAATTGTCAATCTGAAGTATTCGGCCAACCCTTCGTAGCATGTCGTGCAGATGTGAATTTGCCCTTCGCCCGTGTCATCGTCGCAGTTTTCTAGGCGTCGGCCTTCAGCAGCAAGCGGGCCAGCTTGCCTGAGTGTTAGACATGGAGTGTCTTGTGAGATGAAAAGGAGGCACAGATTGCACTTTAGACGATGCACGAACATTATGTTCTTTCCTTGAGCCAATTTGGCGTGCCAGTTTCATCACAAGGCATGGCACCGAGTTTCTCTCTCACGCACCGTTCAGCCCATTCGTCTGCTGGGCAAGGATTCTCCAATTCCGCCAGAACAGTAACAACCGAGCCTAGTACATTGATCTTTGAGCCATCCCGCAGGATCAGCGTAGCGCCAGCCATCACACCACTGCCTTTATCCAACGCTTCCCAGCCTTCTATCTCCGTGACAAGAACAACTTCATCTGGCCGCACTGCGATGAGATCATCGCGCGGCTCCTCTGAATACGGATACCACATTATGAATTTTGCGAACTTCATTCTTTCACCAACTCATACTGTGCCCCACAATCCACGACGTGAATCTTGCGGTCTTCGCCCGTATAGGATACCAACACCGAGTTGCTGCACACCAAGAGACTTGGATAGTGCCCCTTGCCTTCTGTGATGGTCATGAGCGGCTGCGGCTTGATGTATCCAATCGGTTCCACTTCCAATTTTCCAAGCGTGAGTCGTAGCCGCTGCCGATCTTGCGTGTCATTCCACACCACAAAATGCACGTCGCCTTCGTCGGTGCTCTCAATCGCCAAGGAGCTGTTCCAATTCGGAAAGAACACGCTGTCTTTTGGACAACACGGCCTAGGCGCTGACCAATCCATGCCATTCAATGATGTGCAGTATCGAGCGCAAATTGTCTCCGGTGAACGCTCTCCCAATGCGCAGAAGTTGCGACAAACGGCATGCAGAATATCATCTTGCACGAACAGGGCTGGCTGAATCATGCGGTTCCCAAACAGCCCGCTATATGCAACACCACCGCTGTAGTCCATCAGTCCAACGCAACATTTGCCTTCCAACTCATCGTACAGCGGAATTACCATCTTATTGTTGAAACAATCCGGTAGGCATCGCCCCAGCAAGTGAGCGCCGGCGGTAGAAATTCTTCGAGTGCCCGCAAGGAACGGATGTCCATTGTTCACTCCGATCTCGCCTAGCCATAAACTACAGTGCCGCCAGCGGTGGACCGGATGGTCAGTTTTTTGCTCAAAAAGCGAATACAACAGTAAATGTTTTCCTTCATGGCAGAACAACACCGGATTCCCTGTCTTATCGCCAATCCGCAATGGCTCTCCTGCTACGCCATTTTGCACCAGCGAGACGAAGACACTTTGATCGTCCGCGCATTCCTTCGTGCCGGCATACCAAGCCACAAGTATGTTACCGTTGTGGGCAACTAGCGTAGAGCAGTGGTTGAATTCGCCAGCGGAGAGGATGAGTTCATTCATGCTATAAAAACATTCTTACTAGAATTGTTCCAAGTAAATATCCAATGGCAACGCACAAGATAATATAGGCACAACCAATTTCTCTATATCCGCTATATCTTCTTGACTTCATTGTTCTTACTTGGAAAATCATGCTGTCACCACTCGCCGACGGTGATGAGGATGATGAGGATGATGAGGGCGACGATTCACTACTGGAATCATCATCGTCAGCGTCCAGTTCGTCGTATCCCCAATTAGTCATTAGAATTCCTCAATCGAACTAATAACAAGCCGCTTGATTTCTACTAAGACTTCTTTAGCATCGTCGAGTTTATCAAAGGCAAACCGCTGATTTGGCGCATCATTCTGGAAACTTACGAAGAGATGAATAACGCCTTCTCCATGTTCAATCCACGCAGTCTTTAATATGTCAGGGTGAACGAAGATATCATTGGTAATTGCCATTATTCAGTCTCCACATGCCGCAGGTCTTCGAGGAATTCTTCCGCTTGCACTCTACGGCGCACTTCAGTAGCTATGTCCGCCTTGGTTAATTCCGTCAGGCGCTTGTATAGCCCCACCGTAGCGTCCAGTTCCATCTGCACGGCAGACAGTTGCCCCTTCAGTTGTTCGATATCACGATTGAGATCAGTGATTTCCAAGTCTCTGTCAGACAGCAACCGGCGTGCATTCAGATACTTTTGGGCGCAGCGGCGACTCGCGCGAGTGATCCGCCATGTCCGGCGCGCCGCAGCCCAGCCGCGCCGCCAGTTCGTCCAGAAAGAAATGAG
>Ga0187893_10012967_pt1 | contig 11703 bp, 12 predicted proteins | sample MA1701074metaG_FD_139574 | JGI IMG/M metagenome (GOLD analysis project Ga0187893, IMG submission 139574) | White microbial mat communities from a basaltic lava cave in the Kipuka Kanohina Cave System on the Island of Hawaii, USA - MA170107-4 metaG ... | reverse complement strand
GGTCGCGAGAAGCACGATCGCGGGGCCGGAGGGGAGATCCCACATATACGACAGCAGGACGCCGCCCGCCGCGGAGAGCATCCCGATCACCACGGCATAGGCGGTCATGTGAGACAGGCTGTGGGTCAATTGATAGGCGGTCGAGGCCGGGATCAGGATCATCGCAAACACCAGGATCGCGCCGACCGTTTTGAGGGCGACCACCACGGTGAAGGCGACGAGGGTGAGTAAGAGGTAGAAGATGCGCCGCGCCGGGACGCCGGAGGCCTCGGCCATCTCCTGGTCGAAGGCGATGAAGTACAACTCCTTGGAGAAGAGCACGATCACACCCAGCACGAGCGCGCCCAAGGCGAGCATGGCCTTCAATTCCTCCGCTGTCACGGACAGCACGCTCCCGAAGAGATAGCCGTACACCTCGGCGTTGTAACTCTTCATCAACCCGATGAAGAGGATCGCCAGCGCCATGGTTGCGGTGTAGAGGATCCCGATCGACACGTCCAGCTTCATCCGACCTTGCTCTTCCATCACCCCCGTGACCCAAACCGTCGCCAGCCCGAAAGCAATCGCCAGGGGGAGTGGAGGCAGCCCGACCAGGTAGGCGAGGGCAACCCCTGCGAAGGCCGCGTGGGCGGTCCCGGCGCCGACGAACGCCAGTCCTCGCAGCACGACGAACACGCCGATCACCGAACAGACGGCCCCCACCAACGCCGCCGCCATGAGCGACCGCTGCATGAAGTCGTATGTGAGCATCTCAAGCATGGGCTAGCTGTCAGCGATCAGCATTCAGCACTCAGCGTTAGGTCGGAGCTGACCGCTGTTGGCTGAACGCTTCCTTGCTTCAGTGGTGATGATGGTAATCCTCGACGATGATCAGGTCTTTCTCAGTGATGACCAGGTCCTTGCCGTAGACCTGGCGCAGGATGTCAGGCTTCAACACGTCCGCCGGTGGGCCGGCGGCGAAGAGACGGGTCTTCAGCAACACCAGCCGGTCCACGTGGGGACGGATCAGGTTGATGTCGTGGGTGATCAGGAGAATGGTGTACCCCAGGTCCTGATGGAGCCGGCGGATCAGGTCCAGCACGCTGTGCTGAGTGGTGATATCGATGCCGGTCGTCGGTTCGTCCAGGAGCAGGACCTGGGGCTGTTGCGCGAGGGCCCGCGCGATCAGCACCCGCTGCTGCTGGCCTCCCGAGAGGCGCCCAAGGGCCGTGTCGCGATGGTCCTGCATGCCGACATTCTCCAGCGCCTGCAGGACGATCTCGCGGTCCTGGCCCGTGGGGCGGCGGAGGACGCCGAGCGCACCGTACCGGCCCATCATCACGGCTTCGAGCACGGTGATCGGGAAGTCGCGATCCAGCACCCCTTTCTGGGGAAGGTACCCGATGCGGGCCCGATGGTGGCAGCGGAGTTCCTGGCAGGCGCAATCGAAGATCTGAAGGCTGCCTTCCAAGGGGCGCATGAGCCCCAGCACGGCCCGGCATAAGGTGGTCTTGCCGGAGCCGTTAGGCCCGATGACGCCGATGAACTCCCCCTCGGCAATGTCCAGTGAAATGTCCTTGAGGGCGACGACGCCGGGGAAGCCGAAGCTGGCGTGCTCGAATTTGATGATGGTTGGCATCGCGCTGGGCTAGTCTCCGAGCGCCTCCGCGAGTTGGAGAACATCATATCGGAGCATGTCAAGGTACGAGTCCGTGCCGGCCACGCCGCCGGGCAAGGGAGTCAGCACCACCAGGCGGGCTCCGGTCTCCTGCGCCAGGAGTTGGGGGATGCTGTGATTGAGCTGGGGTTCCGACACGATGACGCGGATCCGCTCCTTACGGATGCGAACGATGAGTTCCTGCACGCGCCGGGCCGATGGTTCCGCGCCGGGTTGCGTGACGATCTCCCCGGCAATCTGGAATCCGAACCGCCGCGCGAAATAAGGCCAGGCGGGATGGTGGACGATGATGCGCCGGTCCTTCACGCTCTTGAGGCGGTCGGCCAGTTCTGTTTGGAGGTCATCGAGATGGCGCAGGTAGGCGGCCTGGTTTTTGCGGTAGTCGGGCGCATGGGCGGGGTCGGCTTGGATCAGCGCCTCGGTGATGTGCCGCATCATGATCTTGGCATTTTCGGGATCCAGCCAGATGTGGGGGTTGCCTGCCTGACGACTCTCATGCGTCGCCCCGTCTGCGGCGGTGTTGGAGATATGCGGATCATGGTCGCGGATGAGACCGATGCCCTTCGAAGTGGTAATGACCGAGAGACGGGGGTTGCCTGAATTCTTGACCAACGGCTGGACCCAGACCTCGAGCCCAAGCCCGATCTCCACCAGCAGGCGTGCCTTGCTGATCGCCATGAGATCGCTGGGTCTGGGGGAATAGGTGTGCTCGCTCTCAAGCCCTGACATCAAAGCCTGCACTCTGACGCGGGACCCTCCGACCTGCTCCACCAGGTCCTTCAACACCGGAATGGTGACGACAACCGGGATCGCCTCAGCGCTCGTTGAAAATTCTGCCGCGCTGGGCTGGCCCCACGGTGCGAAGGGAGAGAGGAGAACCGGCCCTGCGATGGAGAGAGCCAATGCGACGGGCAGGGCGAAAGGTCTGACGCGCATGGGGCGGACCGTAGCACCGGGCCTCGCGGAAAGTCAACGCGGCGTCTCCCGCATCCTTGACCGGTCGAGCGACTTCGTTTAGCGTAACGCGCCATGCTGTCTAGAGCGCGCTCCCCCTCACCTGCGCCTCTCCCCCGAGGCGGGGGAGAGGGAGGGGTGAGGGGGTGAGCGACAGAATAGGACGAGGCATGAAAGTCATCGGGTTGATGTCCGGCACCTCCGGCGACGGTGTGGACGCCGCGCTGGTCAGTATTCGGGGCCGCGGCCACGCCCTGCATATCGCCCCGGTGGCGTTTGCGACCTATCCCTACCCGCGCTCGTTGCGCGCGAGGATTCTGGAATCGGCGCTGCATGGCACGGTCGCGGAAATCTGCCACCTGAACGCCGCGCTTGGCGAGGTCTTCGCGAAAGCCGCGCATCGAGTCATCCGGACCGCCGGGTTGCGTGCGGCCGACGTGGACCTGATCGGCTCGCACGGCCAGACCCTGCACCATCTGCCGCAGCCGGTGCGCGAACCCGGTGTCGGGGTGATCCGCTCCACCCTCCAGATCGGCGAGCCGGCGGTGATTGCCGAACGGACCGGCATCACGACGGTCGCGCAGTTCCGGAACCGCGACGTGGCCGCCGGTGGGCAGGGCGCGCCCCTGGCCCCGTATGTCCATCATCTGCTGTTCCGAGATGCGCGCCGCGCGAGACTCATCGTCAATCTGGGAGGGATCAGCAACGTGACCTATCTCCCCGCCTCCGGTGCGGTCGAGGCCCTGCTTGCGTTCGATACGGGGCCGGGCAATATGATCCTGGATGCGCTCGTCCAGCGTCTGACGCACGGGCGCCAGGCCATGGACCGGGGGGGCAGGATGGCGGCGAGGGGAAGGGTGGACCCGAAGCTGCTGACCGATCTGCTGGCGCACCCCTTTCTCCGGCGCAGGCCCCCGAAATCCACCGGCAGGGAGGAATTCGGTGCGGCCATCCTCACCTGCGTGCTCCGCGCCGGCCGCCGGCGCCATCTCAAGACCGCGGACCTGCTGGCCACCGGTTCGCTGTTTACGGCCATGGCGGTGGGCGGCGCGCGCCGCTGGCTAAGGGGGCCGGTCGATGAGGTGATCGTCGGCGGTGGCGGGGTACGGAATCGTACCTTGATGGCCGACCTGGCCTCCGTCTTTCAGCCGACCCCGGTCAGGACGTTTGATGAAGTTGGGTGGGACAGCAAAGCCTTCGAGGCGATCGCCTTCGCAGTTCTGGCCTACCAGACCATCCATGGCGCGGCGACGAATGTGCCGGGCGCGACCGGCGCCAGGCGCCCCGTTGTCTTGGGAGCGATCATTCCCGGCGAAAGGACGAGACCGTGGAGGGTGTGACGCCGGAGCTGGCCGGCCAAGAGTGGTGGATCGCGATTCTCCTGATCGGCCTGGGTCTTTTCATTGTGGCCCGATTCGGTCTTTCCCTTTGGCGGCAAGGACGCAAGGGACCCGGCGGGCCAAGGCCGACGTCCACGAGCGGTCCGGCTACGATTCCTCCCAGCGTGCGGTTTGAACCTCAGCCGCTGTTGAGCGAAGGGGAAGCGGGCCTCTACAACCTCATACGCGTGGCCGCACAGGAGCAGTTTCTGGTGTTCGCCCAGGTGCCCGTCTGGTGCTTGGTGGATGTCCGAGCCGCTGACGATCGCACCCGCGCGATGGTGCTCAGCCGGATCGCCTTCAAGCGGGTCCAGTTTGTGTTGGCCCATCCGGGGACGCTTCGCGTGGTGAAAGTTGTCGAAGTCGACGACCCCAATGATACCTCCCTCCAGAAGGAAGCGCGGGAACGCCTCCTCGACGTGGTGTTCCAACGCGCAGGCATTCCCATTCTCAGGTTGAACGCCCAGATGGAGTATTCTGTGGCGGCGCTGGCAGGGCTTCTCGGGGTCGAACCAGGCCCGGATGACCAGGACGATGCCTGATTTCTTCGATCAGTACCTGGTCTACCACCCGGCCCCATGGGTGGAGCGTGACTGGGCGCGGGCGTCGCGGTTGCCCCTGGAGGACGTCTGGTTCGAGGCCGAGGACGGAACGCGGCTCTTCGGCTGGTACGCGCCCTCCACCGTCACCCCGGCCGTCCTGCTCTGGTGCCACGGCAACGCCGGGAACATCATTCACCGGCTCGACAACCTCGCCTACCTCCACCAGTTAGGGCTGTCCGTCTTCCTGTTCGACTATCGGGGGTATGGCCGGAGCACGGGCCGGCCTTCGGAGGCGGGGCTCTATCAGGATGCGCTGGCCGCTTATGCCTACCTCACGAAGACCAGAGGGATTGAGGCGTCGCGGATCGTGATCTTCGGCCGGTCGCTCGGGGGCGCGGTGGCCGGAGACCTGGCAAGCAAGCGGCCTGCTGCGGGCCTCATTCTGGAATCCACCTTTCCCTCCGTCGAGGCCATGGCGCGGACCTACTACTTCGGCTTCCCGGCGCATTGGTTCGTCGGTGCCCGATTCCCGCTCGCCGACCGGCTGAAGCAGGTCCGCATGCCGGTCCTGGTGATCCATGGCGCTCTGGACGAGGTCGTGCCGTTCGAACTCGGCCGGCAAGTCTACGAGGCGGCCCCATCACCCAAAGCGTTCTACCCGGTGGCCGGCGCCGATCACAACAATCTCTATGTCGCCGGGGGGAGGCCCTACTATCAACGCCTGAAGCAGTTCGTGGACGAGGTCATTCGGTGATGAGGCCTCTTGGTGGGCCCTCTGAGACGCGGTTGACAGTCTCCCAGGCCACGCCTATACTGGCGGCACTTCAAACGACAACTGCGCGATGAACAGCGTCCGGCTGTGCAAAAGGGTGAGGCACCCTCAAACCATTTCAAATTCACGTTCAAAGGAGGAGCCCATGATGAAGAGACTGGTGATTGTGTCTGCGGCGGTGATCTTCGCCTCGTTCCAGGCTGCCGCGGCGATGGCGATGAATTCGGACAACGGCCCGGGCTGCGGGTTGGGCAAGCTCGCCTGGGGGGACTACAAGAATCAAAAGAACATCGGGCCGCAAGTCCTGATGGCGACCACGAACGGGACCTTCGGCAGCAACACGTTCGGAATCAGCTCCGGGACTTCGGGGTGCACGAACGACGGCGTGATCTTTGCGGAACAGAAGACGAACGTGTTCGCGGCCATCAATTTCGAGAATCTCTCACAGGAGATGGCCCAGGGTCATGGCGAGCACCTGACCTCGCTCGCGACGTTGATGGGTGTTCCGGCTGAGCATCAGCCTGAGTTCTTTGCCCTGACCCAGGAGAAGTACACCCTCCTGGTGAAGAACGGCGAGACCTCGCCGGCGGCCATGCTCAAGGCTCTGAACGAAGCGATGGAGGCCCATCCGGTGCTGGCCAAGGTTTCCATGAACCGCTAACGTATTCCAAGAAGGGCCCTGGCCTCACGGCCGGGGCCCTTTTCCTTTCCCTCCTACCTTTGAAAGAAATCGCCGGACTCGCGCTGGGCTTGCTCTTCGTAGCCACAGCCGCCTGGGCTGGCGAAACGCCTGATCAGACCTATCTCAGTGACCTGCTGGCCCGCGCCGACGAAGGCAACCTGTCGGCACAGCGCTACTGGCATGTGCTGCTGCATTACCGGTCCAATCTCTTCGGCGGCTACACAAGCGAAGCCGATGAACCGGGATTCTTTCTCGCTCCCAACGGCAAGACCGATCCGCGGGCCGAGCTGCACGCCACCCTGACCCAAATGTTCTCCCCCGACCTGGTCGGACGCTCGAAGCAACAGGCGCAGTGCGCGTTTATCGCCCGCTATCACTGGCTGAAGGAGCAACTCGCGATTGACGACCAACGCCTTCCCCCACAGCCCTGCGAACGGTTCAAGGCCTGGCTGGCCGCGCTGGATCCCCAGGGGGTCACCCTGATCTTTCCCTCGGCCTATATGAACAATCCCTCCTCCATGTTCGGGCATATCCTGCTGCGGATCGATCAGAAGGGTCAGACCGAGCAGACGCGCATTCTCGCCTACACGGTGAACTATGCGGCTGACGTGGCGACCGAGAACGGGGTCATGTTTGCCGTGCAGGGCATCTTCGGGGGATTCAAAGGCTATTTCTCCACGATGCCCTACTATCTGAAGGTGCAGGAGTACCGCGATTTTGAAAACCGCGACATCTGGGAATACCGGCTCAACTTCACCGAGGCCCAGATGACATGGATGCTCAGGCATGCCTGGGAGATGGGGAACGCGTCCTTCGACTACTTCTTTTTCAAGGAGAACTGCGCCTACCACATCTTGTCGCTCCTTGACGCCGCGAAACCGGACCTGTACCTGACGGATCGATTCGTGTTCTGGACCGTCCCCGCGGATGGGGTCCGCGCGCTCGCGGACTACCCTGGCATCCTCGGGCCGGCCGTGTATCGGCCGTCGCGGAGCAGCAAGATCCGCCGCAGGCTCGAGTCCTTGTCCACCGAGGAAGTAGTCATGCTGCGGCGTCTGGCGAAAGACCCGGCTGAGTCCCGGTCTCCGGCGTTCACGAGGCTGCTGCCAGAACGGCAGGCCTTTGTGCTGGATATTGCCTCCGACTTCCTGCTCTACAAGACCGTGACCGATGACACGAGCGCGGCGTCCTACAGCGAGCGGAATCGCGCGATCCTCGCCCAGCGGAGCACGATCAAAGTAAGGCCGGATGAAACGCCGATTCTTCCCTTCTCGTCCCCGCCCGAACAGGGACACAAGACCTCCAGGGCGGGGCTGGCGATCGGCGGACGCAACGGATCATTCTTCGAAGAGCTGGCGGTGCGGGCCGGCTACCACGATCTGTTGGATCCCGAACCAGGGTACACCCCGGATGCCCAGATCGAAATCCTGTCCGCCCGGATCCGCCACTATGAAGAATTTAATCAGACGAGGCTGGAGAGCCTCACGCTCGCCAACGTCATTTCCCTGTCACCCGTGGATGCCATGTTCCAGCGGCCGTCCTGGAAATTCAGCGGGGGTCTGCAGTCGGTGCGTCCCACCCGAAGCGATGTCGGCTGCCGGTTCTGCACCAATTGGAACTTCAACGGCGGTCTCGGCGGCGCGCTGGAGCAGCGCTGGATAGGTCGGGAGGTATTGTTCGCGTTTGCCGAGGTAGATGCAAACTACAGTGAGGGGTATGAGGAGCGCCACCGGGTGGGCGGCGGCGGGACCCTCGGGATGCTCGGGGCGCTCACCGAGCGGTGGAAGATCCTCCTATCCACGACCTATCTTCGCTATCCCATCGGCGATAATTCTGATGACTGGCGCTACACCCTTCAGCAGCGGTATACGATCCAGCGCAACCTCGCGGTGAGACTGGAACTGAACCACCGGCATCGGGACGATGAAATCCTTTTCACCGTGCAGGCGTTTTTCTGAGCGAGAGGCGCGAGATGAGCGTGACCCCCTTCCACAAAGCTGGACGGATCAAAACCAGAATGAGGCTCTAACTCTGGGTAGTCCAGTTTTCCGGGGAGACGTCAACTCAGGGTTAGGAAGCAAGACCTAGTGAAAAGGCAATGCCTTGCTCCCATTCTTGGACCATACGCTCTCCGATGTCTGCAAAATCAGGATGTTGCTTCGTATACGAGCGAATTTCGCCCATGGTGTCCGACATCGCGTTGTGAATACGCTCAAGAATCGCTTTGACCTTCGAAGGAGTGCCCCCCATGCCCGTCTCTCCAAGCTTTCTAAGGTCTTTAGCGGTAGGCCATTTCGTGGTTCCGTTGAGAGTCAGCGCCATCTCATCTTTCGGCATGTAGGCAGTAGTGGTTACGAGGTCGTAGACAGGAGCAAGCCTGCCTTCGGCGAGAACATTGTCATAAACAATCGCGAAATTTTTCAAGTGGGCGTCCCCGTTGCGAAGGGCGCAGTTGAGTGCAATGAGGACAAAGAGTTTTTCAAGGTCCTCGTTTACGTAGACAGATTTCGCAAACTCCTGAAATTGCTTCATGACAGAGGTCTCATAGGTACCATGATATTTTTCTTCGGTTCTTTTGGCGTCTAGCACGCAGAAGTCCTCAAGGCCTCTATAAGTCCCATCCGAGCGAAGATCGAATCGATCTATCACAAGCGCCATGCCATCTTCGGCCAGCCTAAAGTTAGGCACTTCAAGGCCACACTTCTTCGCTGCCGTGAGGCAGAAATACTCGTTAGCAGCAAGCTGTGGATACTCATTGGGGTCCCACAATTTCACGATGTGGGTAGCGCCCCGGTAACTTTGAGATTGTCGGTGTTTACCGGGCTTCAAGACCACGGATGCTTCCTCATCGCGCACGAGGATTTTCGGTTGCACGCCGCTGATTCCGGAAAATTTTGCGAATTTCTCCATTAGATGGGGAAGTAAACCTCCTTGTCTTCGGTGCTTTAGAATTTCATCAACTGATTGAAAGGGAACGTGCTCATCAAGCTGCTCTTTGGCGCCTGTATAGCGAATACGCCCCACCTGAGAGCGTCCAACGATGGAGAGAAGGTCAAACTCATCGAATGTTCCGGTTGCTTTCGCAAAGGTGAGCCGAAGGCGTTCTCTTAACGCTCCCTCTGGCAGATTCATGTCAAAGATTGGATGGAGGCCAAAATTGACCTCCCAAGAGGGGAGTTGCACGGGCATAGTTACAGAGACCGCACGTTGTGGTGCCGTATCAGGAAGATAGACGAATGTACTACCGCGATCGCCGTGCCTATCTAGGAGGCCAGCTTCAGCGCCGTCGGTCCATACCTTGATCATCGCGTCTCCGTTGGATGAGTTCATCTAGTGTCGGCCTACTCGAATCTGTTTGCCGAAGCCTTAGCTCCATGCCGAGCGCAGAGAGAATTTTGTTGATTTTGGAAAACCCCAGCTCACCGATCCGGCCGTTCTCCAGCGCGTCAAGCGTCGAGCGAGCAATAGAGGCCTTCCGCGCCAATTCGGTCTGGGTTAGTCCAAGCTTTTTGCGCCTGGCGGCGATCTCGATACCTAAGGAAGATAGAAGCATGTGCCCAATATATCAGTCATTAATGTATAATTCAAGAACTTTGCCTTGTATATAAGGCATCTAGTGGTCGATGACCGGGAGTTCTTGCCAATATTTCAAAATATTCACATCATTAGCGGGCCAACACGCAATACTGAACATCCGAAGACTGCCACCCAGGGGTTCCACCCCGATATCGCGGACGGTTGAGTTAAGAGTCGGTCCCGCTGTTGGAGTTCAGAACACTTGTCGGGCGTCACGAAGTTCATTACACTGATTCCAGCTCAACGGGGGGCATCACGATGAAGTTTGACCTTTCCACTGATGTGGCGTTGACGTGGGATCTGCCGGAGCATCGGCTCCGTCGGGGCGACATTGTGAAACTGGTGGACCATCACATGGCCCCCGATGGCACAGCAGGGTACTCCATTGAGGTCTTCAACGCCGTCGGCGATACCATCGCCGTCACCGTCGTTCCTGCCACCGCCCTCGAAGCCCTCCGCGGCGATGAAGTCCTCTGCGCTCGTCGGCTGAATGTGGCCTAGGCATCTCGTCTGTCCAACCTTTCGTCGGCCAACATTCTTTCAATCGATCGTGAGGGAAGCCCCCGAAGGCCGGAGGCTTCCCGTTGAGGCCTTCAACAGTTCAAGGGGTGAGCGGCAATCCATTCTTTCGCCTCGAGCGCGACATTCATGAGTGCCTCCAAGTCACTCAACCCGAAGGTGTTCGCATTGCGCCAGGCGCCGGAAGCGTCCTGCTTTTTCCTCCTTTTGTGAAATGAAGTTGGCTCTCTCACGAGGCCAGGAGAGCCCAACGCACATTTCAGGGAGGAAGCGCGAGGCAGGGGCCGTCGCCGGCGGGCCGGAGAGGATCAAGCGGCGGGAGTGACAGCGTCGCTGGCGCGAGCGGTGCCCTCGGAGGTGGTAGCCGGTCGGCCGATGCCGGGGCTGTTTCCTCTTTCAGCGGTCAGCTCCGTAGGGGCGATTCAGCGGTTTGAACGGCGTGCTGGGGTTCGTCTTGTTGATCGGGTTGAGCGGATTCTGTGGATTGACCTCGCATAAACCCCTTCAGTGCCCTGTTCCTCCCCGAAGCCCCTTGCGAATGTCCCGAATCTAGGACATACTAACGACGTGAAGTCGATCACGTTTCACCCCAAAGCGCTGGCGTTTATCCGAGGGCAAGATCCGGTGATCAGGCGGGAGATCGGCGAAGCACTCCGTGATCTTCAAAAAGGTCTCCGCCTAGGCATGCCCCTCAGCAGGCCGATGCCTGCCGTGGCATCAGGGGCATTTGAACTCAGGGTGACGGGCAAAGCAACCGCCGTCCGAGTGTTCTACTGTGTCAAAGTGGCTGATACGATCGTAGTGTTTCACGCGTTTCAGAAGCAGACGCAGAAGACACCCAAACGGGAAATCGCCATCGGCCAACAACGACTGAAGGAGGTGTTGCATGGCAACGACTAAAGCACAAAAGCTGGTGACAGTTGGAACCGCCGACGACCTCGGCCGTGCGTTGGGGTTGTCCGCGGCCGACACGGCTGAAATGGAATTCCGCTCGGAGCTCACCGTCGCGCTCGCGAAGATCATTCAATCAGGACGGCTCACGCACGCAGAAATCGCCAAGCGCGCCGGAACGTCGAGAACACGAGTGACGGCAATTGGGAACGGGAACACCCAGGGAGTGTCGACCGATGTGCTCATCCGGGTACTCGCCGCAACAGGATATCGCGCGGAAGTGCGCGTGAGGAAGACGGCAGCCTAGCTGGCGCGAGCGGTGCCCTCGGAGGTGGTAGCCGGTTGGCCGATGCCGGGGCTGTTTCCTCTTTCAGCGGTCAGGTCCATAGGGGCGATTGAGGGGCTCGAACGGAGTGGCGGGATTAAACCGATTGGCCGGGTTCAACGGATTCTGTGGGTTGTATTGATTGGAGGGATTGAAGGGGTTGTTGGGATTGTACCGATTCGCTGGATTGGTGGGGTTGCCCGGATCGTAGCGGTTCGCGGGGTTAAAGGGATTGTCAGGAGCGTAGGCTTGTGCCGGGTTCAACGGATTATCCGGCTGATACCGGGTGGCAGGATTGAAAATATTGTAGTCGCGCTCGTATTTCTCGTCGAAGCCGGGTTCGGCTGAAGCGGGAGAGGCGAAGAGGAGGAAGCAGAAAAGCCAGACCATCCACATGGCGAGCCTC
>Ga0187893_10012964_pt1 | contig 11705 bp, 7 predicted proteins | sample MA1701074metaG_FD_139574 | JGI IMG/M metagenome (GOLD analysis project Ga0187893, IMG submission 139574) | White microbial mat communities from a basaltic lava cave in the Kipuka Kanohina Cave System on the Island of Hawaii, USA - MA170107-4 metaG ... | reverse complement strand
GCCGGCTACGAGAAGTGGGGCGACCTGACCGTGGCCGCCTGGGACCAGGCGCTCGATCTCGACCCCGACTACTGGGAGCCGCGCTTCGAGCGCGCCGAGTACTTCACCTACTTCCCCGAGTCGGAGGGGAAGACGCCCGAGGTCATCTCCGAATTCGAGAAGCTGATCGCGAAGCAGGGCGGCTCGATCGCCAACCCGCGCTTCGCGCGCAGCTACGCCCATCTCTCGCGGATGTACCTGCGCGTCGGGAAGCGCGACAAGGCGATCCAGCTCCTGCGCGACGGCAGCGCCCTCTTCCCCGACGACCCGGAGCTGCGCAAGCAGCTCGAAGTGCTGCGCGGCAACTGAACGGCGGAGGCGCGCCGGCGGCCGCCCGCGGCTTAGATTGGCGCCTCGCCGGGCGGCGCTCGCGGCCGGCCCGCGCGGGACTCGCGGGGATGGTGATGGAGCGGGGAGCCATGGCTCGACGAGGAGCAGCAGGAGGCGGCGGCGCGCGGGCCGCGACGGCGGCGCTCGCCGCGGCCGTTCTCGCGCTCGGCGGCTGCGCGTTCGGGCGCTACGTCGACGTGGAGATGAAGAACGAGCGCGGCGAGGTGGTGACGATCCGATTGCCGCGCGGCTACCCGCGCCCGGTGGTCGACCCGACCGGAACGATGGTGGGCTGGCTCGACCTGCGCTTCGCCGAGGATCTCAAGGCGCCGGCGGTCATGCAGAGCCTCGACGTCCTCACGCCGAGGGCGGTGCTCGACGCGCTGCAGGCGAGCGCGCGCGGCGCGGAGGGGAGCGCCGCGGAGGTCGGCCGCCGGCCGGTGATCGTCTTCATCCACGGCGGCACCTGGTCGGCCGGGGACAAGCGCGGCGGGCTGGCGCTCAAGGCGACGCGCATCCTCGGCGCCGGTTTCCTGCTCGTGAGCGTCAACTACCGCCTCTCGCCGCAGTGGAAGCATCCGGCCCACGTCGAGGACGTCGCCGCGGCGCTGGCGTGGCTCCACCGCCGCGCGCCCGAGTTCGGGGGCGCGCCCGACGGCTTCGTCGTCGTCGGCCACTCCGCCGGAGCGCACCTCGCGGCGCTGGTCGCCAGCGATGAACGCTGGCTCGCGAAGCACGGCCTCCCGCTCACGCTGCTCGCCGGCGCCGTGTCGCTCGACGGCGGCGGCTACGACCTCACCGAGCGCACGCAGGGCGAGCCGATGTCGGAGCGCGTGGTCGCCTCGGTCTTCGGCCCCGACCGCGCGGTCTGGGCCGACGCCTCGCCGGTGAACCACCTCGCTCCCGGCAAGGGGATCCCGCCCTTCCTGCTGTTCCAGGCCGGCGACCGCGACATCTCGGTGCAGGCGACCGCGACCTTCTCGGCGGCGCTCGCCAGGGCCGGGCTCCCCTTCGAGGTCGTGCGCGCCGCCGACAAGTCGCATCGCTCGATCCACCGCGAGTTCGGCGCCCCCGACGACGCGGTGACCGATCGCTTCCTCCAGTTCGCCCGCGAGGTGACGGCTCGGCGGGCCGCCGCGCCGACCGGGCCGGCGCCGCCGAAGCCGCACGCACGCGAGCTCGAATCGCCGCAGGGCGCATTCGTCCCGCAGGAGAACCGCTGATGGCCAGCGTCTTCACCAGGATCCTGGACGGCGCGATTCCCGGCCGCTTCGTCTGGAAGGACGAGCACTGCTTCGCGATCCTCACCATCAATCCGATCCGTCCCGGCCACGCGATGGTGATCCCGCGCCGGGAGATCGACCACTGGCTCGACGTCCCGCCCGACCTCTCGCACCGTCTCCTCGACGTCGCGCAGACGATCGGCAGGGCGCAGATGCAGGCGTTCCGGCCCGAGCGGGTCGGCCTCACGATCGTCGGCCTCGAGGTCCGCCACGTCCACCTGCACGTGATTCCGATCGACTCGATCGCCGACATGGATTTCGCGCGCGCCGACCGGAGCCCCGATCCGCGCGCGCTCGACGACGCGGCCGCCCGCCTGCGCGCCGCCCTGCGCGAACTCGGCGCCCGGCACGTCGCGGGCTGACGGCCGTCGCCGCGATCGGGCCCGGGCGCGCGCGCGCCGGCGGCTTATCATCCGCCGTGTGCCGATCCCCCCTGACGAGCTCGAGCGACGGCTGGCCGTCGCCGCGCGCGCCATCCTCGCGCTGCGCCGATGCACGCGCGAGATGCGTGAGCTCGGCGCCGCGATCCTGAGGGAACGGAAGCGTGGACCTGAACGACCCGGTGGCGGCGGCTCTCGCGATCAGCCGCGCCTTCCGTGACGCGGGTGCGACCCACGCGCTCTACGGCGGGCTGGCGCTCGCGGCCTACGGCGAACCACGCGAGACCCGGGACGTCGACCTCGCCGTGCTCTCCGCCGAGCCCGCGATCGTGGTCGAGATCCTGCGCCGCGCCGGCCTGGAGTGCGAGGTTTCCTTCGCCCTCGTCACGTTCGGCGGCCTCGTGCTCTCGCGCCTGGCGTTGTCGGGCAGCCCGCAGGACGCCGGCCTGAACGTCCTCGATCTCGTCCAGCCTCGCAGCGACCGTTACGCGCGGGTCGCGCTCGGGCGCTCCGTGACCTCGAGACTTCGTGACGAGCCGGTGGTCCTCCTGACGCCCGAGGACTTCGTCGTCTTCAAGGTGCTCTCGTCCCGCGATCGGGACGTCCTCGACGCGGCCTCCGTCGTTCGCAGGAACCCCGGCTCGCTCGACCTGCCGCTGATCGGCACGACGATCGGGTCGCTGGCGACGGAGCTCCCCGACCACGACCTGCTCGGCCGCTGGAGTCGCGTGCAGGCGGCACGTCCCGAGGCTTGATCCTTCCACGTTCGCCGCGCGTGCGCGATGCCGAGGATCCATGAGCGCAGCCGGCGCCGTGCGGCGGACCCCTCGTCGCCGGCGGGATCCTGAGCTAGTGTCCTGATCCGAGAGTTCGCTTCGGGATTCAGGGCCCCGCTCGTCCCTGGCTTCGTCGGGCCTCCTCGCCAACGGCTCTTGAAGGCGTCTGCGTCGGCCCTCCTCGCCAGGGTCCAGCGGGACCTCCGACTTCCTTCGCGAACTCTCGGATCAGGACACTCGAACGCCGCGCTGCCGCGCCGTTGTCCCCTGACGCCGCGCTGCCGCGCCGTTCTCCCGCGAAGGATCACACGATGTCGCGCTCCGCCCCGGTCGGCCTCGTCCGCTTCGTCGCGCTCGCGGCGGCGGCCGCGATCGTCGTCGACGCGCGCGCGTCGGGCCAGGAGATCCCGCAGTCTCCGATGGCACCCGTGGTAGGACCGGGCGAGGAGAACCCGACGCGGCTGCTCGTGAAGGTGAAGCGCGGCGCGGACCGCCGCGAGGTTGCGGAGGCGCACGCGCGCGCCGGCGGACGCGTCGTGCGCGACCTGCCGCAGATCGGCTGGCAGATCGTCGAGGTGCCCTACGGGGAGCAGCGCGATGCGCGCGCGCGCTACGAAGGCGAGCGGTCGATCGCGCGCGCCGATCTCGATCGCGCCCGGCGGGTCGCCCACGTGCCGAACGACCCCTACTGGGGCTACCAGTGGCACATGAAGAACATCAAGGCCGACCTCGCGTGGGACACCGTGAAGGGCGATCCCGCGGTGGTCGTGGCCGTGATGGACACCGGCCTGCTCACGACCCATCCCGACCTCGCGGCCAACGTCTGGGTGAACCCGGGCGAGATCTTGGGCAACGGGCTCGACGACGACGGCAACGGCTACGTCGACGACGTGCACGGCTACGACTTCGCCTACGGCGATCCCGATCCCGACGACGTGCACGGCCACGGGACGGCGTGCGCGGGGCTGGTCGCGGCGGTGCAGGACAACTCGATCGGAGTCACCGGCGTCGCGCCGCTCTGCCGGCTCGCCGGGGTGAAGGCGGCCAACAACAGCGGCTACTTCTACGACTCCGCCAACGTGCCGGCGCTCCTCTACTGCGCCGACATGGGGTTCAAGGTGGTCTCGATGAGCTTCTTCAGCGACGAGGTCACCCCGGCCGAGCGCGACGCCATCGACTACTGCTGGCAGCGCGGAGTCGTGCTGGTGGCGGCGGCCGGCAACTCGCTGAGCGTGATCCCCTACTATCCCGCCGCCTACGAGAACGTGATCGCCGTCGCGGCCACCGACTCCTCCGACAACCCGACCTGGTTCACCGACTACGGGAGCTGGGTCGACGTGGCGGCGCCGGGGCTCGGGCTCGCCACCACCACGAAGGGGAACGGCTACACGACCGGCTTCGCCGGCACGTCGGGATCGGCGCCGCACGTCGCGGGGCTCGCCGGACTGCTGTTCGCGGCGAGCCCGGGCGCGACCAATCGCCGCGTGCGCGCCGCGCTCGAGGACACCGCCGCGTCCACGATCTGGGCGCCGTGGGGCGAGTACACCAACTACGGCAAGGTCGACTGCGACGCGGCGGTCGATCGCGTGCAGGGCGCGACCTCGGGCAGCAAGCCGGCGCGGCTGCTCTTCGCGGCGCCGGTGGGCGGAGGCGACCGCTTCCTGCCGGGCGCCCGCTACAGCCCGGAGGGCTGGCCGCTGGTCCGCTTCTTCGGCGTCGGCTTCGAGACGCCCAACGTGGTCGACGTGCGCACGCACGGCCGCTCGCTCCCCCTGATCCGGCAGGACCGCCGCGTCGTGATCGCGAGCCTCGAGCCGGCCGGAACGGGGCCGGGCGCCGCGCTGCAGTCGGAGCACGACCTGCGCCTCGACGTCAACGGCGCGACGGTGGGCGGCATCACCTGGGACCAGGGCCCGGGACTCGTCTACGCGCCCACCGACGTCGGCACCTACGGCGCCACCGTGGTCGGCGGCTTCCAGGAGATCTACCGCGTCGACGGCCGGCGCCTCACCTGCGACGACGACGGCGCCGGCCGCATCTACTGCGAGATCCCGGTGCGCAAGGTGGCGCCGCTCGAGCCCGACAAGGTGACGATCGAGTTCACGCGCTCCTACGGCCGCTGCCGGGGCGGCACCGAGACGCTCTACCTCTACGACTGGAGCACGTGGAGCTACCCGTACGGGAGCTGGATCACGGTCTGGTCGCGCACGATCCCCGACCACCGCACCGAGACCGTCACCGCCGCCATCACGACCGCGCCGGGGAACTACATCGACGACGAAGGCACCATGTACTTCGTCCTCCAGACGACGGGCGCCGGCAGCGCCGGCATCCTGCGCGCCGACGCCTTCCGGGTCCGGCTGGAATGACGCGCCGCGCTACACTCCGCCGTCTCGCCGCCGGGCCGTCGGCGGCCGCGGAGGATTCCAGGTGACCCCGTTCCTCCTGCTGCCGCTCGCCGCGGCCGCAACCGCGCTCCCCGGGCCGCCGCCGCAGTCGGGACCGGGTGCGTCTTCGAACCCGGCGCGCGCCGCGGCCGACCGCCTCGCGAGGATCGGCCATTCGGCGCACGGCGATTCCTTCGACGAGGGGCCGCGCCAGCGCCCGTGGCGGATGGAGGGGATCGGCCGCTCCCGCTTTCCGGTCACGACGACCGTCCCCGAGGTGCAGGAGTGGTTCGACCAGGGCCACACGCTGCTCCACTCGTTCTGGTTCTTCGAGGCGGAGCGCGCGTTCCGCTGGTGCCTCAAGCTCGATCCCGACTGCGCGATGGCGTGGTGGGGGATGTGCCGCGCCAACCGCGACGACGAGAAGCGCGCGGCCGGCTTCCTGCGCGAGGCGTCGCGCCGCAAGGAGAAGGTGACGCGGCGGGAGCGGCTCTACATCGAGGCGTGGGAGATCGACCACGCGCTCGACCTGCCGGGGAGCGGCGACCCGCCGGCGGGCGGCGGGGGCGGCCGGTGGGGCGGCGGCGGCGACGCGAAGCGCGCACGGTTCGTCGAGGCGCTCGAGCGCATCGTCCTCGAGTTCCCCGACGATCTCGAGGCGAAGGCGCTGCTCGGGCTCGAGACGATGCGATCGCCGTCGCGGATCGGCGCGGAGCTCGTGCTGCAGCAGGTGCTCGCGCGCGAGCCCGATCACCCCGGCGCGCACCACTACCGCATCCACGACTGGGACGGCGAGGACGGCGTCGTCGCGCTCGACAGCTGCGAGCGCTACGGCCGCGTGGCCCCCGCGGTGGGCCACGCCAACCACATGCCGGGCCACGTGTTCTCCGGCGTGGGGATGTGGCACGAGGCGGCGATCTGGATGGACTCGGCGACGCGCGCGGAGAAGGAGTACATGCGCCGCCGCCAGGTCTTCCCGTTCAACTCGTGGAACTACGCCCACAACCAGAACTACCTGGCCTACCTCCAGGCGCAGCTCGGGATGCCGTCGGCGGCGGAGCGCGGAGCGCGCGAGCTGCTCGCGGCGCCGCTCGATCCGAAGCACAACGATCCCGACCGCGACGGCTACTGGGTGTGGCGCGAGGGGTTCGAGGCGCTCTATCGCACGCTGATCCGTTTCGAGCGGTGGAGCGGGATCCTCGCGCCGGGCACGCTGCCGTGGCGCGACCGGCTCGAGGACCGGGTGCGGCGCGCCTACGCCGAAGGCCTGGCGCAGCTCGGGCTGGGCAGGGTGGAGGACGCGAAGGAGCGGCTCGCGGCGCTCAAGCAGCTCGAGGAGAAGGTGCGCGCTCCCGGGCTGGCGGGGCTCGCGGAGGAGTACGACGTCTGCTGGCGCGAGCTCGAGGGGCTGATCCAGCTCCGGCGCGGCGAGACGCTCGAGGGGCTGCGGCTGCTCTCCGAGGGCGCGGCGCGCGAACTGAAGCGGCGCGAGCAGGACGACGATCCCCCCGACCACCCGCGCGTCGTCTACGGCGTGCTGGGCGAGGAGTACCTGAAGCTCGACAGCGCGCGGCTCGCGGCGGCGGCGTTCGAGCGGGCGCTCTCCAAGGTGCGCGGCGACGCATTCGCGCTGGCGGGGCTCGCGCGGGCGCACGCCGCGCTCGGGGAGAGGGAGCGCGCGACCGAGTGCGCCGGCCGGCTGCTGCACGTCTGGTCGGGGGCGGAGCCGGGGCTGCGCTGGATGGAGGAGGTGCGCGCGCTCGGACTCGACGCGCGCCCGAAGGACGCCTCGCCGCGGCCGCAGCGCGACTACCGGACGCAGGTGCTCGACGCATTCGGACCGAGCACGTGGGAGCCCTGTCCCGCGCCGCCGCTCGCGGCCGCCGACTCCGCCGGCGCCACCGTGACCCTCGAGGAGTATCGCGGACGCAACGTGCTGCTGGTCTTCTTCCTCGGCGAGGAGTGCCCCCACTGCATGGAGCAGCTCAAGGCGATCCAGGGCCGCAGCGGCGAGTTCGAGGCGCTCAACACCGCGCTGCTCGCGATCAGCGGCGACCCGCCCGCCGAGCTCGCAGCCTCCGAAGCGCTCGGCAGGCTCCCGTTCCGCCTGCTCTCCGACGCCGCCCACGAGAACGCCCGCCGCTTCCAGGCCTTCGACGACTTCGAGGAGCTCGAGCTCCACGCCACCATCCTGGTCGACCGCGACGGCCGCCTGCGCTGGTCGCGCGTCGGCGGAGCTCCCTTCACCGACCTCGCGTTCCTCCTCGCCGAGATCAAGCGGATCGACGCCGCGCCTCCGCCGGGCACGTGACCGCGGCGGCGGGCGGGTCGCCCGGGCCCGGGTCGCGCAAGGACCCGGCGGCCGCCGGCCTCAGTCGGACGCCGCCTTCCTCGCGACGGCCTCGGCCCTGCGCTCCCCCTCGATCGCCGCGGTCGCGACCCCCACCGGCTTCACCTCCACGGTGATCCGGCGGATCGTGCCGGTGAAGGCGTTGTCGCGCTCCGCGTAATCCTCGCTGACCGGAGTGGCGTCGTCCTGGCCGACGTCGGCGGTCTCGTCGGCCGAGAAGATCATCGGCTGCGTGTGCCCGATGCGGCCCTCGCCGACCTTCCTGCCGTTGACGAGCAGCGTGACCGCGCCGCCCTTGCCGAGTCCGCCGCCGTCGTAGCGGAATTCCATGCGGATCCTGGCCTTGCCGGCGGGCGCGGCCTCGGACGCGGCGACGGTGAAGCGCTGCATCCCGAGGAAGTTGTAGCAGTAGGTCGGCTTCCCGTCCTTGAGGTAGAGGCTCCAGCCGCCGAAGCGGCCGCCCTGGCAGACGAGCACGCCGTCGGCGCCGCCCGCGGGGATCTCGACGTCGGCGTCGATCGTGACCGACCGGTTCTTGATGTTGAGGAAGACGTTCTCCGTCATCCGTCCATGCCGGGGTAGAGCGTCAGCGAGGTGCGCGAGCCCATCAGGTCGGGTCGGCCCACCATCGACGCGACGGCCCGCTCGAGCCCGCGGTCGTCGATCGGGAGGACGCGGTACTTGATCGCCTCCGCGAGGAAGACGTCCTGCATCTGCTTCAGCTTCTTCGGCTGCGCGGCGGCGAGGTCGTTCACCAGGCTGAAGTCGGAGCGAGTGTCGTAGAGCTCCCACCTGTCCTCGAGAAGGGGCGCGCGCGGCTCGTGCTCCCAGGGCGCCCGGTGGATCGTCCCGGCGAACCAGCCGTCGTGGTAGATGGCACGATTGCCGAAGATCTCGAAGTACTGCGTCGTGTGCCGGCCCGCCGCCTTCGGATCCTCGAAGGTGTAGAGCATGCTCACGCCCTCGATCGGCGACTGCTTGGTCCCGTTCACCACCTTCGGCTCCGGGAGCTTCGCGGCCTCGAGGATGGTCGGCGCGATGTCGATCACGTGGTGGAACTGCGAGCGCACCGCCCGGGTCTCCTTGAGGTGCTTCGGCCACGAGACGATCAGGCCGTTGCGCGTTCCGCCGAAGTTCGAGGCGACCTGCTTGGTCCACATGAAGGGCGTGTCGCCCGCGACGGCCCAGCCGGCGGCCATGTGCGGATAGGTGGTCGGCCCGCCCCATTCGTCGTAGTGCGTGAGGAGATCCTCGACCTTCTCGGCGACGCCGTTGAAGTAGGTGTACTCGTTGAACATTCCGACCGCGCCGCCCTCGGCGCTCGTCCCGTTGTCGCCGAGGATGTAGAAGACCAGCGTGTTGTCGAGTTGCCCGATCTCGCCGATGGCGTCGACCAGCCGTCCGATCTCGGTGTCGCAGTACTCCGCGAAGCCGGCGTAGACCTCCATCTGACGCGCGAAGAGCCTCCTCTCGTCGGCCGTGAGCTTGTCCCAGTCCCGGATCGCGTCGGGCTTCGCCGCGAGCTTCGTCCCCGGGGGCACGACGCCGAGTTCGATCTGGCGGGCGAGCGTCTGCTCGCGCAGCTTGTCCCAGCCCTGGTCGAACCGCCCCTTGTACTTCGCGATCCACTCCTTCGGCACGTGGTGCGGGGCGTGGGTGGCGCCCGGCGCGAAGTACATGAAGAACGGCTTGTCCGGCGTCAGCGACTTCTGGTACTGCATCCAGCCGATCGCCTGGCCGGTCATGTCGGTCATGAAGTTGTAGCCGGGCGTCTTCGGCGGATGGACCTGGGTGAGTCCGTCGTAGAGCATCGGCGCCCACTGGTTGGTCTCGCCGCCGATGAAGCCGTAGAACTTGTCGAAGCCCGAGCGCGTCGGCCAGCGCGAGGTGGGGCCCGACGGGCTCACCTCCCACGCCGCCGTCTCGTGGTTCTTGCCGAAGAAGCTGGTGCAGTAGCCGTTGAGGCGCAGCATCTCGGCGAGTGGGGCGACGTCGTCCGGCCGCTGGCCCGTGGCGCCCGGGAACCCGGTCGCCATCTCGGTGATGCAGCCCATGTTGTTCATGTGGTGATTGCGGCCGCTCAGCAGCGCCGCCCGGGTCGGCGAGCAGAGAGCGGTGGTGTGGAACCGGTTGTAGCGGATGCCCTGGCTGGCGAGGCGGTCGGCCGTGGGCATGTGGACCGGCCCGCCGAACGCGCTCGGGATGCCGAAGCCCATGTCGTCGATCAGGACGAGCAGGACGTTGGGAGCGCCCGCGGGCGCCTTCACGTCGAATCGCGGCGGCGCCTTGGCGTTGCGCACGTCGTAGACGGTCGAGTGCGGGAGCGGGGGCGCCGGGACCGGAAGGACGGTGCGATCGTAGTCAGGCCCTCCTTCCGACATGCCCGTCCCGGGACCGGTGAGCTGGCAGGCCGCCGCGCCCAGCACGGCGACCACCGCGAGCATCGAGACTCGAACCATCGAACCGTCTCCTCGCTGTCGTCGCGACGCTCGATCGCGGGTTCTCCGGACGGCGAGCTCGAGCGCCGGGATCGCGAGCCGTCCGCCGGAGATGGAAGCCGCGCCGGCCGCGAGCGAGAATCGCCGGACGCCCGCGATCCACGCAGCGATCCGACGTCGCGCATGGACGTCGCGCATGGAAGAGGTGGGGCGGGCTGGTGACGAGACGGCGGATGGCCTGTCATCGAAACGTCAGTACGACGGCACTCCTCGTGCTCCTCGCGACCGCGGGGGCGAGAGGCCAGGAGCCGCAGTCCGGTCCGCGCTTCTCCGTCATCTTTCCGGCCGAGCGCAGCGCGGCGCCGCTCGACGGGCGCCTTCTGCTGATCCTCGCGGCGGACGGTGCCTCCGCGCCGCTCGACCAGGTGCAGAACGACGCGCGCTGCGCGCAGCTCCTCGGGATCGACGTCGACGAGTGGCTGCCCGGGACCGAGCGCCTCCTTGACGGCGCCGTCTTCGGCTTCCCGCGCGCGAGCCTGCGCGACGTGCCGGCCGGCGAGTACCACGTGCAGGCGGTCCTCAACCGCTACGAGACCTTCCACCGCGCCGACGGCCACGTGGTGAAGCTGCCGCCCGATCGCGGCGAGGGCCAGCAGTGGAACCGCAAGCCCGGCAACCTCTTCAGCCGGCCGGCGCGGCTGCGGTTCGACCCGCGGTCGGGGGAACGCTTCGAGCTGCGGCTCGATCAGGAGATCCCGGCGATCGAGCCGGCGAAGGACACCGCATTCATCAAGCACGTCAGGATCCGCAGCGAACGGTTGAGCGCGTTCTGGGGCCGGCCGGTCGAGCTCGGAGCGTGCGTGCTGCTGCCGGCCGGCTTCGACCGGCATCCCGAGGCGCGCTACCCGCTGGTCGTCTTCCACGGCCACTTCCCCGCGACGTTCGGCGGCTTCCGCGAGGCTCCGCCCGATCCCGGCCTCGAGCCCGACTACAGCGAGCGATTCGATCTGCACGGCTACAACCGGATCCAGCAGGAGTACGCCCACGACTTCTTCAAGGCCTGGACCGGGCCGTCGATGCCGCGGCTGCTGATCGCGGAGATCCAGCACGCCAATCCCTACTACGACGACAGCTACGCCGTGAACTCGGCCAATCTCGGTCCCTACGGCGACGCCATCCAGTACGAGCTGATCCCCGAGATCGAGCGCCGCTTCCGCGGCATCGGGGAGGGAGGGGCTCGATTCACCTACGGCGGCTCGACGGGAGGCTGGGAGGCGCTCGCGGTCCAGACGTTCTATCCCGACGAGTACAACGGCTGCTTCGCCGCCTGTCCCGACCCGATCGACTTCCGCGCCTACACGGTGGTCGACATCTACTCCCATCGCAACGCCTACTTCGACGAGGGCCCCTTCGCGCGCGTCCCGCGACCGGGCATGCGCAAGGGCCTCGACCAGGTGACGATGACGCTCGAGCAGATGAACCACCTCGAGCTCGTGCTCGGGACGAGATCGCGCTCCGGCCAGCAGTGGGACATCTGGGAGGCGGTCTACAGCCCGTGCGGTGCCGACGGCTACCCGAAGCGCATCTGGGACAAGCGCACCGGCGTGATCGATCCCGAGGTCGCCGCCCACTGGCGCGAGCACTACGACCTGCGCCACATCCTGCAGCGCGACTGGGCGACGCTCGGGCCGAAGCTCGCCGGGAAGATCCACATCTACTGCG